>Ga0207647_10000114_pt1 | contig 62368 bp, 59 predicted proteins | sample KBSCornC2_FD_184295 | JGI IMG/M metagenome (GOLD analysis project Ga0207647, IMG submission 184295) | Corn rhizosphere microbial communities from Kellogg Biological Station, Michigan, USA - C2 (SPAdes) (version 2) | ecosystem: Host-associated > Plants > Roots > Rhizosphere ...
AAGCCGCTGGCCGCGAAATAGCCACCGACGGCTCCGAGCCCGCCAACAAGCACCAACGCCCAGCCGCGGTGCTTGCTCGGCATCATCTCGGCGAGGAGCGCATAGGTCACCGGAAGCATTCCGCCGGCTGCCGCGCCCATCATGAAGCACATTCCGACATTCCAGTAGAGCGAAGGCATGGCTCCGCAGATGGACGTCCCAACGAACATCACGGCCGACAACAGGATCGACGCCTTACGTCCGTACACGTCCGCGATGATGCCCCAGACGATCGAGCCAACCACCGTTCCGGTCAACGCGAAGAACGGCACCAACGACGCGCTGGACTTGGGCACATGATATTCTTTCACCATTCCGGGGATGGTGAAGCCAAGGCTGGCCGGCTTCATGATGTCGATGATGAGCGCGATCACTAGAACCGCCATCAGCGTCCAGTGAGCCCGGCTGAGCGGCGCATCCTCAGGCGGTGTGACGACAATGTCCTGGGATACAGCGAGCTGCTTCGCGATGTCCTTTGGGAGCAGCCCGTAGGCAGCAATTCCCACTCCGGACACAATCGCGATCATCCCCGCGATCATGTCCCAGCCGATGGGCATACCGTAGAGCTGGAAATGGGACATCCGCCCCATCAGGAACATCGGCGCGTGCAACAGCACGCCGACCGTCACAGCGACCACTCCGAGGGCGAAAGCCCACAGGCCGCGACGGTCGGAAAGAGTGCTGGTGCTGATCATTGCCGGCGCGCCATACCGACGCTTGTCGAGCTAGGCGACCCCGTTTGTCGAAAGCGGCCGGGTCGACTGTCTTCGAGCTTTCACACTCAGGTTGCAAAACCAAATGAAATGCTCAAATGCCGCCGCCGGGCCAAACGGGGGCGAGCCACGGACGGATTTGACAACGGAGCCAACCCCTCTCTTGCGCCACCTCAGCACGCACCTTGCCATCATCCTTGGAGCAGGCCTGCTGGCCGCTTGCGGCAATAGCGACGCTCAGGGCGGATCGAAGGGCGGCGGACGCGGTGGGCCTGGCGGTCCGCAAACGGTCGGTTTCGTCGTCGTCCAGCAAGGCAGCGCACCGATCGAGCAAGAGCTGCCCGGCCGCGTTGCCGCTTATCAAGTGTCGGAAGTGCGGCCCCAGGTCTCGGGGGTCGTCCTTCGGCGGATGTTCCGCGAAGGCTCGGTCGTGAGCCAGGGCCAGACGCTCTACCAGATCGACCCGAGCATCTATTCGGCACAGGCCGCGCAGGCGGCCGCGAACCTGCAGAGCGCCCGCGCCAGCGCTCAGGCGGCCCGGACCCGCGCCGCGCGCTATAAGCCGCTCGCCGACATGGAGGCCGTCTCCAAGCAGGACTACACCGACGCGCTCGCCCAGGCGCGCCAGGCCGAAGCCTCGGTCGCTCAGAATAACGCCGCGCTGAGGGCCGCGCAGGTCAATGTCCGATTTACCCGCGTCCCGGCGCCAATCACGGGTCGCATCGGCCTGTCGAACGTCACCGAAGGCGCTCTGGTCACCGCAAACCAGGCGGACCCGATGACGACGATCACTCGGCTTGATCCGGTCTTTGTCGACATCCAGGAATCCGCCGCCGACCTGCTCGCATTGCGCAAGGCGCTGAGCCAGGGCGGCGCGGTCCCGACGGCCGCGCAAGTGCGCCTCAAGCTCCCCGACGGCAGCGATTATGGCTTCAGCGGCACAGTTGAGTTCAGCCAGGTGCTGGTCGACCAGGCAACCGGAACGGTGACCCTGCGGGCGCGGTTCGCGAACCCCCAGTCGATCCTTCTTCCCGGAATGTTCGTCACGGCCCGCTTCGCCCAGGCAGTCGACACGAGCGCCTTCCTCGTTCCCCAGGCTGGCGTCTCGCGCGATCCGCAAGGCAATGCGACCGTCTGGGTCGTTGGACCCGGCAACAAAGCGGTGCAGCGAGTCGTCGTCGCCGACCGGGCGCAAGGCCCCTACTGGGTCGTGACTCAGGGCCTGGCGCCCGGCGAGAAGATTATCACCCAAGGGACCGCTAACCTGAAGGACGGCGCCCCGATCAAGCCGGTTCCTGCCTCCAGTCCGCAGCGGGTCAAGGCGCCGCCGCCCGACGTCCTCAAGAAAATGAACGCGAACCGGCGCGGCGGCGGCTAGCGCATGTCGAAGATCTTCATCGATCGCCCGATTTTCGCTTGGGTGATCGCGATCATCATCATGTTGATGGGGATCGGGGCGATCACGGCCCTCCCCGTCGCTCAATATCCGGACGTCGCGCCGACGCAGATCAACATCCGCGCGACTTATCCCGGAGCATCGGCGGCGACGCTCGAAAGCAGCGTGACCCAGATCCTGGAACAGCAGCTGACGGGGATTGACGGGCTGCTCTATTTTCAATCGTCGTCGACCGCCCGAGGGCAGGTCAACATCAGCGTTATCCTTGCCAAGGGCATCGACCCCGACATCGCGCAGGTCCAGGTCCAAAACGCCATCCAGGCGGCGATTTCGCGGCTGCCGCAACAGGTCCAGCAGCAGGGCGTGCGCGTGAGCAAAGGTTCACCCGACCTCCTGCTGATCGTCGGAATCTACGACGAAACCGACAGGAGCACGAACTTCGACGTTTCCGACTGGCTGACGACCAACATGCAGGACGAGCTGTCGCGCATTCCGGGTGTGGGCGACGTCAACGTCTTCGGCTCATCCTATGCGATGCGCATCTGGCTCGACCCGCACAAACTCTCGAGCTTCAACCTGATGCCGAGCGACGTCGTCACGGCGATCCAGAACCAGAATACGGAAGTCGCCGCCGGCGAGGTTGGTGGGCTGCCTCAACCCGAAGGGCAGATGCTGAACGCGACCGTCACTGCTCAGTCACGCTTCCAGACGCCCGAGCAGTTCCGCAACATCATCGTCAAAGCCGACCCGACCGGTGCGCGAGTGCTGCTTAGCGATGTCGCCCGAGTCGAACTCGGGGCCGACAATTATTCCGCAAGGATCCGCGCCAACGGCCATCCCGGAGCAGGCATCGGAATCTCGCTCGAGCCCGGTGCCAACGCGCTCCGCACCGCCCAGCTGGTCAAGGCGAAGGTCACGGAGATCGCGCCGCGCATGCCGGCCGGATACAATTATGCCTACGCCAACGACACCAGCGATTTCATCAAGCTTTCGATCTACGAGGTTCTGAAGACCCTGATCGAGGCGATCATCCTCGTCGTCCTCGTCATCTTCATTTTCCTCCAGAGCTGGCGAGCGACCCTTATTCCCTTCATCGCGGTGCCGGTCGTGCTGCTTGGGACCTTCGCGATCCTCTACGCGCTCGGTTTTTCGATCAACACGATGACCCTGTTCGGGCTGGTGCTCGCGACCGGCCTGCTCGTCGACGACGCCATCGTCGTGGTCGAGAACGTCGAACGGCTGATGCACGAAAATCCCGGAATGACCCCGCGCGAGGCCACCATCGAATCGATGGGGCAAATCCAGATGGCCCTGATCGGCATCGCTTTGTCCCTTTCGGCCGTCTTCCTGCCGATGGTGTTTTTCGGCGGATCGACCGGGGTCATTTACCGGCAGTTTTCGGCAACCATCGTATCGGCGATGGTCCTGTCGATCTTCATCGCCCTGACGTTGAGTCCGGCCATCGCCGCCAACCTGCTGAGGCGTACCCATGCGACCGTCGAGGAGACCTGGGTCGGCCGACGGGCACCGCGGGTCGCGCACGCCGTCGAACGGAGCCGCCTCAAGTTCAACGAAAGCTTCGACCGGCTGGTCCACTGGTACGTCGGGACCGTAAGCCGGGTTGTCGATCGCAAGTGGCTGTTCCTCGCCATTTACGGCGGGATCTGCGCGCTGCTGATCCTGTTGTTCTTCCGGCTCCCGACGGGGTTCCTGCCGACCGAAGATCAGGGCGCAGCCTTCATCCAGTTCCGCCTGCCAGCCGGCGCGACCCAGATTCGTACCATTGAGACGCAACGGGCCATCGAAAGCTATTTCCTGCGTGGCCCGGAAAAGAAGAATGTGAAAGCCTACTTTACGGTAGCGGGCGGCGGACAGGGCGCGGCCGGCCAGAATACGGGCCAGTCGTTCATCAACCTTGCCGATTACGACAAGAGAAAGAGCAGCAAGGATTCGGCGGATTCAATCGTCGCGCGCGCATCGGGCGCCTTTCGCGGGCTTCGCGACGCCCAGGTCTTCGCGCTCGTTCCAGGAGCGATCCGCGGGCTCGGCCAGTCGAGCGGCTTCACATTGGAGATCCAGAACACGGGTGGCATGACGCCGGAGCAATTCGCGGCTGCTCGGGACAGGCTTCTCGCTGCCGCCAGTTCAGAACCGTCGCTCGCGTCCGTCCGGCTTAGCGAGCTGCCCGACGTCGCCAGCCTTAAGGTTGACATCAACCAACAGCGGCTCGCCGCGCTTGGGCTGAATTCCGGCGACGTAAACAGCACGATCTCGACAGCCTGGGGCGGGCGCTACGTCAACGACTTCATCGACCGCGGCCGGGTGAAGCGCGTCTATGTCCAGGGTGACGCCTCCTACCGTGCCAATCCCGACAACATTGGCCAATGGTTCGTTCGCAACAACCAGAGCGAGATGGTGCCCTTCTCTTCCTTCTCGCAGAGCGAATGGATGACAACGCCGACCAGCCTGTCGCGCTTCAATGGCTATTCGTCCTTCGAGTTTTCGGGACAAGGCGCTCCGGGAGTGAGCTCCGGCCAGGCCATGACCACCATCGAGAAGCTGGCCTCGCAGATCCCCGGGATCAGTGTCGCCTGGGCCGGCCAGTCCTATCAGGAGCGGCTGTCGTCGGGCCAGGCGCCGATCCTTTACGCCGTCGCCTTGATCGTCGTCTTCCTGTGCCTTGCCGCACTTTACGAAAGCTGGTCGATCCCGGTCGCGGTGCTGCTCGTCATCCCGCTCGGCCTTGTCGGTTCGATCTTCTTCGTGACCCTGCGCGGGCTGCAAAACGACGTCTATCTGCAGGTCGGTCTGATCACGACGATGGGACTCAGCGCCAAGAATGCGATCCTGATGGTGGAATTCGCCGAGCGAGCCGAACGCGAAGGCAAGCGCGTGATCGACGCGGCAATCGAGGCGGCGCGGATCCGTCTCCGCCCGATCCTGATGACAAGCTTTGCCTTCATCTTCGGAGTGCTGCCCCTTGCCCTCTCCACGGGCGCCGGGGCGAATAGCCGGATCGCAATCGGCACCGCCGTCGTCGGCGGAATGCTGACCGCCACGATCCTCGCGATCTTCTACATTCCCTTATTCTTCGTGCTCGTTCGCCGAAGCGTTCGTGATGGACTGGCCAGGCTGAGGACCCGGATGGAGCGGCGGCGGGAGGCGAGCGCGTGATGCGCTTCGCCGCAGCGCTGGCAGTACTGGCGACGAGCTGCGTGTCACTGGAGCCGCATTATGCGCGTCCGGACCCCGCGATCCCGGCGTCGTGGCCGACCGGGGACTCCTATCTGCGGCAGAGTGAAGCGACGCTCCCTGCCGTCACATATCGCGATATCTTCCGCGACCCGCGGCTCCAGACGCTGATCGACCAAGGGCTCACCAACAACCGCGACCTGATGGTCGCGGCCGCGAACATCGCCGCCGCGCGGGCGCAATATCGCATCCAACGCGCCAACCAGTTCCCGACCGTCAATGCGGCCGCCGGCGTCACTGCGACCGGCGACAAGAGCTCGACGGTCGATGCGGACTACCAGGCCGGTCTCAGCATTCCCTCCTTCGAGCTCGACCTGTTCGGGCGACTGCGCTCGCTCAGCCACGTCCAGCTCCAGAAATATTTCGCGACCGAGGCGGCGGCGCGCTCGACCCGGCTTGCCCTGGTTTCCGACATCGCCCGCGCCTGGCTCACTTATGCATCCGATTCGAGCCTGCTGCTCATTTCACGGCAAACCGCCGCGAATGCCGAAAAGAGCGTCCGCCTGACCAACGCGCGCCTCCAAGGCGGAATCGCTCCGCGCACCGACCTTCGCCAGGCCGAGGAGGTCCTCACAGCAGCGCAAGCCGACCTTGCCCGGCAGAGGACGGCCCTCGCCCAGGACGTGAACCTGCTGCAGCTGCTGGTCGGGGCTCCGATCGACGCCAAATTGCTTCCGAGCTCGATCGACGAAACCGCGCCTACGGTCGCCGAACTTCCGGCCGGCCTCGATTCCTACGTCCTGCTGCGCCGCCCGGACGTGCTTGAGGCCGAATATCAGCTCCGCGCTGCGAACGCCCAGATCGGCGCGGCGCGAGCGGCATTGTTTCCGCGCATATCGCTGACCGGCCTGCTCGGATTCGCGAGCGGCGCGCTCACCAAGCTGTTCACGGGCGGCGCGTTCGGTTGGCAGGCGTCAGCCGATGCGACCTACACGATCTTCAACGCCGGCGCCGGGCGCGCCAATGTCCGGCTAACCGAGGCGCAGCGCGCAGCCGCGATCGCGACCTATCAGAAGGCAATCCAGACCGCGTTTCGAGAGGTCTCGGACGCCCTGGCCCGGCGCGGCACCATCGAAGATGAGCTTTCGGCCCGGCAGCGGCAGCAAGCCGCGGCCGCCGACGTCTATCTACTCACCGAGGCCCGCTACAAGAACGGCATCGACAGCTTCTTGAACAGTCTCGATGCGCAGCGATCTTATTATTCGGCGCAGCAAATCATGGTGCAGGCCAAGCTTACGGCTGCCCAGAACCGCGTCGACCTCTATCAGTCACTCGGCGGAGACTCGCTGCTCGAGCCGCCCCCGGCCTGAGCAGCTCAGCTCAGTGGGATGGCAAGCGGATTATGCCGCTCCGGTTTGGGCGTCAGTAACCCGAACTGACCAGCAAAAATCAGGGAAGCGCCGGCGGCGATTGCAATGCCGTAGGGTATTCCCTTGCTTTGGTACTTCTTACCTGAACGGACCCGCGCCAGGCGCACGGTGATATAGATGATCGCCAATATGCCGCCGGCGATGAGCGAGCTCGCCAGCAGCCACACGCCGGCATTGATGTTCACCCAAAGCCCGAGGCACGCCAGCAGCTTGACGTCTCCGCCGCCCATTTTTCCTGCCGCGAACAACGGGGTTCCGGCGGCAAGCAAAACCAGGAACACCACCGCATTTTCCCACAGCGCGAGCGGAAATCCGTTCAATCCCATCGCGATCAGCGCTGTCACGAGGACAAACAGGCAGGTGATGTTGGAGATCTTCAGCCGGACGAAATCCTCGATCGCGGCGCCCATCAGCGCGGCGAAGAGCAATACCACCAGCCACGTTGGTGAATTCGGTATGAGATTCATCGGCTGTTCGCAGCTTTCAAATTGTTTGCCGCCCGGTCGTACCAGCTTCCGCTCGCTTCCAGCGCCTGGGCGAAGGCGGCGACGGCGCGTTGCTTGTCGCCGAGCAGCAGGGCTGCGACTCCGGCATCATTGAGGCGCGCTGCCCACGCCCGGTCATCCTCACCGGGCCTGCGCCTCGGCAAGTCGCTCGCCAATGCCGCGCGCGCAAGCTCCAGATTGTTGGCGATGCGCGAAGACTTCGGGTCTCGCGTGGCGGCTTTCTCGAACCGTTCCGCCGCTTTGGTCCAGTCTCCGCGAAGTAGCTCAGACCAGCCCTGATTGTTGGTGACCTCGGCCTCGTCGGGTGCGAGCTCGGCGGCTTTTGCATAGGCCTTGTCCGCTTGGGTCCAGTCGTGCTGCGTGTCGGCAACGACGCCCCGTGCGTTCCACGCATGCCAGGAGGCATTTGGTAACTTCGTTGCTCGCTCGATCAGCACCGCCGCGGCGGCGACGTTTCCGAGCCTGAGAGCGGCGATTCCGGCACGCTCGGCCAGCATGGTATCGTCCGGAGCGATGGCGAGGAGCTGTTGGTAGCGAACCAACGCTTCGTCATTCTTGCCCTGGGCGAAGGCGAGATCGGCGAGGATCAGGTCAACCTGGGCGCCCTTGACGCCCGCCGCCATCGCCCGGCCGATCATCAGCTGCGCCTGCTCGAGCCGGCCCACGCGAACGGCTTGCTCTATATCGCTCAGCGCCGGAGGCGGCAGAACAGCTGGAGCTGTCGCCGCAACGTCCAGCGCGAGCAGGATCGGTACGATCATCCTCGGGTTAGCACCGCCCTCAACCCGGCGGCATCGCGCCCGAGGACGACGACGAACACTTCGCTCGAATTCGTTGGCTGGGCCCGGAATCCGAACTGGGCCGCAAGACTGCGCCCAAGCATCGGACGCATCGCGGGATAGAACACGATGCTGCGCTCGCGAGTTGCGCTCGCGTCGCCGATCTCGATTTTCCGCCAGCCTCGATCGAGCAAATAACTCCGGTTGCGAGCAGCAAGGCCCTGGACCCGAGCGGCATTGAGCAGCCGGATGTTCGGCCGCGCGGCAGCGGTCGCCACCGGAACCCAGCGGATCGTCAGCTTCTGAGAAGTTCGGGCCACGACCTGGCCCCGCCAAACCGGCCCGCCGCCGGTCAAGAGCGCGACCTCGCCGAGCGACGTCCGCTCCAACCGCGGCGCGAGTTGCGTCTGCAGGCCGGCCACGACATTCACCTTGGCTTGATCGTTCAGGCGCGGTGCCGGGATCATCGTCGGCACCGGTTCGGATGGCATAGCCAACTCCGGCGCAAGCTGTCCGACCGATACGGAATTGAGCCGCGGCGAAAGACCCCCGACCACATTCACCTTTGCCTGATAAGTCAGTCGCGGCCCCGGAATCATCGTCGGTACCGGCTCCGAAGGCGCATTGATGACCGGTGCAAGCTGACCGATCGACACGGGATTGAGCCGCGGCGAAAGGCCTGCGAGCACATTGACCTGGGCCATGTCCGTTAGGCGCGGAGCAGGAATTGGCGTGGCCGGTTGCTCGGCGGCCGGCGCCGGCGCCGGAAGCGCGACGGGCCCGCTTGCAGCCAGCTTCGGCGCAGGAATCGCGACCGACACGGTCTGGGCCGGCGCAAGCGATGCTACCGCGGGCTGCGGCTCGGCCTCGGCCTGATCCAGCGCTGCAGAGGCAGCCGCGATCTGCGCGATTTCGCCGCGAACTTCAGCGGCGGCGTCGGCCTTCCCCTGTTGATCGAGCGCGGCCGCCAGCCTGCCCAGCAGCGCTGTATTGCGTGGTGCGAGCGCGAGCGCGGCCTGGTACTTCGACTCAGCCAGGTCGTAACGTCGCATCGCCTCATAACAGGCCGCCATTCCCGCGAATGCTTCGGCATTGTCGGGATAGTCGCGGGCGACCTTGCGGAATCCTTCGAGCGCAAGTCCGACATTTCCAAGCGCGAGCTGCCCCTTGGCATCGGCCAGCCCATCGGCACCCGGTCTAAGCTTGGACGAAGGATCAGCAATCGGCCTTACCTCAACCCCGTTCGGTGCAGCAGCGCATCCGGCAGCGGCGAAGCTCGCAGCGACCAGTAGACCTTTGACCCCCCCGTTCATGGTCAACCTCCGTGGTGTTGAAGTGCCGGTAGAACAGCCCGAACTACTCGAATCGCCGCCGGTAGCATGAGCACTCCGATCATCACCGGAAGCATGCATCCAACGAGCGGAATAGAAATAAGAACTGGCAAACGGTGCGCCTTCTCCTCGGCCCGCATGCGCCGTTTCTCGCGCATCTCGGACGCGTAGGTGCGCAGCGTCTGCGCTATCGACGAACCGAGCTTGGTCGATTGGATGAGCAAGGTCGCGAAGGCCCGAATCTCGTCGGCTCCAGCCCGGTCTGCCATGCGCCTGAGAGCGTCTTCGTGACTCCTGCCGGCGCGAAGTTCAAGCACGACCGCGCCGAATTGCTCGGCGAGGCGCGGATGCGACGTCGTCATTTCCATGCCCACCCGCGAAAACGCCGCTTCGAGGCCCAGTCCCGCCTCGACGCACACGAGCATCAGATCGAGCGCGTCGGGGAAGCCGTTGATCAGATCGCGCTGCCGCCGGTCCGCCTTCGCGCGGACAAACAGATTGGGGATATACAATCCAAGGGCTGCGGCGATGATCAGCGAAAAATAGAGCTTCACGACACTCGGGCTCGAACCGGTCGTCCAGAACAAGGCGAAAACGAGGATCGGCAGGCCGATCACGAGCACAAGGCGGATGAGGGTGTACATCCGGGGAGCGTAGCTGGCCGTAAATCCCGCGCTGGCAAGCCTTTGGCGGAGCGCCTCATCTTTGGAATCGACGAGGCTGAGGCCGGATTTCTCGATCGAATTGACGAGCTTGAGCCAAGCGCTCTCCGCGCGTTCGGACCTGAGCGAGCCCGCGAGCGGAGTGTCTCCCCCGGCCCGAGGCCCGTTTTCAAGTAGCCGCCGGCGAGTCAGCTGCCTTGCGTTGATTACCTGCGCGACGAAATAAGCAACAACTGCGACCGACGCGAAAAGAAGCGCCAGCAAGAGCAGGCGAAGAACTGGATTTTCGGCAATCAGGTCGAGCATCCCGTTACACCTTCAAGTCGACCATCTTCCGGATCGTGAAGAATCCGGTCAGATACATGGCAAGCAATATTATGAAGCCCGGAACGAACCACGGATCATTCGCAACATCCAGGAAGAAGCCCGGGCTCAGAACGAACAACAAGGTGAACGTGAACAGCGGTAGGATCGTCAATATGACCGCGGTCATCCGGCCCTCGCTGGATAGCGCCCTCACCTTCATGAACATCGATTGGCGCTCCCGGATCACCTTGGTTAGATTTTCGAGGATCTCCGCGAGGTTGCCTCCGGTCTCGTTCTGCACCGAGAGCGAGACGACAAACATGCGCATGTCCTCAAGGTCCCAGCGCTCAGCCATGGTCTGAAGTGCATCGCGAAGCTCGGCGCCATAGGTGACTTCGTCGACGACCAGGCCGAACTGAGTCCCGATCGGGTCAGGCATTTCGACGGTCAGCAGGTCGAGCGCGGCGGCGATCGGGTGGCCGGCACGAAGCCCGCGAACGAACACGTCGAGCGCGACCGGGAATTGCTCCTGCATCTTTTTGCGGGTGCGCGTGGCTTTGAAATTCAGGAACATCAGCGGAAGCGCCGCGCCGATTGCGCCGGCAAAGGCCGCGCTGATCAGCAACCGCCCAAAGCTGACACCCATTCCGGCGGAGACCATGAACACGAGCAGCAGGAAGAAGATTGCCAACGGTGCGATCAGGATCGCCAGCATCAGCTGGCCGGTCGGGAGGGTCAGCTGCGCCTGCATCAGCATCCGCTCGAACTTCCGGGCCCAACGATCGAGCATTGGCGGCAGGCCAAGAGGCACCAATGAAGCTCTGCGCAGAAGGTTCATCGTCTCGCCGCGGGTTCGGCCCTTGCCGATCATCTTCAGGCGGAGGTTGATCGCTCGGCCCTCGGCACGGCTGCTCGCCAGCCACCGGACGAGCACTTCTGCGGCAAGCACGACCGCTCCGAAGATGCAGACCAGGGCCAGTGCGCGGAGCCAGATAGGGTTCATCAGTCGAACTTCGCATCAGGCCGGAATAGGTCGGCCGAGAGGGTGATTCCGTGCGCCATGACCTGGTCGAGGAAGCGCGGCCGGATGCCGGTCGCCTCGAACTTCCCGATTACCTGCCCTTCGGAGCTGACTCCGGTCTGGCGGAAGCGGAAGATCTCCTGCATCGTCACCACTTCGCCTTCCATTCCGGTCAGCTCGGAGAGGCTGATGAGCTTGCGCCGTCCGTCGGCCAGGCGCGCGACCTGGACGACCACGTTCATCGCCGATGCAATCTGCGCGCGCGATGAGCGTGGCGGGATGTCGATTCCGCTCATCCCGATCATCTGCTCGACGCGCGACAGCGCGTCTCTCGGCGTATTGGCGTGAACCGTGGTCATCGATCCGTCGTGGCCGGTATTCATCGCCTGCAGCATGTCGAAGGCTTCGCCGGCACGGACCTCGCCGACGATGATCCGGTCGGGCCGCATGCGCAGCGCGTTCTTGACCAGGTCGCGCTGGACGATTTCGCCCTTGCCCTCGATGTTTGCGGGTCTCGTCTCGAGCCTTACGACATGCTCCTGCTGAAGCTGGAGCTCGGCAGAATCCTCGATAGTGACGATACGCTCCCGGTTGTCGATGAACGCGGACATCGCGTTGAGGAGGGTCGTCTTGCCCGATCCGGTGCCACCCGAGATCAGCACATTGCGCCGCGATCCGACGACTGCCTTCAGGACTTCAGAAACCTGAATCGGGATGCTGCCGATCTCGATCAGCCGCTCCATGCTGATCGGAACCCGGGCGAACTTGCGGATCGACAGCATCGAACCGTCAAGCGACAGCGGCGAGACAACAGCATTGACGCGGCTTCCATCGGCGAGACGGGCGTCGACCATCGGCGATGATTCATCGATCCGTCGGCCGACAGCCGACACGATCTTCTGGATGATGCGGATGAGATGCCTCTCGTCCTTGAACCGCACCGGGCTCAGCTCGAGCACGCCGTAACGCTCAACGAAGACTTTCGAGTAGCCGTTGACCAGTATGTCGGTGATCGTCGGGTCCTTGAGCAGCGGTTCGAGCGGGCCAAGGCCCAGCAATTCGTCGAGGACGTCGCCGACCAGCTGCTTGCGCTCGGCATGGTTCAGCGCGTGATTCTGCTTGCCCAACTCCTCGGCGACGATGTCGCCGACTTCGGCCTCGATCTGCTCGCGCGACATCTTTTCGAGCGCTTGGAGGTTGATGAGGTCGAGCAGCCGCTGGTGGAGCTCGACCTTGAGATCGGTATGTTTGTCGCGCTTGGTGAACGCACCCGCGTCGCCGATCGTGACGAGCCGCTGATCTTCCGCCGAGGCGACTTTGTGCTCCTCTTTGGCCTTAGCGGCCGCACCGCCCTTAGCGGGTTTACGCACTTGCCACATACTCACCGCTCCAGACCCAAAGCTGCTGCGAGGCCGACGTCCAGCGTCTCGAGATCCTTGGCGACCGCACTCTTGCGCTTGATGTCGCCAATCGGAACCCCGCGATCGATCGCCGCCCGCATGAGCAGGAAGTCGTTTGAAACGGTGTAGGCCACATCGCGTCCCAGCGCTTCGCGAACGTCGGCGGGCCGGATCGTGCGGCTCTGGCTCTTCTCGTACCGATTGACGATCACCCGAACATCGAGGCCGCCCAAGTCCTGCGAATCGAGCAGTCGAAGTTGCCGCTTGGCTCGATTGAGACCCGCAACCGACAGCTCGGTCACCAGGAGCACCAGGTCTGACCGGGCAACCAGCGAAAGCGACCAATTCGTCCAATTGGTCGGAAGATCGACGAAGACGGTACCGAATTCCCGCGTCGCGAGATCGACAATCTGGGTCAGATGCTCGCTCGAAATACCCTCGAGGGGCATCATTTCTGGCGGCGCGGCGATGACCCTGAGCCCGCTTTGGTGCTCGGTCGTGGTCGCCCGAACGAGCGACCCGTCGAGCCTGGCCCCCGCCTCAAGCAGATCCGCGAGCGAAAGCTTGGGCTGGAGCCCGAGCTGGAAGGCAACATCTCCAAACTGGACGTCGAGGTCGATGAGGCAAGCCCCACGCCCATGGGCAGCTTCGTTCGCGGCGAACCGGATCGCGAGCTGGCTGACCATCGCCGTCGCCCCGACCCCGCCGACGCTCTTGATCACGCTCACGACCTTGGCGTTGGCCGTTCCCACGGCCGAATGGCGATTGGACAGCTCGTCCGCGACCGGAGCGAGCGACGCCTCGAGGTCCTCGATGTTGAGCGGCAGTGGAACGACGTCGTGCGCGCCTGCCCGGATCAGCGACCGGACCAGCGCAAGCGGCGGATCGTAAGCGGCCGCGATCAGCGGCACCTGGACAGCCTGGACCAGCTTCTGGAACCGCTTGATAGACGATGGCGTGTCCGGATCGACCTGGACTACGCCGGCCGCCGCAGCGGACAGCTCCTCGGGATCGATCCAGTCGGTGACCGGAATTACGTTGAGGCTAAGCGGGAACCCGGCCACGCGCGCCGCGACAAGTTCCGCGGAATCGCCCTCGACCCCCGACAGGTACAGCTGAACCGCCGCCTCGCGTTTGGCCGTTTGCCAGCTCCTCTGAGCTTCATTGGGGTTGATCACTGACATCTCATCATCGGCCCTAATTCGACTCCGTCCCTGCTGCGTCTTCGAGCGTCAGTCCGGCGCGAAAGTCCGGCATTGTGATCGAACACGCGAAAACGAGACACGTGAGTGGGTGGAATTGCAGACCGGTCAAACTCACAGTTACCAGCGGTGAGACGTCTGGCCCATCGGGGTCTCCGGCGAAACCCAGTCCTACGTTCTTGTACTGAATCTGGACATTGTTCGCATTTATTTGAGGATAGATTTTCGACATCCGCGTCACGAGATTGGTGAACGCCGTGGCGTTGCGGCTCGTCGCGCTGCAGAAACCGCCGCCGGGCAAACAGCTGCAAGTGCTGCTGCCGCATGTCGCGGTGTCGAAGCTCGACGTCGGGACCGCTGTCCCCTGTGCGATTCCGCCGCTGATGGAAAAGCTGTAGGTATACAGTCCGTTGAGGACCGGATCGGTGACAACCGCGTAGCGGGCGCCCGTCTGGGTCGCCTTTTCCGCCTCATTGAACTCCCACATGAAACGGCCGGCATCGATGATTGCGAACAGAAGCAGCAGCAACAGCGGAAGCACCAGCGCGAACTCGGCCGCGCTCGCCGCTTGTTCACTCCTGAGAAGGCGGCGAAGGATCGTCATGCGCCGATCACCGCGGCTTGGCTGTCGGCAGCTGCGTTGAGGGTGAGCCCGCGAAAGACGTAGCCGAACAGGGGCGTGTAAGGCACGGTGGCAGACACCATGACGACAGGCGCCGCGCCGCTGTTCGGAAAGTCCTTGTAAATTCCCGCATTGTTGAAACTACCAGCCACAGCGCAGTTTATCGTCACCGTCGTCATGCTGTCGCTGGTCCAGCCCGCCAGCCGTTGACCTGCGGCGCCGGTGGGATCTCCGGACCGCGCAACCCGCTGCGTCTGTTGCTCAGCAGTGCCGCCGCTTGGGACCGTACAGGACGGATAGTCCGCGAGGGGGAGGCGCGCCGCGTATCGCGCCGCGTCCCGGACGGCCTTCTGAACGACGTGCTCCGCCAGAAAATAATTGCCGGCGTCGAACGAGCCGAAAATCAGCACCAGCAAAAGCGGAAGCGCGAGTGCCATTTCCGCAGCGGCCGATCCCGAACGGTCGGCGATCAGGCGTGTGGCGGACCTCATTCAATCAGGTACGGCACGCTCTTTTTCACGAGCTGCACCGCTCCTTCATTGGTCGCGTTCGCTGTTTCACCCATGATTTCGACGTAGATGTCACCGTTTTCGGTACGCACCCCATTGCTTCGAGCGAGGGATGGCTGAACGAGGAAGATATCGATGAATTTTTGGACAGCGACGTCCGTCGTATGCCCGCCCACTCCTTCGGCCGTACAATTGACCACGGCGACGGCGAGAACGCGTCGATCGACTTGGGTCGCGCTCGGGGAGACACCCGCTGGCTCTCCGGACAGCAGAGATGGTCTTGAAACTGAAGCGTAAGATCCATTCGGCTCCGACTGAAGCCTGGCCGCAGCGTTGCTCATCTCCCACTGATAAACCTGGTAGCGCGTCGCGTTCACGCCACCTGGGACGTTGGCGGCCAGGAACGTGTTCATGGCAGCAGGGTCGGCGAACGCCGGCGCGTAGGAATTGGCCCCGTTCGATTTGAAATATGCGTATCGATCCCAGCTGCCGTCGCCGATCCGCCCACCCGAGCAGGCGCCTGTCCCGTCCGTCTTGAAGGAGTGGCAGATGTCCTCGGGATAGCCCATCGGCGCGATCGCGGTGATCTCGACATCGCTCAGCGCGTGGAAGTTCGTTCCCGCGGTGGTGATGTTCGCCGAGCCGGGATAAGGGTTGGCTGCTTCCCGCCAGCCATTCCCGCCACCGCCCGTGACAATACCGAGCTTGTTGAGCGTGTTGCCGCTACCGTCCAGGACCAGGTCCTTGCGGATATTCGCTGACGGGGGACATCCCGAACCGTCGTTGCCGCAAGGCTGATTGAGGCTGCCGCCGTCGTAAATCCCGAAGCGCGTGTTCAACGCATCGCGAACGGTGATGATCGAACCAGTCTCGGTATCGACGCCGGAGCCGGACACGCAGTCGCCCGGAACACTGGACGCACCGAGTTCCTGCCGAAGGGTCGTGGCACCGTTGCCGGCGCCGACGTCCAGGAAACCGAAGTTTCCGGGTCCGTAGATTCCGCCGCCGTCATTGGCGACGAGCCGGACGCCCTTGCCAATGTAATTCGCGATCGTGAAGCTTGGGTCGCTGCCCTCGTTGGGATTGCACAGCATCAGCGGCGGAACCTTGCAGATCGCTGAGTCCAGGCCGGCAAAAGCGGTGGCGCTGATCGCGCCCGACGAAAAGGCCGCGGCAATCGGAGTCAACGCATAATTCGCCGTTCGTGAGTTCACCGTGACCTCTACGAACTTCGCGTTCGCATCCGTTGTGGCGGCCGTCGTCTTGGTGATGTTTTGATAGAACCGCACCTGCCCGGTCGCGTCGCACGCAGTCTCCAGCGGAATCGTGATCTGCCTGCCGCTGCCGTTGCCGTCATTGGCCATGCGGGTCTCGTTGACGAGCATGCTGACGGCAGCGTTCGCGGCTCGTGAGCAGGCGCCTGTTTCCCCGTCGAGCTGTGCGGCGGCGGCGAGAACCGCTTGGTCCGCGGCGGTCTGCAGCTCCGTATCCATGGATGCCAGCCGAGCGTAGTCGAACGCAATTCCACCGGCAGCAATGAGACCGACCAACGAAAGCGCTATCGTCGGCGCAACCGCGCCGTCGCTATTCCGTATTAGACTCCGGCCCAATCGTTTCATTCTTCAGCATCCTCAGCGCGGTGTTCCGCCGCTGGTACCGCTGGTGGTTTGCATCACTTCGACCTGCTTCACGGCGTCTGTGCGATAGCGCTTCACGGCGGCCGCACCCTTGACTCCGCTGTCGCCCGGCTGCGCCGCTCCCGCTGGATAGACCGGGTCGGGATTAACCGTCTGGACCGCGGCATTGTACTTCACCGACTCGCCCACCGCTGGATCCTCCTGGCCGATATTCTTGGTCGTATTGCAGCCCGCGACGACGAAAATCGGCAAAATCGCGCACAAGATCTTAGAGGACATGGCCATAGTCCTTCTCAAAACCGATGGGTTTCTTCTCAGCGGTGCCTCCACCGCCAGGCGGTGGTGTGACGATCGCCGGCGGCGGCGGTGGCGGCGGGGCCGGCCGAACGAACGGAGCGGCTGACGGCGGGACTGCGGTGTCGGTGCGCCCGTTCAGCAGCAGATCGGCCTCGTTCGGCGGCCCGACCCGGTCGGTCGGGATCTTGAGCGCGCCGGCCGGAACCGGCCGTACGAGGTGCGGGGTCACAATGATCACCAGCTCCGTCTCCTCATGCTGGAAGCCGGTCGAGCGGAACAGGGCCCCGATGATCGGAATCGAGCCGAGGAACGGCACCTGGCGGATCGTGTCCTGGAAGTCCTTCCGAAGAAGTCCGGCGAGCGCGAAACTCTCGCCGTCGCGGATCTCGACCACGGTCTTGGCGCGGCGGGTCTGAAGTCCCGGGATCGTCAGGTTGTTGATGACGATCGATGCCGAGGGGTCGATCGAGCTGACCTCCGGCGCGACGACCATGTTGATGACGCCGTCGGCGAGCACGGTCGGAGTGAAGGCGAGGCTCACACCGAACGGCTTCCACTGAACGGTGATCGCATTGCCACTGCCACCCTGGCCACCCCCACCGCTGCCGCCGCTTTGAACGGTCGGGACTGGGAACTCGCCGCCGGCAAGGAAGCTGGCGGTCTCACCCGAGAGCGCGACCAGGGTCGGCTCGGCGAGCGTCGTCACTGCGCCTTTGCGCTCGAGCGCGTCGAGCGTGACGTTGAAATTCTCGCCCAGGCCGCGGAACGCCCTGGAGATGATCCCGAAGCTGTCGGTAATGGCGCCATGGCCGAAAACGGCCGGAGCGGCGCCCGTTGTGGTCGTCGTCACGCCCCCAATGGTCGTTGTCGTGCTTGTCGTTCCGTTGCCCGAAGTCAGGCTCGAGCCGCCACCACTGATGCCCTGCAGCTTGCCGGCGTCGCTGAGGATGTCCCAATTGACGCCGATCTGCTTCAGCGCTGAGCGCTTCATCTCGGAGAAGCGGACCTCGAGCATCACCTGCTGGGCCGATCCGAGCGAGAGCAGGTTCACCACCTTGCCCGGCGCATAAGTCTCGGCGAGCTGCATCGCTTTGTCTGCTTCCAGCGCGCTGGACACCGTACCTTCGAGCACAATGCTGTCGTTGGAGATCCGCGCGGAAACGTCATTGCCGGGCATGAGCTCGGACAGCTGACGCTTCAACGTCATCACGTCCGGCCCGACGACGACGTCGAGCACGGCGATCAGCCGGTTCGAGCGATCGTACAAGGTCAGGCTCGTCGTTCCCGGGGCCTTCCCAAGCACGTAGAGCGAGGAGTTGCTGAGCGGCAGGACGTCGGCGATTGCCGGGTTGCCGATCAACGCCTTGGAATAGGGCCGGTCGGTCCTCAGGACCTGGCTCTTGTTGATTGGAACGTCGAGCTCTCCGGCGTGAACACCTTCGGCGACGCTGACCTGTGCGGCGGCCGGCTGGGCGACGGCGAGCGCAGCAACGCCCGCAGCCGCGAGAGCGGCCCTCATGAAAGTCTTAGCGACCATTATCCCCCCACCTTGTATTGGTTGCTGGTCGTCCCCCGATAAATCTCAACGCTCGGCTTCTCGGCGGCTCGCTTCGTTTTCTTCGCGCCGCCGCTCCTGCGAGGACCACCAGTCCCCTGCGCATTGGTGCTCGCAACCAGCGCCGCCGACCGCTCGATCGAGTTGGCCACGGCCGCGCCGAAACCGCCGACCGATGCTGGCGCCGGATAGCGTGCTCCGCCGTACATATTAAAGCGCAGGTCGTTCATGCTGACGGTCTCGACGACCGGGTTGTTCTGCTCACCGGGCTTGCGCAGCACGAGGCTGAGGCTCCCGGATTGTTGCCCCAGCGCCAGCTTCTGGGCGTCGAGCGGTGCAACCTGCAAGGTCGCGGTGCGCGCGACCTTCGGGGTTCCGTCGCTGTTCTTCGCTTCCTGGTCGATGGCAATCACCCGAGCGTTCTGGAGCAGCACGTCGGTGACTTGCGTCGCGGTCTGCGCGCCCTGGATCGAGCGGGTGATCAAGACGTCGACGCTGTCGTTAGGCTGGATGAAGCCGGCGACGCCGGATACGTCGTCGATGCGGACGGTCGCGGCGCGCATCCCGTCAGGGAGCAGAGCGGCAATCGAGGCGCCGGCGCCAGGAGCGGAAATCTTGGTAGCCAGGATCGGCTCATTGATCCCCATCGGAAGCAGAGCGAAGCGCTTCTGGTTCACAGGCATCAGCTGCCCCGCGTTGGTGAAACTTCCCGGCGGGATGCTGGCGTTGGGGTAATCGACGAAGCGCACCTTATCGGGCGTCAGCTCCGTCCCGTAGGCCATCGGTACCGAAGCGACGGCGACCTTGGTCGTCCCGCCGAGATCGGCCTGTTTCTTGCTGCCGGTGATGTAAACGTTGGCGATATAGACCGCGAAGAGTCCGAGAACGATCGCAACACCGAGAGCGATCATGGATTGCCGAGACATCATAAGCGCCACCCCCTCGCCGATCTTAACCTACTTCGGAATCCGACGTAAGCTTTTGTTTACTAACGCGCCGCAACCGCGGCCTTGACGCAACACACAAGAACAAGGGGGCCGCCCGAAGACGGCCCCCGGTACGAATTAGACGCAGTTCGAGCTGTACGTGGAGCTGTTCGACTTCACGCAGTTCGAGGCGCGATTCATCGCGACGGCAACAGCGTTGCCAAGAGCGATGGCGGCGAGCGCAATAGCGGCGCCGATAATCGCCAGGATAAGGGCGTACTCGGCCGCCGAAGCGCCCGACTCGTCCTTCATCAGGTTGATGAGAGTCTTCATATTCCCGTTCCTTCTCTCAAGCGACCGCACCTCGCGAGGCGCGGCGCGTGCAAAGCGGGACTGCCCAAGGCAGCCCCAACGATTAGACGCAGTTTGAGCTGTACGTGCTGCCATTCGACGCGACGCAGTTGGCGGCGCGGTTCATCGCGACGGCAACGGCGTTTCCGAGTGCGATGGCGGCGAGCGCAATCGCGGCGCCGATAATCGCCAGGATCAGGGCATATTCGGCCGCCGAAGCGCCCGACTCGTCCTTCATCAGGTTGATCAGAGTCTTCATGTTACCATTCCTTCTCTCACGCACCCGCCCCCTTCCCGAGGCAGGTTTTCTCGCTTCGCGTCGATCGGAGAAAAAGAACACAAACTCCCCCTGCCACTGCCGATGGAACCGAGTTATTCGGCGCGTGGCCGGCGCCCCCGAGCGCTCAGCTGGGGAATTGGCTGCGCCCGCGTTAACACCTTGTCAACCTAACTTTTTTAATTCGGGTTAACGATTCTGGTTTGAAAGTTGCCCGCGTAAGTCATTGATTTATAAGACCCTTATCTTTAGTTAGAGGGGGTCGGAAAGGGCCTTGGAAATTTATTGATTCGTCCCATTTTTGGACGGATTGTCGTCCCACGGACACAATTATCCACAGCCCAAGGGCCCGATTTCGTTACGGTTTTGCTACGAGTCCCGAATCGGAAGGATGGGTTTCACACGAAGGCACGAAGGCACGAAGAAGCACTCAGCTCAGGCGCGCGCGTGAGCCGACGAAGGATGACGGTCCATTCACGACCCGTTTCAACCCTTCTCGAAAGGTTTCGCCGCCAAAATTCATGAGCAGCCCGAGGGGCTGCGCCATCAATCGCACATATGTCAGCAACTGTTTCGCATGAACGGGGGCAATGCGCTCGGCCGACTTGATTTCAATGATCAATCTTCCGTCGATAACGAGATCCGCCCTGAACGCATCCGGGATGGCGATACCTTCAAACAGAATCGGGATGGGTTTTTGTCTTTCGACGCGGAGACCAGCTTTGGAGAGACTGGCCGCCAGGACGGTCTCGTAAACCGATTCAAGCAAACCCGGGCCAAGCTTCTTATGAATTCGGAATCCACAGTCGATTGCTTCTGCGGCGAGCTGCTCGATCTCAGTCATCAACGTCCTCACACGTATCCACGACCGAGCGGGTGCGCGTTAACACACTTCGTGCCTTCGTGCCTTCGCGTGAAATCTATTGTTGGAACTAGGCGGGGATGCGGTGCCGGTAAGTGACGTTCACCCGCGTTGACAGCAGCAGATAAGGCAGCCACAGCGCAACGCTGATAAGAACCTTTTTGACGTTGCCCTCCAGCAACCCGTGGAGAGCGCTCGCGACCGCGGGCGGCAGATCTCCGGATCGCGTCACCAGCTCAGCCGTGAACAGCTGCATCGTGAGGTCGCAGGCCCAAATCGCAACCAGCAGCCGCGGAAACAGAGGCACGCAGCGAAGCGCCGCGACGAAGGCGACCATGTACAGGCTTCCGAACAGGACGACGTCGAACGTCATCGCGAAGTGGAGCGCCGACAGCCAGGCGGGAGCGGCTTCGGGGATCGGCGGCATCGCCGCCATATATTCCAGTGCACGCACCGGCACGTTCAGCATCATCCCGACGAGCAGCGAGACCAGGATTCCCGTCGGCCCGAACAGCGGATGCTGCTCAGCCTCGAAGCGGGTCAGCGCTTTCCACCGGCCCGCCCGCGCTAGGCGGATCGTGGGCTGCGGCTGCCGATGTCCCTCGCGAAACCAGCGCAGCGCCAGCAAGGTCGAAGCGAAGGGCGCCACGACGAGCAGCATGTAGGATATGAAATTGGTAAGCCCCGCGCCGCCTGCCGGATGAGGGCTGACCGCGATCCGCGCCGCCGACAGGAAGCCAGCGATCAACAGCCACGATTTCAATATTCCATGAATGCGATTGTCGATCGTCAGCAGCAGGGCTGCCGACCGAGCGGTCATTTTGCGGCTCAACTGATCGAACATCGGGCGCTTTCCTCGGGACCAATAGCTCAGCCCCTAACCGCCCCACAGTTGTCATATGGTAAATGGCGTCCCCATCGCCAAGGTTCCCGAACTGCTCCGTTTCGGAGCTTGATAGCTCTCCGCGGTCTTGATCATCCCTAATATCGCCCCTGCTCGGGCTAGGGGTTGCGTGTTAGAGGCGTTCTATCTGACGCTTATTGGCGTCATCGCGTATCAATGCGTTGGCGTGGCGTTGTTCCTCCCGTTCGAGATTGCCTTCCCGAAGGCACGGATCTCGATCACCGAGCGGACCAGCGGGTTCATCTTCCTGCTGGCCACGGCTCCCGTCACGGCTTTGGTCGGAGCCGGCGTGACCGGGCTGAAGTCAGCACTCGGCATCGATGGCATCCCGATCCACCTGGCGGTTCACCCGGCGATTGCCGCTGTTCTTGCAGCCCTGTGGGTGGACTTGCAGTTCTACACCGTACACCGGATCGAGCATCGCTTCTTCTGGCGTTTCCATGCGGTCCATCACTCGATCGAGAACCTCTCGGCGGCGAATTCGTATCACCATTGGTCGGAAGCGATTATGGGCCTCACCATCGCGCTTCCACTCATGTTCCTCGACGTGCGGATCGGCCCAGCGCTGGGGCTCCTGACCTTCCTCTTCACCTATCAGCAGTTCTACATTCACTCGGCTTCAAAGCCCCATTTCGGGCCGCTGCGCTGGCTCTTGGTGGATAACCGCTATCACCGCATCCACCACTCCGTCCGGCCGGAGCATCATCACAAGAATTTCGGAGCCATGAGCCCGCTATGGGACTGGCTGTTCGGGACGCTCTACATGCCGAAATCCAACGAATGGCCGGAGGTTGGCCTGGACAATCTGGATGAGCCGCGGGGCCTCAAAGAATGGTCAACTGCGCCTTGGAGGATTTCGCTCAATAGTAGCTCAGCTGACGTGTAGGGATTGACGCTCGTTGACTGCGGCAATTACGATCCGCCCTCGCTTCCAGGTCAGCTGAACTCCAGGAAAGCATTGGGTTTGGACGAAGAGCCCGAGCAGCATGATGGGCGGAACCCACCAGGTCCCGAACTGCACGATGATGGGTGCAAGATAGGCCAAGGACGCGATCAACCGCTGCCACAGCGGCATCCGGGCCCAATAAGAATAGATCAGGAGAACGAAGCCGACGCATGCGACCGACATGTCGTAGTGAAAGCCGTAGGGCGAGATGAGGAAGGTCGCGGTAGCTGCCGTCCAGATATTGAAATTCCGGCTGAGAACGATGGTCGCGACGATCAGGTAGATCGCGAAACCCAGACGGCCGTAGCCCATCGCGGGCGTCGTCCCGATGATGTACCAAATGTTCTTCCGCTCTTCGTCGAAGATTTGGCCGGCCTGATATTCGCCCGCGTGATCCAGGAAGTCTTTCCAATGCCCGAACGCAAGCTGGCTTGCGATGATGAGGAAGATCGTGACGGCGACAGCGACGAAGACGGGTTTGCGTCCTTTGAGAAGCAATAACGGAGCGGCAAGGAAGCCGAGCTGCGGCTTGAACGTCAGCAAACCGGCAGCGACGCCGCTGCCGCCGGCCGCCATCAGAAACAGGGCTCCGGCCAACAGGCTGGTTTGACCAAAGTTTAGGCAGAGCACCGTTGCGGGGCTAAGCACCGCGATGAGCGTCGGCAGCCCCTTTGGAAGCACACGTTTCGCGGCAAAATAGAATGCCGTGAGCGAGAGCGCATCCCATACCGCATAAGAAACATAGGCGGAAAGGTAGGAGAGCGGCCAAAACAGAAACAGCGAATGTGGCGGATAGGTAAAATTGAACTGCGGAGGGTTGCCCTTGGGAAAGAAGGACAGTCCATAATTTCGATAGCTGACCACGTCGTACGGGTTGATTCCAGCGCGTACCGCCCGCGGCGCGAACCAATAGTTCAGGTAATCGCTGTCCCAGATCGCACCGACGCCGAATGTTGGCAGCGTGTACGCCATCCCCATCAGCCACAGGAAAATCAGCAGCGATAAGCTCTCGTGAGTCCGCACCCAGCGGACGGCGGCCTTCACCCCAAGGTGGCCCCTCCTCCGCAATCCGATTGTTTCGTTCGACACACGCCCCACAGCAAGATCGTAGCACGAGGCCCGAGGCACTCAACCTGATCCCTGGCGCCGTGCAAAACTGAAACAGCCGACATTGCGCGCTTGGCGAAAACGACCGCCGTGCTAGGTCTAGCGCATGGGGGGAAAAGACATCAGCTTCGCCGAGATGCGTGAGAAGCTCGCGGGGGACCTGCTGCTCATCTTTCTCGCGCTGGGGCTGCCGATCGGGCTGGCGTCGACCGCGCGGACTTTCGGCGATGGCGACACGGCCTGGCACGTTGCCGTTGGACAGTGGATCGCCCGCCACGGCCAAATCCCGACGACGGACCCCTTTTCCTTCACCGCATTCGGCAAGCCGTGGGTGGCGATGGAATGGCCGGCCGACCTCCTCTTCGCGGGCGTGTTCCAACTCGCCGGCTATGCCGGATTGGCGGCGATCACGGCCGCTGCGATCATGGCGCTCAACGCAATCGTGCTGATTTACTTGCGCAGCCGCGTCGGGCCGATCGGACTGACGCTCGCGATCATCGGGATGGACATCGTCCTGTCCGCCTTCATGCTGGCGCGGCCGCACGTCCTCGTCTGGCCGCTGCTCGCGGCGTGGACGGTTCTGCTTGCCAAGTCGAGCGAGACCGGTCGGCCGCCTCCATTGTGGTCGGCGCTGCTGCTGACCGTTTGGGCCAACCTCCACGGCAGTTTCCCGATGGCCGCGGTGATCGGCGGTTTCCTGGCGCTCGATGCGCTGATCGCGGTGCAATGGAAGGCGCTGCGCGAGTGGCTGATCTTCGCGGCCGTGTGCCTCGTGGCGGTGTGCCTGCAGGTCAACGGGCTCGCCGGAATTCTCCAGCCGTTCCGCGTCGCCAATCTCAAGACGCTGCACCTCATCGTGGAATGGCTGCCGACCACGACGAAAAACACGCCGCAATTCTTTGGCGCGCTGTTGCTCGTGCTGGGCATCTTGCTGTGGCGGGGGGTGCGCATTCCAATCGGCCGCCTGCTGTTGCTGCTGACGATGCTGATGCTCGCCTTCACGCAGCTCCGGCACCAAAGCTGGCTGGCGATCGTCGCCGCGGTGATCATCCCGCCGCTGCTGGGCAAGCGGACTGAAGCCAAAGGCAAGAGCCTTCCAGTCCTTGCCGCCGCGGTGCCTCTCCTGTTGGCGCGCGCGCTATGGCCGCTGACGCCTCCGGAGAGCGTGTCCAATCCGCGGAGCCTACTCGCCCACGTCCCCGCCGAGCTGAAAAGCCAGCCGGTGTTCAACGAATATAGCTTCGGAGGGCCCCTGATCCTCGCCGGAATCAAGCCCTACATCGACGGGAGGTCGGAGCTGTACGGTGACGAGTTCATGACCGATTACACCGATATCGCGCAGGGCGACTGGGGCCGGTTCGAGCGTGCTGTCCACCGCTACAAGATCCGCTGGACCATCCTGCCGGCGGGCGAGTTCAAGCTTCGCGAGGAGCTAGATCATTCACCCCAGTGGCAGCGGATCTATGCTGACAAAGTTGGGGTGATCCACGTCCGCAAGGACTAATTGGAGCCGCCGGACGCCGGAAGGACCATCAACGACCGAAGCGCTCCCTGGAAGGCGTGCAGCTTCTCGCCCTGGAGCTGGGCCGGCGCGGCTGCGAGCTTGACCGAGGTCGGGTTCACCGGACGGCCGTTCTTCAGCACCTCATAGTGCAGGTGCGGCCCGGTCGAGAGGCCGGTCGAGCCGACATAACCGATGAGCTGGCCCTGGCGAACAAAGGCGCCGGAGTGCGCGACGATCCGGCTCATATGGCCGTACATGGTCTGGATGTTGCCGTTGTGCGCGATCCTGACGAGATTGCCGTAGCCGCCGGACCAGCCCGCGCTGGCCACTCGGCCGTCGGCCGCAGCGACGATCGGCGAGCCGTATCTGGCCGCGAGATCGAGGCCGGCGTGCATCCGGACATAACCGAGGATCGGGTGGAAGCGACTTCCAAAGCCCGAGGTGACCCGGCCGTTCACCGGCATTCGCATCCCCTGGCTTTGCTCGCCGCCGATGCTGTCGCCGTTGATCCACACCATCTCTTTGCCGTCGGTCCATTTCAGGAGCTCGACATCGGCGCGGGCGACGCGGTCGATCCCGACATAGAGCAGCCGGCCCTTGGGCCCGGGTTCGTAGACGAGGTCGAACTTGTCCTCGACGCTGAGGCCGTTGGCGAGCGGGATCGCGCGCATCAGCACCGCAACATATTCGCGGCCGATCCGGTCGGGGACGTGCGCTTTTCGAAGCGCATCGGTGAGGTTGGAGCCGATGCGGCCGCTGGCGCGGACATATTCGTCATCCGCCATCGCTTCGTGCGCCGGGATCGGCTGCGCTGCGACTTGGCGCGGCTGGGATCGAACCGGTGCGGAGTTGGCGGCGGGCGACGGCGAAACCGTGGCCGCAACGGCAACGACGGCGAACGCCGAAGCGCCGCCGATCAAGGCCAGCCGATGAACTTTCCGTCTTTGCACAGCCGTTTGCCCCCCAAAAAGGCGTCGGCTCGGTTCCGCTGCCCTTTTCCTCCTTTCGGAGGGCGTGCGTCAAGCCGTCGCGATTCAGTCTGTCCCGGAAAGAAGCGCGAGAAGGGCGAAGCTCTGCAGCCAGTGCTCGCCCATATAATCGCCCGAGAGATGTGGCATTGCCGCGGCGAGATGCTCGTCGGCTGCGGCGTCGGCGATCGAGCGCTCTGGCTCAGGTAAGAGCGGCGCCAGCCTCCGCCAACACCAGGCACGGCTGAGGTTCAGGCCGTCGAGGTGCGCGATCTTGCCGTCGCTTCGGTCGCTGACGATCGCGGGGGTGTAGAGGGTCGCGGGCTCGCGGTCGCGAACTCGGGGCAGGAATTGCTCGAACCAGATCGGGAAGAGCGCGGGGTGTGATCGGGCCATGCACAAAGCCTCGATCAGCGCCGGCGACAGGAACTCGTCGCCGCCCGGTTCCCATGCCTGGCAGTCGCGGTCGGTGCCGTACCAGTGGCGCGAGCGGTCGCGGATCTGGCTCGCGAGCTCCGGATCGAACCGGTCGGCCCATTCGAGCGAGAGGATGAGGGCGAAGGCCGTGTTGAAGTGGGTGCCGACCCGGATCGGGTAGGTCAGGATTTTGAGATAGTCTTGAAGGCGATCCGCGAACGCTCGAGCGAGTGGCTCGAGGTTCGCGCCCCACCCTTCCTTATGCCTCGTTGCTTCGAGATGGAGGTAGAGCAGCCAGGCCCAGCCGTAGGGCCGCTCGAAGCCTCGGCTGAGCGGCCGGTTCAGATAATCGCGCTCTGCCGCAATTCTTTCCGCGGTGAAACTGGATCCGGCGAGGCTCGCGATATCGCTGTTTGGGTGGAGACGATGGAGGGTCAGCAGAGTCCACCACCCATGAACGCAACTGTGCCAGTCGAAGCTTCCGTAGAAGATGGGGTGAAGTTCGCGCGGGGACAGCGCGTCCGCGTCACCTTCCAGCACGTGATCGAGCTTGTTGGGAAATTCCTTTGTCACGTGGCTGAGCGCGATGGCCGCCATGCGCGCCGCAAGCGCGGAATCGAGCCGAGTCACAGCCGGAAACCCGCAATGTAGAGGATCAGGATGTTGGCGATCAGCAGCGGGATCGCGGTCGGCACCTGCGCCCTGATCACGCCATACTGGCTCTTCAGTTCCAGCAGCGCGGCAGGGACGATGTTGAAGTTGGCGGCCATGGGAGTCATCAAAGTACCGCAGAAACCGGCGAGCATCCCGACCGCTCCGATCACCGCCGGGTTGCCGCCATCGGCCTGGATCAGGATGGGGACTCCGATTGCCGCGGCCATCACCGGGAAAGCGGCGAAGGCGTTGCCCATGATCATCGTGAACACGACCATCCCCAGCGCGTAGAGGAGCACGGCAAGGAACACGCTTCCGTGTGGGATGATCGAGCCGGCAAGAGCACCGATCGTGGTTCCGACCCCGGCCGCGGCGAAGATCACGCCGAGCGACGCGAGCATCTGCGGAAGGACCAATGCCCAGCCGATGGAATCGGCAAGTCGGCCGCCTTCATCGACCGGGGCCAGGACGGTGGGCCGAAGCCAGGCATAGCAAGTGATGAGCGCGATGATCACTCCGGCACCGAGAAGGACGAGGGTGACGGACTTTGGATCGATGAGGCCGATGTCCTTTAGCGGCGTGTAGTTGAACGCGAGCGTTCCGACGAAGGCCGTGAAAGGAATGATCAGCGCCGGAAGGAAGAGTTTGTTGCCGAACCGGTCGGAGAAGCGCCGACGCTCTTCGTTGGTGGTCGATTCCCTGGATCCCTTGCCCAGCAAATGCCCCCCGGCAATTGCGACCAGGGCGAGCACGAGAACGCCGTTGCCGACGTCGCCGAGAAAATCGCCGAACCAGAAGCTGACGGCGAGCAAGCTCCAGAATGCAGTGTTGCCCAAGCGCTTTGGGTTCGTCCGGTCGCGCGCGCTGGAAATGGCGAAGGCGGCGAAGACCGCGCCCGCGAGAACGTACAGCCAATGGAGGTCGATCATCGGCCGCGTGTCCCAAGTTGACGGTCGAGCAACATCAGCCGGGCGCCGTGGATCAGGAAGGCGCAGATCGCGGTCGGGATCGCCCAGACGGACAGCTGGAACGGAGTAAGCTCGATGCCGAAACTCTCGAGAGAACTCTGGATCAGCAAAATCGAGGCAATCGCTACAAAGATGTCTTCGCCAAAGAAGACACCGACGTTGTCGGTCGCGGCCGACATTGCCTTGACGCGCTCGCTGGTTTCCTCGTCGAGCTTCCCGTGCTGCTCCTCGGCCGCCGCCACGGCCATCGGCGCGACAAGAGGACGAACGGCCTGCGCATGGCCGGCAACATCCTTCAGCCCAAGCGCGGAGAACACCTGCCGGAAGGCAAGGTAACCAACGAGCAGTCGGCCGGCGGTCGCTCCCCTAATTCCAGCAATCAGCACCCTCGCGCGTTCTTGCAGCCCGTACCGTTCGAGGATGCCGATCACCGGCAGCACGATGTAGGTGATCGTCACATAGCGGTTGTCGTTGAACCCCTTGCCGAGCGTCCCGAGAACCTTCGTAAACGGCATGTGCCCAAGCAGGCCGGTGACGATTGCAGCGACCGCGACGACGAGCAAGGGATTGAAGCGCAGGGCGAAGCCGATGACGACCAGCGCGATCCCGATCAGCGGCCAGTAATCGATCATTTGCCGGCCCTCCCGTAACCGCCGCCGCCCGGAGTTTCGATCACGAAGCGATCGCCCGGCCCTACATCCGCCGAGGCTGTCGCGGTCAGCATTTCGACGGAGCCGTCGGTCCGTTCAACCCAGTTTCGACCCGCCTGTGCGTCCGCTCCGCCTTTTAGCCCATGGGGCGGAACGCGCCGCCGGTTCGCCAGGATGTTCGCCCGCATCGGCTCGAGGAACGTCACGGCCCGGATCACGCCGTCACCGCCCTTGTGCGCTCCCCGCCCGCCGGAGCCGCAACGGATTGCGAACTCGTCGAGCCGAACGGGAAGCCGGGTTTCAAGGATCTCTGGATCGGTCAGGCGGCTATTGGTCATGTGCGTCTGAACCGCGCTGGTCCCGTCGTGATCCGGCCCGGCGCCCGAGCCGCCGCAAATCGTTTCATAATATTGGTGCATCGCGTTGCCGAAGGTGAAGTTGTTCATCGTCCCCTGGCTCGGTGCAAGCCGTCCGGTCGCTGCGAACAAGGCGTCGGTGACGACCTGGCTGGTCTCGACATTTCCGGCAACCACGGCCGCGGGATGATGCGGGTTGAGCATCGAGCCTTCGGGCACAACGAGGTTGATGGGCCGAAGGCAACCGTCGTTCATGGGAATCGAATCCTCGATGAGAGTTCTGACGACATACAGCGAGGCGGCGCGGACGATCGAAAATGGAGCATTGAAATTGTCGGGCAGCTGGTCGCTCGTTCCAGTGAAGTCGAAGGTGGCCGACCGCGCGGTCTTATCGACCGCGATCTTCACTCGGACGTGCGCTTTATTGTCCATCTCATAATCGAACTCACCGTCGTCGAGCTTCGCGAGCAGCCGCCGCACCGATTCTTCGGCGTTGGCGAGAACGTGGTTCATATATGCTTCGACGACGCCGGGCCCGTAATCGCGCGCTGTTTGGGCAAGCCCCTCCGCGCCGCGAACGCAGGCGGCGAGCTGTGCCTTCAGGTCGGAGATATTGCGATCGATGTTGCGCGCGGGCCATTCGCCGGATCCAAGCAAGGAGCGAATCTCGGCTTCGCGGAAATGCCCCTCATCGACGAGCAGCTCGTTGTCGATCAACACGCCTTCTTCGTCGATCGTCCGACTGTCGGGCGGCATCGACCCGGGCGCGATCCCGCCGATGTCGGCATGGTGTCCGCGCGCTGCTACGAATGCCGACGGGTCCGCCTCGCCGCCATAGAAAACCGGAACGATGACCGTGATGTCCGGCAAGTGCGTTCCGCCACGATAAGGGTCGTTCAGCACATAGGCGTCACCGCGGCGGATGCCTCGTCCGTCCCGTCCCTCACCGCGCGTGTCGATGATCCGGCGGATGCTCTCGCCCATCGACCCGAGGTGCACCGGGATATGCGGCGCGTTGGCGATGAGCGCTCCTGACCGGTCAAAGATCGCGCAGGAGAAATCGAGCCGTTCCTTGATGTTCACGCTGGTCGCGGTCGACTGCAGCGCGACTCCCATCTCCTGGGCAATCGCCATGAACAGGTTGTTGAAAATCTCGAGCCGGACGGGGTCGACATCCGTGCCGATCGCCCTGGATCGCTCGAGCGGGGTGGCGCGGGTCATGACGAGCGTGCCGTCGCCGGCGCGCGCCGCCTGCCAGCCCGGTTCGACGACGATCGTGGATGTGGGATCGAATATCAGGGCTGGACCTAGAATCTCCTCCCCTGCAATTGCAGGGGAGGTGGCAGCGCGCAGCGCTGACGGAGGGGCCCCTCCACCAGCTTCGCTGGTCCCCCTTCCCTCGAAATCGAGGGGAGGAAAAGTGCGCCCAACCGCCTCCACCACCAAAGCATCGACGATCACTTCGGCGCCTTGGTCCCAATAGCCGAAGCGGCGGCGGTGGAGCGCGGAGAAAGCCGCGTGCATTTCGCCGGCCGAAGCGATTGCGATTTCCAAGGTCGTGTCGCTGCCCGCTGTTCGAAGCCGCGCTCTGCAATTGAGCTCGATCCGGTCGGCGTGGACGCGCTGCTCGATCAATGCCCCACGGGCACGCTCCTCCAAGTCCGCAAGCGCAGCCAGGAAATCCTCGCCCAGCGGCTTCAGCCAGCTCGTCTCGCGGATCGCTTTCACGTCGGCGAGGCCGATTCCGTGCGCCGAAAGTACTCCCGCGAGCGGATGGATCAGGACCCGTTCCATACCGAGCGCGTCGGCGACCCGGCAGGCATGCTGACCGCCTGCGCCGCCGAAGCAGGCGAGCGTGTAGAGCGTGACGTCATGACCTCGCGCGATCGAAATCTTGCGGATCGCCGCGGCCATATTGTCGACCGCGATTTCGAGAAAGCCTTCGGCAATCTCCTCGAGGCTCTTGTTCCCCACGGCATCGGCAATTTCCTTCAATCGCGCGCGCGCGGCGTCCGGATCGAGCGGTTGATCGCCCGTTCGACCAAACACCTTCGGGAATTGCTCCGGATCGATTTTGCCGAGGAACAGGTTGCAGTCGGTGACCGTCAGCGGGCCGCCGTTCCGGTAGCAGGCGGGGCCCGGGTTAGCTCCGGCGCTTTCCGGCCCAACGCGGAAGCGCATCCCGTCGAACCGGCAGATCGACCCGCCGCCGGCGGCGACCGTGTTTATCCGCATCATCGGCGCACGGATCCGAACGCCGGCGACGACACTTTCATCGGCGAGCTCGAAATCGCCGGAATAATGCGACACGTCGGTGGATGTCCCGCCCATGTCGAAGCCGATGAGCTTGTCTCCTTTGTGAGGCTTGCTCGCGGCGACCATTCCAACCACGCCGCCGGCTGGACCGGACAGGATTGCGTCCTTGCCGCGGAATGCCGTCGCTTCCGCGAGGCCGCCATTCGACTGCATGAAATGCAGGTCGGTGGCTGCCGGCAGCCCGGCCGCGACACGATCCACGTAGCGCCGCAGGACCGGCGACAGGTACGCATCGACCACGGTCGTATCGCCCCTGCCGACCAATTTGATCAGAGGCGCGACCTCGTAACTTATCGAGATTTGCCCAAAGCCGAGCTCGCGGGCGATTTCTGCGAGGCGCGCCTCGTGCGCCGGACATTTCCAACCGTGCATCAAGACGATGGCCAATGCTTCGATGCCAGTATCACGTACTTCGGTCAGCCGGGCCCTGGCCAAATCCTCATCAAGAACGGCGAGCACCTCGCCGTCGACCCCGACCCGCTCGTCGACCTCGACCACGCGCTCGAAGAGCATGGAAGGGAGGACGATGTGACGGGCGAAGATTTCAGGCCGCGCCTGGTAGCCGATCCTCAGTGCATCGCCGAACCCGCGCGTGATCGCCAGTGCGATCCGTTCGCCCTTGCGCTCGAGCAAGGCGTTGGTCGCGACCGTCGTCCCCATCCTGACTTCGGCGACCGTCCCGCCCTCTTCCGCAAGGACCAGGCGGATCGCCTCCAATGCAGCGTCGTCATAGCGGCCGGGGTTCTCGGAAAGCAGTTTCTCGATCCGCTGCCGCCCGTCCGACGAGCGGGCCACGACGTCGGTAAACGTTCCGCCCCGGTCGATCGCGAAGGTCCAGCTGCGTTCCACGCCCCTTGCTCAAGCAGATCGCGCGAGCGGCTACAATCATGACCATTATTTCACTTTGACCGGAACACCCCCGCCCCTATGCGCCGGGACATGACAGTACTGGTCACGGGGGTTGCGGGATTCATCGGTTCAGCCACCGCATTCGCCCTGCTCGATCGCGGTGACGACGTCCTCGGAATCGACAATTTGAACGGCTACTACGACCCGAAGCTGAAGCGGGCCCGGCTTGAGCGCCTGTCGACGCGGTTCGGCAACGGCTTCCGCTTTCAGCAGGTCGACTTCTCAGACTCGAACACGCTCAAAGAACTTGCGGCCAGGACGAATTTCGACCGGATCCTTCACCTCGGCGCGCAGGCGGGCGTTCGCCACAGCCTTGAGCATCCAGAGGCCTATGTTCAGTCCAATCTGGTCGGCCACTGCAACATGCTCGAGCTGGCTCGGGAAAATCAGTCGAGCCACCTCGTCTACGCCTCGTCGTCCTCGGTCTATGGCGGCAACAAAAGCCTGCCGTTCCGCGTCGAGGACCGGGTCGATCATCCGCTGTCGCTCTACGCGGCGACCAAGAAGGCCGACGAGCTTCTAAGCGAATCCTACGCAAGCCTGTACCGAGTGCCGATGACGGGCCTCCGGTTCTTCACTGTCTATGGGCCCTGGGGCCGGCCCGACATGGCGATGTGGATCTTCACCGACGCGCTTTACGCCGGCAATCCGCTCCCGCTGTTCAATCGCGGTGAGATGCGGCGCGACTTCACCTACATCGATGACATCGTCCGCGGTATTCTTGCCTGCCTCGACGCTCCGCCCGCGGATGACGGCGCGGCCAAAGCCGGCGGAAGCATTGGCCCGCACGCAATCTACAATATCGGCAATCACCGCAGCGAGGACCTGATGCGGGTAGTCGAACTGCTGGAGCAGGCGACGGGGAAGAAGGCCCTCCTCTCGCCCGAGCCAATGCAGCCGGGCGACGTCAAGGAGTCCTTCGCGGACATCAGCGCGATCGAGCGCGACCACGGCTTCAAGCCGACGACGACGATCGACGAAGGCGTGCCGCGGTTCGTGGAGTGGTACCGGGACTATCATCGGCTATAGCCGCGGGCCATGAGCCTGCCGCCGATCCTTCAGCGCCTCCGAATCCCGGTGATCGGGGCGCCCATGTTCATCGTCTCCAACCCGAAGCTGGTGATCGCGCAATGCACCGCGGGGATCGTCGGCAGTTTCCCGGCGCTGAACGCCCGGCCCGCTGAGCTTCTGGACGAATGGCTGCACGAGGTTACCGAGGCGCTCGCCAGCTGGGACCACGACCATCCCGACCGGCCCGCGGCGCCGTTCGCGGTCAACCAGATCGTCCATCGATCGAACGACCGCTTCGAACATGACATGGAGGTTTGCGCCAAGTGGAAGGTGCCGATTGTCATCACCTCGCTCGGGGCGCGCGTGGAACTCAATGAGGCGGTCCACTCCTGGGGCGGGATCACGCTTCACGACGTGATCGACGACCGTTTCGCGAGGAAGGCGATCGAGAAAGGCGCCGATGGGGTCATCGCAGTTGCTTCAGGAGCCGGCGGCCATGCGGGACGCTGGTCGCCTTTCGCGCTGATCCAGGAAATCCGTTTGTGGTTCGACGGGCCGCTAATCCTGTCCGGCGCGATCGCCAACGGCGGATCGGTGCTTGCCGCTTTGGCCGCGGGCGCCGACCTTGCCTATGTCGGCTCTCCATTCATCGCGACTTCGGAAGCGAACGCGCCGGACGGTTACAAGCAGGCGATCGTCGAGAGCGGGGCAGCCGACATCGTCTACACCGACCTCTTCACGGGCGTTCACGGCAATTATCTTAGGGCGTCGATCGTCAATGCCGGGCTCGACCCCGACAACCTCGCGGGAATCGATCCAACGGTGATGAAGTTCGGCTCGGAAGGTTCCGCCAAGGCGAAGGCGTGGCGTGACATCTGGGGCTCGGGTCAGGGAATTGGAGTGATCGACCGGGTACGCTCGGCCGGGGAATTCATTGATCTTCTTGCCGGGGAATATGCCGCCGCCAAAGCGCGGCTTTGCAGTGCCTAGGCCTGGCCGCCAAGTCCGCGCTCGAGCCGGCCCATGAGTGCTCGGGCCGGACTTTGCACCGGCTCCATCTCGAAATTGCCCTCGTCGATGCGCTTGATCCGGCTGTAGAGATCGGCGCTCGCACGGATCAGCCGCTGGGCCGATTCGGGCAGCTGGTCGACAACTGCCGGGTCGCTGTCCGCTGCGTGGCCGAGGCGCCGTTCGGGACGGCGACCGTCGGAAAAGCCGATCTCGCCCGATTCAATTGCCCGCTGCGTGAGCAGCCAGGCGACGATATGCATGATGCGGGTCGTAACCTTCAGGGACTCGCAGGCGAAGCCAACGCGCGCGAACGGATGCAAGGTCGCGCGATCGTCGCGGCCGATGTCGTCGAAATAGTGGCGCGCTTCATCGGCGAGCAACATCGCCTCGGTGTAAAGCGAGTCGATAAGGCGCGACGTAATGCGCACCTCCTGCTGCGGTAGTTCCGATTCGTCCATTGCCGACCAAAGTGCCATCGTTCACCTCTTCTGGAAACGCCCAAGTCCGACGCCCGGTCGCTCACTTTGTCCGAATCGTCCCGACGCGGGACAATTTAGGCGATGATGTCGGGTATATTCGAATTGCTGATCAGCTGGATCTGGTCCTTGAGCCTGAGCTTACGCCGCTTGAGGCGCGCGATTTCCAGCTGATCGGGCCCGTGCTCCGCCGACAATGCCGCGATTTGGTCGTCGAGCTGCCGATGCTCGGCCTTGAGGGCGTCGAGCATGCCCCCCGGATCGTCATCATTCATCGACGCGGATCATACAGCAAACGGGAAGCGCTTAGAACGTGTGCGGTCGCGACGATCCGCGCGGCCCGCTCGGCGGGCCGAGGGAAGTGCTGTGAGATGGGTCAAGACAAATCGAACGATTCGTGATTTATTACGGGGTTGTCAGTCGCAGCCGCGAAAGGAATGGCATCCATGGACAAGGCACAGGTCGAAGCCCTCGAGTCGAAGCACCAGGCGATTCACGCTCTGATCGACGAAGAGGAGCATCGACCGCATCCGGACGAAGACCTTCTCCACCGCCTTAAGAAAGAAAAGCTACGGATTAAAGACGAGCTCGCCGGGCACTACACGCACTAAGCGAGCCGCTGATCGCGCGGCGATAATCGTCGCGTGCCCAGCCGACTGAGGCCCCTGGACTTCAGTCGTCTCTGGACACTTTCTCGATCCGCTCATGGCGCTCCTGCGCCTCCAGGGTCATGGTCGCGATCGGCCGGGCCTCGAGCCGAGCCAGTGAGATCGGTTCGCCGGTCACTTCGCAATAGCCATATTCGCCTTCGTAAAGGCGGCGGATCGCGCAATCGATCTTGGCGATCAGCTTGCGCTGCCGGTCGCGAGTGCGAAGCTCGATCGACCAGTCGGTCTCGCTCGACGCGCGGTCGGCGACGTCGGGTTCGCGCAGCGAATCGACCTGGAGCTGAGCCATCGTCTGGCGCGACTCCTCGATGATCGCTTCCTTCCAGTCCTTGAGCTTGCGCAAGAAATAAGCGCGATGCTTCGCGCACATGAAGTCTTCGTCGTCCGAAGGCCGGTAGCCCTCGGTCAGAATGACCCGGTCAAATCGTTCGAAGTCATCCCCGCCGTACAGGTCGACAAGAGCCGTCGCCATTACATCCCTCCCCGCATGGGCTCCGCAATGACTCGGAACCCAGTTACGCCTGCCACCTGCTGCGGCCGGCCCGCCGGTGCAGCCGGAGGCGATTACTCGTGACTTTCCCGGGACTTAGAACCGGATAAGTCGCTCGTCCCCAACCGGGGCCTATAGATATGGACCCCAGACTGAACAAGCGCTTACCGGCGGATAGTGAAGAAATCGCCAACCTGTTGCGAATATGGCGCAATGTCGGTGTTGGCAGGCCGCCATTGCCTCGGCGAACGCTGCCCGCCATAGCCCCAAACATGCGGATCCTGCTCACCAACGACGATGGCGTGAATGCACGCGGCCTGCGGCTGCTCGAGGCGGTAGCGCGGAAGTTTACCGACGATCTTTGGATCGTTGCCCCGACCGAGGAACAGTCGGGCGCTGGTCATTCACTGACCCTGACAACGCCGGTCCGACTGCGAAGGCACGATGAGCGACGCTTCTCGGTGACCGGGACGCCGACCGATGCGGTGATGCTCGCCCTGGCCCACGTCATGAAGGATTTCCCGCCCGACCTCATCCTCTCGGGTATCAACCGCGGTGCGAACCTCGCCGAGGACGTCACTTATTCGGGCACCGTTTCGGCCGCGATGGAAGGCGCGCTGGCGGGAGTGCCCTCAATCGCGCTCAGCCAGGCTTATTCGCGGGAGGGCATGGGAGACACGGTTCCTTTCGCAGCGGCCGAGGAATGGGCCGAACGGGTCCTTGCTCCGCTACTCGAGTTCACGATGGAGCCGCGCACTCTCATCAACGTGAATTTCCCTGCAATGCATCCGGGCGAGGTCCGCGGCATCCGCATCTGCCGCCAGGGCCTGCGCGACTATGGCCGGCTGCGCATCGTTCAGCGCACTGACCCAAGAGGCTATGATTATTACTGGTTCGGCCTCGGCCCGATGGTCGAAACCCCCGGGCACCAGACGGACCTTGAGGCGGTGGCGGATGGCTATGTCGCGGTCTCGCCGCTGCACCTCGACCTGACGCACGATGCTTCGATTGACGCCCTTCACAAACAATTCGCGGCCACCTCGGAAGAGGCAGCCGCGAAATAGTCAGTCTTCAGACGGTGGTTACCGGCCGCGTTCGCCCTTTTGGCCCGGCGGAGGCGGGGGAGCGTTCGTGGACGCTGCAAGCCAGGTCGACGTTGAATTGCAGCTGCTGGTCAAAGTGAGCGGCTGGCCGGCCTGGAAGGGCGAAGTATAGGGCCAACATTCCTGGGCAGCACCGTTATTGAGGCATAGCTGACCGTTCGCCGCGGTCCACGTCCCTGGAACGGTATTCCCGCCCGGAGTTACGATTCGCGCCGATCCGCCCGCGTCGAGATAGACGGTGTTGGTGACCCCATTGGTCGTCACCTGGAGCGGCTGGCCGACGATTTCGGCCCCGGCCTGAGCAAGTGCCGCGCCGGAAAATGAAGCCGCTGCAACGATACCCAGTGAAACGGAGAGCAGTCTCATGATCCTAGTCCCTTTCAGCTCTGCAACGGCTGCGGCCGCCCCGAATTATGCTGGGCTGGTCGCGTGCTTGTGGTGCTGCCTCAACAGGAAATAGGCGGCCGCGCCAATGGCGATCGCACCAAGCGCAAGCAGCAGAGGCGAGATCCCAAGACCGCCGCCCGCCGTCTCAACCGGCGGGACCGGGGTCGGCGGAGGCGGCGCCGTCTGCACGACTGGCGGCGCAACGTCCGCGACGGGCAGCACGCATCCGGGTGCAGGCTGGGCCGCGGCCGCCGCGACGGCAGCCGTGCCGCACAGCGCAGCGGCCGGTGCTCCGGCGCTCATGACGGACAAGGCCGCCCATGGATCGATTTGCTGGGAAGACGGAAGCGAGGAGGTCGCCGCGGCCGCTCCGGTGGAGCTCACGAACATCGACCCTGCAACGAGCAGGGCAACAGCTGGTTTAAAACGCAGAATCGCCATCCCGAGCCTCCTGGCGTACCGGAACTAGTCCCCCGCCCGCTACTCTCCTAACGCCCGAGAACAAATAATCCATAACAAAGTTGCCCGCCTCCGTAACGAACGGATTTTTTCAGTCTTCTGCCGTTTTTTTGCCACCAGATTGTTACGGGACCGCTACTCCAATGACATTTCCGGCGGGCGAATAACGGCATACGAGATAGTCGTTCCCAGCAGACGATCGCAGCGCGCACCCGACGCGCCTGGTCCCGGGCCAGATCATCTGCGAATAATGCCCGACCTGCTCCCATTTGCCAGTCCGGCTGACGTCGGGAAAGGCGCCGCGCTTGAACCAGCGGCCCTCGCCTGCCCAGAAGCCCACCATCTGATCGACCGAGAAGGCGCCGCGCGTTCCCATCCAGAGATTTTCGCCTTGCCCGGGCCTCGTCGCCGGCGGCGAATGGCCCCAGCGGCCCGTGTGCGCAAGCTCGCCTGCGTAGGCGTCGGCAGCAGCGGCAAGCGATGCGTCCCAATAGATGGGACCGACGCCGGCAGCCGAGCGGGCCTGATTGTGAAGGACCACAATGCGCATTGCCAACGCAGCCGAAGGGGGAATCGTCAAAGTCGATGTCGCCCCCGTCGCCGGGCAGGCAATGGCTGCCATCGCCAGCGACACCACAGCAGTCATGAATCGCACGTCGTTGATCCCTCCCCAACACGCGCAACTATGGGCAAGTATGTGTGAACGTTGCGTTTCTGCAGTCAGGCCGCTTTTGCGGCAACGTCGGCCTGGTCGCGAAGCCAGGACTGAAACATCAGGATCGACCACAAAGCCGGAGTCGAATCGCGACGGCCGGACAAATGGTCCGCCCAACGGCGCTGGACCACGTCCGGATCGAACCAACCTTCACCGCGCATTGAGCCAGGATCGAGCAGGTCCTCCGCCCAGGGCCGAAGCGACCCCTTGATCCACTCGCCGACCGGGATTCCGAAGCCCGCCTTGGGCCGTTCGACGAGGTCAGGCGGAACGAGGCTGTAGAGCAGCTTGCGAAGGATGTGTTTGCCGCGGCCATTCCGCACTTTGAGGTCGATGGGGATGCGCGCGGCAAGCTCGGCAACGCGGTGATCGAGGAAGGGCACTCGGGTTTCGAGCGAGACCGCCATCGAGGCGCGATCAACCTTGGCGAGAATGTCGTCCGGTAGGTAAGTAACCGCGTCGCAGTACATCATCCGAACCGCGTCCGGGGCCGCCATGCCGACATCAAGATCGAAATCCGTGCCGGCGCCATCCCCACCAATCACGGCTTGGGGTTCGTGGCTCCATTCGTCGAGGAAGCTGCAATAGATTTCGTCAAAGGTGCGAGCGGACGCCGCCAGCCGAAGCGCTTTCTGGATCTTGCTTCCGAAATGGGGGGTGCGCTTGCCCGGAACCACGGCTGCCAGCGAGCTCCAGACCTGCGACGGAACCAGGCTGAGCGGCGCGCCGGTCATCGCGCGAACGGCTTGTGGCACGCGCTGGAGCTGGTCCCACAGCTGCGGCGCGGCGAAATGCCGGTTGTAACCCGCGAACAGCTCATCGCCGCCGTCGCCGGTCAAAGCGACGGTCACCTGCTCTCGGGCGAAGCGGCTGACGAGATGAGTGGGGATCTGCGATGAGTCGGCGAACGGCTCGTCGTACATCGCGGGCAGCAAGGGGATGACGTCGCGCGTCTCGCGCACCGTGACGTAGCGTTCGTGATGGACGGTGCCGAGGTGCTCGGCGACCCGCTTCGCGTCCTCAGCCTCGTTGAACCCCGCCTCCTCGAAGCCGATCGAGAAGGTCCGGACCGGGATCGACGAATATTTCTGGTAGAGCGCGCAGATGGTCGAACTGTCGATCCCGCCTGACAGGAACGCGCCGACCGGGACGTCGGCCATCGACTGGCCGTGAATGGCTCGCGCAAGCACTCGTTCGAGCTCTCCGAGCACCTCGTTTTCATCGCCCATCGGATCGTCGAGTCCGCGCCGTACGACCTTGCGATACGACCAGTAGCGTTCGAGACTCAGCTGACCGCCCTTGCCCTCCTCCGGCGGTTCGCTCAGCGGTTGCCTGGCCGCTTGCGGTGTTACCGTAAGGATGCAGCCGGGAGGCAGCTTGAACACGCGCCGATAGATCGACAGCGGCGCGGGAATATAGGTCCGTGCGGCGAACAGGCGGAGCGCCCGCCGGTCGATCGCCGCTTCGAACTGGGGGTGGCTGCGAAGCGCCTTCAGCTCCGACCCGAAGAGGAAGTCCTTGCCGGCCCAACCGTAGTAGAGGGGTTTCTCGCCAAAGCGGTCGCGGACCAGGCTGAGCGTGCGCTCGTGACGGTCCCACAGGCCGAACGCGAACATCCCAGCGCTTTGACGGAGCGTCTCTTCCAGACCCCAGATGACGATGGCCTGGAGGAACACTTCGGTGTCCGAGTGGCCTCGCCAGCCGCCTTCAGGCACGGCGCCCTCATCCTCGAGCGCCTTCCTCAGATCGGGATGATTGTAGATTTCGCCGTTGAAAGTGAGGACGAAGCGGCCGTCGGCCGAATGCATTGGTTGACGGCCAGCCGGGGAAAGATCGACGATCGACAGGCGCCGGTGGCCAAGGCCGACCCCCGCTTCAGGATCGACCCAGATTCCCTCGTCGTCCGGACCGCGGTGGGCGATCGGGCCGATCATGCAGGCGACCGATTGCTCATCGATCCCCCTACTGCTGATGATACCGGCGATCCCGCACATACCAGACCCTAACGCCTCAAGCCGCGATCAATTGCAATTCCGAGCGGAATTTCTTCTTAGGAATTTGTATCCTGCGGGAGTTGCAATTGGTCTGCAGCGCTCAGATGGCGCAACCCCGGAAGGCATTACGACGATGATACAGATGGACAGTCGGTGAGCATTGCCCGGCACACGGCTTACAATGTCGTCGGTGCCTTGGTGCCGCTGGTGGTGTCGCTAATTACGGTCCCGCTGTACCTGAAGGTGATTGGCATCGAACGCTACGGCATCCTGTCCATTTGCTGGTTGCTGCTGGGCTACTTTGGACTTTTCGAGCTTGGCCTCGGGCCGGCCACGGCGCAGCGGATTGCGAGCTACCCGGCAGATGCAGCGAACGCCCGAAACGAGCTGCTCTGGAATGCCATAACTCTGAGCCTGGGCGTCGGCGCTCTCGGCGGCTGCGTCCTGTTTCTGGTCGGGAAGCAGCTACTGCTCTTGCTCCGAGAGGTTGGCGGCCTTTCGCGCGAAATCGGGCAGAGCATGTTTTGGCTGGCGCTGTGCGTTCCCGCCACCGCGCTTTACGGCGTGCTAAACGGCGCTCTTCAGGGACGTGAGCAGTTCCTGACAATGAATGTCGTCTCCAGTGTGAGCAACGTTCTATTGGCGGCGCTTCCGCTCGCAGCCGCTTTTTATGTCAGCCCGCACCTTCCAGCTCTCATCGCTGCCGTTTTCCTCGCGCGATTGGTATCGACAGTCGCTGTCGGCCTCGCCTGTCGACCGCGCGTCCCAATCATTCAGCCGATCACGCCCTCGCGCGCGATCCTAACAAGCCTCATTACTTTCGGAAGCTGGGTCACGGGTGCCGGAATCCTGACACCGATATTGACTTCGATCGAAAAGCTGGTCGTTGGCTTCCGCCTCGGAGCGACGGCCGTCGGCACCTACGTTGTGCCTTTTAATCTCGTCTCTCGATTCGTGCTTCTCCCGCAAAGCGTTGCGAGCGCTCTCTTTCCGCGTTTTGCGTCACTCGGCACAGCCCAGATCGACCGCATGGAGCAGGATGCGGTGCGTTCCCTGGCGTCCCTCGCCACCCCATTGATCGTCTTGGCGCTCGCGGTTCTTCCGGAGTTCCTGCGCCTTTGGATTGGCCCGTCTCTTGCCGGACCGACCACGCCCATCGCCTGCATCGTGCTCGTCGGATTCTGGTTCAACGGTTTCGCCCATATCAGCTACGCGCGGCTTCAAGGAACCGGCCGGCCGGACCTCGTGACGAAGATTAGTTTTTGGCAGCTCGGTCCTTACCTCGTCGCGATTTATTTGGCGGTGATGACTGCAGGTCTCGTGGGCGCTGCAGTCACATGGTCAATCCGCGCCGCAGTGGATATGCTTATCTTCTTCGCGGTTACCAACCAGCCCGGTCGCCTCATCCGCATAATTGCCGCTCCCGGGGCAATCGTTTTATCGGCCTCTGTGGCCAGCCTCTTTGTTCCATTAACCTGGGTTCACTGGGGCTTGGAAGGGGCACTGCTGCTGGCCGCCGTTGCGCTGGGGTATCGCGAGCTGGCAAGCAGGCTGGCGGAATTCTTTCCTTCCATTCTCGGCGGATGGGCATTGCCACCGACGACAGCAGACCAGAGACGGCAGGAGTAAACGTGCACCGTTCTTCCCACGCGAAAATGGCATCCTTCTTTCGCGCCTATGCCGCTAAATTTCCCGCGGAGACCGGTAGAGCGCGCGTCCTCGAAATCGGATCCAAGGCCTATGAGGGCCAGCCGACGTACCGGGACCTGATCGACGAGGACCGTCAGCATTATACCGGCCTCGATCTCGAGCCCGGTCGCAACGTTGACGTCGTGGCGAAAGCGGGGTTCGTTTGGCCCGAAATCGAGGACGCGAGCTTCGATGTCTGCATATCCGGGCAGACCCTCGAACATAATCCATACTTCTGGGTGACGATGGCGGAGATCAGCCGAAGCCTGGTTCCAGGCGGTTACGCGTGCATCATCGCCCCCGGCAGCCAAGCTGTGCATCGCTACCCGCTCGATTGCTGGCGCTTCTATCCCGACAGCTGGGCGCCGCTTTGCGCGCTTGTCGGCCTAGAACCGATCGAAGTTTATTTCGAGACCGACGAAATGGCGCTGTCCGTCGTAGACGGTCATGTTCGCGACAGTATGGTCATCGCCCGCAAGCCGGTCACGGGCGATCGCGCAATCGACAACCGGTTGCGGTTACTGGCAGAACCCTTTCGTGCCGGGGACATCGCATTCAAACCGGTTGCGACAAACGAAGGGCCTTGCATCGCGGATTATCGGCTGTCGGCGCCGCGCGCATCGAAGTGGCGCGCGAGGCTAGCGTTCCGCATCAATCCCGATGGTCCAGTCCGAGTTTATGACGGCAAGGTTTGATGCGCGTTTCCATCGCCATGGCGACCTACAATGGGCAGCGCTTTATCGGCGAGCAGCTGCAAAGCTTTGTCGACCAGACGCGATTGCCCGACGAGCTTGTCATTTGTGACGACAGCTCGACCGACCAGACGTCCGAAATTGTCGAGGAATTTTCGCGTACCGCACCATTTCCTGTCCATTTGCACCGCAACTCGCGAAACCTCGGCTATTCGCAGAATTTCTCGCAGGCCCTCGGCCGAACCCGCGGCAAGCTCGTCTTCATCAGCGATCAGGATGACGTCTGGCACCCGAACAAGATCGACCGAGTCTGTGCGGTCTTCGGTTCGGATACGCGCGCCCTGTCGGTTGTGAACAACCAGCTCATCACCGATGCCAACCAGCTAAGCAGCGGAGCGACGAGCTTTGGCAGAATGCGGCGGGCGGGTTTTCCGGACAGCTTCCTGATCGCCGGTTCCTGCACTACGATCGCGCGCCCGCTTCTGGAGCTGCTGTTACCTGTCCCGGACGGCATTCCTTACGATAGCTGGATCGGCTGGGGGGCAGATCTTCTCGACGCTAAGCGCCTGATAGAAGAGCCGCTGCAAATCTACCGTCGGCATGGTGAAAATGCGAGCGACCCCAATGTCCTCCGCTCGACCTCTCGTTGGGGAGAGGCACGTCAATATGCGCGAGTCGATCCGAGGCCTGCGTGGTTGACCGAAATCCGCTGCCGGGAAGAGTTGGGACAGCGCCTGCAGGCATGCGGCGAAACCGTACGGTGCTTTTTGGCTCCAGGGCGCCTGGCGGAAGCGATTGCGTCGAACGGACGCCGGATCGAGGCGCTTCAGGTACGCGTGGACATATTGGCAAGACCGCGCCTCGCCCGGAGTGGAGCCGTCCTGAGAGCCTGGAAGGGCGGCCTCTATGCGGAATTCAATGGGCTGGCGAGCGCCGCCAAGGATTTTCTTCGTCGCTGACAATCAGATCTCCAACAATAGCTGCTCGTAGTGGGCGAATGCGTCATCCGACAGATCGCGGGCGCGGACCTTCTGACGCTCTTGATCGACTCTCTCATCCAATGTTTCCAGCATTGCCGAGGCCAGCGCTTCGTCATCGCCGACGGGAACAAGGCGGCCAAAAGTCCCGTCGCCCAGGATCTCGCGAGCTCCCGTATTCGCCGTGCTCACGATCGGCAGTCCGGCATGCATTGCTTCGACAAGGACATTTCCAAACGATTCCTCGCGGGAGGGCAATACGAACAGGTCGGCTGACCCATAATAAGGCCAGGGATCGTTGGCGTAGCCGGCGAAGGTGACGCGATCGCTGACGCCTTCCGCCTTGGCCAGATCCTCGAGCGAGGAGCGTAGCGATCCCGATCCAACAATCATCAGCCGAGCATTGAGCTCTCGCGGAAGCCGCGCGAAGGCGCGGATCAGCAGGCCCTGGTTTTTCTCTTCCTTGAGCTGTCCGAGGGTGAGGACCCTCCTGCTGGCCCCCTGCCATAGTGCTTCGACCTCAGGCTCTCGGTTGATTTCACCAGGGAAGTCGATCGGATTGGCGATGACGGTGAAAGTTTCCAGGGGCAATCGCGCCAGATCGGCCAGGTCGCGCGCAGCCCCATTCGACACCGCCACCCGCGCATCAGCGCGTGGATAGAAGAGGCGGACCGTGGCAGAGATCACCCCGTGTCGAGCCTTGGGATAATGATCGGAAAGGATCGCATGGTCGCTGACCACCAACCGTGCCCGGCTTCGGGTCAGCATTCGGGCGATGATTCCGACGATCGTGAGCGGCCACATCGAGACCTGGAGCGCGTCCGGCACTTCGGCTTGCAGATATCTCATGATCGGCCGCAGGGCGTTGCGGATCCGGGGCGCCCTGAGGTCGAACACTCGCACCCCGTCCGGCAGCTCGCTGAGAAGCTCACCGGAGCGAATCGTCAAGAGCAGGTCGATCGCATGGCCCTGAGCGGCGAAATGCTTGATGAGCGTCAATGCGACGCGTTCCGCACCACCGCCGCTCATGTCGGGGACCAGAAATGCGATTTTGCGCTTCATTGCTTCCGCGCGTTGCATAGTCTTGCAACTCTCGGATAGCTCTTAACCCAGTCAGGCAGCCGCCTTTGAACCGACCCGCCGCACACGTCCTCTACATCACCTACGACGGTCTGACCGACCCGCTCGGCCAGTCGCAGATCCTTCCCTATCTCGTCGGGCTTTCGGGACGTGGACACCGGATCACCATCCTCAGCTGCGAGAAAAGGGCAGCGATGGATAGAGAGGGAGCGGCAATTCGCAAGCTGTGCAAGCGCTCCGGTCTCGATTGGCATCCGCTTCCCTATCACAAGAGCCCGCCGGTCCTCTCGTCGGTGCTCGACCTCGCAATGTTGAAACGCTCCGCCGCGCGCCTTTATCGTGCGCGGCCGTTCGGGCTGGTCCACTGCCGAAGCTATATTCCGGCCGCCGCCGGGCTTCACCTCAAGCGCCGGTTCGGAGTGCCGCTGCTGTTCGACATGCGCGGCTTCTGGCCCGAGGAGAAAATCGAAGGTGGAAGTTGGGACCTCCGCAATCCGCTGTTCCGCCTCGTCTATCGTTACTTTAAACGGCTCGAGAGCCGGCTGCTCGAACAGTCGGACGCGATCGTCAGCCTTACGGAGGCCGGCCGTGCCGAGCTGCTCCGGCGACCCGAGCTAAGCGGTCATGAAGATCGGATCGCGGTCATCCCCTGCTGCGTCGATGTCAAACACTTCGCACTTGCGGATGCGCAGGTCCGCAGCGCCGTTCGGCAGGAACTCGCCATATCCGATGACGTAGCCGTTCTCGCCTATCTCGGCTCCCTCGGCGGGAATTACATGCTCGGCGAAATGCTCGATTTTTTCCGCGCCTACCGCGATCGGAATCCGGGTGCGCGCTTCCTGTTTGTTACCCGCGAAGACTCCGGCGCAATTCGCGCCGAGGCTGTTAGAAGAGGCATTCCGCCGGATGAGCTCGTCATTCGCAGCGCGCAGCGAGAGGAAGTCCCACGGCTGCTCGGTGCAGCCGATCTTGGCATTGCATTCAAACAGCCCACTTTTTCCGCAGCAGGCTGTTCACCGACCAAGCTGGCGGAGATATTGGCTGTCGGCTTACCCTTCATAGCCAATGCCGGTGTTGGTGACGTCGCCGAATTCCTCTCTCGGACAAGCAGCGGCGTGACAGTCACAGATCTCACCGACCAAGATTACAAAGTCGCGCTGGATAGGGTGGAAACGATCACGCTCAGTCCTCGCGAATGCCGCCAAGCCGCTGTCGATTTCTTCGACGTGGCGATGGGCGTCCAGCGCTACGACCAAGTCTACCGCAGGCTCACGGCGTGACTAACGCACGCTCACCGACGATTTCACGAAACAAGGCTATTAGCCGGGGAGCGTGCACTGCCAGGGAGTAAGATCGTTCGGCCAATGCCCGGCCATTCTTACCCATGCGCGCGCGCAAGGACGCGTCTCCGATCAATCGTTCAAGCGCTTCCCGCCACTCGGCTTCGGTTGATGCCAGGAAACCGTTCTCTCCCGGTGTGACCATTTGCATGTTCACGCCAACCGGCGAGGCGACGACCGGAAGGCCACAGGCCATATACTGCACAAGCTTGTAACCGCTCTTCCCACGTTCAAAGGGCTGGTCGAGCAGGGGCATGATACCAATGTCCATTGCCTGTACTTCAGCAATCTCGCTGTCCTCACGCCATTCCGCGAATTCGCATCCCGGGAAACGGTCCAGCGCTGCTTCTACGCCGGTCCCGATGGCTCGAAATCGGACGGGATATTCCTCGCAGAGCCGCTCTAACAGCGGCAGCAACGGCCGTACGTTAGCCCAGGTGCTGGGTGATCCGATCCAGCCAATTACAATCTGCTTACCTTTGAGCCTGGAAGCAGGACGATATTTGGCGGTATCGACCACGGTCGGGATAACGATGCTCCGCTCGCAAAAATTTGCCGCGTAATCGCGAAGAAACTCGTTGCCGCAGACACATGCCGCTGCACGGCCCATTAGAATGTCTAGCTTGCCCGACAGGAATGGCTTGCCCTCATAGCGGACAAAAAAGGCATCATCGATATCGTAGACGATCGGCGTGGAACCCCGGAGAGCCAGTTTCTCAAACAAGACCGGAAGCCAAGGAAAAAGCTCCGCATAAATCCAAATCAGATCGTAACTGGCTGATTGGGCTAGCTGGCCAATCCGCCGAGCGTAAGAAGCAGCCGCGGCCATTCTGGAAAAACGCTTCCCGGTCGTTAAGGCGCGTACATAATCATCGCCGAGAAGAGGATTGTAGTCGACGATGATTCCGGCCGACTGGAGGCTAGGGAAATATTGCAAAAACCGCTGACGCGTACTGGCTGCCTCGCGACCATATTTGGTGAACGCCAATACCCTCACTTAGCCCTCTTCGCGCTATTTGGCGGATCGCATCAACCACTGATTTGCGCCAGTTGGGCATACGAAGATCAAAGTCGCGTTCGAACCGAATTGCGCGGCCGCTCGGCCTTGGCACCCAGTAGCGCGCGCGTACGCATAGTCTTGCAACGATCGTGGTGCCCCTGGTCCGACTCGAACGGACACTCCGGTGAAGGAACTCGATTTTGAGTCGAGCGCGTCTACCATTCCGCCACAGGGGCACGCGCCGGTTTAGGTAGCGGCGCGTGCCCCAAGCGGCAACTGTCGAGCTTTACTCGGCCGCGACCGCGCCCGCACCATAAGGGTTCGGGCCGTAGCGGTTGTCGCCCGGCGTTCCGGGTAAGCAATAAAAGACGAGCAGAAGAAGGGCGCAGGCCGCGCCGATCAGGAGGAAGATCGAGGCAATGCCCATACCCGCACCCATGCCCATTGCGCTACCCGAAGCCGCACCGCCCATCATCGCTGCGCCGCCAAGTACAAAGGCGAGGCAGTAAGGGACGATCGGCAGCAGAATCCACCAGCCGCTGCGATCGGTGTCGTGGAGACGCCGGACCGCCACTGCAATGTTCGGGACTAACAGGCCGAGCATCAGGATCAGCGACAATGGCCCATAGGGACCCATCACATTCATCCCGAGGATATTGTCGATGATTCGCGCGACGATCGAGGCGATGATGACGGCCAGGAAATACCACCAGAATTCCGCGCGCGGCGCGCGGCCGGTGAAGTCGGCGTATTTTTCAATCGGACGCTTCGCCCAATCGATCGGTGACAGCTGATTCATTTGGATTCCCTCCCCTGTTGAGGTGAGGCAGATGCTAGCTGCATCCGGCCCGAACGCAACGGCTAGTTCCGCGGAGCCTGGCGGCGATAGCTCAGCGCTTCCGCCACGTGAATGCGTCCCACCCCTTCCGCGCCGGCGAGGTCGGCGATGGTGCGCGCGACCCTCAAGACTCGGTGGAAGCCGCGAGCCGAGAGGCGCATCGCTGCCGCGGCGTCGGCGAGCAGCTTGCGGCCCGGATCGTCTGGGGTCGCAACCGTATCGAGCAGTTCACCGTCGGCCTCCGCGTTCGTCCTGACGCCCGATCCGTTGTAGCGATTGGCCTGGAGCCGACGGGCCGCGGCGACCCTGCGCGCGACCTCCGCGCTGCCCTCGGCCGGCGGCGGCAAGGTGAGATCCGCGGCAGAGACTCCTGGCACCTCGACGTGGAGGTCGATCCGGTCGAGCAAGGGCCCCGACACGCGCGCTTGATAATCCGCAGCGCAGCGCGGGGCGCGGCTGCACGCGAGCGCGGGGTCGCCGAGATGGCCGCAGCGGCATGGGTTCATCGCGGCGACCAGCTGGACCCGCGCCGGAAAGGTGACATGGGTGTTGGCGCGCGCGACGCTGACCGATCCGGTTTCGAGCGGCTGCCGGAGCGAGTCGAGCACCGCGCGCTGGAATTCGGGCAACTCGTCGAGGAACAGGACGCCGAGGTGGGCAAGGCTGATTTCGCCAGGGCGGACGCGCAAGCCCCCTCCGACGAGGGCGGGCATCGAAGCACTGTGGTGCGGAGAGCGGAACGGTCTTCGGCGCCGGATCTTGCCTCCGTTCAATTCGCCCGCGACCGAGGCGACCATGGAAACTTCGAGCGCCTCCGAAGGCTGCAGCGGCGGCAGGATTCCGGGGAGGCAGGCGGCGAGCAAGGATTTTCCCGCCCCGGGCGGGCCGCTCATCAGCAAATTGTGCCCACCCGCCGCGGCGATCTCCAGCGCTCGCTTCGCGACTTCCTGGCCTTTCACCTGCGCCAGGTCGGGCCCTCTGTCGGGCGGCTCGGCCTCCGCCTGCGGCGGTGCCGGAAGCAAGGCTGTCCCTTTGAGATGTGCGAGCAGTGCCAGCAGGTCGGGCGCCGCGATCACATCCAACTCACCGGCCCAGCTCGCCTCGCTCCCCTGCGCTGCGGGACAGATTAGCCCCCTGTCCGCCGACGAAGCATGGATTGCCGCGAGCAGCACTCCCGGCGAGACGGTGATTCGGCCGTCGAGGCACAATTCGCCGACTGCGACATAGTGCGACAGCGTTTCGGCGTCGGTCGCACCGATTGCCGCAAGAAGGCATAGCGCGATCGGAAGATCGTAGTGCGAACCCTCCTTCGGCAAGTCGGCAGGCGACAGGTTGACCGTGATCCGCTTGGGCGGAAGCGCGAGGCCGATCGCCGCAAGCGAAGCTCGAACCCTCTCGCGGCTTTCCCGCACGGCGTTGTCGGGCAGGCCGACGATGATGAATGCGGGCAGGCCGGCCGAAAGCTGGACTTGGACCTCTACCGCGCGGGCTTCGAGGCCGAGGTAAGCGACGGTGGCGACGGTCGCGGCCATCAGGCCCCGCCCCCACAACATGCAGCACTGAACAGAAATCCCCCTAGCTCGGCCCCAACAGGCTAACCCGCGCTTGCCACAGGCTCAAGCGCCTTGCGCGAACCGACGCTCGCAACCACATCTGCCGTCATGATTACGCGTGACCAGTGGCGGAAGTTCATGGACAGCCCAGTCGTCGAATGGACGCTGTTCGCTGTTGGAGTCCTGCTCGTCATCGCCGGCTTTGCCGTCGCGCCGATCCCGGGGCCCGGCGGGGTATTCCTCATTGCCCCGGGCCTCGCGCTGATCCTCAAGACCAGCCTGTGGGCGAAGCGGCACTATGTGAAGTTCAAGCGCTGGCAACCCAAGGCCGGGCGCTGGGCCGACTGGGCCCTTCGCCGGCGCTCGGCGAAGCGGCGCGAGCGGCTCACCAAGGCCGATCAGGCAGGAGGCGGGAATTGACTTCGCGGCCACCCTCGACTATCGGCGCGCCCGACAGTGGCTGCCTTCGGGGCGGCCCTTTTTCTTTGATTTAAGGCATGAGCGATGAAGCGCACTTTTCAGCCGAGCAACCTCGTCCGCAAGCGGCGTCACGGATTCCGCGCCCGCATGGCGACGCCCGGCGGCCGCAAGGTGCTGAACTCCCGACGCGCCCGCGGTCGCAAGAAGCTCAGCGCCTAACAACCATAAGAAAGCGCGCGGATTTCCTCGCTGCCAACGGCGGCAGGCGCGTGCCCACCCCGGGATTCATCCTGCTCGTCCGGCACCGCGAGGATTCGGACCCGGCGATGCGCGTCGGCTTCACAGTCACAAGGAAGATCGGCGGAGCAGTCGTCCGTACCCGGATGAAACGCCGGTTTCGCGCGCTCGCGCGCGAGATCATAGCTGTGAAGGGCTTTGCCGGCGCCGACCATGTGATGATCGGCCGGGACAAAGGTATCGAGCGCGACTTCGGCCTGCTCCGATCAGAGCTGGCAAGTGCCCTCGATAAGCTTCGTGGCCAATGATCGCCCGGTTCATGATCCTGATCGCCAGGGGTTGGCAAAAAGGGCCGTCGCGGGTCCTTCCGCCGAGCTGCCGTTACCAGCCGAGTTGCTCGGCCTATGCGATCACGGCAATCGAACGCTATGGGGCGCTTCGCGGAGGATGGCTTGCGCTGAAGCGGATCGGTCGTTGCCATCCGTGGGGCGGCCAGGGCTACGACCCCGTGCCATGACGAGGACAGTCAAGTGAAAGATAATAAGAACCTTATCCTCGCCGTGGCGCTGAGCGCGCTGATTCTGATCGGTTGGACCTGGGCGTCGAGCAAGTTTTTCCCGACTGCGAATCCGCCGAGCACCAAGGTGGAAAACGGCAAGCAGCTGCCGCTCCCGCAGGCGCAACCCGTGCCCACCACACCCAAAGCGACCCAGAGCCGCGGGGCGGTGCTTGGGTCCACCCCGCGGGTGCGGATCGAGACACGGTCGCTACAGGGATCGCTCAATCTCAAGGGCGCGCAGATCGACGACCTCGTGCTTTTGAGGCAGCGGGAGACGATTGCCAAAGATTCGCCGCCGGTGCGGCTGTTGTCGCCGCTCGGCGCGCCGGGCGCCTATGTCGCTTCGTTCGGCTGGGTCGGCCAGGGAACCGCCGCGCCCGATCTCAACACCGTGTGGACGGCCGACGGAAGCACTCTTTCGCCGGGCCATCCGGTCACTCTGACCACGCAATCGGCCGATGGTGTGACCTACGAGATGAAGATCGCGGTTGACGACGGCTATCTGTTCACGGTCGATCAGCGCGCGATCAACGGCTCAGACAAGCCGGTCGTGATCCGTCCGATCGGGCTCGTCAGCCGCGGCAGCAAATCGACAGATCCGACCACCTGGACCAACCATGTAGGCCCGATCGGCGTCTTCGACGGGAAGGCGAGCTACGACGTCAATTGGAAGGATCTCGACGAGGGGAAGAGCGAGACGTTCGGCAATGTCCCGGGCTGGCTCGGCTTCACCGACAAATATTGGCTGACGGCGCTCGTCCCGCCCGCATCCATGAACGGCGAATTCCGGCGCTCACCGTCGGGCGGGTACCAGGCGGACTATGCGCTCGCTCCGGCCGTCGTCGCTCCCGGCCAGTCGGTTGCCACCCAGGCCCGACTCTTCGCCGGCGCCAAGGAGAAGGCGTGGCTCGACCAGTACGAGCAGGCTGGAATCCCCAAGATCTCCAAGTCGATCGACTGGGGCTGGTTCGAATGGTTCATGCGGCCGATCTTCGACCTCCTGGTCTGGCTGTTCAATCAGATCGGCAATTTCGGGGTCGCAATCATCTGCCTGACCCTGATCGTCCGGCTGATCATGTTCCCGATCGCCCAGAAACAGTTCCAGTCGATGGCGGCGATGCGCAAGGTCCAGCCGAAGCTGAAGGCGATCCAGGAGCGCTTCAAGGATGATCGGGCGAAGCAGCAGCAGGAAATCCTGAAACTTTACCAGGAAGAGAAGATCAACCCAGCCGCGGGCTGCCTTCCGATCCTCCTGCAGATCCCCGTCTTCTACGCGCTCTACAAGGTGTTGCTGGTCAGCGTCGAAATGCGCCACCAGCCGTTCGCCCTGTGGATCAAGGATCTTTCAGCACCCGACCCGGCGACGGTCCTTAACCTGTTCGGCATCCTGCACTTCACGCCGCCCGGTTTCCTCGCGATCGGAGTCCTGCCGATCCTGCTCGGGGTCACTATGTGGCTGCAGTTCAAGCTCAACCCGCAGCAGATGGACCCGACTCAGCAGCAGGTATTCGCCCTGATGCCGTGGGTGATGATGTTCATCATGGCCCCGTTCGCAAGCGGGCTGCAGCTCTACTGGGTCACCAGCAACGTGCTGACGATCCTGCAGCAATGGTGGCTGTACAAGAAATACGGGCTTCATTTCGCCGACACGCATCCGGTTCACACATGACCGAAGGTCCGGATGACGAATTGGCGGAGCGGGCGCGCAAGCTGTTCGCCGGCAGCATCGAGTTCCTGAAGTCCGCGCCCGAGCTCAAATTCCTGCCCGATCCCGACGTGCCGGAGATCGCGTTCGCGGGGCGCTCCAATGTCGGCAAGAGCGCGCTTCTGAACGCGCTCACCAACCGCAAGGGCCTGGCGCGCACGTCGAACACCCCGGGCCGGACGCAGGAGCTCAATGTCTTCGACGTCGGCCGGCCGTTGCAGCTGCGGTTGATCGACATGCCCGGATATGGCTTCGCCGAGGCGCCGAAGGATTTGGTCAAGCGGTGGCGTCGCCTTGTGAACGACTATCTGCGCGGGCGGGCTATGCTGAAGCGGGCGCTCGTCCTGATTGATTCCCGGCACGGGCTCAAAGACGTCGACCGCGATGTGATGGACATGCTCGACGCGGCTGCGGTCAGCTATCACCTTGTCCTGACCAAGGCCGACAAGGTGAAGCCGACGGAGCTTGCGAAGATCGCCGCGGCAACGGCCGACGAAGCGCGCAAACGCCCTGCCGCGCATCCGGCCATCTTCACGACATCAAGCGAAACCGGTAGCGGCATCGCCGAGTTACGAACGGCGATAATGGACGCGGCACTCACCTAGACCGCGGCCCGGGTGACGGGAGAAGGAATGCTCAAGCTAATCATCGGCAATCGGGCCTATTCGAGCTGGTCGATGCGCGGCTGGCTGGCGGTCAAGCAGTCCGGCGAAGAGTTCGAGGAATATGTCGTCCCAATGTTCGACGCGGAATGGGAGAAGCGCCGCGAAGGGGACGAGTTCGCGCCCTCGCTCGGGAAGGTACCGATCCTGTGGGACGGCGAGACCGTGGTTTGGGACAGCCTCGCGATCATCGAATTCCTCGCCGACCGCTACGGCAGCGCGCTCTTCTGGCCCGAAGACGAAGGGGCTCGAGGCATGGCGCGATCCATGGCCGCCGAAATGCATTCCGGTTTTTCCAACCTGCGGCGCGATCTGCCGATGAACGTCCGCAAGAGCTTCTCGCCCATCGAGCTAAGCGATCCAGTGCGCGAGGAAATTGACCGGATCCTGCAGCTTTGGGCGCAAGCCAGGGCGCGCTTCGGAGGAATCGGCGATTTCCTGTTCGGAGAATGGTGCGCCGCGGACATGATGTACGCGCCCGTCGTGACGCGCTTCCTCACTTACGCGGTGCCGATCCCGTCATTCGCGGCGGTCTACGTGAAAGCCGTGCTGTCCCACCCTCACGTTGCCGAGTGGATCGATAAAGCGCAGGACGAACCCTGGGTGATCGACCAATGGGAGGTCGGGAAGGCCGCTTAGTACGGAGTTCCGTCCTTGTGGACGAAGCCTGCCTCAAGCGTCCACTTCATGTCGATGTCCGAATAGGCGCCGCCGGCCTCCGTGCCGGCGCTGACACAGACGAAGCTGCAGGGCTCGGCACCGCGGTTAATGAGGTGATGACCGTTGCTCACCCCTTTCGGCCAGACAGCGATGTCGCCCGGGCCCATTTCGGTCTCGCCATCGTTTTCAACCAGAATCGCCCGGCCGGTCAACATGACCAGAAGCTCGTCCTCGCCTTCGTGCCAATGCCGCTGGCTCGACCAGGCGCCGGGCTTCAGTACCACATGCCGCGCGCCGAGTTCGGTAAGTCCGCCGGCTTCAGCGACCTTGCGCTGCCAGCGCTCCGCGACCGGTTCGTTGAAGGGCGGCGGATAGCCGGTGCTGTTGGTCTGCTCGAGGGCGTCGAGGTCGATCTTGGGCATGGCGTATTCCTTTGCTAGGCCGCGTCTATGTCAATCGACCCCATCGCGCTTGCGCAGGCGCTGATCAATGTCCCAAGCGTCACCCCGGCGCGCGGCGAAGTTTTCGATGTGCTTCAGTCCGCATTGGAGCCGCTCGGGTTCACGTGCCACCGCTGGGTGATGGGCGAGCCGCCCGACGGCCCGACCGAGAATATGGTCGCGATCCGGGGCAGCGGATCGCCGCATTTCGGCTTCGCCGGTCATCTCGACGTCGTCCCGCCCGGCGAAGGCTGGAACGGCGACCCATTCGAAGCGCGGATTGAGGATGGCCGCCTCATCGGCCGCGGCGCGAACGACATGAAGAGCGCTATCGCCGCTTATGCTGCGGCGCTGTCACGGATTGAGCCGGGGGACGGCACGCTATCGCTATTCATCACCGGTGATGAGGAGGGTTACGCCACCTACGGCACGCCGCGGATCATCGACTGGCTGAACGAAAAGCAGATTCGCCCGGACATGATCCTGATCGGCGAGCCGACCTCGGTCGACCGGCTCGGGGATACGGTCAAGATCGGCCGCCGCGGCTCGGTCAACATGTGGATCGACGTGCCGGGCGTGCAAGGCCATGTCGCCTATCCGCACCGGGCGACCAATCCGGTCCCGCCCCTCGCCCGGGTCATCGCGGCGCTCGATGCGGTTCATCTCGACGACGGCACCGACAAATTTCCTCAGTCGAACCTCGAATTCACCGGGATCGAAACTCCGACCCATGCCAGTAACGTCATCCCTGGTTCGGCGACCGCGCAGCTCAACATCCGCTTCAACAATCTTCAGAAGGGCGAAGACCTGGTCCGGATGGTCGAAGAGATCGCCGAACGAGAGGCGCCGGGGTCGTCCGTGCGCGCGCGGATTTCCGGCGAGGCGTTCCTGACCCCGCCCGGACCCCTCTACGATGTCATCGTTGAAGCGATTCGCGAGGAGACAGGGCAAGACCCCGAACTGTCGACCAGCGGCGGCACTTCCGACGGCCGCTTCCTGATCCAGCTATGTCCCGTGGTCGATTTCGGCCTGCCCAATGCGACCATGCACAAGGTCGGCGAAAGCGCCGCTCTCGAAGACATCCGCGCCCTTTCGCGGATTTACGAGCGGATCGTTCGGAAGGTGTTGGGCTAAGCCACCGACTTCGCGCTCTTGCGGTCGGCGTTGCTGATCCAGGCGAGGAATTCCTCCTCGAACATCGGTTCCGCGAACACATAACCCTGCACGGTGTCGCAGCCCATGGCGCGCAGGATGTCGGCCTGGGCGGCGGTCTCGACCGCCTCGGCGACGATCTCGCACTCGACGCCCTTGATCAGCTGGACGACCGCCTGGACGATCACCCGCGCTTTCTCGCACGTCTCGATGTCCGCGATCAGCGACGGGTCGAGCTTGACCCGGTCGAGCGGCATCGTGCGCAGCCGCGCCAGGTTCGAATAGCCGGTGCCGAAATCGTCGATCGAAATGGTCACGCCGTCGTTTCGAAGCGCGGCGACCTCGGCGAGCACCGTCTCGCTGACCTCCATTGCCGCGCTTTCGGTGAACTCGAGCTCGACCCGCGACAGCGGCACCTGGGCGTCCGCGAATGCCGTGCGAACCCTCGCGAAGAAGTCCGGACGGTCGAGCTGACGCGGGCTGATGTTGAACGAAAGGCGCCGCCCAAGGCCGCGCTGGTTCCAGCTGCCGAGCACCGCGGCGATCTCACCAAGCACCCAGTCGCCGATCTCGGCGATCAGGCCGGTCCGTTCCGCCACAGGGATGAACGAGTTCGGCCCCCGCAACCCGTCGCGTGGATGCCTCCATCGCAATAGCGCTTCGGCCCCGGCGATCTCGCCGGTCAGGAGGCTCATCTGCGGCTGAAAGGCGAGCACGAACTCACCCCGCTGGACCGCTTCCGTCAAGGCTTTTTCAGTATCGATCCGTTGCTGATGCTCGGCCGCCAGATCGTCGTTGAACAAACAATGCTGGCCGCCGCCCAGGGCCTTGGCGCGATACATCGCGATGTCCGCCGCCCGCATCAGCGATTCGATGGTCGTTCCGTGGTCGGGCGAAAGGGCAACGCCGATCGACGCACCGATGTCGACGCTGTGCGCCGACAGCTCGAACGGCTCGGAAATCGCGAGAACCACCCGGCGCGCCACGCGCTCGATCTCGGCTACGTCATCGACTTCTGGAAAAAACAGGGTGAACTCGTCGCCTGCCAGCCGGGCGAGTAGCGGCCGACTGCGCGCGCTTCCCGTGAACTCCGCATTCACCACGACGCGAAGACGGTTGGCGACCATGATGAGGAGCTGGTCGCCGCGGGCATGGCCGAGACTGTCGTTGACCGCCTTGAAGCGATCGAGGTCGACGAACAGCATCGCCGTTCGCCTGCCGCCCGTTTCGCCGAGCAGCTTGTCGGCCTCTGACCGGAAATGGAGCCGGTTGGGAAGCGAAGTGACGGGATCGTACATGCCCAGCGCATGGGCGTTCTCGATCGACGCTCGAACCTCGGCGAAGAGCGTATCGACGGCCTGGGCGAGCTTGGGCATTGCCTGCTTGACCGAAGGTGGAGCGGGCGAGACCAGGTCTCCCTCTTCGACCGCCATCAGCCGGTCGCGAAGCGCTGCGAGCGCACGGGCGTTCTCGCTGTTCGGCCGTTCGGCGGCGATGTAGCAGATCAGCAGGCAGAAGGCGCCTGCAACCAGTGCCGCGAGGATCTTCCCATCGAGCGCGGTGATGTAGAGCGCCGCCGCCAGCGAAAAGAGGAAGGACGCGCCGCCCGCAGCACACGACAGGATCGCGTTGCTGATTTTCTGGCCGGTACCTGCTTTCATCGGGGTGCTGGGCCTCGCGCGCGCGGTTATGTCCGCCTTCCCGGGCGTTAAATGAGACCGGTTAAGAAAGGATGGTGCGAAGACAGTTAACGGCGGGCGCGGCGAAGAACGATATAAAGGCTTCCACCGCCGCCATGGCGTCGGTGCGCGTCCCTGACCGCGGCGATATTCGGCGAGTGGCGCGACGCTTCGAGCCAGTCATGCACCGCCGCCCGGATCCGCCCGCGCTCGACCGGCGGATCGCCAGGCCGGTGATGCCCGGTGATCAGCAGCAGCACGCGATCGCCGCGAGCGATCGCCTGTTCGAGACCGCGATCGATTGCTCGCCACGCGGCGTCGAGATTCATGCCATGGAGGTCGAGCACGCGATCCGGCTCAACCGATCCGGCGCGAAGGCTTTTGTCCCAGCTTCCGTCCAAGGTCCGTTCCGATGGCGGCCGCGATTTCACAATTTGCCGGGTGCTCGGTGCCGGCTTGGCGGAACGGTGTGTGACGGGTTTTGATTGCTTATTAATTGGTTGTAGATCGTTCCTTACACGCGATAGAGGCCGGATGGTTGCCGCGAGTCTGGCCCAGAGCTCCGCCTCCTCAGGGCTGAGCGAGCGCACGGGCCGCGACCCCCTTGGGAAGGAGGATCAGCGCCTGGCCCGAGGCGGACATTCCCCCCGCGATCGCGGTCGCATCGGGCCCGCCGCCCCAAAAAGTGTCAAACCGGTTGGCCCCCTTGATCGCACCGCCGACGTCCTGGGCGATCCACAGGCCGTTCGCTTCGGGGCGGTCCATGGTGAGGAACACGGGCGCTCCCAGCGGGACGAAGTTCGGGTCCGTCGCCACGGTGGTACGCGGAGTGATGGCATATCCGAGCGAGCCAAGCGGCGGGCCCAAAAGCTCCTTGAAGAAGATGTATGACGAATTTTCGCGCATCAGGGCCCGGCCCTGATCGGGATTGGCGCGCATCCAATCCTTGATCGCCTGCATGTTCGCGCCGCCGGGCGGCAGGATTCCACGCTCGCGGAGCAGACGGCCGATGGCGACATAGTCGCGGCCGTTCTGGTTGTCGTAGCCGATGCGCATCACGCTTCCGTCGGGAAGGCGCAGCTCACCCGAGCCCTGGATCTCGATGAAAAAGAGGTCGATCGGGTCGGCTGCCCAGGCGATTTCCAGCCCCCTTCCGGCGAGCGCTCCATCGTCGATTTCGGCACGTGTGAAATAAAGGACGCAGGTGCCGGTTTCGTCGATCCGCCCGCGTCCGGTCGTTCCATCAATCTTGGTGCAGCGAACGAGGTCGGGCGGAGTGCGATAGACCGGGACAGTGTAGCCCGGCGCCGGGGTGCGTGAGCCCGCGGTCTCGGGGATATAATAGCCGGTAGCGAAGGCCTTTCCGTCGCCGACGCGGACCCAGTCGAAACGGTCGCGAAAAAATGCGGCGGCGGCGCCGGACTGGACGGTAGTCGCTGCGTCGCACAGCGGCGCCCAGTCGCCGGGAAGGCTGAGCAAGGAACGGTCCTGGCGCTGGCGAAGCGCTGGGCAGCTGGTCAGGAAGGCGCGCAACACCCGAGCCGCCGCGGCTTCGTCAAGCGTTGTGGGCGGAGCCGCGACCGTTACGCCCGCTGCGAGCGCATTCGGTGGCGGCGGCGGCACGACCGGTGGAATGACAGGGGGCGGCGGAGTGACGGTCGGCGGCGGAGCGGGTGTCGGCGGCGCCTGCACTGGCCTTGTGGCGCAAGCGGACAAGACGGCGAGCGATACTAACGCGACCGCCCGTGCTGCGGCTCTCACTCTTCCTCGTCGGTTTCGATCAGGATCCAGTTGGGGTCGCGCGACGAAATGTCGCGGCGGAAGGTCCACAGGTCGCGAGTCTGCACCGCGTCGCTCAGCGATCCGGCGACAACCTCGCCCTGCGCGTTTCGGGTCACTGCGGCAATGTCCGCCTCGAACCGCACCGTCACGATCGCCACATCGCGCTCAAGCGCCGCTTCGGAAATCACGGCTTGCTCGATAGTGATCAGGCGATTGTCCAGGGTGAGGCCGTCCTTGGAGCGCTGCTTGACGGCTGAGGTGAACGTCTCAAAAACATGGTCGTCGATATGGCCCCGAACGGAGTCCAGGTCGCCCTTCCAGAACGCCTCGAGAATCACGCGATAGGCGGCCTTGGCGCCTTCGAGGAAGCGCGCGACGTCAAAAGCGGCGTCGGCGGCGAGGATCGCCCGGACCCCCGGACCGGCCAGTGGAAGATAAGCAAGGTCGCCTGCCTCGCTCGTCGTGGGCGGAGCCGCCGCCGGCTGCTCAGGCCGCGGCTCGACCCGCGCATCCGAATCGGCCGGCTTCAGGATCGGCTGCTGCTCGTGGCCCGTGCGCTCACCGAGCACGCTGTAGAGGCGCAGTCCGATGAACAGTGCGACCAGGGCGAGGATCACGATAACGGTCAACGAGATTTCCAATGCTCCAAAAACTTGCCACCAACATAGTGCGCGTCTGGTAAATATTCCAACACCGCCAACGCACGAAGGTGGCATTGCGCCTCATAAATGCGACTGCTAGTCGCCGGGGCGAAACGCGCCGCGGCCGAAGCGGCTCCTCGACACCTTCAAGACTCACAAGGAAATACTGATGGCCGATCAGGATTCATCGAACCAGGGCAATGGCTCAGGCCAGGATCAAACGGAGGCGCAGGTCGCGACCCTCGCCCAATATATCAAAGACTTGTCCGTCGAAAATCCAAGCGCGCCGCAGGTTTTCCAGTGGCAGGTCCAGCCAAGCCTCGACGTCCAGTTCCACCTCAACGCCGAGAAGGCAGCGGACGACGTCCATGAAGTCTCGCTCAAGATCGAAGTCAGCGCACGTTCCGAGAACGGCGTCCATTTCGTCGTCGATTTGACCTATGCCGGGCTGTTCGGCCTGCGCAACATTCCCAGCGAAGCGCTGGGGCCGCTCCTCCTCGTCGAGGCGCCGCGCTTGCTGTTCCCGTTCGCTCGCCAGGTCATCGCCGAAGCCGTCGCCAATACCGGCTTCCCGCCGCTTCTCCTCGATCCGATCGACTTCGCCGCGGCCTATGTCGCCCAGCTTGAGGCCCAGCAGGGACAGCCGCTCGCTGAAGGTGAAGCTGAGGCTGAGGCCACAACCGCGGACGCTGAAACGGAAACCCCGTCAGAAAACTGAGCTCGGCCAAGACTGGCACAACAGGCAGGCCCATGAACCTTCTGAAGGCAACCGGGACGATCGGCGGGCTGACCCTGGTGAGCCGCGTCGCCGGGTTTGCCCGGGAAATGCTGATGGCGCGGGTACTCGGCGCTGGCATCTACACCGACGCTTTCTACGTCGCCTTCCGGCTTCCCAACACCTTCCGGCGTCTGTTCGGCGAAGGCGCCTTCTCCGCGGGATTCGTGCCGCTCTACAGCCAGCGGCTTCAGTCAGGCGGGGAAAGCGAAGCCAGGCATTTCTCCGAAGAGGTGCTCGCGGTCTTTCTTCCGACCTTGATCCTCTTCACGGTCGTGTTCGAAATCATCATGCCGCTATTCATCTGGGCGATCACCGGATGGCACGGAGGTCAGCTGGCGTTCGGAACGCTGCTGACGCGGATCACCTTCCCCTACCTGTTGCTGATCAGCCTCGTCTCGCTGTTCTCGGGAATTCTCAACAGCATTTCCCGATTCACGGCTGCCGCCTTCGCTCCAGCCCTGCTGAACCTGGCGATGCTGACTTCGCTGCTGATGTTCCGGCAGGGCGGGCACGTGACCGCAACCGCGCTCGCCGCCGCTGTTACGGTCGGCGGAATCCTCCAGCTCGCCCTGCTCCTGGCGGCATGCAAACGCGCAGGTATCGTTCTCAAAATCCGCAAGCCACGCCTAACTCCAGGCGTGCGTCAGTTCGTCCGGGTCGTGGTCCCGGCGACGCTCGGCGCGGGCGTCTATCAGGTGAGCGTCTTCATCGACACATTCTTCCTCACCCGCATCGGGACGGGCGCGGTCAGCTGGTTTAATTACGCCGACCGTCTCAACCAGCTGCCGCTTGGAGTGATCGGCGCAGCAATCGGGACGGCTATCCTCCCGCAGGTCAGCCGCCACGTCGATATCGGCGAGGCCGACAAGGCCGCGAAGGTTCAGGGCCAGGCGGCCGAATTAGCGATGCTGCTCTGCCTGCCGGCCGCGCTGGCGCTCGCGGTCAGCGCCCTGCCCCTCGTGTCGGCGATCTTCGAGGCGGGCCGTTTCAATGCGAACGATGCCAGCAATACCGCGCTGACCCTGTCGCTCATTGCGCTTGGGCTTCCGGCCTACGTGCTGGTGAAGGTGCTGACCCCCGGGTTCTACGCGAGGCGCGACACCGCGACGCCGGTCAAGGTCGCCGTCGTGGTTTTGGCTGTGAACGTCGTGCTCAACTTCGTCCTCATTTGGGGGCTCGATTATGGCATTGGCGGCCTCGCCGCCGCGGTCGCGATCAGCTCCTGGCTGAACTGCACGATACTCTACGTCCTGCTGCACCGTCGCGGGCATTTCCGGATCGAAAAATGGCTGGCGTCGCGCCTCTTTCGGCAGCTGGTCGCCGCCGCGGCGATGGCCGCGGCGCTAATCGCCGTACGTACCGCGCTCGCAGGCTGGTTCCTGGGCTCAGCCGGGCACCGGCTTGCCGCCGTGGTCGCGATCGTGGGCGCCGGCCTCGTCGTCTACTTCCCGCTGGTCT
>Ga0207647_10000115_pt1 | contig 61973 bp, 56 predicted proteins | sample KBSCornC2_FD_184295 | JGI IMG/M metagenome (GOLD analysis project Ga0207647, IMG submission 184295) | Corn rhizosphere microbial communities from Kellogg Biological Station, Michigan, USA - C2 (SPAdes) (version 2) | ecosystem: Host-associated > Plants > Roots > Rhizosphere ...
CTGGGCTGGGAAGTCTGGTGCGACGGGATGGAGGTGACCCAATTCACCTATTTCCAACAGGTCGGCGGGTTCGACTGCAAACCTGTTGCTGGCGAGCTGACCTATGGGCTCGAGCGGCTCGCCATGTACATCCAGGGCGTCGACCGCGTGTACGACCTCGCTTTCAATGACGAAGGCGTGACCTATGGCGACGTATTCCTGGAGAATGAGAAGCAGTTCAGCGCCTATAACTTCGAGGCGGCGAATACTGATACCCTGTTCAAGCAGTTCACCATGGCAGCGGACGAAGCAAAGGCGCTGATCGAGCGCAAGCTGCCGCTGCCCGCCTATGATCAGGCGATCAAAGCGAGCCACATCTTCAATACGCTGCAGGCGCGCGGGGTGATCTCGGTTGCCGAGCGCCAGGCCTATATCGGCCGGGTGCGAGAATTGGCGAAGGGCGCGTGTGAGGCGTGGATGGCGCACAACGGGTGGGACGCGTGATGACCGGGGTTCGATTCGTGTCTCCCGCTTCAGCGCCGGTCATCCCGGCGAAAGCCGGGATCCAGGACAGCGGCTCATTCAGCGGCGAGGCATTGTGGGAGAGATGGACTCCGGCTTTCGCCGGGGTGACGGAGGTGGTCCATGACTGACTTCCTTCTCGAACTCCTCTCGGAAGAAATCCCCGCCCGGATGCAGGAAAAGGCATCCGCCGATCTCGCGCGCCTGTTCGAAGCCGAGATCGCCAAGGCCGGTCTCGCCGCTGAAGCAGTCAAAGCCTATACCACGCCGCGCCGCCTTGCGTTGATCGCGCGCGGGCTCCCAGCGGCCACGCAGGCCGTTTCTGAAGAGACCAAGGGGCCTAAAATCTCTGCGCCGCCCCAGGCATTGGAAGGCTTCCTGCGCAAAACAGGCCTCACTCGTGAGCAGCTGGTCGAACGCGACGGCACCTTGTTCGCGATCGTCGAGAAGCCCGGCCGCGCAACCGCGGAGGTACTGGCCGAGGCGGTACGTTCGATCGTGCGTGCCTTTCCCTGGCCCAAGTCGATGCGGTGGGGCGCAGCCTCCGCCTCGACCGCGAGCCTCCGCTGGGTTCGGCCGCTGCAGAATATCGTCGCGCTGTTCGGCGAAGAGGTGGTGCCGTTCGAGATAGACGGCATCCACGCTGGGGCGACCACGTTCGGCCACCGCTTCCATCACCCCGGGCCGATCACGATCGGATCGGCCAAGGATTATGCTGAAAAGCTGCGCGCCTGCCACGTCATCCTTGATCTGGCTGAACGGCGTGGGATCATCGAAGGCGGCGCGCGCGCGCTGGCCGACGCAAGAGGGCTAAGCGTCATTCCCGACCCGGGCCTGGTGGCGGAGAATGCTGGGCTAACCGAATGGCCCGTGCCGCTGCTCGGCGACTTCGATCCGGCTTTTCTGGAGGTGCCGCGCGAGGTGATCCAGCTCACCATGCGCACCAACCAGAAATATTTCGCGTGCGTCGACAAAGCGGGCAAGCTCGCGCCCAATTTCATTTGCACTGCCAACATCGTGGCGGCGGATGGCGGCGCGGCGATCGTTGCGGGGAACCGCAAAGTTCTCGCGGCGCGACTTTCGGACGCCAAATTCTTCTGGGAACAGGACCTCAAAGTTCCGCTCGCCGAACAAGCGAAGAAGCTCGATCAGATTGTGTTTCATGAGAAGCTCGGCACAGTAGCCGACAAGGTCGATCGTGTGGCTAAGCTTGCGCGTTGGCTGGTTGAGGAAGGGCTCGTCGGCAACCACACATCCGCCGTCACCCCGGCAAAGGACGGGGTCCACCAGGAGGCAAGCGCTGGTGACCCAGCGGATTCCCGCCTGCGCGGGAATGACGAAGAAAAGAAGCTGGCCGATATGGCCGAACAGGCGGCGCGGCTGGCGAAAGCCGATCTCGTCACCGGCATGGTCGGCGAATTCCCCGAGCTGCAGGGCGTAATGGGCGGCTATTACGCCCATGCGGAAGGCCTGCCGCGCGAAGTCGCCGATGCGATCCGCGACCATTACAAGCCGGTTGGCCAGAGCGACGATGTCCCCACGGCACCCGTAACAGTGGCCGTAAGTTTGGCCGACAAACTCGACAGTCTTCAGCAATTCTTCGCAATCGGCGAGACGCCCACGGGATCGAAGGACCCCTTTGCACTTCGCCGTTCGGCACTTGGCATCATTCGGCTGCTCACCTCTAACAGCCTACGTTTTTCCATCCCGCCAGAATTGCTCGAGTTCTTCGCGGACCGACTAAAGGTTCAACAGCGCGAAGCCGGTGTGCGTCACGACCTAATCGATGCGGTGTATGCGTTAGGTGGGGAGGACGATCTGGTTCGCCTACTCGCGCGGGTGAAGGCCTTGCAGACGTTTGTCGCGACTGAGGACGGGACCAATCTGCTCGCGGGATATAAGCGCGCGGCCAACATACTGCGCAAGGAAGGCTGGAGCGAAGCTCCCTCCCCGCTTGCGGGGCAGGGTCGGGGAGAGGGGGTCGAGGAAGCGGGCTCGATGCCCGCTGACGCGAATGCTGATGCGAGCCTGCGCTCGCCACCCCTCTCCCAACCCTCCCCCACAAGGGGAGAGGGCTTGACGTATCAGCCCGAGCCAGCCGAGTCGGCCTTGATCGAAGCCTTGGATCGGGTCGAACCTTCCGCCGACGCCGCCGTTAAGGATGAAAATTTCGAGGGTGCGATGGCCGCGCTGGCCAGCCTCCGCGAACCTATCGACGCCTTCTTCGATAGCGTTACCGTCAACGATGTTGATCCAGTTAAGCGCGAGGCGCGGCTCGATTTGCTGGCGCGGATCCGGGGTGCGGTGCATCGCGTCGCCGACTTCTCGAAGATCGAAGGATAGCGCTAACGCTGCATGTGCGAAACCAAAATCCGCAATTTGGTTTCATTACGCCTGGCTTGATTGGATATATTTGCGGGCGTAGCGCTTTTGCACCGCAATAGTCGGGTCAAACGGGGAGCGTCTTGGAGATGGCAAGCGTGCCGGTGAGCATCGAGCGGGAACGTTATGTTTATCGGTTCGGGGGCGGCGTCTCGGACGGCGGCAACGGCGATAAGAATCTCCTTGGCGGCAAGGGTGCCAACCTAGACGGAATGGCCTCGATCGGCCTGCCAGTTCCCCCCGGCTTCACCATCTCCACCCCGATGTGCACGCGCTATTATGAGGAAGGCGGCGCCTTCCCCGACAGCCTGCGCGACGAAGTGGCCGATGGCATCGCGCACATCGAAAGGATGACGGGAAAAAGGTTCGGCGACGCGGCCGATCCCTTGCTCGTTTCCGTCCGTTCGGGCGCGCGCATCTCCATGCCGGGGATGATGGACACGGTCCTCAATCTCGGCCTCAACGATCAAACGGTTGAAGGATTGGCACACGTATCCGGCGACGACCGTTTCGCATGGGACAGCTATCGCCGCTTCATCCAAATGTATGCCGATGTGGTGCTCGAACTTGACCATGGCGCGTTCGAGGAGGCGTTGGAGATCGCCAAGGAGGATCGCGGCGTCAGTCTCGACACCGAACTCACCGCTGGCGACCTGCGCGCTCTCGTCAAGACATATAAGGGGTTGGTCGAGGAGCAGTGGGGCAAACCCTTTCCCCAGGACGTGCACGACCAGCTGTGGGGAGCGGTCGGCGCGGTATTCGGGTCCTGGCAGTCCGATCGCGCCAAGGTCTATCGCCGGCTTCACGACATTCCGAGCGACTGGGGCACCGCGGTCAATGTCCAAGCGATGGTATTCGGCAATATGGGCGACACGTCGGCCACCGGCGTTGCCTTCACGCGCGACCCATCGACCGGCGAGCGCGCTTATTATGGCGAGTTCCTGATCAACGCGCAGGGCGAGGATGTCGTCGCCGGCATTCGTACGCCGCAATATCTGACGAAGGCCGCGCGTGAACGGGCTGGCGCCAAGGCGGTTTCGATGGAAGAGGCGCTGCCCGAAACCTATGCCGAACTGGCGCGCGTGTTCGACCTGCTTGAGACGCATTATCGCGATATGCAGGACATCGAGTTCACCGTGCAGCAGGGCAAGCTCTGGATGCTCCAGACGCGTTCGGGCAAGCGCACGGCCAAGGCCGCGCTCAAGATTGCCGTGGATATGGCCAATGAAGGCCTGATCACGCAGGACGAAGCGGTGCTGCGCGTCGATCCTGCCGCGCTTGATCAGTTGCTTCACCCAACGCTCGACCCGGACGCGCCACGCGATGTGGTTGCAAAGGGTTTGCCCGCGTCTCCCGGCGCTGCGTCGGGCCAAGTCGTTTTCGACGCCGATACGGCGGAGAAGCGCGCGGCAGCCGGCGACGCAGTCATCCTGGTGCGGGTGGAAACTAGCCCTGAGGACATTCACGGCATGCACGCCGCCAAGGGTATCCTCACCGCACGCGGCGGCATGACCAGCCATGCGGCGGTGGTCGCGCGTGGCATGGGCCGCCCCTGCGTCTCGGGCGTGGGCAGCCTCGCGATCGACGCCAAAGCGAAACTGTTCCGCGTCTCCGGCAAGGAAGTGCGCGAAGGCGATATCGTCACCATCGATGGTTCGACAGGCGAGGTGATGCTGGGAGAAGTCGCAACCGTACAGCCGGAGTTGGCGGGCGATTTCGGTGTCCTGATGGAATGGGCGGACGAGGTGCGGCGCCTGAAGGTACGCACCAATGCCGAGACCCCACTCGATTGTCGTACCGCGCGCCGCTTCGGCGCCGAGGGCATCGGGCTATGCCGTACCGAGCATATGTTCTTCGATGCCGGCCGTATCGCTGCCGTCCGCCAGATGATCCTGGCGGAAGATGAGGCGCGGCGACGCGCAGCGCTTGCGAAGCTGCTGCCGGAGCAGCGTCGGGATTTCGAGGAGATCTTCGAAATCATGGCGGGGCTGCCGGTCACCATCCGCTTGCTCGATCCGCCACTGCACGAATTCCTGCCGCATGCCGACGAGGAGTTTGCCGAGGTAGCCGAGGCGACCGGCGTCTCGCTGGAACAGCTCAAGCGGCGCGCCGCCGAACTGCACGAATTCAATCCGATGTTGGGTCATCGCGGTTGCCGGCTCGGCATTACCTACCCTGAAATCTACGAAATGCAGGCGCGCGCTATTTTCGAGGCGGCATGCGACGTCACGCTACGGACCGGCGAAGCGCCGATCCCCGAAGTCATGGTACCGCTGGTCGCGACGCGGCGCGAGCTGGAGATTATCAAGGCTCTGATAGATCGCACGGCCAAAGCAGTGTTCGCCGAGAAGGACCAGGTTCTGGAATATCTGGTCGGCACGATGATCGAGCTGCCGCGCGCCGCGCTCCGTGCGGGCGAGATCGCCGAGGTCGGCGAATTCTTCTCCTTCGGCACCAACGACCTGACGCAAACCGCATTGGGCGTGAGCCGCGACGATGCTGGTCGCTTCCTCGGCGCCTATGTCGAACAAGGCATCTACTCCAAGGATCCGTTCGTCAGCCTGGATACGGAGGGCGTAGGCGAACTGATTCAGATCGCGGCGGAGCGCGGACGCAAATCACGCGAAGGTCTCAAGCTGGGCATTTGCGGCGAGCATGGCGGCGACCCCGCCTCGATTGCCTTCTGCGAAGGCGCCGGACTCGATTATGTCTCCGCCTCGCCATACCGCGTGCCAATCGCCCGGCTCGCCGCGGCCCAGGCCGCGCTCAAGCGCTGAACATCAATCCCGTCCGGAAGCTATCGGGCGGGAGCTCCGGCGGCCACAAAGCCTCCGCCAGAGATGCCCCCTTCCGCCCCTACGGAAGGGGGCTTTTTGTAAGGAGAGATTTGCTTCCTGTCGCTCCACGGTAGCGCCCAAGGCCGTCATTCCGCGAAGGCGGGAATCCATAGTCGTTATCGGCGGAATCTATCTCGAACTATTAGGTTATGGATCCCCGCTTTCGCCAGGATGACGATGGATTATTTGGCCCGTAGTCTTGGTAGAGCTTGCAGAAGCTGAACTCTACATCCGTCCCGCTTGGCTATTCGTCAGCCGTATGTCGCGCGGTGTTCGTCGAGGCGGCCGGCCTCCAGCATCGCCGCCTGCTCGCGCCACTGCTCCTGCTCGATATAGCCTTCATCGGCGCCGAGGCGGCGTTCGAGCGCAGCCTCTTCCTCAGCTGTCAGGCCGGTGATGTCCGAATAGCGGTAAATACCTTCCTCATTGAGCCGCCGCGCACCGGCCGGGCCGATGCCGCGGATGCGCGACAGATCGTCGCGCGTAAGGTCCAGCGTCTCTGTTGTGGTCGTTGCCGTCGCTGGTGCCGGCGCGACAACCGGCTCGCGCACAATGCGGGAGGGCGGCGCCGTTTCCAGCTCGGCTATGCGCGCACGGGCAGCCTCGAGTTCGGCTTGTTCATCCGCGCGCGCATCGCGTTCCGCCTCATAGGCGCGCTTCCATTTCTTGCCGCCCGAACGCGAGATCAGGCCCAGCAGCCATCCCAGTACAAGCACCAGAAAAAGGATCGCCCACTGGTTGGTCGTGAATTCGGGCACGTCGCTTTCTCCCTGCTCGTTTCGCAGAGAATTGCGCGCGCGCGGCCCCGGGGTCAACCTGTCGGCGTGCGTTGGACGTCAGTTCTTCATCATGTTGTCGCTGATCGAGCAGGCGGCAGGCCCCAGGATCACGACGAACAGCACGGGCAAAATGAACAGAATGAGCGGCACCGTCATGATCGCCGGCAGGCGCGCCGCCTTTTCCTCCGCCTTCATCATGCGCGCGTGGCGGAATTCGGCCGAGAGTACGCGCAGCGCAGAGGCGAGCGGCGTGCCATATTTCTCGGTCTGGATCATGGTGGTGACGACGCCGCGGATTGATTCCAGATCGACGCGTTGCGCGAGATTTTCGAACGCCAGGCGACGATCGGTCAGAAAGCCGAGCTCGATCGCAGTCAAAGCCATTTCGTCGCCGAGCTCAGGATAGCCCTTGCCGAGTTCCTTGGAAACGCGCGCAAAGGCCGCATCGACGGTAAGGCCCGCTTCCGCGCAGATGACGAGCAGGTCGAGCGCGTCGGGCAGCCCCTTACGGATGGCAGCCGTACGCTTGGTCACCCGGTTCTGCACGAACAGATCGGGTGCCTTGTAGCTCAGCAACAGCGAGCCGGCGACGAGCATATAATGCTTGAAGCCGCCCCAGGCCGGGAACCACCCCAGCACATAAACGCCAAAAGCAAAGGTACCGCCGATCAAGATCGGCAATACCATCCGGGCGAAGATCACCGCGATCGCGGCGTCCTTCGAACGGATGCCAGCTTGCATCAGTTTGATCTGGGTTTCCTTGAGCTGCTTGTCCTGCAGCACCTTGAGCCCGCCGAGCAGCGATTTCATCTGCTCGGTCCTGCGGCTGCTCTGGTTCAGGCGCGAACGCTTGCGGGTCGACGCGGTGATGCCGGCCTTCAACTGCTCGCGCCGTTCGTTGAGCGCCTTGACCCGCTTCGCCATCGGATCGCGCACCGTGCTCGCGGCGTAGATCGCAAGCATCAGCGCGCCGACCGCCAGCGCCGACATGAACGTCGCGATGGTGATGACGTCGAGGCCGAATATGGTGTGGGCTTGCGGCGTCATCGCGTCAGATCTCGAAATTGATCATCTTGGCCATGATGAACACGCCGATCCCCATCCATATGCCGCCGCCGATCGCCGCATAGATTAGCCGCTGATCGGTGAAAAAGCCGCCCATGTAGGCCGGGTTCATCCAGTAGATGAGGCCGAACACGATGAAGGGCAGCGCGCCGATGATGTAGGCCGACGCCTTCGACTCCGACGACATTGCGGCGATCTTGAGCTTCATCTGCATGCGCTTGCGCAGCACGTCGGCCAGGTTGCCCAGCGTCTCAGCAAGGTTGCCACCCGTCTCCCGCTGAATCGCCAGCGTGATGACGAAGAACTGGAATTCGGGCGTGTTGAGCTTGTCCGCCGTCTCCTGCAGCGCCTGCTCCATCGTACGACCGATGCGCATGCGATCCGCCACGCCGCGGAACTCGCAGCCGACCGGATCGGGCACTTCGCTGCCGACCACGCCCATTGTTTCTGAAATCGGCAAGCCGGACCGCAGGCCGCGCACGAGCAGTTCGATCGCGTCGGGAAAGCGCAGGATGAACTTGGCAATGCGCCGCTTGATCATCCGGCCGACAACCATGTGCGGCAGGCCGACACCGAGCAGAATGCCAAGAAAGAGGGCGAGCAGAAAGGGCATGCCCTTGAAAACCAGCGCCAGGAAGACTGCTGCCGAAAGGCCGGCGCAAAAGCTGGCATAACGCCCCAATGTCCAGCTCTTGCCGGTCGCCTCCAGCCGGCGGCGCAGGAGTTCTGGATTGGGGATGAGGCGATGGAAAGCCTCGTCAAGCTTGGTCGACCGTTGGGCTGTGATGCGGCGCAATTGCGTCTCGACCGAATTGCCGCCGCTGCTGTGGCGCGCCTTGACTGCTTCCAACCGGCGTCGCGTCGTGCGCGCGCCCGCCGGGCCCGCGAGCGCGAGCCCACCCAACAGCGCCATGCCGACGCCGATCAGGAGGAAAATCAACAGCATGTCAGGCGACGGGCGCCGTGGACTTGCGCGGCAGCAGCGTCTTCACGTCGATCAGGCGGCCGAGCAGCGACTTGTTCTTCTTGGCCACGCTTTCCTCGCCGATCACCAACTCGGCCAGTTCGACAATTGCCAAGGCGAGCTTCGAACCCTTGGCGGATTCGGCCACCGGCTTGCCGACCTTTGCGGCCTGCGCGGTGAGCTTGGCATCGAACGGGATGACAACGTCGATCTTGTGCTCGACCGAAGCTTCGAATTCCTTGCGGACGACCTCTTCCTGGCCGAGCGGCGGCACCTTGTTGGCCACCAGTACGACGCGCGTTGCAGGCGCATTGGCCTTGAGCCAAGAGAGGATGCGGATCGTATCGCGCGTGGCGGCGAGCGTAAGCTCGGTCACGACCACCGCAACCGCCACATCCTGCAGCAAGGCAGGATGCTGAACCACCATATGGCGCGGCAGATCGATCACTGAGCAGGCGACCGCGCTGCGCAGCTCATCCTGCAGCTGGAGGAATGCGGTGCCGTCGCCGGTAAGCGGCTGGCTGATAGGTGCCTCTGCCGAGAGCACGCCGAGCATATCGTTGGGGCGAACCAGCGCCCGCTCGATGAACAAGCCATCGATACGACCGGGGTTTTCGATCGCATCGGTCAGTCCGCGGCCGGGCTCGAGATCGAGCGCGAGCGCGCCCGTGCCGAAATGCACGTCCAGATCGAGCAGAGCAGTCGTTTTCTCACGCTGGCTCATCAGCCACGCGAGCGACACCGCGATGGTCGAGCACCCCGCGCCGCCGCGAACGCCGATCACCGCCGTCATGTGATGCGGTGTCTCCTTGGCGGCCTCGGCCGCGCGCGCGCCGGCCTGGATCGTCTGCGCCTGCGCGATGCATTCATGCAGCTGGTCCTGGGTGAAGGGCTTCAGCAGATAATCATGGATGCCCGACGCGATCAGATCGCGATAGAAACGCACATCGTTGATGCGCCCGCAGGCGATCACGATCGTGCCCGGCTCGCAAACCTCTGCAAGCGCGTTGATGTCCTCGATCGGGTCACTGGATTCACCGAGATCGACGAGAAGGATGCTCGGGCTCTGCGAGACCGCCAGGCTCTGCACCGCATAATGGATGCCGCCATTGTTGATCCGCTCGAGCGGCCACCCGAAGGAGAGCGCGGTCGCGCGGACCACGTCCTCCGTATCGAGGTCGCTCAGGAAAGCGCTGAACGGGTCACGCACACCGCGATGATGGAAAGGCGCGTTCACTGGCCGCCTCCCTTGGCGCTTTCTTTGGTGGTGGTGGTCCACATCTTCGACGTGGGCTCGGCCTCATGCCAAGCCTTGATCGCACGGATTGCGCTACGGGTGTCCGTCGCGTCGTACGACTTGCCGTGGATCAGATCGGTGGGGTCGGCGACCATCGCGGCCAGGTTCGAATTGATCGCGCAGCCGTAATTGGCATCGGTCAGCGCGGCCGAGTCGACCCCGCTCGATCCCCAATTGGGACAGTTCGGCACGCGCGCCTGCGTCCCCGTCACCACGGGCTGGTTCTGCGAATCCATGCTGAAATTCTGCTTGGCGTGGGTTGCACCCGCGGCGAGCAGTGCGCTCAGAACGAGCAGGCTATTTCGAAACCGAAGCATCTTGCTCATCTTCATTTTCCTCCCGCGGGAGCGGTAGTGGCCGGAGCGGTAGCGGCGCTGCCGGAGGCAGCCTGATCGGCGGGACCAGCGACTGGGCCGGGGCGACGCGCACCGCTATTGCCCTTGAACGTGGTGCCCAGCAGCCATCGCTCGGCATCGCTCGGCGCCTTGATGCCATCGGTCGGCAGCTTGATCTGCGCGGCGTCGACCGGCTTGACGAGGTAGGGCGTGACCATGATCACAAGCTCGGTCTGCTGACGGCGGAAGCTGTTCGACCGGAACAGTGCGCCGATGATCGGCAGGGCGCCGATCCCCGGCACCTTGTCGGTCGAGTTGGCGATATTGTTGTTGAGCAGCCCACCGATCATGAACGACTGGCCCGAGCCAAGCTCGACGGTCGTCTCCGCGCGACGCGTGACGATGCCAGGAATGGTGAAGCCGTTCAGCGTCACCGTGCCCGCGCTCGACAGTTGCGAAACCTCAGGCCGGACGCGGAGCGCGATGCGGCCCGAGCTCAGTACGGTCGGCGTGAAAGCCAGGCTCACGCCATATTGCTTATACTCGACCGAAACCTGCCCCAGACCCTGTGCGATTGGGATCGGGATTTCGCCGCCGGCAAGGAAGCTCGCAGTTTCACCCGACAGAGCGGTGAGGTTCGGCTCGGCGAGCGTGGTGACCAGACCATCGGTCTCGGCGGCATCAATTGCGGAGGCAATGTCCATGCCGAACAAGTGACCGGCAAGCGCGATGGCGGTCTTGCCCGCGCCCTGGCCAAGCTTGTCGAGATTGTAGCTCGTGCCAGCTCGGACCAGTTGCCCGGTATATGGATCGTAGGGCACGCTGACCGTTCCCGTTCCCACCGCCGGGTTGACCGGCACCTGCACGGTCGGGAATTTGGAAAGGTCGGCATCTCCGATCGATCCGAAATTTCGACCCTGCGCGATGCCGAACCTGAATCCGCCCGTCGTGTCGCGCGTCAGCAGATTCACACCCAGCGTCTTGATCAGATCGCGGCTGACTTCGGCTATCTTGACCTGGAGGTTGACCTGCAGCGGCGCCGCGGTCTTCAGGCGGTTGAGCACCTGCACGCCGCCGGCAAAGGCGGTGGTGAGGCGTTCCGCCTCCTCGATATCCTTGGCGTCAGGAACGGTACCCGTGAGCAGCACCATGCCGCTCACCGGCGTGGCGGTGATGTCGGCTTCGGGCATTGCCGCGCGCAGCATCGCGGCGACACCGGTCAGGTTGTTGCCGACGCGCACGTCGGTCGACCAGATTACCGCGCCCGATTTGTCGGTAGCGTAAACGCTCGTCTGGCCCGGCGTCTTGGCGAAGAGGTAAAGCGCCGTCGGACTCTTGACCTGGACGTCGGCGACCTTTTCGTCCGCCACGAACATGCCCGTCATAGGGCGCGTGAGCCGGATGAGCTGGCCGGAGCCGACCGACATATTGATCACGCGCGCGGGCGCTTCGGCCACCGCGTTCGGGGCGGTCGAGCCCTCGGCCGCGCGTGCAGTGCCAGGGGTCAACAGGGTTGCCGTGGCGACCGCTGCGATCAGAACGGGCGCGCAACTCTGGCGCAGAATGGATTTGCTGTTCACCATGTTCAGTTCCCCGCGACCGCCGCGGCCGCCGAAAGCGGCGTGACCGTCACGTTATTGCCGCGTGCGATCACCACGACCGGACCGCGCGGCGCGGCAGGTGCGGAAGGAGCTGGCGCGCTGGGTGCCGGACCGGCCATCATCGGCGCGACTGTTTTTGGCGCCGCAGTGCGCGGCTGGTAACGCGAGACATCCCCGCCGGTGGTGGCAGTGGAGTCGGTGTCGATCGGATGCGAGGCGATCTGGAGCAGCATCTGCTTTTCGGTGCGCGGGTCAGCGGGGGCATTGACCTCGCCAGCGGCGATCTCGCGCTCCAGCTCCATACGATCGTCCGCGATCGAGCGGAGCGAGAGCGAGAGCGCTCCGACCGCCTGCGCGACCGCGATCTTTTCGGCGATCTTGGGCGTCGCTTCCAGCGTGACGTTGGAGAAGGTTACAACCTGGGTTTTGCCCTCTGCATCGCTCGTCTTGTCGGTCTTTTGGTCGGTGGCGAGCACCCGCAGGTTGCGGATGATCGTCTCCGTGGCCTTCAACGGCTGATCGCCGCCAGGAACCGTCTGCGTCAACAGCAGGTCGACGCGATCACCGGGGAACACGAAACCGGCGACGCTCGCCTGAGCGGTAACCGAGATCGTGACCGCGCGCATGCCGGGCGCCAGCGCCGCGGCAAGGAAGCCGCGATCGCCGGGCTTGATCAGCGCGCCCTGGGTGACCGGCTGGCCGGCTGTGATCGCATAGCGGACCACCGTTCCGACAACCGCCTGCGAGCTCGGCTGAGAACCCTTGATGTAATAAGCGTTGTCGACCAGGTCCTTGGGCCAGGTCTGATAGCGAACCGCGTCGGGGCCGATGATGGTGCCCACAGGCAGCGTTTTGGTGGCGACCAGTACCTGTGGCCCGGTCGGCTCCACCGGACCGGTGGCCTGTGCCTGCTGGCCGGCGCCACCGAACATGCTGCGCGCAGTCACCGCGCAGATCGCGGCAAAAACGAGCGCACCCGCCATCAGCATGAGCTTCCGTACGTCCATGGCGTTCACTTACCTCTGGTCATTGGCCCCACCCGGCCGCAGGAAGGATCATGCGATTGATTTGGTTAAAATATCGTTCGTCACGATAAGCAGGCCGGCGCCGACGATCGCGACGCCGTAAGGAATCTCGGGCTTTCCAGGTGCCTTGCGCACCCGATGCGCGATCACCATTCCGAGCGTGAGCAGCCCCCCGCCGAGTGCCATCCACTCCAGCAGCACCAGCATTTTGAGTAGCGGCAACCACAGACCGAGCGCCGCGAGCAGCTTGACGTCGCCGCCTCCCATCATGCCCAGCGCGAAGAAGAGCGCGAACACGGTCAGCAAGGCAGCCGACAGACCGAGCTGAAAGAGGATTTCGTAGCCGGACAAGCCCGCGGCGAACCACCACGGCACGGCAAGGAGCGCGATGGCCAAATTGAGCCGATTGGAGATGATTCGCGCACGGATGTCCGTGACGGCGGCGGTCACCAAAAGCGCGCCCAACAGGCACAGCAGCAATAATGCGTAGACAGACATGGTTGACGCTCTAGACGACGCGCCTTGCCAAACCGTAACCAAGCCGAAGTGAGCGCCCAGACAGCAGATATCGCCATCGTCGGCGCAGGTATTGCCGGTGCGAGCATCGCCGCGATGATCGGTGATCGCGCGCGAGTGATCCTGATCGAGGCAGAATCGCAGCCCGGCTATCATTCGACCGGTCGCTCCGCCGCTTTCTGGTCGGAAAGCTATGGCGGGCCACAGGTACAGCCGCTCACGACAGCCTCCAGGCTGTGGCTGGAAGAGAACGGGTTCCTCCACCCGCGCGGTTGCATTCATGTGGCCGATGAAGAGGGGCGCTCAGCACTCGCTGCCCTGGCCGAAGAAATGGTGGGGTGCGGCGTGGAACATGAATGGCTCGATCGCGCACAGCTCAATACGATCATTCCCGGCCTGCGCGCCCAATTCGCGTCCGGCCTTACGGAGCCGACGTGTAGGGACATCGACGTGGCGGGCCTGCACGGCGACTTCCTCAGCCGCGCCCGACGCACTGGGGCAACCCTGCTCACCAACGCAGCGGTCAGCGCCATTGCACGCGAGCAAAACCAGTGGCGGATCACCACACGCGCTGGCGATGTCCGGGCGCCGGTTTTGGTCGATGCCGCCGGAGCGTGGGCAAGCGCGATTGCGGAGATGGCGGGCGCTGCTCCGATCTCGATTCAACCCTATCGCCGTACCATCGCGCAGCTCAGCACCGACCCGCCCATGTCGCCGGACATGCCGTTGATCATGGATGCTCTCGGCCGTTTCTACTTCAAGCCTGAGGCGGGCGGACGGCTATGGCTGTCGCCGCACGACGAAACACCTGTCGATCCGCACGACGTTGCACCCGAGGAGCTGGACGTCGCGATTGCGATCGACCGGTTCGAGCATGCTGTGGATTGGCGTGTGCTGCGCCGGGAGCGTGCCTGGGCGGGCTTGCGCAGCTTCGCCCCGGATCGGCTGCCGGTCTATGGCTTCGACGCGCGGGCATCCGGCTTCTTCTGGTTCGCCGGCCAGGGCGGCTTTGGCATCCAGACCGCGCCGGCAGCAGCGATGGTGGCCGCTTCCATGCTTTTGGGTACGCCGCTGCCGAAGGCAGTCGAGGCGATTGACCCGACGCACTATTCGCCGACGCGGTTCAATAGTCCGTGAGCAGGCCTACCCGGGGCACGAACTTAATGTGTCGGGTAGCGTAGCCGACCCAGGAAGCGCGCGAGGCTGAAATGCCGTTCGGGATCGGGCTTCATCTGCGCCTTGAACTTTTCGAACTTCATCACCTCATCGATCCGCCGATCGAGGAACGCGCGCGTGTCCGCATGATCCTCGCTGTCGTCATCGATGAAGCAGAGCAGGGTCGCGCCATAAACGCCGAGCAATGTCATGCGCTTCGTATAATGCGCGAAACCGGTCGAATTGTCGCCCGCCAACCGCCACATGGCGTCTGCCGCACGCCATCCGAGCGCCGTCGCCATCGCAATGTGGTGCGGCATGGCCAACACGGCCAGCGCGCGCCGAAGCGCCTCACGATAAGGGGCCATTGCGTCGATCCGCGCCAGCACGAGTGCGGTTATGCGCTCACGGATGCGCATCTCTGCCAGTTTCTCGGGTGGAAGCGTATCTGCCATGTGCCGGTCGATGCTCGCAAACCAGGCGTCGATCATCTGGCCCGCACCGCCGGCGAAAGCGAGTCGCGCACGTTCCGGAGGAACTCCGACTGCCAGGGCAGCCGCATCCAGCGCCTTCTCGTTCCAGCCTTCGAAGGTCGCCTCACCCGGTAAACGCTCGGCCAGCGCCGCGCGAAGTTCATCGAGCGTCATGTCGATCGGATCGGTCACGATTCTGAGCTTAGGCCGATCTTGTCGCGCGGCAAGGGGCGCGATGAATCGCGCACCAGCAGTAGCGCTGCCGCAATGCCGAAGGCCCCCAGGAAATCGAACAGGGTGAGCGCCTCTCCATAGATGATCCAGCCGATTGCCGCCCCGACGATCGGCTGGACGAGCAGCATCAACCCGATCACGATGGAGGGGACACGATTAACCGCGTACAGGATCAAACCCTGTCCGATTATCTGACTGCCAAGCGTCATCAGCAGCAAGGGCCACCAGACACGTGGCCAGATAGGATCCTGCATCACCAGCGCTGCGCCCAGCAGCACGGGAAGACTCGCCAGCACGGACAGCGTTAAGGTTGTCCATGGTCGTAACATAACGCGGGCTCGATCAGCCGCGGCGAGATAACCAGTGTAGCAAATACCCGCGAATAGACAGAGCAGGTCACCTACCAGGTTGCGCGCTACCAGTTCATAGGAGCGGCCGAGCAACAGCGCCCCGCCGATCGCCGCAAGCGCGAGCGCAAAACCCTGCTTCCGGGTCGGCAGCGCACGCAGGACCAGAAAGCCGTAGAGCGGGAGGAGGATCGCGGTCACATTGCCGAATAGCGTGGCATTGGAAAGTCGTGTGTGAAGGATGCCGATGTGCCAAGCGGCAAGATCGGCCGCGAAGAACAGCCCCGACACCAAAGCGGCGACGATCGCTGGCCTTCTGTCGATCAACGGCGCCTCATGGCGCTCACGTCGGGCTACGATCAGCAGGAATGGCACGGCCAGTGCCAGCCGCCAAAATCCGGAGCCGATCGGCCCCACCTGTCCTTCAGTACGCGCGATGCGGACCAGCCACGGACCGATGGCCAGCGCGATATTGGCCACCAGCAGGGCGGGAATGGCAAATCTCGCCGGCGTGCGGATCGCGACATGGTGCATGCCGCCCCTGTAGAGCAAAGACCGTTCGCGTCGATCCCGCCGGACATAAAAAAAGGGCCGGCGAACCGGCCCTGAAGTTTAGGAGAGGATGCCTGAAAGGCAGGGTTAATCTGACTCTAATTGTGCAGTGCCGCAAGGAATATTTTGCAGCGCAAGGTGCAAACAAAGCCGATGACATTGCAACGGCTGCATGCGTGTGCGGCTGTTCCCGATCGGCGCGCTTCGCTAAGGCCGCTTCCGCCCGACGTTGGAGGAATCGTGAATCGTCTTGCAGTTTATTGCGGCTCGGCGTCGCCCGCCGATCCCCGCTTCATCGAGAATGCTCGTTGGGTGGGGCAAACCCTCGCCCAACGCAACATCGGCGTCGTCTATGGCGGCGGCCGCTTGGGGCTGATGGGCGCGATTGCCGATGGCGCGCTTGAGGCGGGGGGCACGGTAATCGGCGTGATCCCCCAAGCGCTCGTCAATCTGGAGGTGGCGCATCGCAGCCTGACGGAGCTGCACATCGTCAAGACCATGCATGAACGCAAACAGGCCTTCACCGATCTCTCGGATGGCTTCCTCACCTTGCCGGGCGGCACGGGCACGATGGATGAATTGTGGGAAGCGCTGAGTTGGGCGCAACTCGGCTACCACGACCTTCCGGTCGGGCTGCTTAACGTCGCCGGCTATTATGACGGCATCCTCGCCTTCTGGCGGCAGATGCAGGAGGTAGGTTTCCTGCGGCCCCAGCATCGCGACCTCCTGATCGCGAGCAACGATCTGGACGATCTTCTCGTGCAGATGGCAGCGCATGTGCCGAGTAAACCGATCACCAGCATGCGTGCGGAAGATTTGTAAGGAACCTCGCAATCGGCGGTCCACGGCTCGACGCAGCCAAGTCTCTCCCACCATTCATCTCCCTTTCAGCACCGTGCATGTTTAATGTCGGCGATGAAACGATTTCTCAGTCTCGCCCCCGCCCTGCTTGCGCTCGCCGGCTGCGCGGTGACGCCGGAGCAGCGGGTCAGAGCAGCGTTGCTCGATGCAGGCGTACCGTCGCGTGTTGCGGGCTGCATGGCCGAACGAATGGCGGCGAAGCTTTCGATCACGCAACTCAGGGAATTGAAGGCACTGTCGAAGATGCGCGAGCCCGGCGAGAAAATGGGGCCCAAGCACATCCTGCGCAGCGTGGAAGCGATCGGAGATCCCGAAATCGTACGAGTAACCACGCGCGCGGCGCTCGGATGCTATATTGCGGGGTGAGGGCTTTGCCTTGGCGGCCTGCCTGTGCTTAAGGCGCGGCACCTTTCCTTCCGAGTCCGCACAGGAATCGTCTTCACATGAACATTCACGAATATCAGGCCAAGGAATTGCTCGCGAAGTTCGGCGTTGCCGTGCCGCTGGGCTACGCAGCGATGAGCGTCGAGGAGGCGGTGCAAGCCGCCGGCAAGCTGCCCGGGCCGCTTTATGTCGTGAAGGCGCAGATTCACGCGGGCGGCCGTGGCAAGGGCAAGTTCAAGGAACTTGGGCCGGACGCCAAAGGCGGTGTCCGCCTCTCCAAGACGCTGGATGAGGTCCGCACCAATGCGCAGGAAATGCTCGGCAACACGCTGGTGACGATCCAGACGGGTGAAGCAGGCAAGCAGGTCCAGCGTCTGTACGTCACAGACGGCGCCGACATCGCCAAGGAATATTACCTGTCGATGCTGGTCGATCGCGGTACCGGCCGGATCGCGATGGTCGTCTCTACCGAAGGCGGCATGGACATCGAAACGGTCGCGCATGACACGCCCGAGAAGATCCGCACGATCACGATCGACCCGGCGGAGGGCTTCCAGCCGCACCACGGCCGCGCGGTCGCTTTCGCGCTCCAGCTGAAGGGTGACCTCAACAAGCAAGCGGTCAAGCTTGCGAGCCAGCTGTACGACGCGTTCGTCGGCACCGACATGTCGATGCTCGAGATCAATCCGCTGGTCGAGACGACGGACGGCAAATTGCTCGTGCTCGATGCCAAGGTCAGCTTCGACTCTAACAGCCTCTATCGCCACCCCGACGTCCAGGCGCTGCGCGATGAGACCGAGGAGGATCCGGCCGAGGTCGAGGCATCCAAGTACGACCTCGCCTACATCAAGCTCGACGGCAATATCGGCTGCATGGTCAACGGCGCTGGCCTTGCCATGGCGACGATGGACATCATTAAGCTGAACGGCGCCTTCCCCGCCAACTTCCTGGACGTCGGCGGCGGTGCATCGAAGGAGAAGGTGACCGCAGCCTTCAAGCTGATCCTGTCCGATCCCGCGGTGAAGGGCATTCTGGTCAACATCTTCGGTGGCATCATGCGCTGCGACATCATCGCGGAAGGCATCATCGCTGCGGCCAAGGAAGTGAATCTCTCGGTTCCGCTGGTGGTTCGCCTCGAAGGCACCAATGTCGAGCAGGGCAAGCAGATCCTCGCCGGTTCCGGCTTGCCGATCGTTGCAGCCGACGATCTGGGCGACGCAGCCCGCAAGATCGTCGCGCAGGTCAAGCAGGCGGCCTGAGGGACCCCGTCCGTACGCGTCGCGCGAAGTCGAGACGCATCTTCGAGCGCAGCGAGAAGCCTCGACTACGCTCGGCTATGCCCCTCGACTTCGCTCAGGGCGAGCGGGTAGCTAAAGCCTCTACCCGCCAGCCACTCCCGCATCGCCGCATTCACCTGGTCCGGCGCTTCCTCCGGCGCCCAGTGCGATACGCCCGGCAGCATGCGGATCGTGAGGTCCGGCACATAAGCCGCCGTGCCGGGCACCAGCTCATTGCCCAACGCGAAATCGCGGTCGCCCCACAGCAGCAGGGTCGGCGCTTCGATGCCCGGGCCGATGAACCGGCGCACATTCCTGTTCGCGCGATAATAATCGAGCATCGCTGTCATCGCACCGGGCTGCGAGGCATTGTTGCGATAGTGGGCCATTATCTCGGGCGGGAACACGCCCGCCTGCGATGCGGTCCGCCTGAGCACTCGTTCAAGCTGCCGGGCGTGGCCGGCGGTGAAGGTCTTCTCGGGCAGCCACGGCAGCGTGAAGTAAAGCACGTACCAGGAGCGTAACCGCTGGCGCCAACTCCGCCGCACGACCTCCGCATAAACCTGCGGATGCGGCGCATTGACGATGATCAACCCATCCAGGGGGCATACGCCCCGGCTCGCCGCCGCCCAGGCAACCACTCCACCCCAGTCGTGGCCGATCAGCAGGCGCCGCTTCGCGCCGAGCGCGTCGAACAGATCCGTCACGTCGGACACCAGATGCTCGATGCGATAGGCAGCACGCCCCTCGGGCCGACTGCTCTGGCCGTAGCCGCGCATATCCACCGCGACCGCGCGCCAGCCGAGCGCCGCAGATGTCGGCAGCTGGTGTCGCCAGCACAGGCGGCTCTCCGGAAAACCATGGAGGAAAAGCGCAACCCGATCCCCCTCGCCTGCCTCGTCGATCGCGAAGCGCAGCCCGTTGGCCTCGATCATTCGGCTCGCGATCGCCTTCACGCGCTTCTCCTCTTCAACGCAGCAGCTTTACCTATACGTCAAGCAGCTGCTATCGGGCCACTGACAGGCTTACGCCGATCATTTTTGCCATGTTCGGATCGTGAAGGGGGTTGTCCCTACTCGACCGGGCACATCGATAAGGGCTAGGGGCCTGTAACGCCGAATTTCGGACAGAGGATGTGATGAAGATACTCGTGCCCGTGAAGCGGGTGATCGATTACAACGTGAAGCCGCGCGTCAAGATGGACGGGACGGGGGTCGATCTGACCAACGTCAAGATGTCCATGAACCCGTTTGACGAGATCGCCGTCGAGGAAGCGATCCGCCTCAAGGAAAAGGGTTCCGCGAGCGAGATCGTGGTGGTTTCGGTCGGTCCGCAGAAGGCGCAGGATACGCTCCGCACCGCGCTGGCAATGGGCGCCGACCGTGCGATCTTGATCCAGACGGACGCCGAGGTCGAGCCGCTGGCGGTCGCCAAGCTGTTGAAGGCGGTGATGGACGAGGAGCAGCCCGGCATCGTGCTGCTCGGCAAGCAGGCAATCGACGATGACAGCAACCAGACCGGCCAAATGCTGGCGGCGCTGTCCGGCCGCCCTCAGGGGACCTTCGCTTCCAAGGTCGAGGTGAAGGGTGACAGCGTCGAGGTGACCCGTGAGGTCGATGGTGGTCTCGAGACAGTCAGCCTCAAGCTGCCGGCGATCGTCACCACTGATCTGCGCCTCAATGAGCCGCGTTATGCATCGCTGCCCAACATCATGAAGGCTAAGACCAAGCCGATGGCCAATAAGACACCGGCGGATTACGGCGTCGACATCACCCCGCGCCTGACCACGCTTAAGGTGGAGGAGCCGGCCAAGCGTCAGGCCGGCGTGAAGCTCGGCTCAGTCGACGAGCTGGTCGCCAAGTTCAAGGATCTGGGAGTCGTCGCATGAGCGTGCTGGTGCTGATCGAGCATGAGGGCGGCGCGATCAAGGATGCGAGCCTCGCCACCGTCACTGCGGCGCAGAAGCTGGGCGAGGTCCATGCGCTGGTCGCGGGTTCGGGCGAGGAGGCCAAGCAGGCGGCCGAAGCCACCGCCCAAATTGCAAGCATCGCCAAGGTGCTGCTCGCCGACGATCAAGCTTATCAGAACATGCTGGCCGAAAATGTAGCGCCGCTGATCGCGGGCCTGATGGGCAGCTATGATGCATTGCTCTGCAATGCGACTTCGAATGGCAAGAATATCGCGCCCCGCGTAGCGGCGATGCTCGACGTGATGCAGGTGTCGGACGTGCTCTCGATCGAGAGCGCGGACACGTTCACGCGGCCTATCTATGCCGGCAATGCGATCGCCACGGTCAAATCGTCGGACGCGAAAAAGGTGCTGACGGTGCGCGGCACCGCTTTTGCGAAGGCGCTGGCCAGCGGTGGCAGCGCGAGCATTGAAGCGGTGTCCGGGCCGACCGACGCCGGGCTTTCCAGCTTCGTGGGCTGCGAGACCAGCAAATCGGAACGGCCCGAACTGACGAGCGCCAAGGTGGTCGTCTCGGGCGGTCGCGCGCTCGGTTCGTCGGAGGAGTTCCACCGGGTTATCGATCCGCTCGCAGACAAACTTGGAGCAGCGGTCGGCGCTAGCCGTGCTGCGGTCGATGCAGGCTATGCCCCCAACGACTACCAGGTCGGCCAGACCGGCAAGATCGTCGCCCCTGAAGTCTATGTCGCGATCGGCATTTCGGGTGCGATCCAGCACCTCGCCGGCATGAAGGATTCAGGCACGATCGTCGCGATCAACAAGGACGAAGACGCGCCGATCTTCCAGGTCGCCGATTTGGGCCTGGTCGGTGACCTGTTTCAGATCGTGCCTGAGTTGACGCAGAAGCTTTAAGCCACCGATCCGCCGGGCCCGCCAGCGGCCCGGCTTATCCTTGCTGGCGTCTTCATGGACCGCTGGAACCGGGCGTTAACCGACGAGCGATAGCCCTTCACGCATGAAATTGGGGGGCAGAAGGCGCGGCCGAACTTTTTCCGCTGCGCGGCAGCGATTGCTTGCGTTCCGCGTTGATGTGGCCGTATCGGCCTCACCCACGGGGGGTTGTTTGTGTCGCTGAGCGTCTTCTGGCCTGCCCCACGTCCGGACAATGAGCGCGAGCGGCAGCGCGCGGTGGAGGCGTCGGGCGTGCTGCGTGCTCCGCCCGACCCAGCCTTGCATCAGATCGTCGCCCAGGCGGCAGCCTTGTTCGATGCGCCAATGGCGGCACTTTCGATCATCGATCGGGACCGCATGTGGTTCGCCGCTCGCATAGGAATCGATTCACCCGAAACTTCGCGTGCCGTCTCCTTCTGTGCACACGCCATCCTCAACCCGACCGAGTCGTTGGTAGTCGCGGACGCCACGCGCGACGAACGCTTCGAAGGCAACCCCTTTGTCCAGGCGGAGCCTGGCGTGCGCTTCTATGTCGGCAAGCCGGTGTTGGGGCCAAATGGCGTTCCACTCGGCGCGCTATGCGCGCTCGACACCCGCCCACGCGAAGGTGCCCTGCCGTTAGCGCAGCTCGATGGGTTGGCTGAACGCGCTGCCCAAGCCATTGCCGAGATCGGCCGCAGCGAACTGGCCGACTGAACCTCTTTCAACCCGCGGACCGGACCGGCAAATAGCCTGGTACTTCGGCCGGATAGGGCACCGGTGACGCCGCCAGCCGGTTGAGAAAGATTCCCGCGATCTCAACCGCATGAAAAGCGGAGGGTTCGGCCACGGCGGCCATGATCATCGCCAGCAGCCGCTGCGCCTGCGCGGCGGGTTCTTCGACCGTGATCGCCTGACCATGCGCTTGTTGCAGCAGGCAGCGTTCGATTGCCCATTCCAGCGGCAGCGCGATGCGCTCGCGATATAAAGCCGCAAGCCAGGTCAGTTCGTTCCCGTCGCGCGCAACGGCCGCGCGTAATTGAATATGGGCATCGGCCGACAAGACGCGACAGGCCTCGCGCACAAACTGCTCGAGCGCCTCGCGCAGCGGCAGTCCTCGCGCGACCTCGCGGGGGAGCGAGGCTTCAACCTCTGCAACCAACTCCATACGCGCCGCTCGATAGAGTTCAGCGCGATCCTCAAACTGATTGTAGAGCGTGCGACGGCTCAATTTCGCAACCTGAGCAACACGCTCGACCGAAAAGCTCGCATAATTGTGGTGGCGCAGCACCTCACGCGCCGCAGCCAGCGCCCTTCGCCGCGCGCCATATTGTCCTTGGTCGGTCGGGCTGTAGCTCATGCGCTTATAGTAGCCCGGTTGGTACGAAATGGTTTCACCATGATGTGAACGCCCCCGGGAACACGCCGCAGCGACGAATTGCACACCTTGACCGCACGAATGGCCACGCGCCGCCGACGAACGACACCGGCCGATGTTTACCTGGTGGGTGCCAAGACCGTAGCAGGGCGTATGGACAGCGGGGAAACGGGACATAGCAAGGGCGGCCTTTCGGCCGATCGGGTGGCGATGCTCACCATTCTCCTGTGCTGGGTCACGCAATTCGTGCTGCTCACGGCCGAAATGGCCGCGGCCGAAAGCGCGATGAACATGCCGATCATGACGCGGTCGGAGATGATCGCGCGCGCCTGCGTCTCTGTTGTTGGCATTCTCTTGTCCTACGGGATGGCGTTGCTGCTGCGGCGCAAGCGTCCGGCCCCGCTGGGGCCGCGTGTTGCCGTGGCGGCGGCCGCGACCGTGCTTTCGTCACTGCTCCATGCGGCGGCGAATTTCGGGCTGTTCCTGCTGTTCATGCCTGAGGAATCGATGCGGCGCGCCAGCCTCGCTTCCTATCTTGCCGCAACCACGGTGTGGTTCTGGACCTATGGGACGATCGCGGCATTGCTGCTCGTCATTTATTATCATGCCGATCTGCGCGAACGAGACAGACGGCTCAATCAGATGCGAGCGGTAGCGCAATCGGCGCAGATCAAAGCGCTGCGTTACCAGATCAACCCGCATTTCATGTTCAACACGCTGAACTCGATAGCCTCGCTTGTCGGGCGCAAGGAGACCGAGGAAGCGGAGGCGATGGTCGAGGATCTATCCGACTTTCTCCACACGACACTGCAGCTGAACCCCGAGGATGATATCCCGCTCTCGCGCGAGCTGGAGCTGCAGAAACTTTATCTCAGTATCGAAACCGCACGTTTTCCCGATCGCCTGCACGTCGAGGTGGACGTGCCCGAGGATCTTCGGGACCTGCAGGTTCCCAGCCTGATCACCCAACCGCTGGTCGAAAATGTGATCAAGCATGCGGTTCGCAAAAGCACGACGCCTATTTCGCTGCATATTCTTGCGCGTCGCACAGGAGAGATGCTGGAAATCACGATCCGCAACAGCTTGGGCGATGCGGCGAGCCAGCTGCGGGGGCCGCCCGGCATTGGGCTTGCCAATGTCGATGAACGGCTGACGATGCGCTTTCCGGGCGCTAGCCGCTGCCTCGCGGTCGCGGACGACGGCAGCTTCTATGTGCGCCTTCTGTTACCCGCGGTTCGACCGGAGCCCCGTGCATGAGGATCGCGGTCTGCGATGACGAACTGCTCGCGATCGAGCGCCTTGTCCGCATGCTGTCGCGCATCGACGGGGTGGAGATCGTCGGCATGGCACAGAACGGCCGCGAGGCGCTTGCGCTGATTGCCGAGCAAACGCCGGACGCGCTGTTTCTCGACATCGAAATGCCCGCGCTGGACGGATTCGACGTGGTCGAGGCGCTCGCCGCCGATCCGAGCGCGACACCACCGCTGATCGTATTCGTCACCGCTTTCCCACAATTTGCGGCACACGCCTTCGACACCGGGGCAATCGATTTCCTGATCAAGCCAGTCCGCTTCGCCCGGCTGGAAATGGCGGTCGCGCGCGTGCGTGATGTGATGGAGCAGCGGGTCGCCCGACGACGGCTGGCCGAGCTTGCCCGCCAGCTCAGTGATCTACGCGCCGAAGGCGGCGACATCGCCACGTCTGCTAATGAAATCTGGGTGCATCGTCGTGGCGAGCGCGTTCGGGTCGATCTGGACGCGGTCGAGCTAGTACGCGCCGAGGGGGAATATGTCCGACTGTTCTTAGGCGAGCAAAGCTTCCTCCATCGTGCCTCCATCGGCTCGATCGCCGGACGGCTCGATCCGGCGCGCTTCATGCGCGTCCATCGCTCCTATGTCGTGCGGCTGGACCTCGTCACAAAAATCCGCCGCAAGGCCGCGGGTGGCTACAGCCTCCAGCTCATGGACGGGAATGAAATACCTCTCGGCCGGCTCTATCGCGCGGATGTTCTTCGCCACGCAAATGGATAAATTAATAAGTTTATACACGAGATGTAATACATCAAAACAGCAGTGATTACGGGCGTATGGGCAACTGTTGTGACTGATATTATATACTGCGCAATCTCGATCGTAGCCGCTCTTCATTCGGCGCCAGTCGCGACCCTTGCCCTTTTCATCCGCCATCCACTCCCTGGGTGATCGGCAGCCCTTTGGCCTCCTTCCAGGAATTGCTCACCAGCGCGCGCAGGAAGAAAGCATCCAGCGCGAACCGCCGCCATGGATCTCCACCGGCAAAGACGGCGGTCACGGAAGACAAATCGACGCGCTTGTAGGTCTCATCGAGCGATATGCCCGCATGGGCGAGCGGCGCCACCTGCGCACGCACCGCCCCAATCGCGCCGATCAGCTTGTCGATATAGGCACGGTCGGTCTGCACCTGGCCGTGACCGGGTACCAGGAACGCGAAGTCGTAGGTCTTCAACCGACCGAGGACACGGAGCCAATCGGTCGGATAGCTGGCCGACGCATAAGGCGAGGGATGCACGACCACGTCACCGGTCGCCAGCACGCGCTGACGTGGCAGCCACACGATCGCGTCACCATCGGTGTTCGCGCGGCCGAGGAAGCGCAGCTCGAGGGGAGCTAAAGGGTCTGGTAGGTTGAGCTCGTCGCAGAAGACAATATCCGCAGGTGTCGCTTTGAGCCCGCGATACGCCGCTACCATAGCCGGACCTGCGCGGACTATTGCCTGCCATCCCGCCCGCATGCCTGCGCTCGTCTTCGGATCTGCGATCCGCTGACGCGCACTGGCGAGCGCGTCCGCATTTCCTTCAGAATAGGTTGCGACATAAGCCATGGGCGGCCCGGTCATGTTGGCGCGCGTTTGGACGGTGGAGATGATCCGCAACCCTGGCCACGCCTTGCGAAGCTCCCCTGCTCCGAGGTTATGGTCTCCGTGATAATGGGTGTAGATCAGATATCTGGCGGGCAAGCTGGTGAAGTTCCGGATCGCTCGGACGATGTTACGTCCTGAGATAGGTGCGCCGCCCGCATCGACGATCACCAGTCCATCCGACTGCTCGATGACCACAACATTGCCTTCGAAGGGTGGAATGATCGAGGTGGGCGAGTTGGTGACAAGATAGACCCGATCCGTGATCCGCTCCGTATGGCGCGCGAAAGGATCGAACGCGGCGGCAGGCGGCAGCGCCGCCGAAGTGCCGACCGGCGCCAGTAGCAAAACGACGGCGCACAGCAGCTGACGGCGATGGTTCACCATTGCCCCTTCCCCGACGAGATCATGCGGCCACCTCACGACGGTGTCGATCCGTGCGGAACCGGTATTCACCAAGCGGCACCGCCGCTGCTGCGAACGACGTTAGGGGGCGGGCTGCGCCAGTTCCTCTTCGGTGCGGGTGAAGGCCGAGCGCAGCGGCGGTACGTCCAGGGGGACGTCGGTCGCGAAGTAAGCGACACCGGTGCCACGCTTCGGGTCGATCCATAGCCCAGACCGCAGGCCATAAGCATCGCCAGCATGACCCAGCCGCCGCCGGCCATCACCGAAGGGGTCATCGTGGCAGCCGGGCCGAGCTGTGGCGAGCAGGGTGAGCGCGAGACCGTAACTGCACAGGAAGCCGGCATTGGACTTAGCGGCGGGGTCCTCGCCAGTTTCACCGTTGTGACCGTTATAGATCCAGATCGGCTGTTCCAGCGTGATGATCGACGCGGGACTCAGCAGTCGTACGCCGTCGACCTGCCCCCGGTTGAGTAGCAGCCGCCCGATCTTCGCCAAACCCCTTGCGGAAATGTAGAGGCCGCCCTGCGGCGAGAATATCGCGCCATTCACGCCGGGGCGGTAACCTGCCAGGTCGCACCCGCCATCATGCGACCGCGTCACAGGACACAGGGGCCGCGCACCATGATTATCGTCGCGTGTCACCCGACCATGCCGATACTGCACGACAATGCGCGCCACTGCGGCATCCGGACAGGTGGTGAAATTATAGCAGGCGTCGAGCTTGAGCGGCCCGAGCACCAAACGATGCATGAGTTGATCGAACCGCTCGCCGGTCGCCCCTTCCATCACGGTGGCCACCACGGGGAAATTCAGGTTCGTATATTGGAACCAGGTGCCCGGCGCATGCGCCTGATCCCAGGCCTTGGGGTCGGCGAGCGCGCCCTGAAGCTTCGTGTCCAGCGGCAGAACATAGTCAATCCCGTCGGTCAGACTCGAGCGGTGCGAGAGAAGGAGCCTGAGCGTGATCGGCGTATCGGGGAAGGCAGGGTTGCGCAGCCGCCAGCCGAGCAGGTCCGATACGTCCGCGTCGAGGTCGAGCTTATGCTGCTCCACCAGCCGCATCACGCCGATCGCGGTCACCAGCTTGGAGATGGAGGCGATCCGAACCGGATCGTCGGCAGTCACCCTTCGGTCGGCGGCAATATCGGCAAGCCCGGATACTTGGACTGAGGTCTCGCCACGACGATCGAATGCAATGCGAACGCTTGCGACTGGTTGAGAGGCGGCGACCAGGAGCGAGATCAACATCGCTCATAAGAACCAAGATGAATTGCATGATGCAAGCTTTCGCCCCTGAGCAGAGCTCGTAGGGGTCCGGCATTCACCCCATTCGCAAAAAACAAACGGGCACTTCACCAGGCTCAGCACGGCAGGCTGACCGATCCTACCGGATCGTCAGGCGCGTTATACCCAGCCAGCACCCGGGCGATTGACGTGGCCCGCGTTGCGGGCGAGCTTGCACCATGACACAGCGCATTCACCGGACGGGTCGACTTGGCTGACGCACCTCAACGCCCACCACTGGGCCGGCTGGCGCTTTATCTGCTGCTCGGCTTTTCGGCGGGGCTGCCTTTCTACATGTTCAATGCGGTGCTGACGCTCAGGTTGGCGCGTCACGGCATCGACATCGTGCTGATCGGCTTCTTTGCCTGGGTGGCGCTGCTGCCCACCTTCAAGTTCGCCTGGGCGCCGCTGCTCGAGCGGTTCAGCATTCCAGGGTTCAGCCGCTTCTGGGGCAAGAGGCGCGGCTGGATCATGCTGAGCCAGCTCGGCATTTTTCTTTCAATGACGGCGATGGCCTTCACGTCGAACGACCGGAGCCTGCCGCTCACCGCGCTGTTCGCCGTCCTGCTCGCTTTCTGGACCACCACGTTGGAGGTCGCCGCGGATGGCTGGCGGATCGAGCTTGCGCCCACGCAGGAGGAACAGGGACCGATCGTCGCTGCCAACCTGTGGGGCTATCGCAGTGCGATGGTTGCCGCCGGCAGTGGCGCGGTCTTTGTCGCGGGCCAACTCGATTGGACCTGGGCCTATCTGACTATCGCCGCGGCGGCGTTCATCCCTTTTCCGATCCTCTGCGCCATGCCACCCGATCCGAGCCGAAGCGGCGGGCGCGGAACGGCGCTTGTGGCTGGGCTGCTGGTTAGCTCCGCGATTCTGCTTGGATCATTGATCGCTGCGGCGGGGCTCGGATGGACCGTGCTCAGGGTGGCGGCGGAAGTTGGCATCAGCAGCAAAACCAACGTCACGCCTGCCGTCCTTGCAATTGCGCTGCTGCCCTTCGTGGCGCTCGCGATTGCGCTGCCCCGCATCCGCCAAATGGGGCCGGACGCGCCCGCACGGCGTTCACTGGCGATCGGGCCCTATGTCGATATCTTCTGGCGTTTCGGCTACGCGACATTGCCGATCCTGGCGTTCGTTTCCTTCTATCGCATGGGCGATGTCATGTCGCTGACCTTGTCCCATCCTCTGTGGAATGCGCGCGGCTACAGTTTCAACCAGATCGCGGTCGCAGACGGGCTGGTCGCGCTATCATCAAGCATGGCAGGTGTCGCGCTCGGTGGCTGGCTCGCCGCGCGATGGCGGCTCCGTCTCGCCCTCACAATAGGCGCGCTCGTTTCGGGCGTGGGCAATGCCGTGTTCGCGTGGCTGTGGCGCGTCCCGCCAAGCAATTTCGTCCTCTATGTCTCGGCGGGCATCGACCAATTTGCTCACGGTTTCGAAGGCGCGATCTTTGTCGTGTATCTGTCAATGCTGGTGAACCCGCGCTATCCCGGCGCGCAATATGCTTTCCTGTCAGGTTTCGCGTTCCTGCTGCCGCGGCTCGTGGCTGGTACCGCGGGAGCGATCCAGCAGCGGATCGGCTATGACGGCTTTTTCCTCCTGACAGGGCTTCTCAGCGCAGGAGCGATCGTCTTCCTGCCGTTGATTGTCGGCGTTAAGCCGAGAATGGCGGAAACATGATCGATCGGGCCTTCGCCCCTGCTGCGAATGCCGTCGCCGAGGGACGCATACCAGGTGCAGCGCTGGGCCTCGTCCATGCCGACGGGCGACGCGAAGTGCGCCATGCCGGCATGGCAGCCCTGGTGCCCACGCCTGAACCCTTGACGCAGGATCACTGGTTCGATCTCGCTTCGCTTACCAAGGTGATCGCTACCACCACCATCATCCTGACACTGGCGGAGCAGGGGCAAATCGAGCTGGACCGGCCGCTTACCGATGCCATTCCTGACCTCCGCCAATATGACGTAGCTAATGCACCCGAGCGGAAGCTAACCTTCCGTGATTGCCTGGCGCATCGCACTTTCCTGCCTGCGGTCGAGCCAATCTACACCTATGGCGATGACCCGGCTCGCTTGCGCGCTTTCGTGCTGCAGCGGGAATGGCGGCACGGGCCTTCAGTCTATTCGGATATCAACTTCATCCTGCTGGGCATTGCGATCGAGCGGCTTACGGGAAGGCCCCTCTCCGCCTGGCCTCTCGGTGAAGGTCTAGCCTATGGCCCGCCACCCGGGCCGGCCGTCGCAACCGAAGCTTGCGCGTGGCGTGGGCGGGTGATGAAGGGCGAGGTGCACGATGAGAACTGCTTCGCGCTAGGCGGGGCGACGGGGCATGCCGGGCTCTTCGGGACGATCGCGGGGGTACTCGACTTCGCGCAGGGACTGCTCGACGGCAGCGGTGCCTCACCTTTCATGCTGAACGCGATCCGTACGCCCGTGCGGGATGAGCGTACGTCCGGCTGGGAAAAGAAGTTCGCCGGTTGGCATGGCGGCGACGCCTGCTCCGCCGAAACGATCGGGCACACCGGCTTTACCGGAACCGGACTGTGGGTCGACTTCGATCGAGGGATTGCGTGGGCGCTGTTGACCAACCGGGTCCATCCAACGCGGCACCGGGAGACCGGAATAGCGGAGCTGCGGCAAGCGACCGGCGACGCTGTGGTGCAGGCCTGCGCATGACCCTGGGTGCGGGTCTAAGGCTGGTTTATGCGCTGTGCCTTCTGGCTGCGACCTGCAACCACGCGCTCATGTTGCTACGGCACGGCCTTTTCTGGAACCATGGCGGCGCTCCGGTCGGCAGCTCCATTTTCTGGACATCGCTAACCTTGCTCGATCCGATTGCGGCAATCTTGCTGTTCGTGCGGCCGAACGCTGGGGTCATCCTGACCGCGGCCATCATTCTCGCCGACGTGGCTCACAATTTGTGGTTCCTGAAGCGCTTTGCCGCAGGCGGGGGCTATGCGGCTTCGATCTTTGGCAATCCCAACCTCGCCTGCCAGATAGCCTTTCTGCTATTCGTTGGAGGCACGATGCGCTTGGCCTGGATCAATTCTCCGCCGCGATCAGGTTGAGCGCAGCATCCATCGTCTTCGTCGCCTGAACTCCATCCGGCACATCGTTGGCATAAGCCGAGAAGGTGAGGGTGCGACCGCTCTTCGCGATCATATAACCCGAGAGCGCGTTACTCTGGTTCAGCGTACCGGTCTTGGCGAACAGCTTTCCTTCGAGTGGCGTGCCGCGGAAGCGGCGGGCGAGCGTGCCGTCCTGTCCGGCAATCGGAAGCGTCGCACGCCACTGCGCGCCCCATGGCTGGGCCGCAATCCAGCGTAAGAGAGTCACCGCACCGCGAGGCGCGACGCGATTGTAGCTCGACATGCCGGAACCATCGGCGAAATCATAACCAGGGCGCGGAACGCCTGCGCGCTCCAGCATCGCGCGCTCCACCGCGAGTCCATCGGCAACCGAGCCGCTGCCATCCTTGAGCGAAACACGCCGCAGGAAGAGCTCGGCATGGAGGTTCTGGCTGACCTTGTTGGTGTGGATCAGATCCTCGGCGAGCGGCGGGGGCGTGAGCTTTGCCAGCAGCGGCTGTTCAGGAGGACGCATCGGCGGGGCACCGTCCCGGTGTGCTGCATCGTCCGCCCAGCCGAGCGGGCGGTGTCGAACATCGATCCTGCCGGTCACCTTAACGTGCCGCGCCTCGAGCAGCGCCTTCAGGCGCCAGGCTGCGTAGCGCGCGGGATCGTCTATTCCCATGTGCAGCACCTCCGGCTTGGCCGCTGCGCCGATCGTGCCGATCAGCCGTACGACTAGCCCGTTTGGCTCGCGTGAATAGTCCAGGTTCACCCCGTCCCCGGCGACGGTGACCGCACGATTGTCCACGGAATAATATGTGGAAAGATCGAGCCTCGGCGCTGAGCCGATCGCACTCGGCGCGACAGTCATCGCCAGCTCATTGTCGTCCAGCGTCAGCGCTGATGTAGCGGTGCCCGATCGCGTCGGAATATTGTTCCAGCTCATTCCCTTGCTCCAGCGCTCGTCAGGGAACAGGCTGTCGTCACCGATTACATCGTGGACAACATGCGTCTTCGCCGCGACCGCATCGGCCAGGCCGGCGAGGCAGTCTGTGATGCAGTCTGTGGCGCTGGAGAGGCGCGCGTCACCGTGGCCTTCCAGCACCACGTCAGGCGAGCCTTTGCGATACGTCTCAAGCCGTATCCCAGCACCACCGGCAGCGTCCGGCTGGTCGAGGCCCTCCAGCGTCGCGAAAGCTGCCGCGGTGGTGAACATCTTGGTATTGGAGGCGGGGATATATCGGCCGTCAGGATCGATCGCGATCAGCTCGCGTCCCGTGTCGTCCGTCACCACCAGACCCCAACGGGGCCCCTGCCCCGCCGCATGGAGCAACGTCTCCACCCTCGACTGAAGCGGCTGCGGCGGCTGCGCGATCGCTCCCCCTGGCGACACGAGCAGCGCGATTACGATCCATTTCCCCCAACTCATACCCACCAGCCTAAGCAAGATATCGGCTGGAGCAAGCAAATGGCTTGCCCGCAGGGGTAAGCGGTTTCACAAAGTCCGACGATGACAATGCGAGATGGATGGGCGCTGGCGCTCGGCGCGGTGGGAATGATGCTGGCGCAACCCGCCGTGGCTGCGGTCAAGGATATAGGCGAAACGCTATCTTTGCCCGTCGCCGGCGGGCTGACGGGCGCGCATGACAGAGCGCGCTTCGCCTGGGTCGAAAATGCGGCGGGCCTGCGTAACGTCTGGATCGCCGACAGGGGCTCGGCCGCTCGGAAACTGACCAAATTTGACGAAGATGATGGGCTGGAAATCTATGATCTGAAATTCACGCGCGACGGCAGCACGCTTGCCTTCGTGCGCGGGGGTGACGCCGAATTTCCGGACATGGAGGATCTGCCCAACGCTGCGCACTTCGCCGAATGGCCGCGGCAGCAGGTCTTCGTCGCCGCACTCGATGGAACCGCGCCGGTTGTAATAGGCGAGGGCCACGCACCGACCTTCACGCGCGATGGGACAAAGCTTGCCTTCACCTATCGCGGATCGATCTATCTTTGGCAGCGCGGCGGAGAGTCGCGCCGCATCGCCAAAGTCCCGGGGAATGTCTCCAATCTGCAATGGTCGCCCGACGGCACTAGTCTGCTGTTCGTCGACAATCGCGACAATCACAGCTTCGTCGGACTGCTCGACGTCGCCGCAGGGCAGGTGCGCTATTTTCAGCCTGAGCTGGGTTATGCGATCGAGCCGGTTTTCTCGCCCGACGGCAAGCAACTTGCCTTCATCTTCTTCGTGGAGCCCCCGGCAGGCGCAGCCCCGGACAGCGGGCCTTACTGGTCGCTGCGCATTGCGGATGTGGCATCCGGAGCGACCCGAACCTTATGGTCTGCCCCCCTGGGCGAAGGTGGCCGCTATGCCGGGACGCGTGGCCAAAACCTGTTCTGGAGCGCCACGGGGAAGATTGTCTTCCCTTGGGAGGCGAGCGGCTGGATCCATGCTTATGCGATCGATGCCTGGGGTGGGCGCCCAACGGAACTGACCCGGGGGCAGTTCGAGGTCGACACCTTCACGCTCAGCCCAGACGGCAAGTTTTTGGTCTATGCCGCCAATGCGGGCGATCTCGATCGGCACCACCTGTGGCGTGCGGCGCTGGATGGCAGCGCCCCGATCGCGGTGACGCGCGGTAACGGCATTGAATCCTATCCCGTTTTCGCCGGCGACACCCTGGCAGTGACCGCGACCGACGCAACGCATCCCGCATATCCCGCACTGGTCGGAAAGAGCTTAACTCCACTCGGGTCGGCTCCTGCGGCTCGCGATTTCGCTACGCCCGAACCAGTAGTTTTCAAGGCGGAGGACGGTGTCGAAGTTCATGCTCAATTGTTTCGCGCCAAAGGGCCGGGCCGGCACCCCGCTCTGATCTTCGTTCATGGCGGGCCGCGGCGGCAGATGCTGCTCGGCTTTCACCCGTCGGGCTATTATTCCAACGCTTATATCCTGAACCAGCATTTCGCTGCCGAGGGCTACGACGTGCTGTCGGTCAATTATCGCAGCGGGACCGGCTATGGCCGCGCCTTCCGCGATGCGCCCAATATCGCCCGCGAAGGCGCGGCAGAATATCGCGACGTCTATGCTGCCGGACGTTGGCTTGCAGCTCAGAGCTCCATCGATCCCAGCCGCATCGGGATCTGGGGCGGCAGCTGGGGCGGCTATCTGACCGCGCTCGCGCTTGCGCGGAATAGCGATCTCTTCACTGCCGGTGTCGACTTCCACGGGGTGCACGCCATGGTGCGTCCGATCGAAAATAACCTCTCGCCCGATGCGCAAGCTGCGGCACACCAGCTGCAATGGACATCCTCACCGATGGGAGCGATCGGGACATGGCGATCGCCAGTGCTGCTGATCCATGGAGATGACGACAAGAATGTCGACTTCAGCCAATCAGTGCTGCTCGCGCGTGAACTGGCCGCGCGGCGTATTCCCTATCGCGATTTGGTCTTCCCCAACGAACGGCATGGATTTCTGCGCTACGCCGATTGGCTCGCCAGCTATCGCGCCGCTGACGATTTCCTGCGCGAGACGTTGCTTCACAAACAGATCGATGAAAAATCGGGAGGGACGGGCACCGGCGTGGCAATTCAGAACCGGAATGGAACCAAACCGGGTTCATAGATTGTTGACCTGTCAGAGGCTTAAGTTCGACGCACAAACGGCGCAGATCGTCAGAAGGAGATTCGAATGCCGGACAGGAAGCTGGTCGTCCTGGTCGAAGACGAATTCATCATCCGCGACCTCATACAGACGTCGCTTGAGGATGCCGACTTCGACGTGGCGCCGGCAGGCCATGGCGGCGAAGCCATTCAGTTGCTCGATGGCGACCAGCAGCGGGTCGCCGCGCTGCTGACGGACGTCCGCCTCGGCGACGGTCCGGACGGGTGGGCCGTCGCGCGCTATGCGCGCAAACTGAAGCCAAACTTGCCCGTCATCTATTTCAGCGGCCACAGCGCAGCCGACTGGCCTTCGGAAGGCGTACCGAACAGCATCTACCTCCAAAAGCCGCTCACCGCCCCTCAAATCGTCAAGGCAGTGCAGAAGGTCGTATCGTAGCCCGCAAAGGGCTGCGCTACGCGCAGGTTCCCTCAGTCGGCCGGTGAGGAAGAGCGCGCCCCGCGGCGCGGCCCATCAGCTTACCCTTATCAACCTCTATCACACCATTGACGACGACGGTTCTAACTCCGGCGGCAAACAATGTCGGCTGCTGATAGGTGGCGCGTGCGGCATAGTTTTTTGGGTCGAACACGACCAGATCGGCGAAGGCGCCCGTCCGTATATGGCCGCGATCGGTCAGGTGAAACCAATCCGCCGTCACCGCCGAGCTTCGTTCGATGAACTCGCGCACCGTGATGACATGGTCGGCCAGCACATATTTCGCATATTTCCGCGCAAAGCTGCCGTACACTCGCGGGTGGCCGGCAGAGGCGTCGGAATCGGTCATCACCCAAGGCTGGCGCATGAAGGTCGCGATGTCGCTCTCGCTTTGATTGAACGAGATGGTGCCCGGATCCCCGATACGGATTACCGCGATGGCTGCGGCGACGGGATCGGAGCCCTGGGCCTTCGCCACATCGGCAAGCGTGCGGTTCTTGAACGGCCCTTCCACGATCAGCAGCTTGTCGGCCCCGCCGCGTTTGCGCAGATTCTCGACCATATCCGCGCGTAACCGCTCAGCTAAGGAGGGGTCGTCAAAGCGCTTGAGCAATGCGGCGCGCCCTCCATCCTGCGCCCACAGAGGCACAAGCGAGGCGACCAGGCTCGTACCGCTCGCCGACCAGGGATATTGACTGGCGGTAACGTCAACGCCCTCAGCGCGCGCGGCGGCGATCTTGGCAACGATCGCAGGCGCCTGTCCCTGAACGTCGACACCCAGCGCCTTGATATGCGAAATATGAACGGGAATTTTGGCTTCACGCCCGATCTCGATCGCTTCGTCCACCGCCGCTTTCAGTCCGACCGTGTAAGAGGATTCGTCACGGATGTGGCTGTCATAATAACCGCCGCGCTTCGCGGCCTCTTTCGCCAGCGCCACGACCTCGTCGGTCGTGGAGAAGCTCTGCGGAGCATAGAACAACCCGGTCGAGAGGCCCAGTGCGCCTTGGCACATCGCATCGGCAACCAGCGTGCGCATACGCGCGAGCTCAGCCTCGGTAGGCGCGCGCTTGGCTGCCCCGATCACCGCCTCCCTTATCGTGCCGAAACCGGTATAGGTCGCATAGTTGATACCGACCGGCTTGCTCTTGGCACGACCCAAGGTCGCCTGGACGTCGACCGGTCCGCCACCGTCATTGCCGATGAAAGCGGTCGTGACACCCTGCATTAGGAAGGCCGGCACCAGCCGCTTGCGCGGATCGGCAGAGGCGAGGTCGCCGCCCTCATGCGTGTGCGGATCGATGAAACCCGGTGCGACGATCATGCCGCGCGCGTCGATGACCCGTTTGGCGCGAATGTCGAGATGACGCGCAACCGCCGCGATGCGATCGCCAGACACGGCGACATCGCCAACGAATGGTACATCGGATCCCGTGTAAATTGTGCCGCCGCGGATTAGCAGGTCAGCAGCAGCCGCAAACGCCTGCGCGGGAAGGAAGAAAGCACACAAGCCACCCACGAGGGCGATTGTCCGATTGGCCATATCGCCTGCATAGGGCAGCCGTCAGCGAACGGAAACCGGTACCGTCATCGATCTGCAACAGAGTGCGACGAACGAGACCAAAATCTCCGAGAGGGCAGCGAAATGCGTGCGGGACGTTGGACAGCGGCGGCGGGGACGATGTTAGCCGCGTGGCAGGGCATCGCCCGGGCTGCGCCACAGCCTGAAACCAAATTGGTAGTGGTGCTCGCAATCGACCAATTCTCGGCCGAATTGTTCCAGCACTATCGCGCGAGCTTCACCGGCGGACTGAAGCGGCTTTCCGACGGCATCATCTTCACCGGCTATCAGAGCCATGCCGCGACCGAGACGTGCCCCGGCCATTCGACCATCCTGACGGGCCGCCATCCTGCTGCAACGGGCATCGTCGCCAACACATGGTTCGACGTGAAGAGCGGATCCAATGTCTATTGCGTGGCTGTACGCGGTACGGCCGACGCCGATGCGCGCGGGCCGCAGAATCTGCGTGTCTCAACCTTCGGCGATTGGCTCAAGCGGGCGCAGCCGCAGGCACGCGTCGTCTCTATCTCTGGCAAGGACCGCGCTGCCATCATGCTGGGCGGACACAAGGCCGATGCGGTCTATTGGTCGAATGATGGCGTGGGCTTCACGACCTCGTCCTATGCGGGCCCGGCCACGCCTGCGGTCACGGCGCCCGCCGCCGCTTTCAACAAAGCGCTGTTCGCGCGCTGGAAGGCAGCGCCGCCGCAACTCTGGCCGACCCAGATCCCGGCGTCCTGCCAGGCGCTCGAACAGCCACACACCTTCGGGAAGCTCGCCCTTTCGGGGAAGGTTCCGCCCGAGGCTTCGCGGCAGGTCGAAAACGGGGATTTCCTCCACCGAACCGATTTCCAGGACCAGCTGCGTGTCTCGCCGATCTTCGATCCCTTGACGATCGATTTCGCTGACGAGGCTGTCGATCGGCTACGTCTCGGCCGCGGCCCGGCTACCGACTTGCTTGCCATCAGCCTGTCCTCGACCGACTATGTCGGCCACCGCTACGGCAATGGCGGCGCCGAAATGTGCGTTCAGATGGCTGCTCTCGACCAGGCGATCGGTCGGTTCTTCGCCAAGTTCGACAGCCTGAACGTACCTTATGTGGTTGTGCTCACCGCCGATCATGGCGGAACGGACGCTGCCGAACGCTTGAGTGAGCATGGGGTGGAGGCGCATCGCATCGATCCGGCGGCGTTCGTGAAGCGGCTCAATGATACGCTCAAGGCCGAACTCGGCCTCAATTATGAGCCAATCGTGGGGGACGACCCACAACAGCTTAGTATCAATGTGGGGCCCGACGAGACGCTTCGCGCCAGGGTCCGTGATGCCACGCTCGCCTGGCTCAGACAGCAGCCGGAGGTCGTCGCTGCCTATTCGTCGGAACAAACCGCGGCTGCAGCACCTCCGCCAGGCAAGCTGGCCGACCGGCTCACTGTGCTGGAGCGCTTTCACGAAAGCTACGACAAGGAACGCAGCGGCGACATCCAGGTCCAATTCTCCGAATATGCCTCGATCGGTATGCCGAGGGCACCCGGCGACGCGGTGGCGGGGCACGGCTCGCCTTGGGATTATGACCGGCGCGTGCCGATCCTGTTCTGGTGGTCGGGCGTGACCGCCGAGGATCGCAAAGAGCCAGTCGAAACAGTCGACATCGCCCCGACGCTAGCGGTGATCGCGCATGTCCCGACCGCGGAAGTTGACGGCAAATGCCTGGAGACGGTGGCGGGCGCCTGCCGATAAGTGCAGGGCGGATCGGGATCAGCTCGCCCTGTTTGACTCGATCGCGATCGAGGCTCACCTCCAGCGTATGAGTCACGATCATTACAAAAAGGACCTGATTCAACTCCAATGCGCATTGGTGCGCACGCAACAGGCCTTGATGGCGGCCGGGGCTCGCACCATCCTCGTACTGGAAGGGCGCGACGGCGCGGGCAAGGACGGCAGCATTGCCCGCATCACCGAGCATCTGAGTCCCCGTAACACGCGTATCGTAGCCCTGCCGAAGCCATCGGATCGCGAACGGTCGCAATGGTATTTGCAGCGCTATGTCGCGCAACTTCCGGCTGCGGGCGAATTCGTCATCTTCAACCGCAGCTGGTATAATCGCGCGGGCGTCGAGACAGTCATGGGCTTCTCCACGCCGACCGAACAAGCCGAATTCCTGCGCGACGCGCCGGATTTCGAGCGCATGCTCGTCGAAAGTGGCATCACGCTGGTCAAGCTCTGGCTCGACATTTCCAAAAAGGAGCAAGCCGAGCGCCTTGCAGCGCGGCGCAGCGATCCCTTGAAGATACTCAAGGTGTCCGATCTCGACGCGGTCGCGCAGAAGAAATGGAAGGACTATTCTGCCGCCCGTGACACGATGCTTGAGCGCACACATACGTCGATCGCGCCGTGGCACATCGTTCGCGCCGATCACAAAAAGCCCGCGCGTTTGGCCATCATTCGCCATTTGCTGCACCGGATCTCGCCGCCCGATGTGATTGCGGCGGTCGATCCGCCCGATCCTGAAATCCTGTTCGAATATGCGCCCGAAGCATGCAAGGACGGCCGTCTCGCACGCTGATGGTGGACAGCGCACGAACGCATCAGCATGATCTGCTGGAGCCAGCCTGAAGGGGAGCAGCATGGCACAGCGGGATTCAACCGTCGCGCATGGGCCCGAACATGGGCTGGAGCGGCTGATTTTCTTTTCCGACGCGGTGTTCGCGATCGTGATCACGCTGTTGATCATCGAAATCCGTCCGCCCCGTCTGCCGATGGGCTCCCCTGATCGCGCTTATTGGATGGCGCTGGTGGAGCTCAGCCCGGAATTCCTGGGATTTGCCATATCCTTCTTCGTGATTGGCCTGTTCTGGGCCGGCCATCACCGCACGCTTTCGCTCGCGTCGCATTATTCACCGCGGCTGATGTTTCCCAATCTGATGCTGCTCGCGTCGATGACCGCTCTGCCCTTCTTCACCGCGTTCGCCAGCGGCAATCCGATGATGCGCGTGCCGATCTTCTGCTATTGTGCCTGGCTGCTCATCGCCGCCTTATGCAACCGCCGCCTGCAATCCGTCGCAACCCGGCCGCCGATCGTCGACGAACATGCGCCGCGGGAAATGATCGAGCTGACACGTGACCGTGGCGTGGCGGTCATCCTGGGTGCAGCGACAGCGACCGTCATGAGTCTGATTGTGCCTGTCCTGGGTCAGGTCAGCTTATGCACTATTCCGCTTTGGCGCATTCTCATCCAACGCCGGCACCGCCGTTGAGGCGACGCTAAAAACAGCGGTAGCGGCTGCGACAATCACCCTTAAGCGGCTTTCAGGAACTCCCCCGAGGAGCGAAAAGCGAGGCCTGCAGCGAATTGGTCGGTGCAGGCGTCCCAGCTATAGCGGCGACCCTCGGCAACGCAGTCTGCCGGCTTGGCGGTCAGCGCTTTGCGGATTGCGGCGCCGAGATCCTCATCGAGCGCGCCGACCATCGCGCCTGACTCACCGACGATGCCGAGCGGGCCCTGCACCGGAAAGGCAGCCACCGGTGTACCTGAGGCGAGCGCCTCGATCATCACCAAACCGAACGTGTCGGTCCTGCTCGGGAAGACAAAGACATCGGCGCTCGCATAAGCGGATGCCAGCTCGCCGCCATGCAGCGCACCGAGAAAATGGACCATCGGATAATGCTGCCGGAGCTGTGCAAGCGCTGGGCCATCGCCGACCACCACCTTGGAGCCATTGATGGGCGCATCCAGGAAAGCGCTAATGTTCTTCTCAACCGCAACCCGCCCGACATAGAGCTGAACGGGCCGGGTCAGCCCTGTCATTGCCGCCAGGCTTGGGGCGGCGGGCGTGAACAGGTCGAGATCGACGCCGCGCGACCAGAGATGCGTATGGCGCAGGCCCTGCTCAGCCATTTCGTCCGCCAGCATCCCCGTCGCGACCATGATCCTGACCGCCGGCGCATGGAAGTGCCGAATGATTGGCCAGAACCAGCTCGCCGGCAGACCTGTACGTAACGCTACATAATCGGGAAAGCGGGTGTGGAAGGATGTGGTGAAGGGCATGGCCCTGTCGAGGCACCACCGGCGCGCGGCCCACCCCAGCGGCCCTTCGGTGGCAATATGGACGGCATCCGCGTCGAACGCCGTCAGCCGCCGGGCAATCTCCCGCCCTGCGCCGATCGCGAGGCGGATCTCCGGGTAGCTCGGGCAGGGAACGGTGCGAAACTGGTCGGGCGTGATCGTTTCGACCTCCCAGCCACGCTCCCGCAGCCGGCCGACGGTGGTTTGCAAGGTACGTACGACTCCATTCACCTGGGGCGCCCAGGCGTCGGAGACCAGTGCGAGTTTCACGCCGGGACCAGCGTCAATGCCGGGGGAGCGGACAGTTGGGCTGCGGCTTCGGCGGCTTCCAGCCGCTTGCGCTCGGCCCAATCGATGATCTCTATCCGGCCGTCCTCATGCTCCACAAGCGCGGTACAACTCTCCACCCAATCGCCATCATTATAATAGATGATCTCGCCAAACTGGCGGATCTCCGCCGAGTGGATATGGCCGCACACCACGCCGTCGACGCCCCGTTCCGCCGCGGCATGCGCCACTACGGCTTCGAACTTGGAGATGAACTGGACCGCGTTCTTGACGCGCTTCTTCATGTGCGCGGCGAGTGACCAGTAAGGCAGGCCGAAGCGGCGCCGCACGAAATTCACGATGCGGTTCGCCTTGAGCAGAATTTCGTAGGCGCTGTCGCCGAGGAAGGCGAGCCACTTGGCGTATAGCACGATGCTGTCGAACTGATCGCCGTGCAGCACCAACAAGCGCCGACCGTCGGCCGTCTCGTGAATGGCCTCGCTTACCACTGTCACGTCGCCAAAGGCGAGCCCGGTATAGTCGCGCAGCACTTCGTCATGATTGCCGGGCACGTAGACGACATGCGTGCCGTGCTTCGCCATCTTGAGGATGCGGCGAACCACATCATTATGGCGCGGCGGCCAGTACCAGCCTTTGCGCAGCCGCCAGGCATCGATGATGTCGCCGACTAGGTAGAGTGTCTCGCACTCAATTGACTTCAGGAAGTCGACCAACAGCTCGGCATTGCAGCCCGGGGTGCCGAGATGCACGTCGGAAATCCACACCGTCCGAAGCTTGATCCGCTGGCGCGGGCCCGGTTTATGATCGGGCTCATCGAACCATGCGGGCAGCGTGGTCGGCGCCGAGAAAGGCTTCTTTGGACCGGCGGGCGTGCGCAGCGCCATCGGCGGCAGATCAGGGAGGGAGGCCAAGCTTTCGCTCCTCACGCCGTTGCTGTTGGAGCGGCCAATAATGCAGGCCCGTGAAGCGCATGGGTCAGTTCCATTGCAGATGTGTGAAGCGCGGGACGGAACCCGCCGGTGTTTGTAACAAAAGCAGCATCCAGCCGTCGCGCTTCTGTCGCGCAACTGACCGATAGCTCTCCCGATCATGGGAGAATGGCGCGTGCAGACGATGATGCAGACGGAGACGGTGGCAGCGGCATATGACCGCTGGGCGCCGGTCTATGATCTCGTTTTCGGCGCAGTCTTCCGTCGAGGCAGAAGCATCGCGATTGAAGCCGCCAACCGCGTGGGAGGCCGGGTGCTGGAGGTCGGGTGCGGCACGGGCATCTCGTTGCCTTATTACAGCAAGCGCTGCACGCTCTACGGCATCGACATTTCTGACGGCATCCTCGGCAAGGCCCGCGAACGCGCCAAGAAGCTCGACAATGTTGAGGCGATTGCCGTGATGGATGCCGAAGACCTCAAGTTTGAGGATGGCGCGTTCGATGTGGTGGTCGCGCAATATGTAATCACTGCGGTACCAAATCCCGAACGTGCGCTTGACGAATTCGCACGCGCTTTGCGCCGTGGTGGCGAGATTATCATCACCACCCGCATCGGTGCGGGCAAGGGCCTGCGCGGTGCGATCGAGAAAGCGTTGATGCCGATCACCAGTCGGCTCGGCTTCCGCACCGAATTCCCGTTCGAGCGCTATGCCGACTGGGCTGCCGCCAATGGCTCCGTCAGCCTCGTCGAACGGCGCGCGCTTCCACCGCTCGACCATTTCGAGCTCCTCCGCTTCCGCAAGAACTGAACGGATAGGCCATGACCGCGACGACCAAGACGATGAAAATCAAGCAGGCCGGAGGCGCGCTCAAGCAGAAAGGCGGCGCGATCAAGGCCAAGGGCGGCGAGAAGATCGCCGCCTTCAAGGAGCAGCTCGACGAACAGCGCTGGGACGACCATCGCTATTATCATCACAGCCTGATCAACCAGAGCCTGCACTTCCTAAGCGCCTCAAGCTTCATTCTCGCCTACATCCTGCTGTTCCATGATCCCGCACTGGCGAGCTTGCTCGGCTGGTGCGTGGCGATGACCAGCCGCCAGGCAGGCCACTTCTTCTTCGAGCCCAAGGGCTATGACGAGATCAATCAGGCGAGCCACGCCTACAAAGAAGAGATCAAGGTCGGCTACAATCTCGCCCGCAAGATCGTCTTCATGACGATGTGGGCGCTGATGCCGTTGTTGCTGCTGCTCAGCCCGACCTTGTGGGGCATCTTCACCCCCATCCCGGGTCCGATGGGCTTCCTGCGTCACATCGGCCTGATGTGGCTGATGCTGGGTATCGGCGGGCTTCTGTTCCGCACCTTTCAGCTCTTCTTCGTGCGCGACGTGCCCACGGGGCTCGTTTGGGCTGCCAAGATCATCACGGACCCCTTTAACGACTTCAAACAATATCGCAGCGCGCCTGTGCGGTTGTTGAAGGGGGAACGGTTCGACGAGGGCATCGCGACGCGTTGAAGCAAGTGCGTCATCGCGGCGGCGGCCGGGATCTCAGGAGGTTAGATATGCCGCATGAGATGCCGGCCTCCCCCGGCATGACGACATGGATCGATTTAGCGCCCCAGCCGCTTGGCGATGAATTCGCGCAATATGCCGCGACGGATCGACTTGTTGGTGGCGTCCGGCGCGTGCCACCACCAGCCGTTGGCAGCCATCCGCTCCGCCGCTCGCGTGAAGCGGGTCACGACTTCGTCGAAATCCGCTTCGCTGTAATTCAGGCTGAAGATCAGGCGGCCGGTACCGACCCAGCTCAGCATCAGTCCTTCCTCGCGCAGATAATATTGCAGCATCCAGTTGAAGCGCGACGGCGCGGTATAGAGTACGGTCCAGATCGACGAGAGATTGGCCACGCGCACCGGCACGCCCGCCGCGGCAAGGCTGGCATTCATGCGTGCTGCGCGCGAGTTCCAAAGTACATCGAGGCCATCGTAGAGGGCCGCGGCTTCAGGCCGATCGAGTGCACGCAGGAAGGCGTTGGCCGCCGCCATCACATATGGATGGGCGTTGAACGTGCCGCGCGCGAAGCAGATGTCGGCCGGTCGTTCCTCGCGGAAGCGCTTCATCAGCTCGGCCTTGCCGACCAACACGCCGATCGGCAGCCCGCCGCCCAGCGTCTTGCCATAAGTGACCATGTCCGGTCGGATGCCAAAATATTCCATCGCCCCGCCGCGCGCGATGCGGAAGCCGGTGAAGACGTCATCGAGGATCAGGACGATCCCGCGCTCCCGGCACACATGCGCCAGCCTTCCCAGCCATTCGGTGTAGACTGCGCGGTCGAACCCTGCACCGCGCGCGCCGTCGACAAGCATATTGTCCGATGGCGCGGCGCTGTTGGGGTGAAGCGCCTGGAGCGGATTGATCAGGACGCAGGCGATGTCCCGACGGCTGGCAAGCGTGCGCAGCGCTTTTTCGGACATTTCCGCGAGAGTGTAGGTGCGGTCAGCCGACACGGGGTTACCGATCCCAGGCTGCACGTCACCCCACCAGCCATGATAGGCACCGCAGAAGCGCACCACATGGCTGCGGCCGCTATGGTACCGCGCAAGCCTGACGGCCTGCATCACCGCCTCGGTGCCCGACATGTGGAACGACACTTCATCGAGGCCGGTGAGCGCGCGCAACCGGGCGACGTTGTCGGCAACCACCGGGTGAAGCGTACCGAGCACTGGCCCGAGATCACCGACTTCGGCCACCGCTTCCGCGATCATCGCTTTGTAGGCGTCGTAGCCGAGAAGATTGACGCCGTAGGACCCCGTCAGGTCATAAAAGACGTTGCCGTCCACATCGGTGACGGTCACGCCTGCCGATCGCTCGACAAAGGCGCTCACACCCAACTTCTCGCACACCAGTTTCGCGAATTGGAAGGGCACGCGATAGCTGCCGGTGAATTGCAAATCGGACAGACCAGCCCGTGTCTCGGCGGTCAGCTTTCTGCCCTTGGGGAAACGCTCGGTGAACACGGCGGCCAGCCGCTCCAGTCCCTGCTCGCGTTTGGCGACAATCTCTTCGGGCGCACCGTCACAGCGGAAGAAATGCCGCGCGTCATAATCGATCGCGGGTATCAGCCGCGCTATGCGCCGCGACCACTTGGAATGGCCCGCAAGCGAGCGGTGCTTGGCTTGGGACAGAAGCAGGCGGCGGCGGCCGGCGGTAGCGCCGATGCCCGCCGATCCCGCCGCGATGAAAGCGAGAGACCAATGCATGACTCTCGCTATCTCGCTTTGACAACGGGATTATGACAATGCGCGCCATCATTGCTCGCCTCGTCGCCAACGAGGACCTCAATTTCCTGCTGACCAATCGTCTGCCGCGAAGGCTGGCGACCGATTTTCTGGGCTGGTTCAGCAAGATCGAACAGCCGTTGGTCGCGCGCGGCTCGATCGCGGTGTGGCGGCTCTTCTCCGACGTCGATCTCGCCGACGCGGCGCAGACCCGCTTCGCCAGCATGCATGCCTGCTTCACCAGGCGACTCCGACCCGGCGCGCGCCCCGCAAACCCCGATCCCGACACGCTCGCCAGCCCATGTGACGCCATCGTCGGCGCGCACGGTACCATCGACGGCGATACCGTCCATCAGATCAAAGGCGCACCTTATACCCTGAGCGAATTGCTCGGCGACACCCCAGAAGCCGAGCCCTTCCGCGGCGGCACCTTCCTCACGCTGCGGCTTACCGCAGGCATGTACCATCGCTTCCACGCGCCGCATGATCTGAATGTCGATCAGGTCACCTATATCTCCGGCGACTGCTGGAACGTGAACCCAATCGCGCTCAAGCGAGTCGAGCGGCTGTTTTGCAAGAATGAGCGAGCGGCCATCCGCTGCCGACTGGACGATGGCACACCAATCATGCTGGTTGCGGTGGCGGCGGTGCTGGTGGCGAGCATCCGCCTGTCCTTTCTCGACACCGCTCGTTCGATCCGCGATGGCGGTCCACGCAAACTCCCCGTTGAGACCGCGATCACCAAGGGCGCGGAAATGGGCTGGTTCGAGCATGGATCTACCATAATCATGCTCGTCCCGCCGGGATTCGCCTTTGCCGATGGGATCGAAACCGGCTGCCGTATCCGTGCCGGCGAAGCATTGTTCGTGCGCCAGTCGTCGCACGAGCCTATTGCTGCCGCATGATTGCGCTCCCCGTCCTGCTCGCCGCAGCAGCGCTTCAGGCGAGTGAAATTCGGCGCATTCCTGCCGCCGATGCCGAACAGGGCGTGGCATCGGACGGGCAGCATCTCTATGCCATCGCTAGCCATTCGATCGCGCGGATCGACAGCGCCACCGGGCGGCAAGTGGCGCGGTGGGACGGCGACCCCATGCAATTTCCGCATATCAACAGCTGCACGATTGATCAGGCGATGCTCGTCTGCGCCGCGTCCAATTTTCCGGGCGTGCCGATGCAGAGCATGATCGAGCAGTTCGATCCAAAGACGCTGCGCCATCTCTCCACCCAGCGGCTCGGCCACGGCTATGGCTCACTAACCTGGGTGGTGCCGCATGGCGGCGACTGGTGGGCATGCTTTGCCAATTATGATGGCCGCGGCGGTGAGCCGGGGCGGGATCATCGTTTCACCACGCTGATGCGTTATGATCGAGACTGGCGGGAGAAGGGACAATGGCGTTCCCCCGCCGTAGTACTGGAACGAATGGCACCGAAAAGCGCGTCGGGCGGCGCCTGGGGCAATGACGGGCTGCTTTACGTGACGGGGCATGACCGGCCCGATCTCTACGCGCTCCGTGTACCGGAAGGCGGCGAAGTGCTGGAACTGGTGGCGATCGTCGGTTTGCCGACGGGTGGCCAAGCGATCGATTGGGATCGCGCGCAGCCGCGCATCCTCTGGTCGATCGAGCGCAAGACCCGCGAACTGGTCGCAAGCCAAATTCCGTCAGTCATGGCGAGATGACTCGACGATCCCAACTTGCTTATTGGTTCGGAGCTTGGCGCTGCTCATCACCTTATGTGCACGAGCATTCGCAGCCCCCAGCTATCCATGCCGCGATTCTGTCGGCTGAATAAGGTCGCGTGGCTGAGGTGAATCCATGAGGCTTCCAGTGCGAGCCTTGGCGAGAGGCGCCATCCGAAGGCGAGTTCGGGCTCGAAGGTGATGGGAGAGCCGAGATCGACGCGGCGGTTCTTGCGATAAGCGCGGCGCGGCCCATCATTGACTGCCATTCCGATACCCGGCCGCACGTAGAGCGTGGTACCGAAGCGCCAGTCGAGCCCCGCCGCGGCATAATTGGTCCCGCCGTTCAGCGATTTCGATAGCACCACATGCGGGGACGGCCGCCCGATCGCGCTCAGCGCATCGATCCGATCGCCGATCCATCCGGCTTTCAGGTCCTGCCCGGTCTCGAACCGCACCTGCGCGAGGCTAACGTCATGCTGATAGATGCCGACCCAGAGATCGGATGCGCGGACACCGGTCGCGGCCAGCGTGGCTGCGATCGCGACGAACAGCGCGCGTGCAACGAATGACCTGTACCTGCACATTGCGCACCTTGGTTCTGCCGAGTGTGCGGGATTAACGCGCGAGGCGCTTATGCCGCTGCGCCCCGGTGCAGGGCGAAGGCTTCAATTCGCATCGTTCGCACCCTTCACATATGTATCGAACCAGGCGACGGTACGCTTACGCATATCGGCCGAGTGTGCCGGATCGCGCAGGCGGTGCCCTTCGCCCGGATAGATGACGAGGCTGGTCGGCACGCTTATCGCCTTCAGCGCATGCCAATATTCGATCGATTGGGTCGGCGGCACCTCAATGTCGCGTTCGCCGACATAGATGAAGGTGGGCGTCTTCGCCTGCTTGATCGTGCGTATTGCTGAGACCGCCCAATAAGCATCCGGATCGTCATACATCGACTTGCCGAAGAACGGGATCATCCACTGATCGATGCCGTTGGTGCCGTAATAACTGATCCAGTTGGACAGGCCGGCGCCCGCGACGATGCCCTTGAAGCGATGCGTCTGGGTGTTGGCCCACATCGCCATGAAGCCGCCATAGCTGCCGCCCATCAAACCCAGCCGATCTTCATCGACCGGCGCGACCTTTTCGACCGCGTCGATGCCGGCGAGGATGTCCTTCAGGTCTCCGCCGCCGAAGTCTCGCTTGTTGGCCATTGTGAACGCCTCACCCTGACCATAGCTGCCGCGCGGATTCGGCAGGAAAATATAATAACCTGCCTTGATCAGGTCGGCATTGATGCCGCCTTCCGCGATGTAATTGGGCACACTGACGGACGCCGGGCCGCCATGGACGTTGACGATCATCGGTGCCTTCACCGCCGGATCGGCATCACGCGGCGCCAGCAACCAGCCCTGAATCGAAAAGCCGCCGTTTGTCCATGTCACGCTGCGCGCGCGGACCAGCGCGGGCAGCGCGTCATTGTCGTGCGTGATCTGGCGGAGCGCGGTGACCGGGCCAGCATAGATGGCCGGTGCGTGCTCATAATCCTGCACCACGCTCGCTGCGACCCGGCCATCAACACTGAACGCGACCTTGCCATCACCCGCCTGGAGACTTGCGGGCTGGCTCCACAGAACTGTCCCGCCTGGCTTGGAATCGAACCGCACGATCGAAGCATCCGCGCCGGACAGGATCGTTCCCCGCAGCCCGTCGCCAAGCCACTCGAGTGAGGTGACCGTCGCCTTGTAACCGGGCGTGATGTCGGTGGGCGCGCCTCCGGCGAAGGGCACGGTCCAGACATCTCCGCCTACTGAGCCATAATCACTCATCAACCCACCGACATATGCCACCGTTTTGCCGTCGGGCGATATGCGCGGAAAGCGGATCTGCGTCTTCGGCTGCGCGATCCCGCGCACCGCGCCGGTGGCGGCATCGATCGCATCGATCGTCGCCACCCACCAATTGTTGTCACCATTGCCGGGCGCGGTCGAGGCGACGAAGCCGTGCCCGTCGGGGGTCCACTGATATTCGTAAACATAACGCCCCGCAGGCGACAGCGGCCGGATCGCATCCGCGCCGACCGAGCCGGCGAGATTGAACACGGCGATGCGCTGCTCGTCGTTGCTCATGCCGATCTCACCGACCTGACGAGCCCCCGCCTGCGTCGCGCCGATCTCCTTGGCGGCGTTCAGCGTCACCAATAGCGCGATCCGCTTGCCGTCCGGCGAGAAAAGCGGAGCCTGCGCCACGCCCTTGATGACAGAGACGGTGCGCACCTTGCCGACCGGATCGGCATATTGGAGCGCGATGGTACCCGCGGCCCGATCGCGGCTCAGGAAAGCTAGACCACTGCTCGGGGCATAAGCCAGATCCGAATAGGTGCATTTGGCGCAGGGGTCGATCGTACGCACCACATGCCCGTCGGTCACGCGCCGCACCAGGATTGGGCCATGTACAGAAGGATCGTCGCGCGCATCGACGGCCGCCACGACATCGCCCTTGGGGGCTATCGCAAGATCCAGGAACTTCTGCGCCGGTTCGGCATGAGCAGGCACGGCAATAGCGGCAAGGGCGGCAACAAAGACGAGGCGCATCGGCGATAAAATCCCTGAGGAAGCAATCGCCTAGCGCTTTGCGCCTCTTGCGCCAACCCGCCGCCGGGCAGCCTAGTCCATCAGCTTATCCAGCGTGATCGGCAGGTCCCGAATGCGCTTTCCGGTGGCGTTATACACCGCGTTGGCTACCGCGGCTCCCACCCCCGTAATGCCGATCTCGCCGATGCCGCGCGCGCCGAGCGGCGCATGCGGATCGGGGATGCCCGTCCACATCACATCGATTTCGGGCACGTCGAGATGCACGGGGATGTGATATTCGGCGAGGCTCGCGTTCATGATGCGACCGGAGCGCTCGTCGAACAAGGTCTCCTCGGTGAGTGCCAGTCCCAATCCCATGATGATGCCGCCGCGCAGCTGGCTGGCTGCGGTTTTCGCATTGAGCACGCTCCCAAAATCGAACGAACCCAGGAAGCGCGACACGCGCGTCTCACCGGTGAGCGCGTTCACACGCACCTCGCAGAATTGCGCACCATAGCTGTGCATTGAATAACGCTGCACCTCGAGCGGCGGCGGCGCGGCGGCCTCGCCTATCACCTCGTCGCGGCCGGCGCGCTTAAGGATCGAGACATAGCTTTCGTGCACGGCGGGATCACCAGTCTTACCAAGACCGCTGTCGCGCGCTTCCACCTCCTGGGGCGAAAGGCCCGCCAAGGGACTATCGTTGCCAGCGAGCTTCAGCAGTTCCTTCACCAGCACATCGTAGGCGGCGATCACCGCCGCCCCGATCGAGGCGCTCTGCGAAGAACCGCCGGCCACGGTGCCGCGCGGCAGATCGGTATCGCCATAATCGAACCGGACGCGATCAAGCGGCAGACCAAGCCTCGCAGCGGCATGCTGCGCCTGCACCGTGGCCGTTCCCATCCCCATTTCATGGCTCGCCATTGCGACGACGGCCGAGCCGTCCGCGGCGATCCGAATACGCGCCGCGCCGCCGGGCATGCGGTAATAAGGGTAAGTCGCGGTCGCCACGCCCATGCCGATCAACCAGTCGCCCTCGCGCCGCGCACGAGGCTTCGGATCGCGTCGGCTCCAACCGAAGCGCTGGGCGCCGGTGCGGTAGGCTTCGACCAGGTGTCGGGAGGAAAAGGCGCTGCCGCTGGTCGGGTCCTTGGCCGGTTCGTTTCGGCAGCGAAGCTCGACCGGATCCATGCCCAGCGCCTCAGCCAGCTCATCCATCGCGCTTTCGAGCGCAAAGGTTCCGACCGATTCTCCCGGTGCGCGCATGAAGGTATTGGCGACCATATTCATGTCCGCCACCTGCTGCGTCACATAGAGGTTCGGCGACGCATAAAGATGCCGCGCCGGAAAGGAGAATTGCTCGGGGCAATTATTGTGCGTGGTCATGGCGGCCACGCCCGTGTGGACCAGTGCCGTGAGCTTGCCGTCGGCTGTCGCGCCGAGTGCAACCCGTTGCTCGGTGCATGTACGTCCACCGACGGCACGGAACACGCCCTCACGAGACAGCGCGATCCGCACCGGACGGTCCGCGAGTTTGGCTGCGGCTGCACCCAATATCTGATGGTACCAAAGGCATTTACCGCCGAAGCCTCCGCCGACGTAGGGCGACAGGACGCGGACCTGCTCTTCCTTGATGTCGAATATATCGGCCAGTGTTGCTGCAGCGGCGTTGACGAGTTGCGAAGCGTCATGAACGACCAGCGCATCGCCTTCCCACCACATGGTCGCGGCATGCGGCTCGATCGCGTTATGATTGTGGCGCGGCGTGCGATAGCTCTGATCGATCTTCACTGCGGCACTTGCCAGCGCATTTTCCGCATCGCCTATGGCCACTGTTGTCGCATCACGCAGGATCGCCTCCGGCGTCCGCGCCTGCGCCTTGGCCGCCTCAAAGCCGGTGATCGCGGGAAGCGGATCATAGGTGATCGCGATGAGCGACATCGCATGATTCGCCTGCTCCTGCGTTTCAGCGAGTACGACCGTCACAGGCTGACCGTTCCAGTGGATCTCCGCGTCCTGCATAACAGGCAGATTACTCGGGCCTGCCGCCGTAGCGCTGCTGCCGAATAATGCGGGCGGTTTCATCCGGGGTGCATTGCGATAGGTCATGACCAGCGCGACGCCCGGCGCCGCTTCCGCTGCTGCCGTATCGATCGCGGCGATCCTCCCGCGAGCGATCGTGCTAAAGGCGACCGCCGCATAGAGCATCCCCTCAACCTGCACCTCGGCAGCGAAACGCGCCTTGCCAGCCACCTTAAGCGGCCCGTCGAGGCGGGATATGGGGGCACCAACCGCGCCATGTTTGGTGATCAGCGGGTCCGGCGTGCCGCCCGGCAACCAGCTTTCAGGCGCAAGCCGGATCGCCGCCTGCATGGCCTGTTCGATGATGCTCATGCTGCAAGCTCCTGCAGCACGCTCACGATGGTTCGTTTGGCGAGCTCCACCTTGAAGCCATTGCCGCTCAGCGGAGCGGCGCCCTTCAGTTCCGCTTCGGCAGCCGCGCGGAAGCTCTCGGCGGTGGCGGGCTTGCCCTTCAACGCCGCTTCGGCGGCGTAGGCACGCCACGGCTTATGCGCCACCCCGCCAAGCGCGATACGCCCATCGCGAACCGCGCCGCCCTCAAGATCGAGCGCGGCCGCGACCGACACCAATGCGAACGCGTAAGAGGAACGGTCGCGCACCTTGCGATAGGTCGAACGACGCGCAAATGGCACCACCGGCAGCTCGACCGAGACAATGAGCTCGCGGGGTTTCAGCGCAGTCTCGATGTCCGGGCGCCCACCGGGAAGGTGGTGCAGCTCGACACAAGGTAACGTCCTCTCCCCTTCCGGCCCGCGCAGATGGACGATCGCATCCAGCGCTGCCAGCGCCACGCACATGTCCGAAGGATGTGTCGCGACACAATCGGGTGAAGCGCCGAGGATCGCATGGATCCGATTGAACCCGTCGATCGCATCGCAGCCCGCACCGGGCGCGCGTTTGTTGCAGCGCGCCGCGTCGTCGTAGAAATAATAGCAGCGAGTGCGTTGCAGGATGTTGCCGCCGACGCTCGCCATGTTGCGGATTTGGGCCGAGGCGCCCGCCAGGATGGCGCGCGACAGCATGGGATAATCGCGCCGGATAACGGGATGCGCCGCAACCGCGCTGTTCGTTACTCCCGCCCCGATGCGCACGCCGCCACCGGCCTGCTCCTCGATCGACCCGGAAATCCCGCTGACATCGACCAGTGCGGTTGGCCGCTCGATCGTCTCGCGCATCAGATCGACGAGGTTGGTGCCGCCCGCCAGATATTTGCCGCTCTCGCCGATCAGGCCGAGCGCGCTGCCGACGTCGTCGGCACGATCGTAGCGAAACTCGATCATTCCGCTGCCTCCGCCAAGTACGTGTCGCGGATCGCGGCGATAATCCCATTGTGCGCGCCGCAGCGGCACAGATTGCCGCTCATCCGTTCGCGCAATTCGTCATGGTCGAGCGCGATGTTGCCATCGGTCAGATCGCCGGTGACCGCACTGGGTAGACCGCGCTCCCACTCCGCGATCATGCCGACCGCCGAGCAAATCTGTCCGGGCGTGCAATAGCCGCACTGGAAACCGTCATGCTCGATGAAAGCGGCCTGCAGCGGATGAAGCGCGTCAGCCGTACCCAGCCCCTCGATCGTAGTGATCTCGCGGCCTTGATACTGGATCGCTAGTGCGAGGCAGGAATTGATGCGCTGCCCGTCGGCGAGCACGGTGCAGGCACCGCATGCGCCCTGATTGCACCCTTTCTTGGTGCCGGTCAGATGGAGATGTTCGCGCAGCAGATCGAGCAGAGACGTGCGAACATCGACCGCCGCCTCGACCGTCTGGCCGTTGATTCTGAACTGCATCGGCCTCGCTCCTGAGGCCCCCCGGCTGATTGCCCGAATACCGCATGTTCATGGGGAACGCCAAGCGCGCTGCCGGACTATCACGCCCTCCGCCGCGGATGCGCCTCCATCAGTAGCAATAGGAGCTGGCTGCGTTGTCCCTGGTGTGGCTCGCTTTCGCGATGAAGCTGGTTACGGTTTCGCTTAACTATTAAAACATACAAAAACGCGACGAACCGGGGGCTGGCGCCCCTTTCCCGTTGCACCGCAGTGCTTTAGAATGACCTTCGGATCGCCGGCGGGGGCTCGGCGCAGACCGCGGGGTTGATTTGATGGAATATGTGTCTTGAACCCGGAGCAGCTTAATGCCTGCTTGGGCCATCTCGAAGCAGCCGAGGCACTGATGGTCGAGGCGGGCGATCTCGCCGGTCTTACGCGTCTGTCGCTCGTGATCGAAATGCTACGCCGCGCGCACGGGCTGCCGGACCGGCCGCTGGATTTGTCGGAATTCTCGCTTGAGCCGGAAACGGCAGAGGGTATTCCTTCATGAATCTCCATCGTTCGGGCGAAACTGACCCGGCGAATGATCCGATATCCGAAGCAGATTTGGTCCAGCTTGCGCGGCGGATCAGCCAATTGCGCCGCAAGCGCGATGCGCTGTTCGATACCGTGATATTCGCCGATCCCGAATGGGACATTTTGCTGGACCTTTACGCGCAGGACGGATTCGGCCGCCCCGTCAGCATGTCGAGCCTATGCATCGCGGCGGCGGTGCCGACCACCACGGCAGTCCGCTGCATCAACGCGATGATCGACCAGGGGGTGCTCGCCAAGTCGCGCGACGTGCATGATGCACGCCGCGTGCTGGTGGGGCTGACCGAAGACACCCGGGCGAAGATGCGCAGTTGGTTACTTCAGGTGGCGCGCTCGCAGGCTGGCCGCTGATCCGCTTTGCGCGGCGCGGGGTGGTGGATACGCCAACGCGCGGGCAATTCTACCGGGTCGAACAGATGCCGTCCGAGCACAGCCAGAGCGCTACCAGTGCAAGCACTCACGATCCACATTAGCGCCAGCAAATAGGATAGCGGCCGGAGCTTGGCTTCAGGATCGGGCACGGCAAAGATATGATGACCAAGCCGCCACGCGATCGCGATTAGAATCAGCCCCGCGGAGCGGAGCGCCAGACCTACATATTTCCGTTCGTGCCATTCCATCGCCGTTCTCCGGTACGGCGATCTATTGGGCGCGGCATAGGGATTCGAGCCGCGCGAGGGAGCGTTGGCGTAGCGCCGGAATAGGACCGACCCCGCAAAAACATATGAGAAACATATGCGGTCGGCCCTTTGTCGGCTCGAAAGCCTATGAAGACGGGACCATTTCGCAGACCGTGGCGCCGGACCCGCGCGCCTTTTCGGAAGTTGCTTAGCCCGATGCTCGCGCCCGCCTCACCCGACGAACAGCCTTACTCCCATGACCATGCGCAGGAACCTCTGCACCTGCTCGCACTTGGGGCGATCGGCGTGGTGTTCGGCGATATCGGCACCTCGCCGCTCTATGCGCTGAAAGAGAGCCTTGCCGGTCACCATCCGCTGCCCGTGGATCAGCCGCACATCTTTGGCGTGCTCAGCCTGATTTTCTGGACGATGATGCTGATCGTGACGATCAAATATGTTCTGATCGTGCTGCGGGCAGACAATCATGGCGAGGGCGGCAGCCTCGCCCTTCTCGCCTTGATTGCGCGGCGGCTCGGCGAAAGGCGTTGGACCGCGGGCATCATCATGCTGGGTGTCGCGGCCACGGCGCTGTTCTTTGGCGACGCGATCATCACCCCCGCCATCTCGGTTCTTTCGGCGGTGGAGGGGCTGAGCACGGTTAGCAGCACCTTCACGGCATTGGTGCTCCCGATCTCGATCCTGATCATGATCGGGCTGTTCGCAATTCAATCTTACGGCACCGCGCGTGTCGGCGCGTTGTTCGGACCGGTCATCATCTTCTATTTCGTCATTCTCGCGGTGCTGGGGCTTGGCAGCGTGGCAAAGAATCCGGCGGTCCTGGGCAGCCTCAATCCGTTATGGGCCATGCGATTCTTCACGGTCGACCCAAAGCTGGCCTTTCTCGCACTCGGATCGGTGGTGCTGGCGGTGACGGGCGCAGAGGCACTCTATGCCGATATGGGCCATTTCGGCCGCCGGGCGATCAGCATATCCTGGCTCTACGTGGCGATGCCCTGCCTGCTGATCAATTATATGGGACAGGGTGCGCTGCTTCTTCGGGACCCGAGCACCATCGAAAATCCATTCTACCTGATGGCGCCCGATTGGGCGCGGCTCCCGCTCGTCGTCCTCGCCACGGTGGCCACAATCATCGCCAGCCAGGCGGTGATCTCCGGCGCTTTCTCGGTCACGCAGCAGGCAATCCAGCTCGGTTTCCTGCCGCGACTCCGTATCGTGAATACCAGTGCCAAGGCGGCGGGGCAGATCTATGTTCCGTTCATCAACTGGTCGCTGCTGATCATGGTGATCGTCATCACGATCGGCTTTAGGAGTTCCAGCAACCTCGCCGCGGCCTATGGCATCGCGGTCACGGGCACGATGTTCATCACCGCCTGCATGCTCGGCGTGCTGACCTGGTCGGTGTGGAAGTGGCCGAAGCCGGTCGCGATCCTCGTTACCGGGATCTTCCTGATCGTAGACGGCGCCTACTTTGCCTCGAACCTCACCAAGGTCCCCGACGGCGGCTGGTTCCCGCTCCTGGTGGCGGCAGTAGCCTTTACCTTGCTGACGACCTGGGCCCGCGGCCGCCGGATCGTGCGAGAACAACTCAATCAGAGCGCGATGACGATGGAGATGTTCATTGGCTCCACGGTCCGCTCGCTCAAGCGAGTCGCCGGCACTGCCGTCTTCCTATCGGCTAGTGCGAACGGTGTACCGCCGGCGCTGCTCCACAACGTCAAACACAATAAGGTGCTGCACGAGCGGGTCGTGATCCTGACCGTGCACATCCAGGGCGTGCCCCACATTCCGGAAGAGAAACGGGTGGAAGCGCATGCGCTGGATGGCGGCTTCTTCCGCATCATCCTGCATTATGGCTTCATGGAAGAAATCGACATTCCGGCCGCCTTGGCTTTGGTCGATGGTTGCGGGCCTGTCTTCCGCCCGATGGACACGAGCTTCTTCCTGGGACGGCAGACGCTTATCCCGTCGTCCAAGCCCGGCATGGCGCTCTGGCGCGAAAAGCTGTTCGCGTGGATGGTCCAGAACGCCGAGAGCGCGATGGAATTCTTCAAGCTCCCGATCAACCGGGTGGTCGAACTGGGCAGCCAGTTGGAGATCTAGCAAGAGGAAACGCCGCCGCTCGGGTGAGCGACGGCGTCCCTCGTCCCGGCTCTCGCCGGTTACCGTTGGAGAACGTAGCTGAATCGGCTCGATTTGCCGTTGGGCGCCAGACGAATGGTGACCTGCCCATTGTCCGCCTCTGCGGGCTGTGCCGTCTTCGTGGGCGTCGGCACCGGTTCCTTCAGCGTGGCGCCGGCGGCAACCGCCTCGCGTTCGCGCTGATCGAAGAAGCTGGCCCGCCGCAGACGATGCCGAAGCGACAGCGACGGGTTTTCCGGCGTCGGGCCGAGATAAGCGGCGCGCGTGTGGCGGCCGAACCGCGACAGATCGAAACCGTTGGGTAGGCGATCGGGGCCGGCCTCAGCCACCACGGCCGGCGCGGCCATGAAGGGCTCGGCAGCGCGAGGTGCGACGGTCACGGGTTCGGCCGCCATCACCGGCCCGGCTTCCAGAGGGGTCTCGAGCAGCAGCTCATCGTGTTGTTCGCGATGCTTGCGGCGGCGCATAGCGTAAGCCCCACCGCCGAGTGCAATCACGCCAAGACCGATAGCACCGGCGATCGGCAGGGTCTCATCTTCCGTCGTGCTGCTGTTAGTGCGCGCCGACGTCGCCGTCGCAGCAGGGGCCGGTGCGGCAGGGGTGGCTGCTACGGTCTTTGGCGCGGGAGCGGGAGCTTCCGGAGCCGCAATCGTCTTGGCCACCGGCGCAGCCTTGGGTGCAAGCGTTGCCGCACTAGGCGCACTGGATGTCGTGCGAACGGCAGTGTGCGAAGTGCTGGACGCTGTGGTAGCCGCATTGCGACGCACAGGAGCGTTGCCGACATTCTGCGCGACAGGGGCAGCGGTGGATTCCTCAACGTGCTCCACCGGCGTGCTCATCGTCTTCATAGCGGGCTGCGGCGCCGGCTGGACGGTGGTCGGTGCGGCAACGTCAGGCGTCGCTGTCTGCGCCACAGAGGCAGGTGCGACAGGCTCGGGGGCCGGGGCGGGCGCCGTGACAACGGGCGGTGCGCTCTGCGCATCCGGGGCTGCTGCGGTCTGCGCCAGCAAAGGGGTGGAAGAAAGCGCTATAACGGCAGCAATCGCCGTCATGGCGGGGCGGATGGGGACGAGGTTGTGTTTCATAGCGACCGACCAACCGGCCGAACATGTCGATGGGTCCTCTCCACACGACGAGACGCGCGTTATTTGAGATGAACTTTCAGCGTTAATCCTAGAGAAAGTTTCCATTAATCTGGCAGCAATGTCCAGATTGTCGCAGGGCAAATAATAGATTCATCGTGTAATTTACGATTTCTAACGGAGCGTTGCTTACTGTTCACGCGATAGTTCTGCCTCTCGTCAGGGAGAAGCCCCCATCAATCTATATCCCACGCCCAACTCATTGACGATGATCGCTGGTCGAGTGGGATCGTCCTCGAGCTTCTGACGAATGTTGCGCACGATCACGCGCAGATATTCGATGTGACGCTCGTAATCACGTGGCCACACCGCGGCGAGCAGCTTGTCGTGGGTAATCACGCGGCCGGGGAAGCGGGCAAGTTCGGCCACCACCTGAAACTCCTTGGGCGTGAGATGGACCTGTTCACTGCCCTTGTGGATGCGGCGCTGAACGAGGTCGATCGACACGTCGGCTGCCTCCACTTTAGATCGACCGCCATCCGCCACCAGCCGGCTGCGCAGCGCAACACGTACGCGCGCCAGCAACTCATCCGTGTCAAAGGGCTTGGTGATATAGTCGATCGCGCCAAGGTCGAGTGCGGCGACCTTCTCGTCGGTCGCTTCGCGTGCAGAAATGACGAGCACGGCCGCGCGCGTTTTTCGCTGGATCAGCGGCAGCAGCTCCAATCCATCACGATCGGGCAAGCCAAGGTCCAGCAGCACCACGTCGGGCGACCGCGCCTCGATCTCGGCCAGCGCCTGGCGGGCCGATCCCGCTTCGCCCACACTATAGCCCGCCCGCGTCAGAGTGCCGCTGAGCAGGCGGCGGATATGCGGCTCGTCGTCGACGATCAGCACCGTCGCAGCGTTGCTCATTCCTCCAGCCCCCTTACCAGCGCGGCTTCCGGGAAGCGCAAGGTGAAGCGCGCGCCGGTGAGATCTGTCCGGTTCGCGGCCTCCACCTCCAGCCCCATCGCCTCGGCAAAGCCCTTCACGATCGCGAGACCGAGACCGGTGCCCGCCTGCTTGCGGTCCGACCCCTCGATCCGCCTGAACGTTTCGAACAGGTCGCGTTCGCGGCCCTGTGGCAGGCCGGGGCCTTCGTCCAGCACCGACAGGAGCAGGCTGCCAGGCTCACGCGCCGCGCGGATCGCGATCGGCGTGCCCGGGTCAGCATAGCGGCCGGCATTGTCGAGCAGGTTGATCATGATGTGGTGAAACAGCTGCGGATCGACGCGTACCAGCGGCAGATCGGGCGCAACACCGAGCTGGATGGCATGGCCGTCCAGCGCGCGGCGCGTGTCGTGGACGGCGCTCGCGATCGCATCGGCCAGATCGACGGGCTCGATATTGAGCCGCAGCGCGCCCGCTTCGACCCGCGCCATGTCGAGCAGGTTGGCGACGAACCGATTGAGGCGCTGGGCCTCTGCCTCGATCGTGTCGATCACATCGGGCGAGGTATCGCGCCGCAACTCGGCCGCCGCGGCCAGGATGGCGGTGAGCGGTGTACGCAGATCGTGGCTGACCGAGGATAGCAAAGCAGCGCGCAATCGATCGCGCTCCTTGAGCTGCGCGACGCCCTGCATTTCATCGGTCAGGCGGGAGCGCTCGATTGCGAGCGCGGCCTGGTCGAGCAGGTTCATCAGCAAGGGCAGTTGGTCCGATGTGATCGGTTCGCTGCCGTCGTCGCGGCTCATGCCGATCGCGGCCAGCGTGCCGCTCGCGCTGCGGAGCGGATAGAAGAGCCAGTCGGACGCGGTAAGTGTGTCTGACCCTCGTCCCGCTGGCTGCCCCCGATCCAGCACCCAACTCGCCGCCGCCAGCTCGATCGTGTCGAGCCGATCCTCGGCCGGGTTGGCGGCACGCACGCGCGGCCCGTCGGGCGAGCTGGTCATCAGTACGGTGCGTACGTCGAAGATCCGCCCGATCTCGCCGCAGATCGCTTGTGCCAGCTCCTCCTCGCCATTGATCTTGGTGAGCTGGCCCAGAAAGCCCGCGAGCGCCGCGTTGGCGCGCGCGCTTGACTGGGCAAGATCGGCCTGGGCGCGGGTGCGCGCGGCGAACTGGCTGGTGACGATGGCGACGCCCAGCAGCACGAACACCGTCACCACATTTTCAGGGTTGTTGATTGTCAGCGTGCCGGTCGGCGGCAGGAAGAAGAAATTATACGCAAGACTTGAAACCAGCCCGGCGAACAGACCGGCGCGCAGCCCAAACAGGCTGGCGGCCACCATCACGGGTACCAGATAAAGCAGGGCGACATTGCCCAGATTGGCGTGGATGTAGCTTAGTCCCGACCCGATGCCGGTGATGCCCGCCACCATCAGCGCCGCCCACAGATAGTCGCTGCGAGGCCCCCACGCTCCGGGCCGGGCTACGCGTGCGCGCTGCCCGCTTGGGCTCGGATCCTCCATCGGCAGGACATGGATGGCGATGCCCGACGTATCGCGCACCAACCGGTCGACCACCGATCCGTGGCGCAGCTCGAACCAGCGTGACCGGACCGACTTTCCTACCACCAATTGGGTCGCGCGCGCCTCGATCGCGAAGGAAGTCAGACCGTCGATCACCGACATTGCGGGTACGGTGGTGACGGTCGCGCCAAGCTGGCTCGCAAGGTTGAGCGTCGCACCGAGCCGCTGGCGATCCTCGTCACCCAGTCCGCGCGTTCGCGGGGTTTCGATATGGACCGCGGTCCAGGGTGCGCGCAGCGTGTCGGCGATGCGCTTGGCGGCGCGCACCAGACCGTCCGCTCCCGGCAGCTCGCTCACCGCGACGACGATCCGTTCGCCGGCCGCCCAATTGCCCGCCAGCGCATGCGTGCGGACATAATCGAGCATCTGCGCATCGACCGCCTGCGCCGCACGCCGGAGCGCCAGTTCACGCAGCGCCGACAGGTTGGACTTGGAAAAGAAATGGGCGAGCGCGCGCGTCGCCTCGTCGGGGACATAGACCTTGCCATCCTTCAGCCGCTCGATCAGCTCGTCGGGTGGGATGTCGACGACCTCGATCTCCGCCTGCTCGAGAATGCGATCCGGCACCGTCTCGCGCACGCGGACGCGGGTGAAGGAGGCGACGACGTCGTTCAGGCTTTCGATATGCTGGACGTTTAGCGTCGAATAAACGTGGATGCCCGCTTCCAGCAGCTCCTCGACGTCCTGATAGCGCTTGGGGTGGCGGCATTCGGGCGCGTTGGTGTGAGCAAGCTCGTCCACCAGCACCAGCTGCGGCCGCCGGGCGAGGATGGCGTCGATATCCATCTCGGTGAGCTTGCGGCCCTGATAGTCGATCTCGCGGCGAGGGATGAGCTCATGCCCGACGACCAAGGCCTCGGTTTCGGCGCGGCCATGGGTTTCGACCACGCCGATCACGACGTCGACGCCTGCGCGTTCGCGCGCGGCGCCCTCGCTCAGCATCTCAAAGGTCTTGCCCACGCCCGGTGCCGCACCGAGGAAGACCTTCAGCTTGCCGCGCGTCTCCTGCGCCGCCTGCCGCAGCAGGAGGTCAGGATCGGGGCGATCATTGCTCGCGCTCACCTGCCCTGTTTAGCGCCTGTCGCGTCGAGCTGTCGATTAAGCAGCAACACGTTGACGCGATCCTCGCCGATCAGGCCGAGCAAAGGGTGGCGCGTCGACTCCGCCACCATCGCGCGCAACTGCGCCTCGTCCATGCCGCGGGCTTTGGCGACGCGCGGCACCTGATACAGAGCCGCCTCGGGCGTGATGTCGGGATCGAGGCCCGAGGCGGAGGCCGTCACCAGATCGAGTGGAACCGAAGCTGCTGGTGCGGAAGCCTGTAACATCTTGATGTCGCGCGCCATCCGATCGTGCAGCGCCTGCGAGGCGGGCCCGAGATTGGAACCAGCGGAGGCGAGCGGATCATAGCCCTTGCCAGCCGCGGACGGGCGCGGGTGGAAATATTTGTCGGCGGCGAAGCCCTGCGCGAGCAGTTCGGAGCCGACCACCCGTCCCCTGTTCAAGATCAGGCTGCCATTGGCCTGGTGCGGGAAGAATATTTGCCCGACGCCGGTCAGCACTAGCGGGTAGGCGATCCCCAGCAGCAGCGCGAAGAGCACGGTCATCAAGATGGCGGGGCGAAACGAAGAGGCCAAATCCTTGCCCATGGTCCAGATCCTCAGGCGAGATGCAGGCCGGAAACGGCCAAATCGATGAGCTTGATGCCGGCGAAGGGGGCGACCAGCCCGCCCAGGCCATAGACGGCGAGGTTGCGGCGCAGCAGCGGTCCAGCGCCCATCGGCCGATAGGCCACTCCCTTCAACGCCAGCGGCACCAGCGCAGGGATGACCAGGGCGTTGAAAATGATCGCCGACAGGATCGCGCTGGTTGGCGACGCCAGGTGCATCACGTTCAGAACGGCCAATCCCGGATAGAGAACGAGGAACATCGCCGGGATGATCGCGAAATATTTGGCGACGTCGTTCGCGACAGAAAAAGTCGTGAGCGCGCCACGCGTCATCAGCAACTGCTTGCCGAGACCGACCACCTCGATCAGCTTGGTCGGATCGCTGTCGAGATCGACCATGTTGCCGGCCTCGCGCGCCGCCTGCGTGCCCGTATTCATCACCACGCCGACATCGGCCTGGGCGAGCGCCGGCGCATCGTTGGTGCCATCGCCGCACATGGCGACAAGCTTGCCGCCCTGCTGCTCGCGGCGGATCAGCGCCAGCTTATCCTCAGGCGTAGCCTGGGCGAG
>Ga0207647_10000118_pt1 | contig 61750 bp, 43 predicted proteins | sample KBSCornC2_FD_184295 | JGI IMG/M metagenome (GOLD analysis project Ga0207647, IMG submission 184295) | Corn rhizosphere microbial communities from Kellogg Biological Station, Michigan, USA - C2 (SPAdes) (version 2) | ecosystem: Host-associated > Plants > Roots > Rhizosphere ...
CTTGAATTCGCCACCGAAGCGTTCTGCACCGACCTTCGTCAGCGCCGCCGTCAGCGTCGTCTTGCCGTGGTCCACGTGACCGATCGTGCCTACGTTCACATGCGGCTTGGTCCGCTCGAATTTGCCTTTTGCCATGACGTCTCTACCTCAATGTATAAAATGTAACGAAATGAATTTTTAAAGAATCAACCTTTCTTGATCACCGCTTCGGCGATGTTGGCCGGCGCCTCGGCGTAGTGATCGAATTCCATCGTGAACGTGGCGCGCCCTTGACTCATCGAGCGCAGGCTGGTCGCGTAGCCGAACATCTCGCCCAGCGGCACCTGCGCCTCGATCAGCTTGCCCGACGGACTTTCGTCCTGGCCCTGAAGCACACCGCGCCGGCGGGACATATCGCCCATCACGTCGCCCATGTAGTCCTCGGGGGTCACCACCTCGACCTTCATGATCGGCTCGAGCAGAACCGGATTCGCCTTCGCGAAGCCATCCTTGAACGCCATCGAGCCGGCGATCTTGAACGCCATTTCGTTCGAGTCGACCTCGTGGTACGAACCGTCGATCAGGCGCACCTTCACGTCCACCACCGGGAAGCCGGCGAGCACGCCGTTGCCGAGCTGCTCGCGAATACCCTTCTCGACCGCCGGGATGTATTCCTTCGGAATCACGCCGCCGACGACCGCATTTTCGAACTCGAAACCCGTACCGCGCGCTAGCGGTTCCATCTCGATGACGACGTGGCCGTACTGGCCGCGACCGCCCGACTGGCGCACGAACTTGCCTTCCTGCTTGACCGCCTTGCGGATCGTTTCGCGATACGCGACCTGCGGCTTGCCGACGTTCGCCTCGACGCTGAACTCGCGTTTCATGCGATCGACGATGATGTCCAGATGCAGTTCGCCCATGCCGGCGATGATGGTCTGGCCCGATTCCTCGTCGGTGCGCACACGGAACGACGGATCTTCCTGGGCGAGACGCGACAGCGCGAGGCCCATCTTTTCCTGGTCGCTCTTGGTCCTGGGTTCGATCGCCATCGCGATCACCGGCTCCGGGAAACTCATCTTCTCGAGCGTGATCACGTGGTCGGTCGCGCACAGCGTTTCGCCCGTGGTCACGTCTTTCAGACCGACCGCAGCGGCGATGTCGCCCGCATGCACTTCCTTGATCTCGTCGCGGTTGTTCGCGTGCATCTGCAGCAAACGACCGATACGTTCCTTCCTGCCCTTGATCGGATTGAACACGGTATCGCCCGAGTTCAACGTGCCCGAGTAGACACGGAAGAAAGTCAGCGACCCCACGTACGGGTCGGTCGCGATCTTGAACGCGAGTGCCGCGAACGGCTCGCCGTCACCGACCTTGCGCACCTCGATCTTGTCGTCTTCGTCGTGCCCCGTCACTGGCGGCCGATCCGACGGCGCAGGCAGATAGCGAATCACGCCATCGAGCATCGCCTGCACGCCCTTGTTCTTGAACGCCGAACCGCAGAACACCGGAATCATCTTGTTCGCGAGCGTGCCCGCGCGGATACCCGAAATGATTTCGCCTTCCGTCAGCTCGCCGCCTTCCAGATACTTGTTCATCAAGTCTTCGGAGGTTTCCGCCGCCGACTCGATCATGTGTTCGCGCGCCGCCTTGGCCTTGTCGATCAGGTCCGCCGGAATGTCGCCGAACTCGAACTCCATGCCCTGGGATGCCATGTCCCAGTGGATGGCCTTCATCTTAAGCAGGTCGACCACACCCTCAAAACCGTCTTCCGCTCCGATCGGCAACTGCATCGGCACCGGATTCGCGCCGAGGCGCGCCTTCAGCTGGCCGACGACCTTGTCGAAATCCGCGCCTTGGCGATCCATCTTGTTGACGAAGGCGACGCGCGGCACACCGTACTTGTTCGCCTGGCGCCATACCGTCTCGGACTGCGGCTGCACGCCACCGACGGCGCAGAGCACGAATACCGCACCGTCGAGCACGCGCAGCGAACGCTCGACTTCGATCGTGAAGTCGACATGCCCGGGCGTATCGATGATGTTGAACCGATGCTGCGGGAACGAACGGTCCATGCCGGTCCAGAAACAGGTCGTCGCGGCCGACGTGATCGTGATCCCGCGCTCCTGCTCCTGCTCCATCCAGTCCATCGTCGCCGCACCCTCATGCACCTCGCCAATCTTGTGATTGACGCCGGTGTAGAAGAGGATGCGCTCCGTGGTCGTGGTCTTTCCGGCATCGATGTGGGCCATGATGCCGAAGTTACGGTAGCGTTCGATTGGCGTGCTGCGTGCCATGATTGCTGGATCAGAGTGTTGTTCGGCTATGCCGGAGTGAAAGGAATTTCGTGGCTTCAAAACGGGAGAAGGCGGTCATCACGACCGCCGTTCTCGTGCGACCCCACTAAATGGGGGCAGATTGCAGATTTACCAGCGATAGTGCGAGAAGGCCTTGTTCGCGTCCGCCATGCGGTGCGTTTCTTCGCGCTTCTTCACGGCACCGCCGCGGTTTTCCGACGCTTCGAGCAGCTCGGCCGCGAGCTTGCGCGGCATCGAGTTCTCGCTGCGCTTGCGCGCGGCCTCGATGACCCAGCGCATCGCCAGGGCGACGCGGCGCGAGGCGCGCACTTCGACCGGAACCTGATAAGTGGCACCACCGACGCGGCGCGACTTCACTTCCACCGCCGGCGCGACATTCTGCAGCGCTTTTTCGACGAGCTCGAGCGGCGTGGCGTTCTTCTCGCCGATGTGAGCGATCGCACCGTAAACGATGCCTTCGGCGATCGATTTCTTGCCGCTCTGCATCACCATGTTGATGAAACGCGAGATCAGCTGGCTGCCGTGCTTCGGATCGGGCAGGAGTTCGCGGGTAGGGGTATTGCCTTTGCGTGACATAGTCTCTTCTCAATGATGCGGCCATGAAGACCGCTTGATACTCAAGTGCCCGAGGCACCTGTCAGGGTAAATTTTGAAAAGTGCGGCCAGATGCGGCCGCTCTGGTTCGGGCATGGAAGCCCGGAAAATTAGCTAGCCTTCGGCTTCTTGGCGCCGTACTTCGAACGGCTCTGGCGACGCTTGGTCACGCCGGCCGCATCGAGCGAACCGCGCACCGTGTGGTAACGCACACCCGGGAGATCCTTCACGCGGCCGCCGCGGATCAGCACCACCGAGTGCTCCTGCAGATTGTGGCCTTCGCCACCGATGTAGCTGATCACTTCAAAGCCGTTGGTCAGGCGCACCTTGGCGACCTTACGCAGGGCCGAGTTCGGCTTCTTCGGCGTCGTCGTGTAGACGCGCGTGCAGACGCCGCGGCGCTGCGGGCAATTTTCCAGCGCCGGCGAGGCGCTCTTGTAGGTCTTCGGGCTGCGCGACTTGCGCACGAGCTGATTGACGGTAGACATGCTGTTTTTGATCCGGATTATGAATTTTTTGCAATCGTCCTGATCGCGAAGATCAGCAAGGCAGTCATCCTGACCGCGCTTCTCGACGGGATAGACGAAAACGCAGCCCGAACATGATCCGGGCTGCGAAGAAGCGAAAGTATAACTAGCGCTTAACAAAACCGTCAAGCTTCAGGCCTTCGGGTCTTGTCGGACCTCCTTGTGACGATTCCAAGGGGCATCGTGCCCCTCATGTCGTTTGCAGCGCACTCACCCTCAAAGCAACGCCAGAGCGCGCACTCGAGGGCCGGTGATGATAGCTGCATCACGCGGCATTGACAACAACCGCGGATGTGCTTGCCTGCCGCCGCCGAGCTCTCGACGCGGGGCGCGAAATCGGTCTGGATCGACGCTGCTTTTTCCAAAGGAAGGGGCGCATCGCGCCCCTCCTTCAAGCAATCCCGCTTGCAAACGCTTAATTGTGGGCATTCACCTGGATCGGTATCACCGCCTTCGGTATCTCCGTAAGCGTGGACGGCTCCAGATAGTTGACGTTGAAACAGACATAGGTCGATGCGGAAGTGCTGGGCGCATAACCCGCCGCCGTCGCGGTAAAGGTCACTTCAACGGGAGCGCCAGCGGTCACGGCGCCTTCTTTCGGCGTCAGGGCCAACCAGCCCGGATTGCCCGCGCAGGAAACGCGGGTGGTCACGGTTAACGCCAACCCGGGGCCGTATCCGCTGGTGCCGGTATTCGACCAGGCAGCGTTTTGATCGGAGTTGATATAGGCCCACGCTTGATCGTTGCCATACCAGCTGGTATCCCAGCTCCAGCCCTCGGTGCAACCATTGCCATCGCGTTTGTCGTTGCACGGAAGATCGGGATAAACCACGACCCAGTATCGGCCGGCCGCGAGTCCGGTGGCCTGCCCGGCCGCGAGCAGATCAAGCCTGATCACGTCGCCGGTCACGTCGACTCCCGCGCTTCCTGCCGTCGCATCGAAGCTCCACGCCGCGGTATCCCCAGGAAGTCCGCCATTGTCAGGATAAATGCGCCAATGCAGCGGCAAACTGCTGCCGAACGACGCCAGGGGATGAGCTGCCTGACCTGCCGCGACGATTGTGCTCAGATCGACGCTGTCTCCGGAAACGACAAAGTCGTCGGCAAGGAATTGGTCCAGATCTCCCGGTCCCGGGTTGAGGTAGTGCGTACTCGTGAAATAGTAGTAACCGGCGTTGTCCTTCTGGTCGATCCAAGTCAGCGGCGCAGCCCCTTGAGCCGCGGAATTGAAGGTCATCCTTCCGCCACCGACGTTGGCGAAGTCCAACGTCGCACTGCCGGTCGGCGCCCCCGCCAGGTCGATGTTCACGACATTGGACGAGGTCGTCATCGCCGCTGTCGGCACGGCCACGGAAACAGGCAGGTGCAAATCCGACAGCGCCTGATAGTTTGGCAGCGGATTCGGCGCCGGAGAAAGGACGACCCTGCCCGTGCTGTATCCCGCGCCGGGGGCGAGTTGCCCGGCGTCGACACTGAACGTCAGTGTGACCGTTCCGCCCGCTGGAACCGAGAATTTCGACGGAGCAATCGTGATTTTGTCTGCCAGCGCCCCAAGCGAACTCGTCGTCCAGGTGGTCGTCGCCGTCTGGGTGCTGCGGAAAGTACGGGTGAAGCTGCAGCCGCCGGCACAATGGAAATTCTGCATGCTGGCAATGTTGAACACGCTGGCATCGCCGCCCTGGGTGGGATCACCGGCGAAATAATTATCGGCAACCTCATCCAAAACCAGACCCGCGGCCGCAGCCTTGTCCACTTGAACGCGACCCGAGCCCGCGTCATACACGCCCACCGGAGTCTTGCCGTCCGCCTTGGTCAGACCATTCGTCGTCGCCGTCATCATGAGCGCCGACTTGATTTCCGCGGCGGTCCAGTCGGGGTGCGCCTGCACAAGCAGGGCCGCCGCGCCGGCGATATGCGGCGACGCCATCGACGTGCCGCTGTCGAAGGCGACGGCATCCGGATCGTCGTTGGACAGGATTACGCCCGTCTGCGGCACATAGGCGTTGTTGAACGCTGCCAGAGTACCGACGCCCGGTGCGGCAATGTCCGGCTTGATGACGTCGAACGGGACCGGGGTCAGCACCGGGCCGAGCAAGCTGAAACTGGCAAGGATGTCCCCTTGACTAGCCGGTCGCGAATCGGGATACCCCAACAACGCCGTGCCCTTGCTCGCATTGGCGGCCAGGTAAGCCTGCAACGCGAGCCCATCCGACTGGCTGGTCGAGAACACCGCCACGTCGACCGTGGGGGGGCCGACCGTCGGGCTGAACGGGGACTCGACGCGATTGTCGGAAATGACCACGGCGATGGCGCCGGCGGCGATGGCATTCGGCACCTTGGTGGCGAACCCGCAAGTGCCGCGACTGATCAGCGCGATCGCATCCTTGAAGGTATCCGCCGGGTAAGCGGTGCACCCGTCGGTGCCATGCGTGGGCGCCTTCGAACTGCCGGGGTCTCCCGCGTCGAACTGGGGGCTCAACACGATCTTCGTGCTGGGCGGAAGCGACGCCGTCAGCGGCGTATCGTACGTTCCCTCGGTCAGAGCTATGCCCTGGGTAGAGGCCGGAGGTTTGCCCGGGCCACTGAGGGTCAACTGCATCGTCGCCTCGCCCGCAGGTGGCGTGCTTGCCGCAACCGTGGTCACCCAAGGCATCGCATTGCCGAGCGTTCCAGGCGATTGCGAAGACTGGCGCGCGCACGTCGTTACCGGCCGCGTGTTGCCGGCGGACAGCGCGGTGAAGATGTTCGCATCCTGGGCGGCAAGGAAGGCGAGCGAAACCGGATCGCTCCAGTAGCTCGGCTCGCTGCAGCCGCCGAACGACATGTTGAGCACATCGACCACGCCATCGCTGATCGCATCCTCGATCGCGCCAATCTCGGAAGCGTCGCTCGCCGAGCCGCTGCCTGGCGGGGTGATGCTGAAAATCGAAAGATTCGCATGCGGCGCGATGCCGGAAAGATTCGCACGGAAACTAAGGATGCTGCCTGAGCGTGCATTGCCGCCGGCGGTACTCGCCGTATGGCTGCCGTGACCGTTTGTGTCCTCGACGTTGGCGCCCGCTTCGCCCTGACCACGCTTGTATTCGTCGTAGACCGCGATGACCTTGTCGTTGCAGCCGCCGAAGCTGATGTCCGATACGTCGCAATCGCCAAGATACGTTCCGCTGCCCAACGGATTGGTCACCGCGTAGCCGCTTGCGTCAGTGGCTTGGAACGAGGGGCTCTGGCTGTTGTAGCCCGTATCGATGACGCCGATCACCACGCCATCGCCCTTGTAGCCCGACCCGCCGTTCAGGTCGCCGAATAGACTGTCGAGCGTCGGGTAGGCGAAGCCGTCACCCGGCGGACGCCGGCCGTTGCCACGCCAGAGGACATCGGCGCCGATGAAGCGCGAGCTGACATCGTCGTCCGGATAGATCGTGCGGCTAGGCACCACCGAGATCACGCCCGGCAGCGAACGCACCTGCGCCGCCTCCTTTTCGCCGAGCACCATTACCGCACCGTTGATTGCGTGCTGGAACGTGCGCGCGAACGGTACCGATCGGCCCAGCGTCTTCTCGATCGACTGCCGATGCTGCGCCTGCTCGGCGACCAAGCTCGCGCGGTAGCTGCGCGCGGCGTCGCTGCGCATGTCCATATGAGCGCGGCCATTGGCCTTGGTTGAAAACGGGATGGTCGCGGTCGTCTCGAGGCTCTTCGCGGCGCCCGACTTCAGCGCGCGATCGCGCAGCGCCACGGAGGGCTTGGAAAACATGACGACATAGGTCTTGCCGGCAACATTCGCGACGCTGTCCGCGCTCGCAGCGCGTACTGAACCCGTAGCCACGGGGCCGGCCTGCGTCGCCGCCGTTGTCACCAGACACGCCGCAATGCCGGCCGCCAGCAGGCAGGGCCGAATCAAATTCGAACTCATCTCGATGCTCTCCTCAATGCACCAACAAAGACCCCGTGCCGCGCTCGCGCGGCCGGTTCCGTCGTCTGAGTGTCCCCACTCCATTCTGCGCGAATGCGCTAAGCCGAATGGTCGGCATGATCCCCAGTGGTTAGACTCTACCCCTCATCGCAGCCGCACATCAACCGAATTGAACCACTCCGATTCGACATCACGCGTCATCTTGTATTGCCGCGCAGGCTTCGAAAGCGAATGTGCACAGGAGATCAGCGCACACGCGGCCGGACTCGGCATTTTCGGGCACGTGCGCGCCTTGGCGGACAGCGGATTTGTGGAGTACGTCACAACATCCAATCAAACGGACGAAGAAGGCCTGGCAAGGCTGGCACAACCGCGCGCGTTGATCTTCGCGCGCCAGGCGCTGCCCTGCTTCGCGCTGATGGACCAGCTGCCGGTGCGCGATCGCATCACCCCTATCCTCGGCGTGCTGCGTGAGCGTGGTGCGCGCTACAGCGAGGTGCTCGTCGAGGCGCCGGACACCAATGACGGCAAGGCGCTCGCGCCGTTCTGCCGCAGCTTCGGCAGCGCGCTTGCCGGTGCGATGAAGAAGGCGCGCCTGATCGACCCGGCCGCCACGCGACGACTGCACGCGTTCTTTCCACAAAGCGACAAAGTATATTTGTGCGAAGGCGACCCCGCGCAAAGCTCATCCTGGCCGCAGGGCATCCCGCGGCTGAAGTTTCCACGCGAGGCGCCGAGCCGCTCGACCCTCAAGCTCGACGAGGCTTTTCTCGTGCTGCTCGACGACGGCGAGCGCGAGCGCTGGCTCAAGCCTGGCATGAGTGCGGTCGACCTCGGCGCGGCGCCCGGCGGCTGGACGTACCAACTCGTGCGCCGTTCCCTGCGCGTTGCGGCGATCGACAACGGTCCGATGGACGCCTCGCTGATGGAATCCGGCCTCGTCACTCACGTGCGTGCCGACGGCTTCCGCTGGCGGCCACAGAAGTCGGTCGACTGGCTCGTGTGCGACATGGTCGAGCAGCCGCGACGCGTGGCCGCACTGATTGCGCAGTGGCTTAGCGAAGGGCTGTGTCGCTACGCGATTTTCAATCTCAAGCTGCCGATGAAGAAGCGCTACGACGAGACGCGCCTGTGCCTGGATCTGCTGCGCGAAGCGCTCGGCACCAAGGCGGATGTTCGCGCCAAGCAGCTCTATCACGATCGCGAGGAAATTACCGCGTTCGCGCGCGAAGCGTAGCGATGCGATTCGCCATTACAAAAGATTACGCCAGCAACCTTATCTCGGCTATTCTTGTCGACCCTTTTGGCGCCGACCGGCATTCGCACCACCGATGAAACAACTGCGCTCGTTCTGGCCCCTCATCGTGCTGATCGGCATCGGCGTGGCGCTGTTTTTTTCCGGCGTGCTCGACCGGTTCGCACCGAACAATCTCGCTGCGGAGCAGGTGAATCTACAGACGATGATCGCGGGCCATCCGATTCTGTCCGCGCTCGCCCACATTGGCGTCGTCACACTGGCCATCGCGACCGGCCTGCCCGGCATGGTCGTGCTGATCATGGCCGGGGGGATGCTGTTCGGGGTGATTCTCGGCGCCGTGCTCAACATCGTCGGGGTGACGCTCGGCGCGCTGATCCTGTTCCTCGCCTCGCGCCGCGCATTCGGCGACCATAAACACGGCGAGCGCGCGCCCGGCCTGGTTTCGCGTTTGCGCGGCGGCTATCTGGCGCAACCAATCAGCTACACGTTCTTCCTGCGTCTGGTGCCGTTCTTCCCATTCGGCGGCGTGACCGTCGCTTTGGCCTGGCTGCGCTGCCCGCTGTGGCTATTCGTCACCGCAACCGCGCTCGGCGGGCTCGCAATGACCGGTATCGAAACCTGGCTCGGTGCCTCGCTGGCCAAGAACATCGGAGAGAACAAGGCGATCAGCACCGACCTGCTGCACGATCCGCAGGTGCTGTGGCCGATGATCGGCCTCGTCCTGCTCGCTCTGGTGCCGATCGCAGTCAATAAACTGCGCGCGCCGAAGGCGTCCGCCCCCCCCGGGCAAAATTGAGGCGCGTTGGCGCTTCGGCTATCCTGCGACGCTCGAATGCGCCCCGCCGCGCAGCAACAATCGACAAGGCCACGGTTTGAGTTCCGCAGCGAGACCCTTCTCCCCGCTTTCGTTCTGGCGCGCCGCCATTCTCGCGATCATCATCGCGCTGGCGAACATCGCCCTGTGGGCGGTACTCAATCGGCCCAGTGAAGTACCGGAATGGGACGGCAAGATCACCGGCATCGCCTACAACCCGTATCAGCGATTTCAGGGACCGAACAACGGCATATTTCCAACCATCGAGGAAATCGATGCCGACCTGAAGCTGCTCGCAACGCGAACAGATCGCATCCGCACCTATTCCTCGATCGACAATCCGGCAGTGCCAGCGCTGGCAAAAAAGCACGGCATCAAGGTATTGGCGGGCACATATCTCGATAGGCGCTGGCAGCGCAATGAAGACGAGATCTCAGCGCTCATCGAAGCCGTGCGACAAAACGACAACATCGATCGTGTCACTGTCGGCAATGAAACGCTGCACCGGCAGGATATGGGCTTCGACGAACTCGTCGCCTATATCGATCGCGTTCGTGCACAACTGCCCCCGCGCATTCAAGTCTCTACGGCCGAACCGCCCTACATCTGGCGCAAGTATCCGAAGCTTGCTGAACATGTCGATTTCATCACCGCACACCCGTACCCATACTGGGAAAAAATTCCGCGCAAGGATGCCGTTGGTATCGGTCTGTTAGGCACCTATGTGCAGATGCAGAGCGAGTTTCCGGGCAAAAAAATTCTGATCGGCGAAGTCGGCTGGCCATCCGCGGGCGACCGTAATCAAGTGGCCGTCCCGTCTGTGGAAGACGAGGCGCAGTTCATCCGTCAGTGGGTCAAGGAGGCAAGCTGGCGTAAGCTCGACTACTACATCTTCGAGGCCTTCGACCAGCCATGGAAGGAAAGTATCGAAGGCCGCGTCGGTGCCTATTGGGGTATATACGGCGCCGATCGCCAGCCGAAGTTTTCGTTTACCGGAAAAATCACCGAAGACCCAACCTGGCCGCGCAAGGCGATCTTCGCCTCGCTGCTCGCGCTGCTGCCAATGTTCTTCTTCGCGCGCCACTTCATGCGCTTCAAGTGGATGGGCGTGTTTTTCTTCTGCGCGCTGATCCAGCTCTCGGCCTCGCTGCTGGTCTGGTCGGCAACGCTGCCGCTCGCGTTCTACCTGAGTCCGTTCGACTGGACCATGCTGGTCGTGCTGTTCCCGGCGCAGTTGGCGATCATTCTGATCCTGCTGATCAACGGCTTCGAGTTCACCGAAGTGCTCTGGCACAAGACCTGGCTGCGTGGTTTCGGCCTGCTCACGCCGAAGCCGGAGGACAAACAGCCATTCGTGTCGATCCACCTCGCCGCATGCAACGAGCCGCCGGAGATGGTGATCCTCACCCTCGACTCGCTCGCCGCGCTCGACTACGAAAACTTCGAAGTGCTCGTGATCGACAACAACACCAAGCGCGACGAGGTGTGGAAGCCGGTCGAAGAATACTGCGCCAAGCTCGGGCCGAAGTTTCGCTTCTTCCACTTGAATCCATGGCCGGGTTTCAAGGCCGGCGCGCTGAACTACGGCCTCGAAGTGACCGATCCGCGCGCCGAAGTCATCGCCGTGGTCGATGCCGACTACGCCGTGCGCGCCGACTGGCTCAAGGCGCTGACCGGCTACTTCAACGACCCGAAGGTCGCCGTCGTGCAGTGCCCGCAGGCACATCGCGACTGGGAGCACAACGAATTCCGCCGCATGACCAACTGGGAATACGACGGCTTCTTCCGCATCGGCATGCACCATCGCAACGAGCGCAACGCGATCATCCAGCACGGCACGATGACGATGGTGCGCCGCGACTTGCTCGAGTCGACCGGCAAATGGTCGGAGTGGACGATCTGCGAGGATGCCGAACTCGGCCTGCGCCTCATGCACGCCGGCTACGAGTTGAATTATGTCGACGAGGTAATGGGCCGCGGCCTCACGCCCGCCGACTTCACTGCGTACAAATCGCAACGCTATCGCTGGGCGTTCGGCGCGATGCAGATCCTCAAGGGCCGCTGGAAATGGATGACGCGCAAGGGGCCGCTCACGGCTGGCCAGCGCTTCCATTTCCTCACCGGCTGGTTCTCCTGGTTCGCCGATGCGCTGCATATGGTGTTCTCCGGACTCGCACTATGGTGGACGGCCGGCATGCTCGCGCTGCCGAAACACTTCGCCCTGCCGCTCGATCTCTTCATCTACCCGATCATCGGCTTCTTCGTGTTCAAGGCCGTCGTCGGCATCTGGCTGTACCGCGTGCGCGTGCCATGTTCGTGGAAGGACACGATCATGGCCTCGATCGCGAGCATGGGGTTGAGCCACGCCATCGCGCGAGGCATATTCCTTGGCTTGTGGAAGAAGAAGGGCGAATTCGTGCGCACGGCGAAGAGCCGGCGCATGTCGAAGCGACCGAATCCATTCACCGCGGTGCGCGAAGAGTTGCTGATGTTCATCGCGATCGTGCTCGCGATCGCCGGCATGCTCGGCCTGCCCGGGATGCTCGACCACTGGATCAACGGTACGCTCGAGCCACCCGGCACGCGCCACCTGACCGACTACGCCGAAGGCAAGCTGTGGATCTTCATCCTCGCCGCGCAGGCGATACCGTACCTGTCGGCGCTGATCGGCGCGATGGTCGCGGCGCGCTCGGGGGAAAAGAGCGGTTGAACCGCGTCATTGCATGAACACCGACCCCATCCACGCATCTCCGCTGCGCCTCAACCTCGGTTGCGGACGCAATATTCTCGACGGCTGGGTCAATATCGACTGGATCAAACTGCCTGGCATCGACGTCGTCGCCGATCTCGGACAATGCGCAACGACGCCGCTGCCGTTCGCCAACGACGAGGTCGACGAGTTCCTGCTCTCGCACGTCATCGAGCATATTCCGCAAACCTTGCCGCTGATGCAGGAACTGCATCGCATCGCCAAACCCGGTGCGAAAGCGTGGATCCGCGTGCCCCACGGCAGCAGCGACGATGCCTGGGAAGATCCCACTCACGTGCGTGCCTACTTCCCCGGCAGCTTCGGTTATTTTTCCCAGCCCTACTACTGGCGCGCCGACTACGGTTATCGCGGTGACTGGCAGCCGCTCAGCATCACCCTGTACGTGCCGGCCGCTTTGCAGGCAACCACGAGCATTGAGGCGCTGCACGAGCGCATCCTGCGCGAGCGCAATCTCGTGATCGAGATGGTCGCGGAACTGGAGGCGGTGAAACCTCTGCGCGAGCCGAAACGGGAGCTGCAGACCGCACCGAACGTGTATATCGGTTTTGCCTGAGCGAGCCACGACAGCGGCCCGGTCGCGTGCCGAATTTACCTGCGCGTAACTCCGAAATCGAGGAGGCCATGCTATAAAACCGCCATGGACGCGATTGCCGGGGAAGGTTCATATAGGAAGATGACGAAGCGCCGTGTGGGTGCCGCACTGCTCCTGCTCGCGCTCCAGGTCAGCGCGCGCGCCGGCACGATCACAACGCAGATCGACGGCGTCGACGATCCGCTCAAGACCGCGGTCAGCGCCGCTGCCGAAATCACCCAGTACGAGAAGCAGGACGTCAGCGCAGCGCAAGCGCAGCGCCTGTACAAGAACGCCGGCGAACAGATCGTCAAGGCGCTCGAGGCGTATGGCTACTACAGCGCCATGACCGACGGCGAGCTGAAGGAAACGCCGCAGGGTTGGAGCGCAATCATCCACGTGCGCGCGGGCGAGCGGCTGCAGGTCGGCGACTACACCGTCGAGGTGCCGAGTCCCGCGCGCGAGGAAAAGGAAGTCGCCATTGCGCTGGCCAACTTCGCGCCGAAGTCCGGACAGCCGTTCGACAGCACCGCCTACGAAAAAAGCAAGGCCGCCGTGCAGTCGGCGTTGTTCGCGGTCGGCTATCTCGACGCGAAGCAGACCGTGCACAAGGTCGAAGTCTCGCGCAGTGCGAACCGCGCGGCGATCGCGCTCAAATGGGATGTCGGCGAGCGCTATCGTTTCGGCGAGGTGATTTTCAAGGGCAGCCAGCTCAACGATGGCGTGCTCGATCGCTACATTCCCTGGCGCCAAGGCGACTTCTATAGCCAGAGCAAACTCCTGCGCCTGCAGCAGAAGCTGGTCGACGCCGATTACTTCGCCATCGTCGATGTGCAGCCCGACAAGGACAAGGCGAGCGGCGGTGTGATTCCGGTCAACATTACGCTCGCGCCGGCGCCGCGCAACATCTACACGGCCGGTGTCTTCGTCGATTCGGACATTGGCGTCGGCGTCAAGGGCAGCATCACGCGGCGCTGGGTCAACATGCGCGGGCACAAGGCGAAGATCGAAGCCGAGATCGCGCAGCGCGAGAAGATGCTCGCCGGCACCTACACGATCCCGCTGCCAGGCGACAACAACCGCGCCTACAACTTCGGCGTCGCCTACCGCAACATCAACACCGAGACCGCGCAATCCGACACCCTGCGTCTGACCGCGAACGAAACGCGCCTCTGGCACGGCTGGAACCGCACGATCGGCATCAACGCGCTGAGCGGCACGTACACGGTGGCGAACATCGACGGCACTTCGACGCTGGTCTATCCCGAAGTCTCGCTCGAACGCAAACGCGCCGACGACCCAAGCTTCGTGCGCGACGGCTATTCGCTGAGCCTCGACGCGCGCGCCAGTCCTGGCCCGAGCACGCGCTTCGTGCAGGCGCGCGCCGACGCAAAGTGGATTCGCGGGATCAAGGACAACCAGCGCGTGATCGTGCGCGGTTCGCTCGGCGCGACTGCGGTCAACGACTTCGACAAGCTGCCACCCGAACTGCGTTTCTTCGGCGGCGGTGATCGTTCGATCCGCGGCTACGCCTACCAGACCGTCGGCCCGCCGCTACCCGCCGACCAATTGCCGATCGCGATTGCCAAGTGCAATACCGGCAAATCGACCACCGACTGCAACAACCTCATCATCGGTGGCAAGAACCTCGCCGTCGCCAGCGCCGAGTACGAGTACTACTTCACCCCAAACTGGGGCATCGGCACCTTCATCGACGCGGGCGATGCATTCAGCGCGTTCGGCGACTACAAGACTCACATCGGCACCGGCTTCGGCCTGCGCTGGCGCTCGCCGGTCGGCATGGTGCGCGCCGACCTCGGCTTTCCGATCAACGACCCCGAAGGCCGCCACGGCGTGCAGCTGCACCTCATCATCGGGCCCGACCTGTGAACCCGCGCCTGAAAAAAATACTGAAATGGACCGGCATCGCGCTCGCCGCGATCCTCGTTCTCTTTGTCGCGCTCGGTTTCTGGCTGCTCGCCACCGAATCGGGCGCGCGCTTCGCAGTCGAGCGTGCGAAATCCTCGCTCGCCGGCAAGTTCGCACTCGCGCAGATGAAAGGTGCGCTGACCAGCCCGCTCGAACTGCACGACGTCGTCTACAAGGACCCCGCTTCCGGTCTCGACGTCAAGGTCAAAACCTTGAAGCTCGACTACGAGTTCTGGGGCCTCTTGCGCAAGACCGTGCACGTGCGCAGTCTGGATATCGACGGCGTCCATGTGGCGTTGACGACCGTGCCGCCTTCTCCGCCGCCGCCGCAGGCCGCGACGCCGTCGATTCAATCGCTGCTCACGCCGCCGCTCGACATCCTGCTCGACCGGCTGCGCGTCGGTACGACAAAAATTACGCAGGACGGCAAACCCGTATTCGCCAGCGACACGCTCGATGCCGCGGCGACGTGGACGAGTTCTGCGTTGACGCTCAAGCAACTTGCCCTGCGCGCGCCCGATGGCAAGGTCGATCTGACCGCGACAATCACGCAATACAAAGACGTCGTCGGCAACGGCAAGCTCGGCATCGACTGGAAGATCGCAGGAGATGACAAGTCGGCGCCAATGCGCGCGGTGGCCACGGTCAACCTCGACAACGACGGCAAGCAGGCGCGTTTCACGCTCGCCGCAAGCCAACCGCTGATCGCCAACGCCAACGGTTCGTTGACCCCGAACGACAAAAACCTGCCGTGGACGATAACTCTCGACGTACCGAGCTTCGATCCGAAGAAACTCACGCAGAGCGACACGCTGAAGACGCTCGCGCTGAAGCTCACCGGCAGCGGCGACAAGAGCGCCGGTACGCTGAGCGGCAACGTCGACCTCAACGACCACCGCGTGCTGCTCGATCCGCTCAAGTTCGTCAGCGACGGCAAGACGCTCACGCTCGACCCGCTGCGCCTGCGCTCGCCCGAGGCGGCAGGCGCATTGACCGCCCAGGCCAAGGTGCATCTCGATGCGAAACCGGTCGGCGGCGAGGTCAAACTCGACTGGGCCGATGTCGTGCTGCCGGCCGATCTCGCCGGGCAGGAAATCGCCACACATGGCAGCATCAACGCGGGCGGCAATGCCGAGAAATTCAACGCGCAGGGCGAGTTGTCGATCGCCGCGCAGGCGCCCAAACAAGCCGTGCGTCGCGCCGACCTCGCATTCAAGCTCGACGGCACGCCGGAGAAAATCTCGCTCGCGCAATTGGAGTTGAAGCAGCCGAAAGGCGGCCTCAACGCGACCGGCGACGTCGTGCTCAAGCCCAAGGTCGGCTGGAACCTCGTCGCCAAGGCGAACCAGCTCGATCCGGGCGCGCTCGCCAAGGACTGGCCCGGCGCGGTCAATTTCCAGTTGTCCACAAGTGGAAATGTGGAAAAAGACGGTCCGGTCGGCAAGCTCAAGCTCGATAACCTCGGCGGCACGCTGCGCCAGCGCCCCCTCGCCGGCAGTGGCGATCTCGCGTTCGCGCCGCCGCTCAGCGTCGATGGCAAGCTCAACCTCTCTTCCGGACAGAGCACGGTCGCGCTCGTCGGCAAGGGCGGCGCAAGCAAGGACGCGCCCACCGACCTTAAGATCGACCTTGGCATCGCCAGCCTCGGCGACTGGGTGCCGAAGGCTGGCGGCAGCGTGCGCGGCACGATCGCGGTCAATGGTCCGTATCCGAAACTCAATGCGAGCGGCAAGATCACCGGCAGCGCCATCGTCAGCGGCGACACACACCTGCAAGGCTTCACGCTCGATTTCGACGCGAAAGACCTCTCCGCGCCGAGCGGCAAACTCGCGCTCGATGCGAACACACTGTCCGCGGCCGGCTACACCTTCGACACCGTCAGGCTCGATGCGAACGGCAGCCAGGCCGCGCATCAGTTGAAGCTCGACGTCCACGGCAAGCCGCTGTCGCTCGCCCTCGCCCTCGATGGCGCGCTGACGCAGAACAAGAACGCGAGCGACTGGCGCGGCACATTGAAGACGCTGACTCTCGACCAGCACGGCCTGCCCGAATGGAAGCTCGCGCAGCCGACCTCTCTGTCCTATGTCGGCGGCGTGTTCAACCTCGAACAGCTGTGCCTGCGCGCCAACACGTCCGGCATCTGCGCGCAGGCGACGCAGGATGCGAAGTCGGGCACGAATGCGAAGTTCAGTCTCGAACATCTGCCGTTGGCGATGCTCGCCAAGCTCGGCAGTCCAGATTCGACCGTCAAGCTCGACGGCGAACTCAACGGCAACGGCGCCATCCTCCTCGCAGCGAACGGCGCGCTGAGCGGCAACGCCACGATCACTTCGGATCAAGGCACGATCATTTATCCCGATTCGGCCTCGAAAGCGCTGCTGACCTATAAGGGTTTCCACGTCGACGCCGCGCTCGCGCCCGCGCAGAACACGGTCACGATCGCGGGCGACTTGAACGACGGCGGCCGCATCGACGGCCATATCGTCACCGGCGCGGCCGACGCGTCGGGTGCAATGCCGCTCTCGGGCAATCTCGCACTGAACATCAACAATCTTTCGTTCATCGATTTCCTCACCACGCAGCTGTCGGGTACCAAGGGCAAGGTCGAGGCGAAATTTGCGCTATCGGGTTCGACCAAGAAACCCGGTGTCGACGGCCAGCTCGCCCTCGTCGGTTTCGCCACCGAGGTGCCTGCGGCGGGACTCAAGCTGCACGATGGCAACATCGCGGTGAAATCGCGCGACGGCGAAAACTTCGACATCGACGGCTCGATCGCCTCCGACGAAGGCAAGCTCGCGCTCAAGGGCAGCGCCGGTATCGCCCCGGATGCACCGATCGCGCTGACGATCCAGGGCGACAATTTCCTCGCCGCGAACATCCCCGGCGCGCGCGTCCACATTTCACCGGATCTTAAAATCGACCGCGACGCCAAGCGCCTGCGCGTCGGCGGCAGCGTGCGCATTCCGAAAATGTACGTCGACCTCGCCAAGCTGCCCGGCGGCGGCGCCGCGGTAACGCCCTCGCCCGACATCGTCGTCGACGACGACAAGGCACCGGCGTCGAGCGCAGCGGCGAATGCGCCGGTCGAAGTCGAGATCACGGTCATCCTCGGCGCAGGCGAGAAGCTGGCGATGGATTTGCGCCAGGGCACCGAAGTGCATCTGGTCGGCTTCGGTCTCGACGCCAATCTTGGCGGCCAGCTCACGGTCGTGCAGCAGCCCGGCCGCACACCAGTCGGCCGCGGCCAGATCGACGTCAACGGTACGTTCAAGGCCTACGGCCAAGACCTGACCATCCAGCAAGGTCAGGGCCGCCTGCTGTTCGCCGGCACGCCCGTGGAAAATCCCGGCCTCGACCTCCGCGCCACGCGCGCCTTCCCCGACCAGAGCATCACTGTCGGCCTGCAGGTGCGCGGCACCGCGCTCGCGCCGCGCCTGACCGTGTTCTCGACCCCGGCGATGGAACAGTCCGACGCATTGAGTTATCTCGTCGCCGGCAAGCCGCTGTCGCAGCTCAAAGGCGGCGAAGGCAACGCGGTCGGCAGCGCCGCCTCCGCGCTCGGCACCGCTGGCGGCGACCTGCTCGCGAAAAGCGTCGGCGCGAAGATGGGCCTCGACGACGTCGGCGTCGCCGACAACTCCTCAGTCGGCGGGGCCGCGCTGACCGTCGGCAAGTATCTTTCTCCACGCCTGTACATGAGCTACGGCGTCGGCTTGTTCTCGCCAGGCCAGGTCGTCACCCTGCGCTACAAGCTCACGCGCCTGTTCAACTTCGAAATGCAGAACGGGACGTTGTCGAGTCGGGCGGGGATCAATTATAGGATTGAAAAATAGTTCTGCGATGGAATACTCAATAGTCGATGTCAACACGCAAGATCTATCGCCTCGTGAGGGCGAGCATTTGTACATCGTCAGGAATCTCAAGTCGGCCGGGATAGAAAACAACAATCGCGCCATGCGCAATCTGTGCGAATGGCCGGAGAAAATAGAAGCGGCCAATAGAAATGGCTACTATTTGGAAAGCTTGTCGCTTTTGCTTCAGTGTCTTGACCTTTGGCTTCGCATTTTTGTTGCCGCAAAGACAAACAAGCCCGTAATAACGAAAGCACTATTTGGCAATCTGATTAAGCAATCGCGCGATTTGGGGCTATGGTCGAATCTTTGCGATAGCCTGGAATTATTTAACTCAGAACGCATAGCAGCGATCCATCACTATCTACTCGGTGGATGCGCCTACACCGAACTAGTACATGTATGCGTGGCTGCCAGAAATCTTGAGAACACGCTTCCACTATCTGTGCTTGCACAAATCGCTGAGCCACTAAGGGAATTCCCTCCAGGCGAAGATTTTTGGATCGTTAGGCTCGTTTCCCCGATGCCTCTAGGAAACGAGCAGCATTCAACGAACGTAAAAGAACGCATGAGGTTATCAAGAGAAGGCAAATTGAAAATCGATAGCCGCGCGACAATGAACAAATTGGGCGTAGTATGAATTCTCGAACCGCCTCCTGCTCCTGCGGCCAGTTGCGCATCGAGGTTCAGGGCGAACCGCTTGGCGTCGGCGTCTGCCACTGCCTCGCCTGCCAGCGCCGCACCGGCAGCGTGTTCGCGGCGCTGGCCGGTTACGCCGCGCCGTACCAAGTCACCGGCAGCGCGACCGAATATGTGCGCGCCGGCGACCACGGCAGCCGCTTCACGTTCCGCTTCTGCCCGGTCTGCGGCACGACGCTGTTCCACACCGAAGAAGGCTGCGAGCAGTCCTTCGTCAGCGTCGCGGTCGGCGCGTTCGCCGATTCCACATTCCCGCCACCGCAGGATTCGGTCTACGACTGCCGCCGGCATGCCTGGGTGCAGTTGCCGGCGGGAATCGCGGTATACGAAAAAGATCCGCCTTGATCACCGCCCTCGCCGCGTGGAGTGAGGGGCCAAGTCTCGAATTTCAAACAAGGGAAGGGAAGATGGTTCTGCTCTTCTCTGCTTCTGTGCGCAGGAGCGCGCTGCTCGGCTTTCCGGGTCCCCATTGCATTGCGGCGGCAGCGGTCGGAAACGCCCGCAGGGGCGGCGCGATGGATCGCGCCGATTCCGCTGCCAGCACAAGGACGTGCTGTCAGCGGAACCCGGCCGCTGACGCGGACCCGACGCGCAGGATGTGCGTCGGGCGCAATGCTCTGGGGCGTGTTTCTTTGCCTATCTTTCTTTGCACGAACAAAGAAAGTAGGCCGCTCGTCCGCAGGACGAGTGGAAGCTCTTGCTCCAAAAACAAGAAAAAGCTGGATTCCAGCTTGCGCTGGAGTGACGAAAATTTATTCACGCCGCCGGCCACAACCACACGAACGTGGCCGCGGTGATGAGCGCGTAGACGAGGCCATCGATCATGTATTTGATCGAAACGATCCACGGCTGCGCGCGCCAGATCGAGTTGGTGAATTCGCCGAACGAGTAGCCGAGCAGCGCGGCGAGACCAACCGTATGCAAGATCACATGCGTGCCCGGATGCGGCGGCAGCGCGTGCGCTGCGAGCCCGGCACAGGCGATCGAGACGAGCAGGCAGAACACGAACCAGGCGCCGAGGAACTTGCCCAGGTTGGGCATGCCGTTCGGGCTCAGGTTGATCTTCGCGACCGGCCCGAGGCGGAATTTTTCCTGCACAGCCGGGTCCTTGAACGTCGACGGATCGCAGAACGGAATTCCGTACACGCCCGGCCCCAGATTGCCCTTGCGGATCGCGGCGACGACTTCGTCCTCGTTCGCGAACCCGCGGTAATCCGGCCCGTGCCAGAATTTCAGCGCCATGTTGATCGCGGAGCTGGCGACAAAGACGAATACTGCCGAGAGCAGGATCGGCAGCCAGAACGACATCAGCGACATGGCACTCCCCTTTTGCGGTCGGTTGTGGCGAGACTTCGGAAACGAAACGAGCCGGCCGCCGGTCGTGCCGCATCGAGCGGCGCGTACGGCCGCTCGGCAAGAACTACGCCGGCAACGCCTGCGCGATTCTCGCCTCGATCCAGTGCAAATCCGGAATGATCGCCTGGTCGCTGCGCACGAGCACGTGCGCGCTCGTGCCGCGCGCGAGGCGTTCGCCGCCGTCAGTACGCACGAGCAGGTCGGGCGTGATCGTGATCAGCCGCGGCAGGCCGTGCGCGAGCAGACCGATATGCGGCATCTCGTCGTCGTCAGCCAGCGTCTTCAACACGGCGACGCGCGCCGTGCGCACATCCTCCTGCGCATTTGCATCGGTCAACAGGGAGAACGAAACCAGCGGGATCGTGTCATCGCGCCACGGCATGCGCCCGAGCAGCCATGCCGGCGCACGCTCGATCTTTTCCACGCCCGACAGCGGAGCGATTTCCGCGACGATCGCGTTCGGCAGCAGCAGGCGCGCGCTGCCGACGGGGATCAGCACGGCATGGATCTCGCGGGGCAGAGCTTCGTTCATGCTAGTCCCTTTCCTATTCCGCGCTGGCAAGCAGGTCGTGGATGTTCTTGAGCAGTTCCAATTCCTGGTACGGCTTGCCGAGATAGCCTTCGACGCCGATTTCCTGCGCACGCTGGCGATGCTTGTCGCCGGTACGCGAGGTGACCATGATGATCGGCACACGCGCCGTGCGCGGATCGCCTTTCATGTGCTCGGCAAATTGGTAGCCGTCCATGCGCGGCATCTCGATGTCGAGCACGACAAGATCGGGGATGCGGTCGGCGAGTTTCTCGATCGCATCGATACCGTCCTTCGCCGTAACTACATCCATTTCCTCGCGCTCGAGCACGCGCGAGGTCGCCTTGCGCATCGTGATCGAGTCGTCGACGACCATGATGAGGCGGCGGCGCTGCACACGCGCCGCGACTGGCGGCGCAGCCACGGCGATGCCCTGCGCACGCTGGCTGGCGACGCGGCGCAACAGCGGGGCGAGGTCGAGAATCATGATGACCGAACCGTCGCCCATGATCGTCGCGCCGAGGATGCCAGGCACCGAGGTGATCTGCGGGCCGACCGGCTTGACCACGATCTCGCGCGAGCCGAGCACGTGATCGACGCGCACCGCGGCGCGCTGGTCGCCGCTACGTACGATCAACAGCGGTACGTGCACGTCGTCGTGTACTGCCGGCGAAATTTCGCCGAGCTGCGGCGCGAGGTCGAGAATCGGGTAGCTCTCGCCCGCGTAGCTGTATTCGGGCTCCTCCTCGGCGAGGCGCTTGTCGAGTTCGCTGCGCGCGATGTGCACGGCGCCTTGCACCGCGTTCATCGGAATCGCGTAGTTCGCATCGCCCAGGCGCACGATGATCGCCTGGGTCACACCGAGCGTGAACGGCAGGCGCACGGTGAACGCGGCGCCGCGACCCGGATTCGACTCGATCGCGAGCGATCCGCCGAGCTGCTTGATCTGGCTGGCGACCACGTCCATGCCGACGCCGCGGCCGGAGAGCTGGGTCAGGCTCTCCGCGGTGGAGAAGCCACTGGTCAAGATGAAGGCGTCGAGCTCGCGGTCGCCGATCTTCGCTTCCGGTGCGAGCAGGCCGCGCTCGATCGCGCGGCGGCGGATCGCGGCGCGGTCGAGACCACGACCGTCGTCACTGATGCGCAGCACGGTTTCGGTCGCTTCGCGGGCCAGCGCAATGCGCACGTTGCCTTCAATCGGCTTGCCCGCGGCGAGACGCTCGGGCACCGCCTCGATGCCGTGTGCGAGCGCATTGCGCAACATGTGCTCGATCGGCGCCTTCATGCGCTCGAGCAGGGTGCGATCCATTTCGCCCTGCGCGCCTTCGACGCGCAGCAGCGCTTCCTTGCCGAGCGAGCTCGCGGTCTGGCGCAGCGTGCGCCGCAGCGCCGGCACGAGCGAGTCGAACGGCACCATGCGCGCGCGCATAAGGCTTTCCTGCAAGTCGGCGCTGACGCGCGACTGCTGCATCAGCAGCGATTCGGATTGACGCGTGAGCTGATCGAAGCCGATCTGAATCGCGAACAAGTCCGACATCGACTCGGCCAAGCTGCGCGACAACTGCTGCAACTGGCTGAAGCGATCGAGCTCGAGCGGATCGAACGAGGACGCATCGCCTTCGCGCTGGAAGCGCGAGGCCATCTGCGCCTCGGCCTCGAGCTCGAGGCGACGCATCTGCTCGCGCAGACGCGACACCGTCGCTTCCATTTCGACGACGTTGGTGCGGTAGCTGGCGAGCTGCTGCTCTAGGCGCGAACGATAGATCGCCACTTCGCTGGCGCCGTTGACCATGGCGTCGAGCTGGGCCGCGCGCACGCGGATGTACTCGCTGCCGGCGAACACCGGCTCGGCGGCCTCGGTCTGTGCTTCGGCGAAGGCGGGTGTTTCCGGCCCGGGTTGAGATATCGCGGCGAGCGGTTCCTGCACGCTCTCCGCGGGCTCCGCGACATCGGGCTCGGGTTCCGCCGCCAGCGGCGCAAGCATCGATTCGGCATCGGCATCGGCATCGGCGTCGGCTTCACTGCGCGACAGCGCTTCGATGCGCGCGATCAGCGCAGCCGGCATCGACGTCGGCTGGCGCGCGGCGGCCGCCTGGACCAGCGTGTGCAGCGTATCGAAGCCCTGTTCCACTGCGTGCAGCATGGCGCCGTCGAGTGCACGGCCGTGCTCGACCACGCCCTCCAGCAGCGATTCCATTGCGTGGCCGAGGTCGCCGATCGACGCGAGCGCGGACATGTTCGCGCCGCCCTTGATCGTGTGCAGGTCGCGGCGCAGTTCGTCGAGCAGGCTGGTATCGTCGGGCGCGCCGCGCAGACGCAGTACGAGCGCGTCGGAGCGGTCGAGAATTTCCTGGCTCTCGAGCACGAAAATGTCGAGCAAATCCTCGTCTATGTCGGGTACCGGATGCAGCGTATCCGCCGAAGCCGGCTCGTGTGCCGGCTCGGGCTGCCGGGGCGCGGCGGGAACATCGGCGAAGGCCGCGGGTGTTTCCGCTTCGACCGACGGCACCACATCTGCGCTCGCTGCCGGGGTTTCGTCCGCGGCATCAACGTGTTCGTGCGCATCCGCCGGCGTTTCGAGCGGGGGCTGCGACGACGGTACGGGCACTTGCGCGAGCAATCGCTCATAGGCTGCAACAGCCGATTCGAATTCGTCCGCGGCAGGTGTCGTGTCTGTTTCTGCCGGCAACGACGCATGCGCCGGCGGCTCGGCTTCGTGGGCCGGCGCCGGTTCCGATTCCATTGAAATCTGAGCGGCCTCGATCGATTCCGGACTGGACTCCACGCCGGATGCGTCGCTCAGGTCGTGCTGACTCGCTGCATCGGCTGCGGTCGGCTCGGGCGTTTCCTCGAGTGCGCGGAGGAATTCGGCATCGACCGGATCGATTTCGTACTCGACCGCCGGCGCTTCCTCTGCCTCCGGCTCGAGATCGTCGACCGGCAGATCCGCCTCGGTCATCGCGTCGGGTGCGTGCAGCGTCTCCGGCTCGGCCGGCGTTTCCGGCTCCGCAGCGACGATCGTTTCGCCGGCATGCACGCCCTCGCGCAGCGCAGCGATGCGGGCTGACAGTTCGCCAGTATCTGGCATCGCCGCACCGGTTTCGAACGCGGCCAGCGCGGCCCTCACCTCGGTCGAGACAGCGGCCAGCATGTCGACCCCATGGGCATCGAGCGGCCGGTTCGCATTGCGCAGGCGCGCGAGCCAGCCTTCGAGCGGCATCAGCAGTTGCGTGATCTGCGGCGCCTCGACCATGGCGAAGGCACCGTTGAGCGTGTGCACGGCGCGCACGAGTTCCTCGCGCACCATGAGCGTACGCTCGCGACCGTGGGCGACGGCAACGTCGATCACGCCGAGGTGCGCGTCGGCCTCGCTGCGCAATACGTCGAGCAGCAATTGATCGACCTGCGGCGCGGACGGCGGCGGCTCGAAATGAGATTCGGTTTCTTGTTCGGTTTCGGCCTCGCCAGCAGCCGCCGAGGCATCGGCGGCGACAGCCGAGGATTCCACCGCCTCTGCGGGCGGCACGTCCGCGAGCGCGATCGGCTCCGCTTCGACAGCAGCGGGTTCCGCTTCCGTTTCGACCGCCGGCGCATCCGTCGCGACGTGATGCTCGATCTCGACCAGCGACCATTCCGCCGGCGGCTCGATCGCAGCGACCGACGCTGCGTCGACGAGCGGCTCCACGTCGAATGCGGGCGACGCTTCGATCTCCGGTGCATCGATCACGACCGACTCGTCGTCGGCAGCAGGGACCTCGGTCGCGACGACATCCGCGACGGGTTCGGCCGGCGCAACCGCGGGTGGTGCGGTTGCGGCAAGCAGACTTTCATCGACCGGCGAGGTGTCACCCGCGCACACGCGGTCGATCGCCGCAGCAAAGCCGTGCATCGCGAAGCTTGAGCGTTCGGAGCGGGCAAATTCATCGCGAAAGCGCGGCAACGCCCCGATCGCATGGCTGACGACCTGCATCAGCGCCGCGCTTGCGGGAATGCTGTGGTCGAGCACGCGGTTGAGCGTGCTTTCCACCATCCACGCGAAGTCGCCCAGTTCCAGCGCACCGACCAGGCGACCGGAACCCTTGAGCGTGTGGAACGAGCGACGCACGATCTTGAGATCGTCGGTCTCCTCCGGCTGCGCGCGCCAGAGTGGGAAATGCCGGCGCAGGCTCGCGATCTCCTCATCCATTTCGTCGAGGAAGACCTGGCGCAACTCCTCGTCGATCAACGGCTGCGTGGCGGGTGCGTGTTCCGCAGGTACCGCAGGGCGCGGCGCCGGCGTTGTCGGCGCAGAGGCATCGGCCGTGGAATCCGCGGTCGTGTCCTCGCTGGACGGCCTGATCTCGGGCCAGTAGTTGAGCTTGGCCAGGCTGTCACACATGATTCCGAGCACGCGCTCGCGGTCGCCGCGCTGCTCGCGCACCGCTTCGATGTAATACTCGATCGAAGCGACCGCATCGGCGAGCGCGTCGATATGGCTGGGATCGGGCACGCGCCGCCGTTCGAGCAGCTCGTTGCGGATGTAGTGCACCATCGCGTTGACCGGCTTGACCGCGTCGCTTAGCGCGAGCATGTCGAGCGCGCCGGCCACCTCGACGAGCAATCCAGGCGTAGGCTCGAGCTGTGCATGGTCCAGCGGCGTCACGGCGAATGCGAGGATGGTGTCCTTGACCTTGGCGACGTTGACCAGCGCCTCTTTCATCAGCACGTACATCAAACGCACCACTTCGGCGCGCGGCACCTGGCCTTCGCCGTCCTCGGCGGCCTCCGGGTTGGCCCCGAGGCGCGAGATGTGATCTTCGAGCGAAGCCTCGACGACGAGCAGGCCGCCGGCAATGTCGAGCAGGTTGCCTTCGTCGGCTTCGACTTCGCCGTGCACGATTTGATCGATCGCGGCGCGCTGTTCGAGCACGCGCAGGCGCGGCACGCCCATGCCGAGCATGCCGAAGGTGTCGGCGAGGCTGCCGAGCGTGTTGGCCTGCGCGACGAGGTCGGCGGGATTGCGTTTCGGCGAGTGCAGGAAGACGTTGAGCGTTTCCTTGACCCGAATCAGATCCTCGCGGATGCCGCCGGCGACGCTGTCGAGCAGGGCGCGGTTATGGCCCGAGATCGAGCCATGCGCGTGTTCAAGTTCTTCTCGGGTCGGCAGCAGGTGGTCGAGGTTGTAGAACTCGACTACCGCTTTGGCGCGCTCGCCACGAGCGGTGGCGTGGGCGAGATAGTAGAGAAGATTCTTGACCAGCTCCTTGGCCGCGGTCGTGTCCAGCGCGGATTCGCCGGAATCGATCAGGTGCTTGATCTCGCGGTCGAGCTTGCCGAACAGCAGCTTCATCGCCACGCTCGCCTCGATCGCGCCGCTTTGCAGGCCCTCGACGACGGCGCCGGAGACCCACCACAGCCGGCGCGTGGCATCGTGGCCGCTGCCCGCGTAGAGCGTGTCGAAGATCTGGCCGATACGGGCGAGCGGCGCGCTCGCGCCGGGCTCGCGGATCCAGCGCAGCAGCATGAACTGGTATTCGTTGCGCAGACCCGCCGCGGCCGTGCGCAATGCCTGCGGATCGAGACCGGAAGCGGGCGGATCCGGCAGTGCGGCATCGATGTTGGGGGCGAACAGCACCGCTTCGCTGAGCAGCTTCTCGCCGCGCGCGGCGCGCAGGTCGTTGAGCAGCGGCAGCAATACGATCGGGATGTCTTTGTGACCGCTCTGCAGCCGCTCGATGTAGTCCGGCAACTGCAGGAAGCCGCGCATCAGCACCGAGTAGATGTCCTCGCGCGGCATGATGCTGCCGTCGGCGAGGCCGCGCGCGACGCGCTCCATCTCCTCGACCACGAGCGCGGCGCCGTACAGCTCGACCATGTTCAGCGTGCCGAACGTCGTGTGCAAACCGGCGGCGCAGTTGCGCATGGCCTGCATGTCGGCCGGATTGGCGGCGTAACGCTCGAGCGCCTGACGCGCTTCTTTCAGCGTCACGTCTAGCTCGGGCTTGAGCCAGCCGAGCGTGGTGAAGTCGGTTTCCTGGGCGAGATTCATCGACGTGCCATCATTCCGGCAGCTTGAAGTCGGCGACCGAGCGACGCAGGTCGGCCGAAAGTTGGGCGAGGTTGCCGATCGACTCGGCCGTGTGGCTTGCGCCTGAGGCGGTCTGGGAAGTGATGTCGGAGATCACGTTCATCGTCGACGACACGCTGGCGACCTCGGCCGATTGATGCTGCGCCGCGATCGCGATGTTCTTGATCAGGCCGGCGAGGTTGCCTGACACCGTTTCGATTTCACCGAGCTGCGTGCCCGCCTGTTCGGCGAGCTTGGCGCCGCCGACCACTTCGCTCGTGGTCTGCTCCATCGAGGCGACCGCTTCGTTGGTGTCGACCTGAATCGCGCTGACCAGTGTTTCGATGCGTCGTGTCGCGGCGGACGCGCGTTCGGCAAGTCGCTGCACTTCGTCGGCGACGACCGCGAAACCGCGACCGGCCTCGCCGGCCGAAGCCGCCTGGATCGCCGCGTTGAGGGCGAGGATGTTGGTCTGTTCGGCGAGGTCGTTGATGAGTTCGACGATCGTGCCGATTTCCTGCGAGGATTCGCCGAGACGCTTGATGCGCTTGGACGTGTCCTGGATCTGCTCGCGGATCGAATCCATGCCGGCGATCGTCTGGCGCACGATCGAGGCGCCGCGGCCGGCGATGCGCACCGAGTTCTGCGCCACGTCGGCGATGTCGGCCGAGTTCTTCGATACGTCGCGCGCCGAGACTGCGATGCCGTTGACCGCGTCCGAAGCCGAGTTGATCTGGCGCGCCTGGTGTTCGGCGGCGTCGGCAAGGTGCAGCGCCGTGGCCTGGGTTTCGTCGGCCGCAGCGGAGACCTGCACCGAGGTCTCGTTGATCGTGGTGACGAGCGTGCGCAGCGCGTCGATCGCATAGTTGACCGCGTCGGCGATCGTGCCGGTGAAATCCTCGGTCACCGTGGCCTTTACGGTCAGGTCACCGTCGGCGAGCGAGCCCATTTCGTCGAGCAGACGCTGAATCGCCGCTTCGTTGCGCCGGTTCAATTCAGCGCTCGCGCCGAGGCGCGCGCGCTGGTCGCGGAACAGCTTGAGGGCGAGGAAGAGCACCAGCAGGATCGCCAGGCCCGCGGCGGCAAGACCGATCCACAGGTTCGGAAAACCTCGCGTCGTGCCCAGCGAGTTGATGTGCTCAGACAGCGGATCGGCCTTGAACAACAGCGTCTGCGAGTCGATCGAGGCCTTGTCCGCAGCCTGCTTGACCGCCTGCAGCGTCGGCGCGGCTTCGAACAGCTTCGTCACCTGCGGCGCCAGATCGATCCACTGCTTGTTGATGTCGTTGAGAATCTCTTTCGCGTTGGCGTTGTCCAGCGAACGGATGTTGAGATCGGCGTTGCCATTGATCAGGCCGGCGAGGACGAGGCCGTAGAATTCCGAATCGCGCTTCAGACCTGCCGCGGCGGAGGGCGAATCCTCGCCGCCGGCGACGATCGCCTGCGCACGACGCTGCATGCGGTCGGCGTAAAGCATCTGGCGCGAGGCGGTCATCACCTGCGTGCCCGAACCGCCGCGCTCGGTGAGGATCTTCACGACCTCGTCCATGCGCGAATTGAGCACCGCGGTCTTGCGGTTGAAGTCGTCCGTGCTCGCCGCCGTGCTGAGCACCTGCTCCTGGCTGTCGAGCACCTTGGCCGCATCGGCCGAAAGCTGGTTCCAGGCCTGGTCGAGCTCGGCGAAATCGGATTTGAGCGTCGCCTGGTCGGCGTAACCGCCCATGCCGGTGCGCACGTCGCCGGTCTTCAATCGCGCCAACAGATCGGCGATCGTGTCGCGTGTGTGCTTCAGGCTCGCGAATGCGTCGAGGTTGCCGCCTGCGGCATCGGCGCTCTGACGCGAGAGTTGCTGCGACAACACCTGGATTCGTGTGACCAGCGCGCTCGCCTGTGCGTCCTGGTTGGTCTTGATCGACAGATAAATGAAGTCGACCACCGCCAGAACCAAGCTGAAAACGAGCAACGCCACGAGCAGGCCGTTGAAACCGCTCGCGCGTTCTGCGCCGCTACCTGCCCCTGTACTCATCTACCGCTACCTCGTCTTCTGGTTTGTGGTTACCAACACCCTGCGCCATGGCGATCTGCCACGCGCCTATCCGCTACGCCGCCGCCTGCGCGAACTCGTTCGCACGCACGAGCGCGGCAATGCTGAAACGCCCCCAATGTGTGTCGCCGTGGGTGAAATGCTCCACGACGTACCGCTCGATCGCCTCGCCGGTCGGCGCCGGTGCCTGCGTGCGCTGGTCGGCCGAGAAGTTGCGCTGGCCGACGACTTCGTCGACAAGCAGGCCGACGTTGCCGCCACTCTGGCGCACCAGCAGCACACGGCTGGAATCGGCCAAGCTCGTCGCTTCGCCCGAGAGAAACCCGTTGAGGTCGACCAGCGGGATCAAATTGCCGCGCAGGCTGGCGACACCGAGCAGCCAGTCGCATGCACCGGGCACGCGCGTGACCACCGGAAAGGAAAGGATTTCGCTGACCTCGGTCAGGCTCGAGACCAGATGATGGGAACCAACGCGAAAGCCGACGCCGCGCCACAGACTGGCCGCAGCCGTTTGGTTGGACGTGCTCGCAGCGGCATGGGCCAGACTGCTTCGCTCGTAGTCGGCGAGAATTTCGAACGGGGATTTCACCGTGTCATGCATGCGCGTGCACCACTTCGCGGATTGGGTTTGCCGGCCCGCTCATCAACGCGCCACCACGTGACGGCGTATCGCGCCGAGCAGCTCGTCGCGCGTGAACGGCTTGGTCAGGTATTCCTCCGAGCCGACGACCCGGCCTCGCGCCTTGTCGAACAGCCCGTCTTTCGAGGACAGCATGATCACCGGCGTCGCGCGATAGGTCGCGTTGTTCTTGATCAACGCGCAGGTCTGATAGCCATCGAGCCGCGGCATCATGATGTCGACGAAAATGATCTGCGGACGATGGTCGGATATCTTCGCCAGCGCCTCGAAACCGTCGACCGCCGTGATCACCTCGCAGCCTTCTTTCTTCAGTAGCATTTCCGCGGTGCTGCGTATCGTCTTCGAATCGTCGATGACCAAGACCCGCAAACCCGCCAGTTCTCCGTTTACCGCTGGTTCCACGCGCTATCCTCCGACCTGCACTGACAACGTCTCGCCACTCCCCCGGACGGCCGGGCGACAGCCCCCTTTGCCGACCGCCACGCACGGCCAAGCTGCGCACCGTAGTTGCGAACGATCGAACAGGTATGTCGTTTAATCTCATGCTCGCGACCTGTCAAGCGAATCCTCAATCAGGGCGCCTACATACGCAAGACTGCGCAACTCGGCATCATCAATGCCAAGCGCGTCTGTTCGTCTGCCAGCCCCCTGAAGCGAATGCTAGTATAGACAGCCCGCAGCGAATGCACTCGTGATGCGCATCACAGTTTTATCGGTGTTTGTGCGCAACCCCACATTGTACCCATGACAGTCCCGATGACCCCGACCCTGGCCGTGTTGATGGACCCGATCGAGGCCATCTACATCAAGAAGGACTCCACGTTCGCCATGCTGCTCGAAGCGCAGCGGCGCGGCTATCGACTTCTCTATCTCACCGAGGGCAGCCTCGCCTTGCGCGGCGCTGAGCCGTGGGCGCACGCGGCACCGCTCGAGGTGCGTGACGATCCGCGCGACTGGTTCACCCTCGGCGCGGCCGAATGGCAAGACTTGCGCAAGGTCGACGTCATCCTCGCGCGCAAGGACCCGCCGGTCGACTCGCAGTTCCTTTACGACACGATGGTGTTCGACCTCGCCGAGGCCGGCGGCGCCCAGGTGATCAACCATCCGCGCGCGTTGCGCGACGCGAACGAAAAACTGTTCACTCTGCAGTTTCCGCAGTGCATTCCGCCGACGCTGGTCGCGCGCGATGTCGCGGAACTCAAACGCTTCGCCGGCGAACACGGCAAGGTCGTGCTCAAGCCGCTCGACGGCATGGGCGGGCGCAGCATCTTTCTGAGCTACGCGGACGATCCCAATCTCAACGTAATCATCGAAACGCTGCTGGGCGAAGATGGCCGCGCCTTCGTGGTCATGCAGAAATTCATTCCCGAGATCAGCGCGGGCGACAAGCGCATCCTCCTGATCGACGGCGAGCCGGTGCCGTACGCGTTGGCACGCATGCCGCAGGGCACCGACTTCCGCGGCAACCTCGCGCGCGGCGGCAAGGGCGTCGGCGTGCCGCTGTCGGAACGCGACCGCTGGATCGCCGCGCAGGTCGGACCGGAACTGGTCAAGCGCGGCCTGCGCTTCGTCGGCCTCGACGTGATCGGCGATTTCCTCACCGAGGTCAACGTCACCTCGCCGACCTGCATCCGCGAGCTCGATGCACAGTTCGGGCTGAACATCGCGGGACAACTGTTCGACGCGCTCGAGCGCAACGCGCGGCACGCGTGAGCAGGCCGGCCTCCGCGAGCGGAGAACGCCTCTCCGTCACCATGCTGTTTTCGATCATCGCGCACGCGGTGGTCGTGCTCGGCCTCACGTTCGACTACGTCAAGCCGGCGCCGCGCCTGCCTTCGCTCGACGTGATCCTGGTCCAGTCCGCGACCGGCAAGAAACCGGACAAGGCCGACTTCCTCGCCAATGCGAACAACGAAGGCGGCGGCACCAGCGCCAAGGCTGTGCGTCCGACCGATCTGGTCACCGCGCCGGTGCCGAAAACGCAGCCCGGCATCGCGCCGATACCGGTCGAAACCGGCACGCGCACGCCGCAGCCTCCCAGCGAGCACGAGTTGCTGACGACGACGAGGAAATCCGACTTCGCCGTGCGCACGCAAACACAGGCGAACGAACAGCCGGATACGGCCAAGCCCAATCCGGACGCGCTGAGCGAGCGCAAGCTCGAAATGGCGCGCCTCGCCAACGAGCTGCACAGCGAAACCCAGGTCTATGCCAAGCGGCCGAAAAAGAAGTACATCTCAGCGAACACCAAGGAAGCGGCCGACGCGGCCTACCAGGCCGGCTGGGTAGCGCGCATCGAGCGCATCGGCAATCTCAACTACCCCGACGAGGCGCGCCGCCAGCAACTGCAGAACGGCCGGACCCTGAGCCTGATGCTGACCACGGGCATCAAGCGCGACGGCAGCCTGGCCAGCGTCGATATCATCCAGTCGAGCGGTTTCAAGCTGCTCGACGAGGCGGCGATCCGCATCGTGCGCCTCGCCGCGCCGTTCCCGCCGCTGCCGGCAGGCATCGACTACGACGAGCTGTACATCACGCGCACCTGGGAATTCCAGCCGGGTCAGGTGCTGAAGACGCATTGACGACACACCTGGCGCTGTACAATGGCGCCATGCAGGCCCTTACCGCATTAGCCAATCAGTTCCTGATCGCGATGCCGAACATGCGCGACCCGAGCTTCGTGCGCAGCGTCGCGCTGATCTGCCAGCATTCGAACGACGGCGCGATGGGCGTGGTGATCAACCGCCTGTCCGAATACCGCCTCGGCGACGTGCTCGCACAGATGGGTCTGAAGTCGCAGCTCGCCGAAGTCGAGGACGCGCCCGTGCTGATCGGCGGCCCGGTCCAGCCCGAGCGCGGCTTCGTACTGCATTCGGCCGACGGCGTCTGGGAATCGTCCTACCGCATTTCCGAATCGCTCAGCGTGACCACCTCGCGCGACGTACTCGTCGCGATCGCCGAAGGCCGCGGGCCGAAACGGTCGATCGTCGCACTCGGCTACGCCGGCTGGAGCGCAGGCCAGATCGAAGAAGAAATCAGGCAGAACGCATGGCTCACCGCCGAGCCCGACCAGCGCATCCTGTTCGACGTCGCGCTCGAGCAGCGCTGGGAATCGGCGGCGAAGCTGATCGGCGTCAACGTGGCAAACCTTTCCAGTCAGGCCGGGAATGCTTGAGCGCGGCATCACCACCGTGCTCGGTTTCGACTATGGCGCGAGACGGATTGGCGTTGCGGTCGGCAATCGCGTGACCGGCAGTGCGCGCGCGCTCGAGATCGTCGGCAACGGCGCCAATGGACCGGACTTCGTGCGCATAGCGGCGCTGCTGCGCGAATGGCGCCCCGACGCGCTGCTCGTCGGCCTGCCGCTGACTCTCGACTCCGGCGAACAGACGAACAGCCAGAACGCGCGGGCGTTCGCCGAAGTACTGCGCGAACGCCACGCGCTGCCGGTGGAACTTGTTGACGAGCGCCTGACCTCGCGCGCCGCCGCCGAGCGTTTCGCCGAACGTCGCGCCAGCGGCTCGGTCCGGCGCAAGCACGCCGCCGCGCTCGATGCGATGGCTGCGGAAATCATCGTGGAACAGTGGCTGCGGGAATACGCGACTTCGCCAACGAACGGATAGGATGCACATGCACGACTTGCAACTCGCGGCGGGCGGCCGTCTGCGCCACCTGATCACGCTCGCCGGCATAACTCGCGCGGTTATCGAACGAATGCTGGACCGTGCGGAAGCCATGCGTCGCGACAGCCAGGGCGGCGCGCGACCGCTCGATCTGCTCGAGGGCCGCACGCTGATCAACCTGTTCTTCGAACCGTCGACGCGCACGCGCACTTCGTTCGACCTTGCCGCGCAGCGGCTCGGCGCGCTCGTGATCAACTTCGACATCGAGCGCTCGTCCACGGTCAAGGGCGAGAGCCTGCTCGACACGATCCACACGCTCGAGGCGATGCATTGCGATGCCTTCGTCGTGCGCCACAAGGAATCGGGCACGCCCGAGACGATCGCGCGCAACCTGCGCTCGAATGCCGCCGTGCTCAACGCGGGCGACGGCAATCATGCGCATCCGACTCAGGGCTTGCTCGATGCACTGACGCTGCGCCGCCGCGTCGAGGATTTTTCCAAATTGAGCATCGTCATCTGCGGTGACATCCGCCATTCGCGTGTCGCCCGCTCCGACGTCGACGTGCTGCGCACGCTCGGCGTGCGCGACCTGCGCCTGTGCGCGCCGCCCGAGCTGCTGCCGCAATCCGACGCGGCGGAATTTGCGCAATGCTCGTTTGTGCACACGCTCGACCAAGCCATCATCGGCTGCGACGCGGCAATCATGCTGCGCCTGCAGAAGGAACGCATGGAAGCCGCGGCGATCCCGTCCGAAGCCGACTACTTCGCCCGCTACGGCCTCGACGCGGCGCGCCTCGCGCGCGCGAAGCCGGGCTGCGTCGTCATGCATCCCGGACCGATCAACCGCAACGTCGAGATCGCCGACGAGGTCGCGGACGGCGCGCAGTCGCTGATCTTGGAACAAGTCAGCAACGGCGTGTTTGCACGCATGGCGGTGCTTGCCGAGCTGCTCGAACGCCGCTGACGACACTTGGCGGCGACTTTTTCCGTCTTTCCACGACAGACGCCCCGCATTCCGCAAGCCGAAGGGAAACCCAAAATGAACAAGGCCGCTCGCCACGCCATCCTCGCGCTCTCCGCCGCCGTCCTCGCCGCCTGCGGCAAGCCGCAGCCGAGCGCGGACCAGCCGCTCGCCTACGCCCCCGCTGACACGCCGTACGCTTGGGCCAATCTCGAACCGCAGCCGCAGGCGATGATCGACTGGTCCTCGCGCCAGATGCACGCGGTGATGCCCGTCGTGATCGACATGTACGACGGCCTGCTCAAGCAGCAGAAGGCGCTCGGCGAGCGCGAAACGAAGATCCTCGCCGCGGTGCTCGACGAATTGCGCGGCCACGATACGCTCGACAAACTGCGCGAGCTTGGCTACAAGCCCGACGCTCGCACGGCAATCTACGGCGTCGGCCTCGTACCGGTGCTGCGCATGGAGCTCGGCGATACGGCCGCGTTCAAGGCGATGATCGCCCGCGTCGAAGCCAAAGTTGGCGAAAAGATCCCGACCGGCAAGACCGGCGCGCAGGAGTACTGGCAGTTCGGCAACGAGGACGTGCAGTTCGTGATCGCGGTGCAGGGCTCGTACCTCGTCGCCACGCTGTGGCCAGCCGCCGCCAACGACACCGTCAAGCAACTGCTGCTCGGCGTCACCCGCCCGGGCAAGAACCTGCTCGATGCCGGCACGCTGCAGGCGATTGCGAAAAAGTATAATTATTCACCCTACGGCGAAGGCTATCTCGATTTCGCCACGCTCGCGCAGCGCCTGTCGAACGCGCCGACCGGCGCCGATCTGGAAATCGCCAAGGCGCTGAAGCTGCCGACCGACGTCGCCAAGGACAGCCCGGTCTGCGTCGACGAGGCCAAGGCGATCGTGCAGAAGTTCCCGCGCATCGTCGCCGGCGCCGAAACCTATGCGCCGCCGCAATTGCGCGTCGCCATGCAATTCGAAACCGAGCCCGCGCTCGCGCAGGCGCTGACGGCCGCGCTCGCCGCCGCACCCGGCACCGGCGCCCCGGCCGAGGGGCTGTTCGACGTCAGCCTGGCGACGCCGCTGCTCAAGCTAAAGGAGTTCTGGCTCAAGCAGGCCGATGCGGTCGCGGCGAAACCGTTCGCCTGCCCCGAATTCGCCAGCATCAACGAGATGTTCGCCAAGTCGAAGCAACAACTCGGCGTGACCATCCCGCCGCCGTTCAGCGACTTGACCGGCGTGCGCGTGACCCTCGACAAGCTCGAGCCGCGCAAGGATTCCAAGGTACCCGATGCCGCCTCGCGCATGCTGATCGGAACCAACAACCCGCTCGCCGCGGTCGGCATGGCGCAGATGGCGGTGCCGCAACTCAAGGACCTCAAGATCACGACCGACGGCAAACCGGTCGCGCTGCCGGCTGGTCTGCTGCCGGCGTCGGCGCAACTGCCCCCAGTCTGGCTTGCGATGACCGACAAGGCGATCGCACTCTCTGCCGGCCAGGGCAGCGAGGCCATGCTCGGCGCCTATTTCGCCGCGCCGCCAAGCGCGACACAGGTGTTCCTGCGCGTGCATTTCTCCGGCGCGCTGTATGGGTTGCTCGGCAAGTACGCCGACGTAATGCAGACGGCGATGCCGGCCGCTCAGAAGGACCAGTTCGGCGCGCAGACCAAGCTGTTCGCGCTGTACGAGAAGATGATCCGCTCCGGCGAATTCACCTTCGAGGCGAACGCGAACGGCATCGGCATGCGCGAGACCGTCGACCTCGGCGAGTAAGCCTTCGCCTGCACCAATCCCCGGTTTTCCGGGGCTTTCCGGCGAACCCATTGGGGATTTCGCCCGGCACCATGCGTGCTCGCTCCACACCCGCTCCCCGGGGACGGCAGCAAACTGCGCTGCAGCGCGCTGCGGTTGCCGCTGGTTTTCGCCCCAATCCCGTCAACGCGACTCCGAAAGACCCGCAGTACCCCTACCTGCGCAGCCGTCCACGTAACGGATGACGCTTTTCGCCTGCTTTTTCCGTCTGTGATGGTCGACACAGATCGGAAGGAGTGCGGATCTTGTCGGCGCCGAAGGGGAGTCGATCGTCGCTCAGCAGCCACTCCGTCATCCATGGTTTCCCGCAACCTCGAGGAGTTCGCAATGAATACTGGCAAGAAAATCGGTTTCGCAATTTCCCTGCTGGCGTTGTCCATCGGCACGGCCGTAGCCGCCGGTCCGAGCAAGGGCCCCGCCAATCCGGCCGTCGATCCTTCGGCACTCGCGCGCGCCGAGGCGAAGTTCGCCGCCGCGCTGGCCGTCGTCGACCAGTTCAAGGCGCAGGCCGCTGCCGAAGGCATCACCGGCGATAACTGGCGCTTCGCAATGGTCGGCAATCTCATGCAGGGCTCCGAAGCGAATTTCGCCTCGGTGTCGCTTGCGCGCTCGTATGCGGACGCCGTGAGCGCTGCGAAAGCGGTCGCGCGCGCCGGCAACCCGACATCAAGCAGTGAAGCCGCCTCGGGCTCCAGCGCGGCATCCGTCACCGCCGGCCTGGGTACTACCACGAGCGATCTGGTCTATGTGCCGATCACCCCGTGCCGCGTTCTCGACACGCGTGCTGGCGGCGCCGCCGTTGCCGCCAACACCGTGAAGACCTATGACTTCACCGCCATCAATGTCGGTGCCGCCTCGTGTTCAGTCACCAACCAGATTCCCGGCAGCGACGGCGCCGCGGCGTTCGCCGCCAACGTTACTGTCGACGAATCCGGACTCAGCGGCTTCGGCGCGGGTTCCTACCTCCAGATCTATCCGCAGGGTGGCAGCACGGCCACGAGCTTCATGAACTTCAGCCCGAACCAGATCATCGCCAACGCCGGCGTCATCAGCCTGAATCAGGCCAACGGCCAATTCTCGGTGGTGTCCAACGCGCCAACCCAGATCATCGTCGACACCTACGGCGCTTTCATCGCGCCGCAGCCCACCGCTGTGGAGTGCACGACCGCAACCAGCACCAGCTCCTTCCTTGGCGTTGTCAGCGCAACTTGTCCGGCCGGATACGGCATGACGGGCGGCGGCTGCCACAGCAACTCGATCAACGACTGGACCTATGAGAACTTCCCGTCCGGTGCGACAACCTGGGGCTGCGGATTCTGGACGTCGGGCACGCTGGGAACCACGCTGACCGCCTACGCGCAATGCTGTCGCGTGCCGGGACGCCCGTAACCTCCATCCCGCATCGGTCAAGCGAACGACCGATGCATTGAAGCTTCCAAGCCGGAATCGCCCAGCGATTCCGGCTTTTTTGTTCTCCGAAACACCGCGCTGCGCAATGCCGCGCCCACCGCAACTCGAAGCGGCACATCCGCTGGACCGTGTCCTGCGCCTCCCCTTTTCAGCGTGGGTATCGATCGACACAGATCGAAAGGGAGTGCGGATCTTGTCGGCGCCGAAGGGAAGACGCTCGTCGCCTGGCAGCCACTCCGTCATCCATGGGTTTCTCGAGGAGTACGCAATGAATACAGGCACGAAAATCCGTTTCGCAATTTCCCTGCTCGCCTTGTCCATCGGCACGGCCGTCTCCGCCGGCCCGCGCACGAGCCCTCCCGCCAATCCGGCCATCGACGCGCAGGCGCTCGCGCGGGCCGAAGCGAAGTTCGGCCACGCGCTCGAGATCGTCAACCAGTTCAAGGCCCAGGCCACCGCCGAAGGCATCAGCGGCGATGCGTGGCGCTTCGAAATGGTCGGCTATCTCATGCAAGGCGCCGAGGCGGACTTTGCCGCGGTGTCACTCGCGCGTTCGTTGGCGGACGCGATGAGCGCTTCGATCGCGGTTGCACGCGCCGGCAAAGCCGCGGCAGACGTTTCTGGCAGCGCGGCGACAAGCGGGTCGAGCGCGTCCTCCGTCACCGACGGCCTGGGTAGCGCGACGACCGATCTGGTCTACATCCCCGTCGTTCCGTGTCGCATCGTCGACACGCGCGCGGGCGGTGCCGCCGTTCCTGCCGGCACCGTGAAGACGTATGCCGCCACCACCGGCGGCGGCGCAAACGTGGGCCATGCGTCCGGCTGCACGGTTTCCGGGCAGATTCCGGGCACTTATGATGTCGCTGCCGTTGCCGCCAACGTCACGGTCGACGAATCCGGGCTCACCGGTTTCGGCGCGGGTTCCTACCTGCAGATCTATCCGCAGGGCGGCAGCACGACCACGAGCTTCATGAATTTCGGCCCCAACCAGATCATTGCCAATGCGGGTGTGGTCAGCGTGAACCAGGTGAACAGCCAATTTTCCGTGGTTTCCAACGCTGCGACCCAGATCATCGTCGACGCCTATGGCGTCTTCATCGCGCCGCAGCCGACGGCGCTCGAGTGCACCAACACCGCCTACAGCGCCGACGTGCCACTCGACACAACGACACGCACTGGCCTCGCGTCCGCGCCAGCTTGCCCCACGGGATATACGCGCGTCGCCACCATGCCGGATGCAAATGGTGATTTCTTCAATCTGGCCACAGCCTTGATAGACGACGGCAGCGTATTCATGCGCTACACCGGATCGACGTCGGTAACTTTCAAAGTCAGAGGAAAATGCTGCCGCGTGCCCGGACGCAACTGATCCACGCCTCGACGCGGGACCGAGGCGCCCTACACGCCATGGCGCTCCCGCCCGCTCGTGTCCTCTCACGCCTTTTTCCTGCTTGCTTAGCCATCGACACCATCCGATGGACGCGGATCACATCGGCACCGCTGCAACCGGGGCCCATGCGGTCGTTCTTCGTTCAACGTTGCCCGTCCAATATCGAGGAGTTCGCAATGAAAGCAGACACGTCCATCCGTTTTGTGGTTTCCTTGTTGACCCTGGCAGTCGGCGCGGCATTCGCCGCGGAACCCGTGCCCGTTGCCGGACGTGCGGCGCCGGCCACGATGAAAGCCAGGGCCGGCCTCGCGCCGAACGAAATCGATGCGCAGGCACTGGTTCGCGCGCAACAGAAGTTTTCCCGGGCACTGAAAACAACCCACCGTTTCGATTCGTTCGCGGCACAGGAGAGCCTCGGCGACAACTGGCGTCATGAGTTGCTCGCCCATCTAATGGAGATTGACGAGAGCGATTTCGCCGCGGTCGAAAGCTCCAATTCCGTCACCGACGCGATCAGCACGGCAACGCACCTGGCCGGCAACGTCAAGGCGCCGCCCGACACGGCAGCGCTGCTCGGCGACGTCTCCGCGGACCTGACCTACATCCCGATCAACCCCTGCCGCATCCTCGACACGCGCGTGGGCAGCGGCACTTCGTTCTCGGCCGGGCAGACCCGTACCTACAGTTACAACAACACCAATACCGGCGCCAATTCCAGTTGCAACCCCAACCCCGGCCAGTACCCGGGCACGCGGAGACCGACCGCGATCGCCGCCAATGTCACCGTCGACGAAACCGGCTTGTCCGGATTCGCCGTAGGCAGTTTCCTTGCCATCTATCCGCAAGGCGGCACGGCGGGAACGAGCTTCATGAACTTCGGCCCGGGCCAGGTCATCGCCAACGCCGGCGTGTTCTCGATCAATGCGACCAGCGGCCAGTTCACCGTGCTCGCCAGCGCACCGGCGCAGGTGATCGTCGATGTGTTCGGCGTGTTCGTGGCACCGGCGCCGACGGCGCTGGAGTGTCAAGATCTGACGTCGGCGCCAATGGGCGTGGCGGCCGGATCGTATAGCAACGTGACTTCGCCGAGTTGCCCAGCCGGGTATATGCACACCGGCGGCGCCTGCAACGCCGACCACGAGGCCCTGTCCGCCGGGACGATCGACTTCTCTTCCACGCGCGCCTACACGTTCTGCTTCTATCGCAATACCGACAACGCAGCTGCGCACTACATCACTGCCGTGGCGACGTGCTGCCGTGTGCCCGGGCGCAACTGATCCGCAGCGCCGCACAGGCTCTGCTACCATGGCGTCGCCCAGTGCTGCCGGTTCGTCATTCCGCATGCTTTGGCGAGAATGACAAACTCGGGCTTGCCGGATTCGGCGCCGCTTCCTGTATGTAAACGATGATGGGAGTCATCGGCAGGTCCGCGGCGCGCTCGGGTTCCATCGCACCCCGATGAGCAGCCGCGCAGCGGCCATTCCGCCGCTTTCCGTTCACTGATGGGGAGCACGCAATGAACACGAGCCAGATCATTCGTTTCGCAGCATGTTTGTTGATCCTTGCGAGCGGCACGGCGATGGCCGCGGAAGCGCAGGCCGGTCCCGGCGCGGCACAGGACGGGGCATTGGCAGCGGCGCGCTCCGGAATCAACCCAACCCGCACCGAGGTCGACCCCAAAGCCCTGGATCGCGCGCAACAGAAATTCGCGCTCGCCCTGAAACTGACCCATCGCTTCGATGTCCAGGCGAAGGCGGACGGTCTGGGCAACGACCATTGGCGCAATGAGCTGCTCGCCAACCTGATGAGGATCGACGAGGGCGACTTCGCCGCGGTGGCCAGCGCCACGGCCGTCAACGACGCACTCGGCACATCGACACGCATCGCCGGCGTTGCCAAGCCGCCCGGCACGGCAAACACGCTCGGTGACGCTACTCAGGATCTCACCTATATCCCGATCAATCCCTGCCGCATCCTCGACACGCGCAAGGGATCCGGCACGTCGTTCAGCGCCGGGCAGACGCGCACCTACTTCTTCAGTTCCGGCAACACCGGTGCCGACAACTGCAACCCGACCCCGTACGGCGCATACAACGGCACGCAACGGCCGAAAGCGATCGCGGCCAACGTCACCGTCGATGAAACCGGCATGTCGGGTTTCGCCGTCGGCAGCTTCCTCGCCATCTATCCGCAGGGCGGCACGGCCGGCACGAGCTTCATGAATTTCGGCCCGGGCGACGTGCTCGCCAACGCCGGCGTGTTCTCGATCAACGAGACCAACGGTCAATTCAACGTGCTGGCCAGCGCACCCGCGCAGGTGATCATCGACGTATTCGGCGTGTTCGTGCCGCCCGCGCCAACGGAGCTGGAGTGTATTTACGCGACGACGAACGCAACCGTCGCGGCCAACTCGAACTACTACTCGTTGTTCTCGCCGAATTGCCCGGTGGGCTACGCGCACACCGGCGGGTCGTGCACCTCAGACTATTCCCTCGCCTACGTGTATAACAACAATCAAACAGGCACGGCCTCGGAGTGTTCGTTCCACAATTACGGCGGAAGCTCGGCCGGCATTTCCTCTAGCGCTACCTGCTGCCGCGTACCCGGACGCAACTGATCCGCACGCAGCCGCCGTCACGCCCTTGTGACTGGGCACAGTGGATGCCGCTTCCGTCGTCGGTTAGCTTCGCTTAATTCAGGCAACCTACGCCACGCGCCGCGCCTCGATCACGTTCGGCACGCCGGCGAGGCGCGCGAGCAGCGCTGACAACTGCTCGAAGTCGGCGACGCGTACGGAAAAATTCATCGTCACCAAGCCCGTCGTCGCATCGACGCGCGCGTTGACGGCGATCAGGTTGATGTTTGCGGTCGCAATGACGTTGGTGACGTCCTTGTGCAGTCCTTTGCGATCGTAGCCGCGCACAACGAGATCGACATCGTAGTCGGCTTTGCGCGCGCCGCCCCACTCGACTTCGATCGCACGGCCGGGATCACGTGCGACGAGGCGCGCGAGGCTCGTGCAGTCGGCGCGGTGGATCGACACGCCGCGGCCCTGAGTGATGTAGCCCGCGATCGCATCGCCCGGCAGCGGCTGGCAGCAGCGTGCGATCGTGGTCAGCAGGTTGCCGACGCCTTCGATGACGATCGCGTCCTTGTCGCCGGTTTGGACTCGACCTGGTGCGCGCACGGGCGCCGGCGCGACAGCGGGCGTCGCAGGTGCCTGCGCCTCGTGCAGCGTGCGCGCGACATGACCGGCGGTGATATCGCCGAGCGCGAGCGCGATGAGGAATTCGTCGAGCGTCTTGTAGTGAAACTTCGGCGGCAGCGAATCAAGCTCGACGTTGTGCAGCGCGAGCCGCTTGAACTCGCGCTCGAGGATCTCGCGGCCCGCGGCGAGGTTGATGTCCTGGTCGATCTTCTTGAACCAGGCGCGCACCTTGGCGCGTGCGCGCTGCGTGGTGAGGAATCCCGATTGCGCATTCATCCAGTCGCGGCGCGGCTCGGCGCTCTTGCCGGTGAGGATCTCGACGCGATCGCCCGAGACCGGCTGGAACGCCAGCGGCACGATGCGGCCGTTGACCTTGGCGCCGCGCGTGCGATGGCCAACGTCGGTATGCACGGTGTAGGCGAAGTCGAGCACGGTCGCGCCGCGCGGCAGATCGATCACCTCGCCCGCGGGCGTGAGCAGGTAGACGCGGTCTTCGAGCAGGTCGGTCTTGAAGCCGGCAAGCAACGCGGCCTCGTCGCCGGACTCGTCCTTGGCTTCGAGCAGCTGGCGCATCCAGGCGACTTTTCTTTCAAAGCTCTGATCCGCACCGCCGCCCTCCTTGTAGCGCCAATGCGCGGCGACGCCGCGCTCGGCGAATGCGTGCATCTCGTGCGTGCGGATCTGCACTTCGAGCGTCTTGCCCTGCGGGCCGACGACGGCCGTGTGCAATGACTGGTAATTGTTGCCCTTCGGCCGCGCGATGTAGTCGTCGAACTCGCTCGGAATCGGCGGCCACAGCGTGTGCACGACGCCGAGCGCGGCGTAGCAGGCGGCCACATCGTCGACGAGCAGGCGCACCGCGCGGATGTCGTACAGCGCGGAGAAATCGCCGCCCTTGCGCTGCATCTTCTTCCAGATCGAGTAGATGTGCTTGGAGCGGCCGGCGATGTCGGCCTTGACCCCGGCCTTGTCGAGCGCGCCGCGCAGCATGCGGATCGTCGTTTCGATGAAACCGTCGCGCTCGCTGCGGCGCTCGTCGAGCAGGCGCACGATGCGACGATAGGTGTCGGGCTGCAGGTAGCGGAACGCCAGATCTTCGAGCTCCCATTTGAGCTGCCAGATGCCGAGCCGGTTGGCGAGCGGCGCATGGATGTCGGCGGTGAGCTGGGCCAGCTCGCGACGTTGCTCGGGTTCGAGCCGCTCGGCCGCGCGCAAGCGCGCGAGCTGGCGCGCTAGCAGGATGAAGACGACGCGCAGGTCCTTGATGATCGCGAGCAAGAGCCGGCGCAGGCCCTCGGCATTGCCGCCGCCGCTGCGTGCCGCGTAGAGCGCACCGACCTTGTCCGCGGCCTGCTGCCCGTCGAGCAGATCCCTCAGACTCGATGGCAGCTTCGCCAGGCGCGAGGCATCGAGCGGCACACCGCCCTGCCGCAACGCGTGCAGCACATAGGCAGCCAACGTTTCGCGATCGAGATCGAGCGATTCAAGCAGTTGCAATGTGGCGAGCATTTCCGCCTCGATGGCGGCGAGCTTCGCCTCGTTCTCCGGCTGCGCCAGCGCCGCTGCGGCGAGGTTCATCGCCTCGTCGCCACTCGCCACGCGTGCCAGCCATGCAGTCAACGATGCGGGTTTCTGCACAGCGGGTTTCATGCGCGGATTCTACCGCCACGCGCCGCGAATGCCGAACGGCCCGAGCGTGTGCAGCCGCCACACAAGCCGCTACAATGCCGCCTTCGCTCGAACCGAGAGTCTTTCCCATGCGTCGCATTGTCGGTCTTGCCCTCTCCCTACTCGCCCTCAGCGCAATCGCCGCGGAAACCACCCCCACGCTCGAAGAGCGCATGTCCAAGGGCGAATTCCACGCCGCCGGCCTCGACAAGCTCAGCCCGGCCGAGCTGAAGTCGCTGAACGACTGGCTCGGCGGCCATGCGATCGTCAAGACCATCACCAAGATCGAAACGCCGACCGGCAAGCCGGTGTTCGAGACCGACCAGGGGCAACGCCAAGTCATCGAAACGCGCATCACCGGCCGTTTCACTGGCTGGTACGGCAAGACCATCTTCCGTCTCGACAACGGCCAGGAATGGACCCAAGCTGAGTCGGGCCAGATGTCCAACGGCAAGTACGACAATCCGAAAGTGAAGATCAAGCCGATGCTGCTCGGCAGTTGGCTTCTTTACGTCGAGCCCTGCGGCTGCAGCGTGCGCGTGGAACGCACGAAGTGAGTTTGCGCAAAGCCGCGATGCCGTGCTTTGCACTCGGCATCGCCCTGGCTTGCGGCGGTGCGTCTGCCGCCGAGCAGCCGGCCTTGCAGGAGCGCATGTCGAAGGAGGAGTTCCACGCCGCCGAGCTCGACAAGCTCAGTCCCGAGGCGCTCAAGCGGCTCAACGACTGGCTCGCCGCGCATCCCGTGACGGTCACGAAGCTCGTCACGCCCTCGAACAAGCCCATCTTCTATGCCGACGACGCGCCGCGCGAGCGCATCGAGACGCGCATCGACGGCGTGTTCACGGGCTGGACCGGCAAGACCGTGTTCAAGCTGCAGAATGGGCAGGAATGGACCCAATCACAGGCCGGTCGTTACGACGGCGGCAAGCTGCACAACCCCAAGGTCAAGCTCGAGCCGACGATGTCCGGCAACTGGCTGCTGTTCGTGAGCGGCTGCGACTGCGACAGCCTGCGCGTGGAGCGCAGCAAGTAGCGACGACGGCGTAGGTTGGGGTGAGCGCATGCGAACCCCAACGCGCGATTTGGCGGCGATGGGAGTTGGGGTTCGCCAACAGCGCTCACCCCAACCTACATATCCTCGATCAGCTTGTTGAGCCGCTTCGGCGACACCGGCTCGGCGGTCTTCAATTCCTGGGCGAACAGCGAGACGCGCAGTTCCTCGATCAGCCAACGCAGCTCTTCGAGCAGTGCAGGATCGGCATCGCCGCTGGCGCGGTGCTTGAGGTATTCGCGCCAGTAGCCGCGCACGGTCAGCATGCGCGCCTGATCGCGCGTGGCGTCCTGGCGCAGGCGTTCGGCGCGCAGGCGCATCGCCTTGAGATAGCGTGGAAAATGCTGCAGACGGGATTTGTCCACTTTTTGCACGAATCCCGGATGGACGAGCTCGGCGAGCTGTTCGCGCAAGTCGTCGTAGTTCGCCTTCGCATAGCCGATCAGCGGTGGCTCCAGCCAAGGCGTGAATTCCGCATAGGCGCCGAGCACGTCCTCGACCAGCTTGAGCCGTTCGACCGCGGTCGCGAACAGCTTGCCACCGATTTCAGCCTCGGCGTGATGGAACGCGCTGCGTTGACGTAGATCGAGATCGCTCACATCGAGCAGTTCGGTCAGCGCCGCCTCGACGATGTCCTCGCGCAGTTCGTCGACGCTGGCGATGCCGGCGTACTTCAGCGCAAGCCGCCGCTCGATCGGCAGTTGTCTTCTTGCCTGCTTGATCTTCTCGTGCAACGAGCGGCGCAGCATGCGGCGCACGCCACGCAGGTGCGCGTCGCGCGCCTCGTCGGCGCGCTCGAATACGCGCAAGGCAACGCTTTCGCCAAGGTCGACCAGCGCCGGATAGGCAACAAGGTTGCCGGCGCTGACGATGCGCTCGGGAATGTCCTCGAAATCGAACTCGGCGACTTCCTCGCGCGCGAGTTCCACGTCAGCACGACGCGAGAACGCGGCGTTCGCGGCACCGCCCCAGGCATCGCGGATCGACTCGATGTCACGACCCTCAGCCAGCGTTTTGCCGTGCTCGTCGTAGACGCGGAAGCGCATCGAGAAATGTGCCGGTAGTTCGATGGTGGCGAAGTCGCCCGCGCCAATCTCGATCCCGCTCACGCGCTTGAGATACGCCGCAAGCACTTCGAGCAGCGGTTCGTCGCGCGGCCGTTCTGCCTCGGCGAACGCGCGCGCGAAATCCGGCGCGGGCACGAAATTGCGCCGCAGCGCCTTCGGCAGTCCGCGGATCAGTTCGGCAATCTTTTCCGGCAGCAGACCCGGCACGAGCCATTCGCAGCGCCGCGCCGGCACCGCGTTGACGAAGGCGAGCGGCACCTGCAACGTGACGCCGTCGCCGGCGTCGCCAGGAACGAAACGGTAGTCGAGCTTGAGCTTGTGTCCGGCGCAGTCGAGGTGCGTCGGGAAATCGCTCGCGCGCAAGCCGGGTGTGCTCTCCAGTACGTCGTCGAGCGACCAGCGCAGCGCCGCCTGCTCGGTAGCGGAAGCGCGGCGATACCATACATCGAACGCGGCCGCTGTGCTGATGTCAGCCGGCAGCTTGCCGCGCAGGAAGGCGACGAGTTCGTCCTCGTCGCGCACGAGTCCGCTGCGGCGCTGTTTGGCTTCGATCTCGTGCGCCTGCTCGAGCACGCGCGCATTCGCGCGCACGCAATCGGCACGACTGTCGATATCGCAGCGGGCCAGCGCCTCGCGCAAGAATACCTCGTGCGCTTCGGTGCGGTTTTGATCGGTACCGTCCTGCGCGCCGAACTGCACGGTGCGTTTCTCGACCAGAATCAATCCGAACAGCGTCACCTGCTCGAACGCGAGCACGGCGCCGCGCTTGCGTGACCAGTGCGGCTCGCGCCACGCCTTCTTGACCAGATGCGCGGCCTGCTGCTCGATCCATTCGGGCGCGACCTCGGCGTTGAGCATCGCATAGACTTTTTGCAGATCGAGAATCTGCCCGGACAACAGCCAGCGCGGCGGCTTCTTCGCAAGCGCGGAGCCGGGAAAGATCTGATAGCGGCGCTCACGCGTACCGCGGTACTGGTTCTTCTCGTCCTTGAGCGCAACCTGGGTCGGCCAGCCGCTGAGCAGGCTGCGATGCACCGCTTCGTAGTTCGCCGCCGCCGCTTTCTGCAATTCGGTCTCGGCAGCGCCGGGAGCCGCTTGTCGCGCACCCTTCGCTTTCGGCTTTTCGGGCAGCTTTTCAGGCGCCTTTTCGCGCGTCTCCTGCCCCGGCGCCTCCAGCAACAATAACTGCCGATGCAGCTCGCGCCATTCGCGCATGCGCAGGTAGGAAAGGAAGCGCGCGCCGCACCAGTCGCGCAGCTTCGACTGGGTGAGGTCCTCGTGCGCGGATGCATGCGCCTGCCAGAGATTGAGTACGCCGATGAAATCGGATTTGGCATCGACGAATTGCGCGTGCGCAGTGTCGGCTGCCTGGCGCGCATCGGGTGGGCGCTCGCGCGGATCCTGGATCGAAAGAAAAGCGACGAGGATCAGCAGTTCGCGCGATACGCCCAGCCGCTGCGCCTCGACCAGCATGCGCGCCAGTGCGACGTCGATCGGCATCGCTGCCATGCCTCGACCGATATCGGTCAGCACATATTGAGAAGTGCGGTCATGGATGGCTGCTTTTTGATCTTCCACGCTCAAGGATGAACGCATAGATACGGCGCCGAGTTCCTGCAACCGCCGCCAGCCATCGCCGATCGCACGCGGATTCGGCGCTTCGACGAACGGAAAATTTTCCACCTCGCCCAGCTTCAGGCTGAGCATGCGCAAGATCACGCCGGCCAGCGAGGAACGCATGATTTCCGGATCGGAGTATTTCGGCCGCGCGTTGAAATCGTCCTCGGCATACAGGCGCAGGCACACGCCCGGTCCGATTCGACCGCAGCGGCCTTTGCGCTGCTCGGCCGCGGCCTGTGAGATCGGTTCGACGTGCAGGCGCTCGAGCTGGCTGCGCGGCAGGTAGCGCTTGACCCGCGCCGTGCCCGTGTCGACCACGTAGCGGATGCGCGGTACGGTCAGCGAGGTTTCCGCGACATTGGTCGCGAGCACGATGCGCCGCGCGGCACCGGGCTTGAACACGCGATCTTGCTCGGCCGCGGACAGGCGCGCGTACAGCGCAAGCACTTCGGTCGCGCGGTAGTTGCGCCGCGCGAGCGCCAAATGCGTTTCGCGGATCTCGCGTTCGCCCGAAAGGAAGATCAGCGCATCGCCGCGCGGATCCTCGCGCGTGATTTCGTCGACTGCGGCGATGATCTGCTCGACCTGGGTCAGGTTTTCCTTTTCCGGTGCGGGCCGCCAGCGCACTTCGACCGGATAACTGCGGCCCTCGACCTCGACCACGGGCGCGTTGCCGAAATGCGCGGCGAAACGCGCCGTGTCGATCGTCGCCGAAGTGACGATGAGCTTGAGATCCTTGCGGCGCGCGAGCAGGCGCTTGAGGTAGCCGAGCAGGAAATCGATGTTGAGGCTGCGCTCGTGCGCCTCGTCGATGATGATCGTGTCGTAGGCGTTGAGCCACGGATCGCCCTGCGTTTCCGCGAGCAGGATGCCGTCGGTCATGAACTTGATCAGGGTGCGTTCGCTGGCCTGGTCGGCAAAGCGCACCTGATAGCCGACGAGGCTGCCGAGTTCGGTCCCCAACTCGTCCGCCACACGCCGCGCCACGCTGCGTGCGGCGACGCGGCGCGGCTGCGTGCAGCCGATCAAGCCGGCGCGGCCGCGACCGGCGGCGAGGCAGAGTTTCGGCAACTGCGTGCTCTTGCCCGAACCGGTTTCGCCGGCGAGGACGATGACCTGGTGCTTGCGGATCAGTTCGACGATCTCGTCCGTGCGCGCCGCGATCGGCAACGACTCGTCGATACGGATCTCGGGAACGCTCGCCGAGCGCGTCGCATAGCGCGCCCGCGCGGCGGCGATGCGCGTGCGCAGGCGCGCGAGTGCAGCTTCGTCGGCTGCGCGCGACGCAAGCCGGTCGATCTCGCGCGACAGCGCGCGGCGATCGCGCAGCATCGTTTCGGCAATCTCGGCGCGCAGGGCGAAAAGCGGGGAGTCGGGAGAAATACGAGGTTTCACGCAGCGGCAGGTGGCGAGGTCCGTGATAGATGTGGTCTATCGCGGAGATCGCAACAATCGACTTCAATGTGGAATCGGGCGACATTATAGTGACGCTGTCCCCGCAAAAGGAGCGATCCATGGCCAAGCACAAGCAGAATCCAACCCGCATCGACATCGCGCCGAAGCTGCGCGAGAAGATGATCGCGCTGCTCAACGCGCAACTCGCCGACACGCTCGATCTGTACACCCAGGTCAAGCAGGCGCACTGGAACGTGAAAGGCCCCTACTTCATCGCCCTGCACGAACTGTTCGACGAGCTTGCCGAGCAGCTCGAGGGACCGGTGGATGACGTGGCCGAACGCGTGACCGCGCTCGGCGGCGTGGCGATGGGCACGGCGCGCATTGCGGCCAAGGCCTCGCGCCTCGCCGAACTGCCGCACGACAGCTACGACGGCATGCAGATGGTCGCCCTGCTCGCCGACCGCTACGCCCAGCTGGCCAAGTCGACCCGTGCCGCGATCGATGCCAGCAACGACGCGGGCGACGCCGACACGGCCGACCTGTTCACTGGCATCTCGCGCGGCCTCGACAAGTCGTTGTGGTTCCTCGAGGCGCATCTACAGTAGCCCGTGTCGCGGAAGACGGGCCCGAAGAAAGCGGAGAAATCGTTCTTTGCTTATGCTTTTTCTTCGGGACCCGCGCGCCCTTTCCTGCCCGCTTTATTGCTTCCGGCGATATGCGTTTGCCGCATAATAGGTAGATGCCCAGCCTGACCCATCTGCAACGCCTCGAAGCCGAAAGCATCGACATCCTGCGCGAAGCCGTCGCCGAGTCCCAGCGGCCGGTGATGTTGTATTCGATCGGCAAGGATTCGTCGGTGATGCTGCACCTCGCGCGCAAGGCATTTTACCCGAGCCGACCGCCGTTTCCACTGCTCCATGTCGATACGACCTGGAAGTTCCGCGACATGTACGCGATGCGCGAACGCGCCGCGCGCGAGTCGGGCATGGAGCTGATCGTGCACAAGAATCCGGAAGCCGAAGCGCTCGGCATCAATCCGTTCACGCACGGCTCGGCCAAGCATACGGACATGTGGAAAACGCAGGGGCTAAAGCAGGCACTCGACCTGCATCGTTTCGACCTCGCCTTCGGCGGCGCGCGTCGCGACGAGGAGAAGTCGCGCGCGAAGGAACGCGTGTTCTCGTTCCGCTCGGCGCAGCACCAGTGGGACCCGAAGAACCAGCGTCCCGAACTCTGGCGCCTGTACAACACGCGCAAGAACCCCGGCGAATCGATCCGCGTGTTCCCGCTGTCGAACTGGACCGAGCTCGACATCTGGCAGTACATCCACCTCGAAGACATCCCGATCGTGCCGCTCTACCTCGCCGCCGAACGGCCCGTGGTCGAGCGCGACGGCATGCTGATCATGGTCGACGACGAACGTTTTCCGCTGCGCAGCGGCGAGACGCCGAAAAACAAATCGGTTCGTTTCCGCACGCTCGGTTGCTACCCACTGTCGGGCGCGATCGAGTCGACCGCGGCGACGCTGCCCGCGATCATCCAGGAGATGCTGCTGGCGACGACGACCGAACGCCAGGGTCGCCTGATTGATCACGACTCGTCCGCATCGATGGAGAAGAAGAAGGCGGAGGGATACTTCTGATGAATACCGCCGCCCTCTCCGCCGACCGCACCCTGATCGAAAACGACATCGAGCAGTACCTGCGCACGCACGAAAACAAGTCGCTGTTGCGCTTCATCACCTGCGGCAGCGTCGACGACGGCAAGAGTACCTTGATCGGGCGCATGCTGTACGAAGCCAAGACGCTGCTCGACGACCAGATGTCCACGCTCGACGCCGACTCGAAGAAGCACGGTACCCAGGGCGACGAACTCGACTTCGCCCTGCTCGTCGACGGGCTTTCCGCCGAACGCGAACAGGGCATCACGATCGATGTGGCCTACCGCTTCTTCTCGACCGACAAGCGCAAGTTCATCGTCGCCGACACGCCGGGGCACGAGCAGTACACGCGCAACATGGTCACCGGTGCCTCGACCGCCGACCTCGCCGTGATTCTGATCGACGCGCGCAAGGGCGTGCTCACGCAGACGCGGCGGCACAGTTATCTAGTCTCGCTGGTCGGCATCAAGCATGTCGTGCTCGCGGTCAACAAGCTAGACCTCGTCGGCTATTCCGAAGAGGTCTTCAACGAGATCGACCGCGAGTACCGCGCCTTCATCGAACGCCTCGACGGCAGCATCGAGCGCGTCACCAGCATCCCGATGGCGGCGCTGCGCGGCGACAATATCGCCGAGGCGAGCACGAATACGCCGTGGTACACCGGGCCGAACCTGCTTGAATTCCTGGAAAATGTGGAAATTGCCGCATCTTCCACAAATGCACCGCTGCGCATGCCGGTGCAATGGGTCAACCGCCCGAACCTCGACTTCCGCGGCTTCTCGGGCCGCATCCTCGGCGGCTCGGTCAAACCCGGCGACGCAATCCGCGTACTGCCCTCGGGCAAGACCTCGACCGTCGCGCGCATCGTCAGCCTCGACGGCGACAAGGCTCAAGGCGTGAGCGGCGAGTCGGTCACGCTGACGCTCGCCGACGAAATCGACATCAGCCGCGGCGACGTGATCTCTTCGGCACACGATCCGGCCGGACTCGCCGATCAGTTCGAAGCGACGATCGCCTGGCTCGACGAGACGCCGATGCTGCCGGGCCGCGCCTATCTGGTGAAGACCGGCGCGAGCACGGTCGGCGGCTCGATCTCGAAACCGAAATACGTGGTCGAAGTGAACACGCTCGACCGTCTCGTCGCCAAGACGCTCAACGTCAACGAGGTCGGCGTGTGCACGCTGACGCTCGACCGCGCAGTCGCGTTCGATCCCTACGCGGACAACCGCGACATGGGCAGCTTCATCGTCATCGATCGCCTGAGCAACCACACGATCGCCGCGGGCACGATTCATTTCGCCCTGCGTCGTTCGCAGAACATCCACTGGCAGGCGCTCGAAGTCGACAAGGCAGCGCGCGCGCGGCTCAATGGGCACAAACCCTGCGTGCTCTGGTTCACCGGCCTCTCGGGCAGCGGCAAGTCGACGATCGCGAACCTCGTCGAACGCAAGCTGCACGCGCTCGGCGTGCGCACCTACCTGCTCGACGGCGACAACGTGCGCCACGGCCTGAACAAGGACCTCGGCTTTACCGCCCCCGACCGCATCGAGAACATCCGCCGCATCGGCGAGGTGGCCAAGCTCATGGTCGACGCCGGCCTGATCGTGCTCACCGCGTTCATCTCGCCGTTCCGCTCCGAGCGCAAGCTCGCGCGCGACATGGTCGGCGCCGGCGAATTCGTCGAAATCTTCGTCGACACCTCGCTCGCCGTCGTCGAAGCGCGGGATCCGAAGGGCTTGTACAAGAAGGCGCGGCGCGGCGAATTGAAAAACTTCACCGGCATCGATTCGCCATACGAAGCACCCGATGCGCCCGAGCTGCATCTCGAAACGGAGAAGCTCAACGCCGAAGCCGCTGCCGACAGCATCGTGGCCGAGCTGCGCGCACGCGGCGTACTCGGTCTGCACGCGTAGAAATCCGCGCAATCGCTATTTCGACAGCAGCTTGCGCAGCGCGGACAGGCCGCGGTCGATCATCGCGAAATCGACGCAGCCGAAACCGAAGATCAGGCCGGTGCGTGTTTCGCGCCCGAGAAAATAGCGGCTGAAGCTGTGCAGCTTCACGTTGGCCTGCAGCAGCGCCTTGGTCACCTGCTCCCAATCGTCGGAAGAATGCGCCTGCGCGCTGAGATGCATGCCATACAGCGACGGAATCGGCGCCAGCCATTCGCCGAAGTCGGTGGTCAAGCGCTGCGTCAGATGTTCGCGACGACGCTGGTACAGCTGGCGCATCTTGCGCACGTGCCGGGTCAGATGGCCCTCGTCGATGAACGCGGCGACGCCGCGCTGCAACGGCGTCGGGCAATGCCAATCTAGGCAGTTCTTCGCCGCAATCAGCGTCGGCATCGCCCATTCCGGTGCGACGAGGAAGCCGAGGCGCAGCGTCGGCAACATGCATTTGGAGAACGTGCCGACGTAGAACGCGACGTCGGCGGCTTCGGGCGTGCGCAACGCCGAAAGTGGGCTGCTGTCGTGGCGAAATTCGCCGTCGTAGTCGTCCTCGACGATCACCGCATGATGTCTGCGCGCGAACTCGACCAGTGCACGCCGCCGCCGCGCCGACATCGTCACCCCGAGCGGGAACTGATGCGAAGGACACAGGCAGATCACGCCGACGTCGGCCGGCAAGCGGTCGACCATGAGCCCCTCGTCGTCGACACCGACCGGCACGAGCTTCGCCCCGGCCGCGGCGAACGCCACGCGCATCGGCGGATAGCCTGGATCCTCGACCGCGACGACGGTTTTGCCGGGGATGACCAGCACGCGCGCGAGCAGATCGAACGCCTGCTGTGCGCCCGAAGTGACGAGCACGTCATCCGCATGGCAGGCGACCGCACGCGTCAGTGCGATATGCCGCGTGATCGCATTGCGCAGCTGATAGTTGCCCTGGTTGCCCTGCGGGCTGCGATAGCTCGCCGGCTTTCGCTCCAGCGTGCGCAGCTGCTTCGCCGTGGCGCGGCGGAATATCTCGTGCGGAAACAGGCGCGAATCGACCAACGCAGGCCGCAGGTCGATCGCCGGCGCCTTGCGCGAGGTCGGCTGCATCGGCGGATCACGCCAGAATCCCATCGCCGCCGTCACCTCGGGCCGCAGCCAGAACGTGTTGAGACGATGCGTGCTCGCGCGCGCGCCCGAGCGCTTCGCCCGCGACGGCGCCTTCGGCAGCGTTTCGGTGACAAACGTGCCGGCACCGCGCCGCGCGACGACATAGCCTTCGTTGAGCAGCGCGTCATAGACCTCGGCCAGCGTGTTGCGCGAGACGCCGAAGAAAGCCCGCGCCTGCCGCGTCGCCGGCAGTTGCGCGCCGAGCGGCAGCCGGCCGTCGACGATCGCCGCCTTGAGTTGGCCCTGCAGGTTGCGCGCGACATTGCGCGATCCCGGCTCGGTCGGGACGAGTTCGATTTCGAAGAAGGGCTTCAACGCTCAGCTGTCCGACAAGTGACCCGGCAATTTTTTCGTCATGTGGCCCTTCAGGCAAGTCCCCTGCGGCCGAATCATTGCGTCATCGAAATTGAGGAGTTGTCATGTACCAATCCATTCTTGTCGCGGCGCTCTGCGCCGTCCTCGGCACGGGCGTCACTTTGGCTCATGCGGCCGAGGACAGCAATGGCGCAATCGCCAAAGCAGTCGCCGATGCTTCACGTCCCGCGACCGACACGGTGCGCGACGCCAATCGCAAGCCGGCGCCCGTGCTCGCGTTCGCCGGCGTCAAACCCGGCGACAAAGTTGCCGACTACGGCACCGGCGCCGGCTATTTCACCCGGCTGTTCTCCGCCATCGTCGGCGCGAACGGCCATGTCTATGCAAGCGTGCCGAGCGGACTGCTGCAGTATCCGAACATCGTCAAAGGCATCGCCGAGGTGCAGCAGTTCGCGTTCACGCATGCGAACGTAAGCGTGACCTACGCCGCGCCGATCGACGCTGCGCGCTATGCGGAGCCGCTCGATGTGCTCTGGATCTCGCAGAACTACCACGACCTGCCCGACGATTTCATGGGTCCGGTCGACATGGCCGCGTTCAACCGCGCCGTTTACGCCGCGCTGAAACCGGGCGGTGTCTACATCGTGCTCGACCATGTCGCCGCGAAAGGCTCGCCGGTCAACGTCACCGACACGTTGCATCGCATCGAACCCGCCACCGTGCGGCGCGAGGTCGAAGCGGCCGGATTCAAGTTCGACAGCGAGAGCAAGCTGCTTGCCAATCCGGGCGACCCGCATACGAAGGGTCCGTTCGATGCGTCGATCCAGGGCCACACCGATCAGTTCATCCTGAAATTCCGCAAGCCGGGCTAAGCGCCGGCAGCAGCGTTTCCCGATCTTTTCCCGCGGAGCAAACATGAAACTCTCCTCTCTACTGTGCGCTGGCGCACTTGCCGCCGCCGGCGCGCTCGTTGCGCCAACTGTGCACAGCAATCCGTCCACGAGACCTTCCGTCGAGCGCGACGGCAGCCACGACTTCGATTTCGATGTCGGCGTGTGGAAAACGCATATCGTGCGCAGGCTGCATCCGCTCAGCGGTTCGACCGAGTGGATCGAGCTGAATGGCACGGTCACCATACGCAAGGTCTGGGGCGGTCGCGCCCAACTTGAGGAAATCGAAACGGACGGCCCGCTGGGCCATTGGCAGGGCATGTCGCTGTTCCTGTACAACCCGAGCGCGCACCAGTGGAGCCAGACCTTCATCGGCAGCAAAGGTGGCGCGTTCGCTGGCGGCACAATCGGTTCCTTCAGGAACGGTCGCGGCGAGTTGTTTGCGCCGGACACGTTCGACGGCCGCGCGATCCTCGTGCGCGGCGCCTGGTCCGACATCACGCCCAAATCGCATCGTTACGAAGAATCGTATTCGGCCGATGGCGGCAAGACCTGGGAAGTGCAGTTCACCGCGGACAAGACGCGCCTGGCCGATGCTGCGCCCGCGCCGGTGGTCAAAGCCGATCACGACGGCAGCCACGATTTCGATTTCGATTTCGGCAGCTGGAAGACGCATTCTTCGCGCCTGCAGCATCCGCTGACCGGTGCCAAGGATTGGGTCGAAACGGACGGGCTTACCCAGGTGACCCCGGTCTGGAGCGGCAAGGCCAGCCTCGTCGAGTTCAAGATCGTAAGCGCGGAAGGTCCCGACGAGGCGCTCGCGTTGCGCGTCTACAATCCGACGACGAAGCAATGGAGCATCAACTTCGCCACGCTCAAGGGCGGCATGCTCGGCGACGCACCCGGCATCGGCGAAGCCCACGACGGGCGCATCGATTTCTATGATCAGCGGCGCGTCAATGGCAAGGCCACGCTGGCGCGACTGTCGATCTGGAGCACCGGCGCCGATGCGGTCCAGTCCGAACAGGCGTTCTCCGCCGACGGCGGCAAGACCTGGGAAGTGAACGCAACCGATCGCTACACGCGCGCCGACGGCGTGGCGGCGAAGTAAGGCCGTCGCCGTCGCCGCGTTTGCTCAAGGCGTACCATGCAGGTCGATCGGCTTGCCCGCTTCGGGATACGCACGATCGAAATCCAGGCCGAGCGCCTTGGCGATCGTTGCGGCGATCTGGTTCTGGTAAAGCGTAGGACCGCCTTCTAGCTCGCCGCGTCGTGCATCGTCCGGCGCGGCCACGATGACCCAGATGTTCTTTGCCGCTTCGATTTCCTCGTCGTGCGAACCCCAGAAGTCGGGCGTCTTGCCGCGGCCGTGGTCGGCAGTGACGATCAGCACCGTGTTGTCGCGATACTGCGGCATGGCCTGCAATTGGGTCCACAGCTCTTCGAGGAAATGATCGGCGTGTCGCAGCGACTGCAGCAGCAGTTCGTAGCGGCCATCATGCGCAACTTCGTCGGTGTCGCCCAGCAGCACGTAGAGCAGGCGTGGCCGTTCGCGCTTGAGATAGTCGAGGGCGAAACGCTCGGTGATGTAGTCGAAGCGCGAACCGTCCCAGGCGACCATTTCATCCTGTGCCGCGCTGAGCGCGCGCAGCGCCGGATCGCCGCTCGCATACGCCGCGAAACCGGCGTTGAGCATGATCGTGCCGGGTTCGTGCTCGGCGAATGAATTGGTCAGGTCCCAACTCGAAAACGCGGCGACCGCGGATCGCGGCAGTTGCAGTTCGCGGCGCGCGAATTCGAGCACGGTCGGCACCGGAATGCGTTGCTCCTTGTTGTCGACGATCACCTCGTCGTGCGCGCGACCGGTAAGTATCTCCGCATACCCCGGATACGAGGTATGGAAGCGATTGGTCACTTCGACATGGCTGCGTTTCGCCGGATCGCCGGCGATCCAGGCGTGCTGTCGCAACAGCGTGCCCCAGAGGAACGGCATGGTCTTCGCGCGCCGCTCCTCCGCCGTCGGCGCCCAATAGCGCTGGTAGGACGCGTTGCCATCGAGCGGCGCGCCACGCGCCAGATGCTTCATCACGGCGATGTCGGCACCGCCGAACATCTCCTGCACGCGCACGCCGTCAAGCGTGACGAGGACCACGTTGCGCGGCCTCGCCGCGGACCCGGCCGCGTGACCCAACGCGCAGCACGACAGCAGACAAGACAGCAGCAGACGCAGCGACATGCATTTCCTCCCCGATGGCGGCCGCCGCAGCTTAGCCGATTTCGACACCCGTAACCGCGACGTCATCTTCGCCCATTAGCGTGGCGGCTTGGTCTCCACGCCGAGCCGCCCGCCGATGTCCAAGCCCAGCCTCATCGACAAACTGGACCACGCGTTGTTCAACGCGATCTATTCGCGCAACCTGGTCTACAACACCTGCTGGGAAGATCCGGCGATCGACCGTCAGGCGCTTGCGCTCGGGCCCGACGACACGATGCTGGTCATCTCGAGCGCGGGCTGCAACGTGCTCGACTACGCCCTGCTCGGACCGAAGCGCATCCATGCGGTCGACGCGAATCCGCGCCAGATCGCGCTGCTCGAGTTGAAGATCGCCGCGATCCGCGCGCTCGATTACGACGACTACTTCGCGATCTTCGGCGAAGGACATCATTCCGATTTCAAGAATCTCTACCAGCAGAAGCTGCGCGTGCAGCTCTCGCCGTTCGCACGGCAGTGGTGGGACAAGCACTGGGACTGGTTCGCGGGCAAGCACGGCAGCTTCTACTTCCACGGCTTGTCCGGCATGGTCGCGCGCGGCGTGCGCGCATATTTCAAGTTGCGTCCCGGGCTCGCCTCGGCGATCAACGCATTGCTCGACGCAAAGTCGCTGCCGGAGCAGCAGAAGATCTACGACGAGCGCGTGTCGCCGCTGCTGTGGAACAAGACGGTCAACTGGATCATCTCGCGCCAGTTCGTGATGAGCCTGCTCGGCGTGCCGTATCCGCAGCGCAAACTGGTCGAGGCGCAGCACGAATTCGGCATCCACGGCTTCATCCGCGGCGCGGTCGAGTACGTGTTCCGCCAACTGCCGCTGTCGGACAACTATTTCTACCGCGTCTACCTCACCGGCCGCTACCGCCGCGACTGCTGCCCTGAGTATCTGAAGGAAACCGGCTTCAACGCGCTCAAGGCCGGCCTCGTCGACCGCATCGAGCTGCACACGACGACGGTGACGGAGCTGCTGTCGCAGAACGAAACGCCGATCTCCCGCTTCGTCCTGCTCGACCACATGGACTGGATGAGTTCGTACTATCCCGACGCTCTGGTCGAGGAATGGAACGCGATCCTCAATCGCGCCACGCCCGGCGCGCGCATCCTGCTACGCAGCGCGCAGTCAAAGCCCGCCTTTCTCGAAAGCATTCGCGTGGGACCCGGGCAGAATCGCCTGCGGGAAATTTTCCATTTCGCCGACGACCTCGCCGATTCGCTGCAAAGCGGCGATCGAGTGCACACCTACGCGGGCTTCGTGATCGCCGATGCCAAGGCTTGAGGCGCTGCGTTCCGATTTTGGCGTGCTGCGCGCGATGCTGCGCGGCATACCGCAGGGCGGCTCGCATGCGGAAAATCTGCAGGGTTTCTATAGCGCGCAGGCGGATGACTACGACCGCTTCCGCGAACGCCTGTTGCGCGGTCGCGAGCGGCTGATCGCGCGCCTCGTCGCGCAACTGCCGCCGCAGGCGCGCATCGTCGAGCTCGGCGGCGGCACCGGACGCAATCTCGACTTCTTCGGCGAGCGGCTGCACGACGTCGCGAGCTTCGACCTCGTCGACCTCTGCCCCGCCCTGCTCGATCGCGCACGCGTGCGCATCGCGCGCCATCCGCAGGTGCGTATGATCGAAGCCGACGCGACGACGTGGCAACCCGACGCGCCGGTGGACTGTGTCTACTTCTCCTATTCGCTGACGATGATCCCCGACTGGCGCGCGGCGCTCGCCAACGCGCTCGCGATGCTCAAGCCCGGCGGCCTGCTCGGCGTGGTGGATTTTTATACTTCCTCGGCGCGGCCGGCCGCGGGCCTCGTGCGCCACAATGCGTTCACGCGCCGATTCTGGCCGCGCTGGTTCGGCCACGACGGCGTGCGCCTGGATCCCGCGCACCTCGCCTTGCTGCGTGAACTCCTGGCGCAACACCAACTCTCGGAGCATCGCGCCGCGGTGCCGTATCTGCCGTTGGTGCGCGTGCCCTACTACGTTTTCGTCGGCCAACGATTCGGCGCGGAATAACCTCGCTTCGGCGCAAAATTACCTCGGCCCGCCCCGCCGTTTCTTCGCGCGTCACTTCAAACCGGATGCAGATCGGTTCATAGTGTGCGCCCTGCAGACGCGAGCGTGCGCCGAGTGAACGCAACGATCATCGCCAAACCCTTTCCGGCACCGGGCAAGCCGTCCTTCTGGCCACTGCAAATCGCGGGCTGGACGGCCTATTTCATCCTCAATGCCACCGCTGTGATCGGCGAAGGCACCGAACCGCGCTACGTCTGGGTCTCGCTGAGCGTCGCGATCGCCGGTTTTGTGGTCACCAGCCTGCTGCGGCTCGGCTACCGCCGCGTGTGGTCGCTGCCGCCGCCGCGCATGGCCGGCCTCGCCGCAGCGCTGCTGATTGCCGCGACGCTGGTGCAGGCGCTCATCTACGTCTGCGTCAAATTCGCCCTGCATTTCTGCGACGACTGCATGTCGCACAATCCGCTCAGCTACATGTGGTATTTCCTGTCGATGTTCTACGTGTTCCTGTCCTGGAGCGGGTTGTACTTCGGCATCAAGTTCGCGCGTCAGCTGACCGAGCAGAAGGAAGCCGCGCTACGCGCACAGAATGCCGCGCACACGGCGCAACTGAAAATGCTGCGCTACCAGCTCAATCCGCATTTCCTGTTCAACACGCTCAACGCGATTTCGACGCTCGTGCTCGACGACAAGCGCGACACCGCCTATCGCATGGTCGGCAGCCTGTCGTCGTTCCTGCGCCATTCGCTCGACTCCGACCCCGAGCAGCGCGTGCCGCTCGCGCAGGAAATCGACGCGCTCAACCTCTACCTCGGCATCGAGCAACTGCGCTTCGGCGAGCGCCTCGCCGTCGCGATGGACATCGAGCCGGCAACGCGTACGGCACTGGTGCCGAGCCTGATCCTGCAACCGCTGATCGAAAACGCGATCAAGTATGCCGTGTCCAAACGCGAGGAAGGCGGCCGCATCGAACTCGTGGCACGCCGCGACGATAAGATGCTCGACCTGCACCTGCGCGATGACGGCCCCGGTTTCGCCGAGGGCGAGTTGGTTTCGAATGGCCACACGCGTGTCGGCCTCGCCAACACACGCGAGCGCCTGCGTGTGCTTTACGGCGAACGCCAGCATTTCGAAATCGGCAACCGCGAGCCGCATGGCGTCGACGCGCATATCCGCCTGCCATTCGAAATCGCGCAGGGAACCGCCTGAGATGACACCGATCCGCACCCTGATCGTCGACGACGAACCGCTGGCGCGCAGAGGGCTGGAATTGCGCCTGCGTCGCCACGCCGACATCGAAATCGTCGCCGAGGCCGGCAACGGCCGCCAGGCCTTCCACGCCATTTCCACGCTGCGCCCGCAGCTCATGTTCCTCGACGTGCAGATGCCCGGCATCGACGGCTTCGAACTGCTGCGTGCGCTGCCCGCGACGCAGATCCCGCTGACCGTGTTCGTCACCGCCTATGACCAATACGCGCTGGCCGCGTTCGCCGCGAGCGCGCTCGACTACCTGCTCAAGCCGGTCGACGACGCGCGCCTCGACGAGTCGATCGAGCGCGCACGCGCGCGCCTCGGCGCGCGCAAGACCGAAGACCACTACGAGCGCCTGCTCAAGCTGATCGCGACTCTGCCGGAAGGCGCGAAGTCGAAGCTCGATGCGCATCTCGCCGACGACACGGAGCTGCCCGCAACCAGCAAACTCACGGTCAAGGACGGCCACCGCCTGCTGCGCATCGACATCGAAACGATCCGCTGGATCGACGCTGCCGGCGATTACATGTGCATCCACGCCGGCGACGACACCCATGTGCTGCGCGGCACGATGCAGCAACTCGAACGCCGCCTCGACCCACGCCGCTTCGCGCGCGTGCACCGCTCGAGCATCGTCAACCTCGCCCGTGTCAGGGAGATGCGCCCGCACCTCAATGGCGAATACTTCCTCGTGCTCGATTCGGGGCATGAGTTGAAGCTGTCACGCAGTTATCGCGACAAGGTGAAGTTGCTTACCTGAGGTGGGCTTGTTGCTCGTCTTTCCGGCAGGGATTGCCGAAGCCAGACTGCATGGACGCCATGCGGCCCGCTCTTTCAACATCTCATGACGCATCCATTCGGTTTTCCGCTCGCTTCCCGCGAGCGGGTCACTTTCTCTTGCTTGTGCAAGAGAAAGTAACCAAAGAGAACACACCCCGGATGCCGCGCTGCCTACGGCAGTGCGCGAGGACAGGTCGGGGTTCGTTGATTGAACTTCCCTGTCCAAGCAACGAACTCGCGCGCATCGTGCGCGCGACCTTTACAGGCATTTCCGACCTGCCCTCGCCGCGGCAAACGGGGGCCCAAGATCAAGAGCAGCAGAGTGCGAGGCTTCTCCGCTATTGCTTCTGCGCGCAGGAGCGCGCTGCTTTGGCTTTTCCGGGTCCCCATTGCATTGCGGCGGCAGCGGTCGGAAAAGCCCGCAGGGGC
>Ga0207647_10000120_pt1 | contig 61491 bp, 58 predicted proteins | sample KBSCornC2_FD_184295 | JGI IMG/M metagenome (GOLD analysis project Ga0207647, IMG submission 184295) | Corn rhizosphere microbial communities from Kellogg Biological Station, Michigan, USA - C2 (SPAdes) (version 2) | ecosystem: Host-associated > Plants > Roots > Rhizosphere ...
TGATCATCGCTTAAAATTAAGATTAATCAATGGTTTTGAGAGAGGTATAGGAAAGAAGATCCAATAGACGCATTGCTCAAAATGGCCATTGGTCATTTTCAATTTGAGGCGATACAGGCCAAAGAGTTTCTTAAAATTCTATTCATTCGCTCGATAGGTCACTTTAAACAGTTATATGAACAAGGCATTATACCTAAACATATACCTAAAAATCCGTATGTATATTACAAAAAAAATGGTGATTGGGTGGGGTATTCTGATTCTCTAAGTCAATTTTGATTTTAAAGTGGCGATTCTGATTAACATGACCACAACCTTCCGGCGCAAGGTTATATAGTTTTAAGTGTTTTTTTTACCTGCAATTGGGGTCTTTACAATTATGGCTGTCTTTGAAAACAGGAACGACTATTTCTTTGCCCCATATTCTATTTCCTGCCTTTTGAGGATGTCTTATAAAATGATTATTCCTGGTTTGAAAATATAAGGTGATAGCTGCCTTGCATTCGTCAAGACTTGTATAATCGCTATTGTGAATAATAGATTTGGCCAGTCCACTGAATACAGATTCAATCACATTTAAAAATTGTGCAGAAGCCGGGAGTGGTGCCAATTCCACCAATGGTGTTTTGTGGACAAGCCGGTAACTTTCGCTATTCAATTGCTCAATATAGCTGACCAATTTTTTAGAGGCGTGCCAGGATGCAGCATCCCAGGAAAAGTAAAGTTTTTCCTCATTTTGATATTTGATCAGTAGCAAGTCTATGAGTTTGATCATTTCTTCGGTATCTTTTTTTTGTGAATAGAAATGCGTGATCTGATTTTGAGATAGCTCCAATGCCGCCGTACAGATAGTCCAGCCTTTGCTTTTTTGAATCTGCGGAAACGTTTTTCTTTCGCTCCTCTTGACCAACGACCGGCCTCCTTTCATTTTCACAGCGAAAGGGCCAAACTCATCTACCGAAAAAAACTTCTCCCTTGATCCAAGATTTTGCAGGATTGCAGTGATCTTGTCCATCTTTTCCCGGAAGTTGGGATCGGGACTTGTCAACACTTCCCTTGCCTTGCGGTAAACATAACCCTCTTTTTTAAGATAGGCCGATATGGTGGAGCCGGATATGTAAATGCCATATACCTTTTGATAAACGGCAGATAAATCTGCCAGAAACCAGGATGTACGATTGATCCCGTGTAATTTTGGGGACTCATGAATTAGCCTTACCAAATTGTCGCGCTTTTCTTTGATTCCGTTTATGATATCCTTATTCGCACGCCGGGGTTGCTTTTCCAGTCCTTTAATGCCTTTTGCTTTGTAGTCCCTAATCCAATCCGATACTTTATCAGCGCCGCGATCTACCTTAATAGCAATATCAACCGCCGATTTTGAATGAAAAGACTCCATGATGACCACTGACCGTTCCCATTTACGTCTGTCGGAGGATCTACGCCATCGTTTCAATATTTTTAAGTCTTCCGCAGGTATTGTAAGCACTTGCGAAAAGTTACGAAGCACGACTTTGTTCTCTTTTAACCATTTTGAAAAATGCTGGCAAAACGCGGAGCGATTGTAACCATTTGGATAAATAGCCAAATAACGTAGCCAGACATCCTTTGCGCTGGCGGGTTTATCTAAACCTATTAATAATGGCAAGACGTTTATCAATTCCTGATATTTATCATTCCGTGGATATTCGATTTTGAAAACGGGAATTCCAACATCTTGATAAACTGCTCCGCCTGGAAAGTTATCGGCAAATGCCTTGTATTTTTTGATATAACTTTTCACGGTGTTTCTGGAAATGGCTAACCTCCGGGAGGTTAGTCTGATATTGATTGCTCCGTTTAAAAGCATGCGACCAATAGATATTTGTTTTTTCTCAGGGATTCTTGTACGTGCCATACTTAAAAATTTAGTGTACCGACAGTAATTACCTGATAAAACTTCGTTATGTTAATATGGTTTCCAAAGATGTGTTAATGCGAAATTTAAGGTATACCTTAAAATTGCATTATTTTAAGGTAATCAATATCATCCGAGATGACTTTAATGCCACAAAACTCATTGACATTAAAATATTTAATTTTTAAGGTCAATAGTTTATATTTGTATTATGCCATACCCAATAAACCCTGACCGGAGTGTTCCCTGGAATACCTTGCCGGAACTGCCAATTGACAAAAACCTCTATGAAGATGTCGAAATTTACAGTCAATTGGGTAATGCCAAAGCCGCGCTTGGCCGCTTACAGGGCAGAAGTATCGTCATTCCAAATCAAGGGTTGCTCATTAATTCCATTAGTTTACAGGAAGCGAAAGCATCCAGCGCAATAGAAAATATCTTTACAACTGATGATGAATTGTACCAGGCCTACAGTGAAGAACAAATCCAGCAATTAAACGGGCCGTCCAAAGAAGTACTGTATTATCGGGAAGCCTTATGGGAAGGTTATACGTATTTGAAAGCAGAGCAGGTTTTTGACGAAAATTACTTCGTGAAAATGTACCGGATCGTTAGCCAGTTTAATGATGGCATCAGAACCCCCATCGCCCAAATTGTTATCAAAGAGGGTGGCACCGGGCCAAATGCTGGGAAAGTTTCCTACACGCCGCCAAGGGGCAAAGGAGTAGTCGAAGCAAAACTCCACAACTTGATCGAATTTTTGAACGACGACAAAACTTATGCCATAGACCCATTGTTGAAAATGGCCATTGGCCATTTTCAATTTGAGGCGATACACCCTTTCCGGGATGGCAATGGCCGCACCGGCAGAATTTTCAACATCCACTATCTGACCAAAAAAGGCCTGCTGGATTATCCTATCCTTTTTTTAAGCCGTTACATCATGGACCATAAAGAAGATTACTACGCAGGACTTGCCGGGGTAACCCAAAGAGGAAGTTGGAAGAGCTGGTTGTTATATATGCTAAAAGCTGTCGAGGTGACATCGAACATCACCTATGACAAGATCAACGACATCGTTAGTGCAAAAGATGCCATTTTAAAAGCCATCATCGAAGATACCGACATCGCACGCCCCGAATCGCTGGTCAATGCCATATTTACCCAACCATACACACGGGTAAAGCACCTGGTCGGCGGCAATATTTATGCGGAAAATACTGCCAGAAAATACCTTGACCAGTTAACGGACATGGGTGTTTTGGAAAAGAGAGTAATCGGTAAAGGCAATTATTACCTAAATCTGGAACTGTACAGGATACTATCTGAATAACCTGTGCTGACCATTATTTTCTTCGCGGTTTGCGCTTAAGTTTCAGGGTTTCCGCTTTTTTCTCTATTTCCTGGCGCGTAAGCTTTTGATGGGATAGCAACCAGTTAATTAACATCTTTTTTGAAAACCGGATACCCCCTCCGGGTAAACCTATATAAGGTAATTCTCCGGCAGATTTTAACTGGTAAAGCGTTTGGCGGGAATACCCGTTATTGTTTCGGCGATCTCGTATCCGCCAATTTCGTCTTCGTCATTTAAGGTTTCATCAACCGGCATGAACCCGGTCATGCATTCTTTTATAATGACCATTAAATCTGCGACGGTCAGATCAATCAAACGCGTATTTTTATCTATACTCATAGTTGCAAATTTACCATCACCAACCGGTAGCCACTATCTCTATTACCTTCTTTATTACCATCTCCATTACTTGTCTACCATCAGATGTCTCAGCAGGTTTATTTTGATGTTTGTGTGTTAAGCCTGAATGGATAAGGCTGTAGCACAGATAATCCAATATAAAGGCATGAGGTTTAGCTTGTTTCATCAGTACTATAAAATTACGGCCGCATTCCGCATAGTAACTCTCAAAGTCATCTTAATATATCTGTATATCTGGGACTTAAAGTGGGATTATACTTGATTTTTTTTAAAAACATAACTAACTTATTATTAGATAGTTATGTTTTCTTATAAAGCATCTTTATGCTTTATTGCAACTCATTGATTTACAATGAAATAAGTCAGAGAGCGTCTTTTTTTGGAAAAAAAAGACGATACGAAAGACGCAATGGAATTGTGATTGTTTTTTGATTTTTAAAGAGAGTTAAAATTGAAAAACCCCTTAATTTCGCTAATTAAGGGGTTTTTCAATTTAAAAAAGCAAGATTCAAAATATTTTTCGATCCTTGAAATAGAGCTATAACTAACTGATTATTAGATAGTTATAGCGCTCAGCGGAGAGGGAGGGATTTGTACCTATCCCAATTTCCTGCTCTATTTCGATATTTTAAGGGTTTTCAATTCTTTACTCACCGAATTACTCACCACTTTAAATTTAGTTTGATGTAGCTGCAAATGCTATAATCAAATATACTCAAATTATGACATCTAATTAAATAAATCCAAATTTCTGCAACCACAATCCGCAAGTTCAAAAAGCATCTTGTCGAAAAACCGGATTATTGATAATAAATAGTTATCCTTTATTATTCGTAAATAACCGTTCCTAATCGACCAATATTAGGATATTAAAAAATATAATCATACGAAATCCTCAAATTTGATTCCCCGGGAAAACAAGACCGGGGCAGAAATGAAGATTTGACCAAACCTCAAAACTTGACACATCCCAAGCGCTCGTTTTGTACCGCCATTCCGCATTGTAACCGTCAGGTAACAATTCAACTAAACGATTCATTTTATCGCCACGAGTTCAATTCGGCTCTGATTTTGGAGAATTCGCTGAAATCTGATTTTGCTCAACTGGAGGTAATTTGCTCAACTGGAGGTAAATTGCAGAGCAAATCCCTTATTTGTTGAAATGTAAATAATTCGTATTTTTACGTTTAAAGCCTGACCTGAACAGTTTAAATCAATTCCTTAAAAGGTTCAACCGCAACTTTTTCAGTCGATAGGCGATTTGACCAATTATTTATGGAGATTCATTTTCTTAGAGCTGATTACGGGGATTGTATATGGATTAATTTTACTGACGATGCCGGTTCAATCCGAAATATCGTAATTGATGGGGGCCCGCCTGAAACTTATGAGGTCGATAAAAACGAAAAAGGGAAACCGGAAGCGGGCGCACTTCAAAAACTCATTATTGATTTGAAAAGGGATCAGCAAAAAATTGACCTGCTCATCATTACCCATATCGACGACGATCATATTGGTGGCATTTTAAAATGGTTCTCAAACGACACTGGCGCTGCCGCAATAATAAACGATGTATGGTTTAATTCCGGTAAACTTATCGCAGATACGTTCAAACGAAATGAAAATAAAGACCTTAATGCTTTTATTAAGCGTCACAATGCGAAACTCTCCACTAGTATTGACCAAGGCATCGAATTTGGCCAATATATTTTCGACAATAAAATTTGGAACAGGGACTTGATCCTTCAGGGTATGATCAAAAAGAAATTCGGGCTTACTTTTAAAATCCTTTCTCCTAATAAACCCAAATTAGATCTGCTGCTTCGCCATTGGAAGAAAAAAGACCCTAACTTAAACACCGGGGTTGCTTATAATGATTATGGGAAAACATTAAAGGAACATCTAAAAAATGATACCTACACACAGGATGGTTCCTATCCTAATGGTAGTTCCATCGCTTTTTTAATAGAGTATAAAGAGCGAAAATTCTTGTTTTTAGGGGATTCCCATCCGGCAGTTATTGTCAAGGGCATGAAGTTGTTTAATATTACTCCCGCAAAGCCGGTTAAAGTGGACTTAGTAAAACTTTCACATCATGGTAGCAAAGGAAATACTAGTAAGAAACTGCTTCAATGTATAGAGGCGACCGATTTTTTAATCAGTACTGATGGTAAAGGCAACCAACATCCTAATAAGCAATTATTAGCCCGCCTGATCGGGTTAAAACCGAACGCCAATTTGTTATTCAACTATCCGGAAAGAATGGCGCAAATATTCTCAGGTGAGGATAAAACCGATTTTCCCGATTTTTCATACGCTGCTGTAGAAGTACCTTTAACTTTTTAACTATGCATTTCGATCACCTACGAAGTTATATAGTTTGCATCAATGGCGGTAGCGGCGTGATTTTTCAGCCATTAGATACTAACTACAGTTATGTATTAACAGCAAAGCATGTATTTGACGATTTAGCAAAATTCAGCAATCAGGTTAACCTGCAATACTATGACAACGACAAAACTTATAAAGGGTTACCTCCTTTTTCATTAACTGTCGGCGAGAATTATTTCCCCCACCCGATTGAGGAGGTCGATGTTGCGCTTATCAAAATCCAACGTTTACTTACAGCAGACGACCTGATGATAAAGGAAGACATTGTTAATGACAACAAAGGCTACATACTTGGGGGATATCCTAACATGCGGCGCAAGAATGATGAGCCTGTTAACCTTGACAGTATCCGTTTTGACCTGGAAGTTACACTTATGCAGGAAAGCGAACGCCAGCAAAGAGAAGCGGATGTGAGTAAGAACCCGACGCTTGACGAATTAGAAGGCAGTTCAGGTGGTGGTTTTTTTAAAATCGAATATGGGCGGGCCTACCTGGCCGGCATACAATGCCGGATGGCAGCAGAAAAGGAACGCATGGGGCGCGTTAAGTTTTCCCCTGTAAACGTTTTTGCGGATATTATTTTAGGCTACCCTGTTTTGCTGGAAGCACTTGTGCCCTATTACATGAAAGCCTTTGGTGTCCTGAAAGACGATGTTTTTCATTTACCCACGGCGTTACATACGCAGGAGATTATTGACAAGATCCTGCTGATATTAAAGCAAAAGACAGAAGGGATAATTAGCGGTGATTTTAAACCGGTGTGTATTCAGGAACAACTTGGAAACAAACGGCTGTTAATTGCTGGTCAACAGGATGAAATGATATACCTGAAAAAATTATGGGTTGTTTGGCTGGAGCTAATGGTTGTTATTGGTATTGCCAAAGGAAAAGATATCAAAAAAGCGGATCTGACGCAACTTTTTACCGAAGTTAGATTGTTCTATTCCACCACTGAAAAAGATTTTTGGGTAGCGCATTTGGATGATATTGCTAAGACTGATTTTACAGATTTGCAGCAGGGTGGTTTGGTGGTGGTTTGTTCCGAAAAACTGCCACATAACGATTTTTATATATTGGATAAGGAGGCTATCGTGGACCAGATTGATCGCGTAAGAGATGCTTACGATGCTGGCCATCTTGATTTTACATATGGAAATGCCGGGGATGATATTGCCGTTAGTTCTGATTTTCCCTATGATAAATATCAATTTGTACACCTCGATTACTTTAAACAAAAGTTTATCGTAGATGAGTTTGCTGATTTCAAACAGAAAAATTTACAGGAAATGTTATTGACTTTAAAAAATAAATATGAGCAGCTTATCCGATCATGAAGTGCTGAAGTCTGTTTTAGATAATGACTTCCCCACGGTAGAGGTCAATTATTTAGTAAAAGAATTTGGAGGCAATATCCATTTGTTTTTTCTGAAATTTAAAAACGAACAAGACCTAACTGCGAAATGGCGAAAGCTGTCTAATGCCATAGCTGTTTATTTTCAGTCAAAACTACCTGATGAATTTGGCAAATGGAATACCTATCTGTTTTATATGTTGGATCGCGCAGTTTTGCCTGATTTGAAATACAAAATTGAAAACGATACTTTTTCAAGCCGGAAAATAGTGGTCGAAACATCCCTTACGGAAGACGCTATTATTACACAGCATGTAACCAATAGTGATCTGATTTTAAAAGCTAAAGCAGATAGTAACGTTGCACCTGCGGAATTTGAAAAGAATGAAATTATAGCGGCGGCGCTGGACAATAAAAAAATTTCCGGTAAAAGATCTTACACCCAAGATGCTAAAGCAGCGTTAAGCTTGATTGAAAAAACATTAAAAGCAAAGAAAAATGAGATTTAAAAAGATCGAGATCTCTGCCTTCAGGATTTATGACAAACCGGAAGACGCTACTTTTGATTTTGCCGGTCCAAAAGGTTCTGCTGCAAACTTTGTTTCGCTCTACGCGCCTAATGGATTTGGCAAAACTTCGTTTTACGATGCCGTAGAATGGGCGATTACGAAAAATGTATCCAGGTTTTGGCAAAATAGGACGGTTAATTCCTCTATTAATACGCAAAAGGAAAATAATGCGGCACAGGTTAAAGTGTTAAGGAATACAAACTCCAGTAGTAAAACTAAATCATATGTAAAAGTCACTACTGAAGATGGCGAATTGCCTGTACGTAATTTGGTTATACACGGTAATAAAAAGGCCGACCTCGAAAACGAGGACATTTGCGAAAATGAGGATTTCAGGAAAGTGATTTTATCACAGGAATGGATTTCGGGTTTTCTGAAAGAGGTCGATGGCGAACGCAGGTTTGAGCTTTTTATGAAGAACCCAGACCTGAAAAATCTTAATGAATATTACCGGGATGTTAAAGGGTTGATTGCCGCTAACCAAACGAACATTGACGGCATGGAAAGTAAACGTACCAGCGAGATCGCAAAAGTGGTTGAGGTGGCAGAAAATAACTTATTGGAACTAATTAATGATACCATAAAAGAACTTAATAGGAATCAGGAAGATTATTGGCAATAAAGGTTGATACATCCGCTACAGAAGCTTTAGCATTTGCTAACACAGTGTCTGCGAGATTGGTTGAAATTGATAAGCAGCTACAAGAATTAAACGGTTATATAACTCGTATTAACGCTATTGAATCAGGAAATGAATCGCTAACGGGTATAGTAGTATATTTTGAAAATAAAGCGAGAAAACAAAAAATAGAGGCTGATTTAGCTACCCTATCAGCACTGATTACAAGGTTTGGAGAATTGTCGAAACGACAAAACGAACTTAAAACAACACAGGAAACGCATTCCGCTTTGTTGAAAGCACTGGATGATGTCAACCGCATTGCTGCTGCATTCGGCAATTACTTACGAACAGAAAAGTCGATCAATGAAAAATTCAAACAGCGCGATGCCGAGCAAAAAAAACGGGATGAACTTGACCAGCCTTTAGAAAAACTAATCAGGGAAGAGTCTGAATTGAAAGGGCGTATCAATGCCATTTCAGCCAGCATGATTGACACAGAAAATAAAATCGTAAACTTTCCGACATTAAAATTGGTTTATGAAAGTTTGCAGGGCAGCTTCAAAAAATCAGAAGTAGATATAAAAGCTGAAAAAGAAAAAGAATTAAAAGCAACTGAGGAAAAGGAACGATTGGTAAATGATTTGAATGTGATCGAAGCACAGCTATCGGCGTTTTTGGCTAAAAATTACAAAGGGGTTGATGTTAAATTACCGGCAATCCTGAAAACATTAATGGAAGATATTCCTAAAAGCTACGCATCAGTATCAAAACTGGAAGAACAGCTAAAGGCCATTAATCTGGAAATCACACAACAAGCCAGTTATAATCAAAATTTACAGGATTTCATACAAAAGGGGCTTGAGCTAATTCGTGTTTCACAAACAAAAGATTGTCCGTTCTGCGACTATACTTACGAAAACTACCAGGAATTAGCGGCGAAGGCAACCAGTAATCCGCAGTTGTCTTCTTCAGGGCAATCGATGATTAAATTAAAGAATGATACAAGCGAGCAAATCATTGCTCTAACCCAAAAGATTGCTGCTGATGAAAAGACAATAATAGACTTTTTTAATCAACTTATGGGCGACATCCGCCAGCAAATACAAGGCAGAGATTTACTAATCGCCGAAGCTAAACGCATAATAGATGCTTTGATCCGTACACAGGAACGACATAAAAAAGATATTGCACAAATCAGTAGCCAGCTAAATGGCTTGGAACTGCAGAGCTATCTGCAAAATCTACAGAAGGAATTGGAAAAGTTGAAAACTGAACTTCAGGTGCAAGTCAATGCTCTGCACGAAGTACAGGAAAAAATGAACCCTTTGCGCGAAGCATTACAAATCTCACATGTAAAAACAGGAATTTTTAATGATGATATTGCAAAATTTCAGGATGAAAGTGGTTATAAACTGGTATTGCTATGGTTTAAAGAAAACTCATTGGAAAGGCAGGGTGACAACAAATTAATTACGGATAAAATCAATGACCTGCTATCGCGTATCAACATGAAAAAAGAAGAAATCGCAACACTCCAAAAGGCTATTGAACAATCAACAAAAGATTTGGCTGAAGAAAATAGTAAAGAGATACTTAATAGACAGCATACGCTGAAAAATGAACGGGAAGCATTGATTAAATTGTTAACTGCCTACGAGCAATTCGCAAATGTCGCACTTGGCGAGGATATTAAGGCCATGTCAAAAGAACAGCTGGAACAGGCAATTAATAAGGCTAAACAAACGGCAGAAAATAGCAAAAAGTCCGCTGAACAAAAGCATACCGCATTCTCTAAGCTACAACAATACAATGCTAACTTATATCCGTTTTTGCAAACCGCCCAAGCGAAGGCAACAGTGGCTAAACTGGATGCAGAGATTTTGTTCTTGAGGGAGCAGGTTGTTCCATTGCTTGAAACTGAAAAGACCAAAGTTAAAACACATTTGGAAAATCGTGTTAAATCGTTCTTCTACACCGATCTGATCAACCAGTTATATAATAAAATCGATCCTCACCCAGATTTTAAAGCCGTTGAATTTAAAGCCAACTTTGACATTGACAATCCGACACTTGATGTGTTAGTTACTGATGAAAATAAGCAAAAAGTTCTGATCCCAAACCTATACTTCAGCACCGCGCAAACGAATATTCTTAGTTTAAGTATATTTCTTGCTTCTGCTTTAAATTCAAAAAATTACGATTGCATTTTTATTGATGACCCGATCCAGTCTATGGATAGCATTAACTTATTATCGACCATTGATTTGATCCGAAGTATTGTGATTAATGAAAAAAAACAGGTGATATTATCGACGCATGACTCCAACTTTCATAACTTACTAAAAAGAAAAATGCCGCCTAAATTATTTAATTCTAAGTTTTTGGAATTAGAATCATTTGGAAAGGTTAAAGTTGAAAATGTGAATTAGAACATGGACAACGTTTGGCCTGTTATACAACAATCCCGGGATTTTTACATATTCAATATGCCTACTTTTACATAGCAGCGAGATCAAGGCCGATCAACAAATAAAGCTAATTCTTTTGTAACCTGGACCTGATGCTAGCGGCCGGATCCTCAGTAGCCTATCTGACCAAGGAATTCTCTCTATGAGTCAGACAAACTTTCAAATTTTTTGATAACAGTATTATTCAAGATAATTTTAACCTATCACACTAGTTCCTAGACCATGTCAAGAATCCACTTCCTAAATGTTTATGAGGGTGACTGCAACATTATTCAGCACGACTCAGGTCGCGTCAGCGTTATTGACGTAAGTAATGCCGATGATCACGTAGATACCGAAGCTGAAAGACAGATGAAAGCTTCAGCAGCTAGACAGGAGATCAGAAACCGAAACTACGTTCCACAAGATAAACGCAATTACGGCCAGAAACATATAGCCGACAATCCCATCGACTATTTAAAAAAATGGAGTATTAGCAGCATTTTCAGATTCGTAGTTACGCATCCCGATATGGATCATCTGGATGGAATCCGGGATTTTTTCGGAGCATTTTCAGTGACAAATGTTTGGGACACTAATAACCGTAAGCCGGATGTAGGGTCTGGTGGCGGCTACAATGGCGAAGATTGGGAATTTTATAAAGCAATAAGAGACGGGCGGAATACGAATGTTTCAAGACACACTTTTTACAGCAAAGATGCCGGTGACTATTACAGTCCAGATTACCTTCATATTCTGGCACCCACCCGTCAACTGATCGATCAGGCCGTTGCCAGCGGGGATTATAATGACAGTTCGTATGTGCTATTATATACTCCGCCTAAAAGTAATGGCGGCAACTGGAAATTCTTGTTCGCCGGGGACAGCCATGATCGGACGTGGGAATATATCTTGAATGATCAGCAACTCAGGGCAATGGTCTCTAATGTTGATGTTTTATTTGCGCCGCATCACGGCCGGGACTCTGCACGCAGCTATGACTTTCTTGATTTAGTAAATCCTAAACTCACGCTTTTCGGAAATGCCGGTAGTGAACATTTAGCTTACTCACGATATCCTGCAATCAGGATCACTAATAATCAGGCAGGTTACATCATTCTGGATATAAGTCCTGAAAAGTTTGTAGTTTATGTAAAAAACGAACAATTCGCTATTGATTTTAAGGCGAAGCGAGGATGGCCACGGCCAGTAAGGAGTTCCAATTTTGATGCATTCCCACTCATCCAGTGGACAGCTTAATCTCTTTTTAACGTCATATCTCACTACAATGAAAAACAACAAACGCTTTGGTGTAGGTCTTTCCGGCGGCGGCTACCGAGCTGCCGCATTCCATCTGGGCACATTACAGAAATTGCACGAACTGGAACTACTTGACAAGGTTGATGTACTATCTACTATCTCCGGTGGTTCTATTATAGGTGCCGCATTCTGTCTAAAAACGGATGAATTTCCCGATTTTGAAAAACGAATGATTGGATCGTTAAGTTCTAAAAATGTGATCACTTTTGTATTAATGTCCTGGCGTGGTTTGCTTACAATGGGATTAATACTTTTATGTTTAAGCCTCTCGGTCATACTTTCTTTTACGCGTTTTGCACCATGGTCGATCCTCCCGTTAGTGATCCTGCTTCTCATATTACTGAGATTTCAGTTTAGGATATTCCCGGTCAGCAAGATCATTGAACGAGCCTATGACAAATTTTTTTACAATAAAGCTAAACTTTCCGAACTGTGTGATACGCCGGAACTGGCTATCGGCTCAACCAATCTACAGACATCCAGGCCATTTACTTTTTCCAAACGAAAGATCGAAGACTCCGCCTACGCCAATTATCGTCGACCTATTAAGTTCAATGGCGCTGACTTTCCTGTAGCCAGAGCGGTTATCGCATCAAGTTGCGTACCTTTCGGTTTTACACCGGTAAAGATCGATCCGGTCTTTTTCCAAGACCATGATGCAGCTATTGAGTCCAAAGTCAATCCCCAGTTGGTCGATGGTGGTGTTTACGATAATCAAGGCGTGCAAAAACTGACGCAAACTGGAAGTTCTTATGCCTGCGATATTGTGCTGGTAAGTGACGCCGGAAACAAACTGCCATTTGAAAAAGCTTATAATAATACCTTTACACTGTTGTTGCGAACAGTAGAAACCTTTATGGTTCGAATTAAGAATTTTCAGATGGCCCAAAACATCTATCAGATACCCAATAAAAAAGAGGTCGCTTATCTTTCTCTTAGCTGGGACATCGGTGGATCTGTCGTTGGCTTTTATGATAATCTTGTAGGTAAAAAAATTTCCGGCGAGGTTGCCACAGCCCATCAGCTTCCCGCTGATTGGGTCTTGCAACCAACGCAATTTAAGCAAGAGATCATTGCTCATATGAATAAGACATGCCATTTTGATGAGCTAAATAACCTACGGCACGATGCCCCGGACCTCAACGTTATACGTAGCATTGGCACTAATTTAACCCCGATCAAAGAAGATAAGATTAGAAAACTAATGAAACATTCAGCGATGCTTACTGAAGTTCAGCTTCGTTTATACTGCCCAACCTTGTTTCTTTGATCATTTGAAATAGACATGCTTAAAGTCAGCTATGCCGATTCTTTTATGATAAGGTAATTCGGAGGATGATAAAGAAGTGGTCATCCTGATTTCCGCGGGAAGATCCAATCACGGTGAGCAGGTTTTTCAACGGTAGTCAAATCTGAATTAAAGGGTTATTTTACTCAAATATCAAACAAATTATATCCTGAGCACCGAAATGTATTCTTTCCTATAAATAAAGGATAACTGAACATTATCAATTATTAGAAAAACAAGCACCAAAGTTGTCCATATCTCGTTGTTTAAGATGTCATCGTCATGGACAATACTTTTGAATTTGCTTGTTCGTCTCCGATAGTGTACATCTGTAGTATTTACCCAATGCCATTATTGGCAGTCGAAGTATTGTTATTCTCTGCCAAGCGGAATTCCCAAGTCTTTAAAACCGAAAAATTGAATTATATGCGGTTTAAAGCTCTTTTAAAAAGGTAAGCTAAGCCTAAGGCACTGCAAAAGCGCCCTTGCATGAAATTAAACAAGGCGGGACTTGCCCGCCATGCTGTTAATTGAGTATTAGGGCATCTGGGCCGGTTTTGGCAAAATCGGCACAAAGGTCAAAGGCGCTTTGTCCCCTTTGCAATCCCGTACCGTACATGATGCTCTTAAACTTGCTTTCTTCGTCCCGAAAGTTGCGTACGTTCTGAAAATAACCCGTGATGCTGTTGTATGCGCCAAATAGTGTTCCTTTGGTAGTAGTTTCCTGTTGGCTATTAGCGGTCATGGCGTAATCAAAAACACTGCTTACCACGTTATTATAATGGCTTGACAATTCACCTTCCCGGCCTGTTTTCAGCTTTTGGTAAGTTTCCTTATTGGGTATCATCGCTAGTTGTATCAGCCTTTTAACCTGAGGGTCAGTTATTCGTACCCTTGACCATCGGTTAAATATGGCCTCCAGTTCAACGGTCAATTGGTCGGTCAGACCTAACATTTTGTGTGCGCTCTTTAGCTTTTCCTCCGCACTGGCGGTATGCCTGATACTAATTGCGTTGGTGCAATTGCGTAAAGCTGCATTTAGGGTATTTGAGCACCAAATCCGAACGGGCGTAAATGCAATAGTGATACATCCTGTGCCGTTATGGGTAGATGTCAGGAATAAATAATTGTCGATTAAATCATCCCTGCCGACACGAATATGTTCAGGCAGTTTGGCGGTTACAAATATAGTTTCCCCGTAACCTAATGCCCCGGCTGTTTCATACTTGATTTGATTTTTACCGCCTGCAATACTGTCAAAAAAATCAAACGCTTGTGTATTTTGAACGACTGTATAATCACTGCCGATCTTATCACCTAATATGGCTTCTGTATCGGTTCGGAAAGTAAAGTAACTGTTATCTGATATGATATTTATGCCACTTGGCAAGGGGTGGATATTCGAACGCTTTACCACTTCAAAGTCTAAACCTGCTTCTAGTATCGCTTCTGCGCTGGTTGCATTCGGTGAAATAGTTTTGCCTATCATCTGCCACACTTTTGGCTTAACGATGTTATTATTTAAAGCTGTCATTGTCTTAAAAATTTGTTGTTAAAAACTATTTGCGTTTAGTGCGCAAATCCATGATTTTACTATTGATTATCCTTACATTTTTGCTATCCATAACGGTATACACCGTATTGCGTTGAACTTCCCCGATAGCATCCTGTATGTTTTTGTAATTGGTTTCAATTACTACTTTGATTAATAAATAAACCGTGTCTTTCATGGCGATTAATAATTAAAGCCGTTTAAAAACTCGGCATATTCTAACTGAAAAGCCGCCGGATTTTCGAGGACTAAATTTTCTGCGTAACCATCCCAAAATATTTGGTTGGTCAATTCGATAAATAACTCGTACATGGGATAGCTGATTAAGTAAGTAATTAATTATGCCCCCTGCATTTAAAGGGGGCATTGATGGTTTATTGAGGCAATACGATTGAGGCTTCAATCTCGGCCAGTTTGTCAACGCACATGCTGTTAACCATCTGTGCTACCGCCCAAATGATAGTCGGGTTTTTGGTTTCAAACTTCCTGCGGTTATCGTCCTCAATGGTCAGTACGCAACCTGTGTAGTAATTCGTGTCGGTGGTGTCGGCTTCGTCCCTTAATTCAATTTCAAAACCGTCCAGATTTTTAATGGTGTCCTGTAGCTTGTTGCGTTGGTTGCTTTTGCGATGCATTTCTTCAATCCACTTTAACGTACCCTCTAAATTGAGCACGGGTTTAATCACGGCTTTAACTTCCGCTTTGGTCGGCTCGGCCTGTGGTTGTTCCTGCTGTTGCGCTTGTTGTGATTTCTGTTCGTCCGCTTTGGGCAGTTCAACTTTGGGCGCGTTTTGGTCATTTACGGGTGGCAATTTGGATTCCACTTTTACGGATTCGTCTTTTTTTACTTCGTCCTGTTTGGCAGGTGTATTAAAGGCGGTGCTTACGGGCAAGCTATTTGATTTGGTAGGTACGCCGTTACCTACTCTGTTTTCAACTTTATTGTTTTTTGGGCTTTCGATTACTGTAGTTTTCATGATTTTTAATTTTTAATTGTTTGTTACTCATTTGATTTTAATTCCCTGTGACGGTCGGCGGTCTGTGCTGTCCGTCATGCGTGGGGGCGCTCTGTTTTTCCGTGTGTCCATGTCCGTTATGCTTTTCGAGGTCACCCTCGGCATTCGCCTCCGGTGGCTTTTTGTAGGCACCCGCACCTGAACACGCCGGGCTGAAGGGCAAGACTTTGCGGAAAAAAATACTACCCCGTAGCGGAGCGAAGGGCGTGGAGATTTTTTTCCAGCAAACCCGCAGGGCTGGGTCTTGACCAGCAGCAACGGCGTTCAGAAATTTGCTTGCGAAAAAGCCAGTGGAGTAAAATAGACGGAGTTAAAGGGAGCTTAGAAAACAGAAAATGACCGAGGAACGAGGTCGTCTTCAAGCGGCAGGAAGCGGCTGAGGAACGAAGCGGCTGGAACTGCTACCATAGATAACGCTCGGCACTTAATAAGTGTTAGATTGTGGAGAACTTGATTTGCCTGCTATTGCTAAAATACTTAGCTTGGTATTCCTGATTGTTTTAAACTTATAATATGCTATTAAACTTCTTCCCAATTACTTTTGAATTCGACGAATACAATGTTGATAAAACAGATTATACGCAAGAGAAATTAACCGAATTAAGAAAATTGCATAATACGACACATTCATTTTTCAGAAATGAGGATGATATCTACCTGTCGAACGGTAAATTGTCCGCTGATTTGGATATTGGTTTAGTATCTCTTACAAAAAAGGTTTTTGATGATTGGACAATTACTTCCTCTTTGATTAAGCACATATTTTTCAGAACCTTTAAAGAAAGATTTGTTTCTTACACGCCTGTTGATTTTTATCCCTTCCGTTTCTTTTCAAGCAAGGATAACGACGATTTGTTGTATAATTTATTGCCTGCCGACCTAAGAGGGCGGATATGTTATAAAAAGATGATTGAAGTGCAGTTACGGCTGGTCAATATCAGCGGAAAGAAACAATTCGGGTTTGTCATTAATATTGAACGAAACTGGATTTTTGATAAAAATTGCCTGACACTGCAACTTGAAGGCTATGATTTGATCGGTGTCGAAGTGTTGCATACGGAAGTATTTCCCGGAACAATAAACGTATTGGCGCCAAATGAAGAATATATTGGTACGATCGTTAGTATAGAAGATACCCTGGCAAAAGTGACAACTAATGACGGGGTTAAGGAAATCCCACTAAATGAACTGTCCATAAGAAAGACAAAATTCAACATCGGTAATTACCTGGATTCAGTTTTATCACCTGGCCGGACCACTGAAATATTGAACTCTATCGAGAGCAAAAAGCACGAATTGTTCAATACTAAAAATATATACAAGGAAATCAATGACATTGCGAAGGCGCTGTTCAAAAATAAACTGTCCGATGAACCTGTGCATTTTGAGAACCGGGATGGCTTTCTTTACACCGTAAGCGATACGCCACTGGCTTTTACAAATACGTTTTTATTAAAAACCCCGACATTCATTTACGATCCAGCCGCCACTAAGACTAATAGCACCTATCCCGATCTCGGACTGACTAATCATGGCCCTTATGACAGCGCAATTTTTGACACTAAATCACCAGTAATCCTTTGTATCGGCCATCGGGAAAACCGTGGGTATTTTACAAACTTTCTAGCAAGCTTGAAAGATGGAATGCCCAATTCACGTTATTTTATTAAAGGCTTACTAAAAAAATATGAGCTACAGGATATAACTTACTCGGTACATGATCTTACCTCGTTTGATCTTAACGAGTATTTTCGTATTGTCAGCGAATGGGCGGGAGATCAAAAGCCCGATTTAGCAATTATAGAGATTCCGTCTGAATTTAAGAGATTAAAGGATAGTGATAACCCGTATTATAAACTCAAGGCTAAACTGCTTTCGTTAGAGATTCCGGTTCAATATATCTCCAGCGAAATTATTAAAGGTTTTAATGAATACATCCTCAATTCTATTGCGTTACAGATTTACGCTAAATTAGGTGGTACTCCCTGGGTCTTGCCGGCAAATCGCTCCGTCGATAGAGAGATAATCGTCGGAATAGGCCACAGTCTCATCCGTAAAAATGAATTGAAAGGGGCTGAACAGTCCAGAGTTGTTGGCATCACTACCTTTCTATCAAGTGACGGACAATACTTGTTAGGCGAAAAGGTGAAAGATGTTCCTTTTGACAGCTATTTTGAAGAATTATTGAAGAGTTTGACGCAATCCTTTAGCAGGTTGGAAAAAGAGCAGGGTTGGTCAGTTGGTGACACAGTTCGGTTGATTTTTCATATTTTCAAGCCCATCAAAAACACAGAGTTCGATGTTATTAGTCAATTCATCAAGAACAATACAGATTATAAAATCAAATTCGCATTTGTTACTATTGGCAAGTCTCACCCTTTTTTAATGTTCGATCCTAATCAGGCCGGTATTAATCAAAAGGGTGCGTTTATACCGGATAGAGCAACTAATTTGTTTTTAGATTCTGAAACATGCCTCATTCAAATGCTTGGTGCCAAAGACTTGAAAACGTCGAAACAGGCTATGAGTACGCCTATACAAATCAAAATCAGAACACCGCAAGGAAATTATGCCAATAACGAATTAAATGATCTGTTGTACTATGACCTAGCTTATATAGCACAACAGATTTTCTCATTTACCTATTTATCTTGGAGAAGCTTTCTACCAGGTGAAATACCCGCAACGATGTTATATTCTAATTTGATATCAAAACTATTGAGTAAAATGAGAAATGTACCTGGGTGGGATCCAGACCATCTGAACTATAGTTTAAAGCGAAAAAAATGGTTCCTTTAGAACAAAGAATTAATTACTTGGAAAGCATACAAGCCAAGCCGGTATTGTGTGCGTTTTGTAGCTTCTTGAGGAAACAGCCGTATGAGTATGCCGAGAAGGAAACCTTGAATGAAACGGATCGAATTTACTTTGACTTGATTTCAGCAATTTCGCAACAATCAAAAAATAAATTTGATAAGCCATATCAACTAATCACTAAAAGACTGCCGGACAAAAATTCCAATGCACCTTTCATTCACAATGACTATCTGATTTACGTACTGATCATTGGCGTGTTATTATTTAAGCATGACCGGCAATGGATAACCCATATCTTAAGTATCCGGTCGAAGAACGCTGTTACGCAATCTTTTCAACACATTTTAGCTGAGAATTACTACAACAAATTGGATGAGTCACAGTTAACCTATTGTGCGTTGCTTTTTATAGATAATAGTAGGATTACAAATGAGCTCCAAAACAGCACCTACGATCATTTAACTCATAGACCTGCGCTTTTCTCGGAAAATAACGATTTACTCATTTTATGCGGATTACAGGCGTATGATGAGATTATAAAATCGCGTGAAATAGTTGATGATGCTAGTCTAAAACGCCTACAGCATTTCGAAACGCTCTTTTTAAAAAGAATTAATATTTTTTCGAATATTATTTACAACCTATTGTTGCTGACCTTATTTTACAATTTGTGGATTTTGCTCACCACGTCCTCAAGTGCAAAAGATCAGATTAATAACATCGGTTTATTATTTTCCCTGGCGGGTACAGGATTAGCCAATTTATTAAGGTTTGTTCCAAGATATCTTACCACCACGCTTGCAAAAATACTGGGTTACCGTTATACAAAAGACAAAAATTAAACTACAAAGGCTATCAAAATTGACAGCCTTTGTAGTGTTAATACTTTATTTAGACCTTTTCCTAATCGTTACGTCATTGCGGACGGTTTGGGCCAGTGTTTTTAGCTGTTGCATTGATTGACGTAGCCTGGTTCCTGCGGCTGCGTTGCCTTTATTGAAAAACTTCTCAGCATGAGCTTCTGCCGCGGCAATCAATTCTTTTAATTTTGCGATTTGTTCCATCATTTTGTATTTAAAAGTGAATAAATTATTTTTCGTTTTAAAAAGATAACAAGGCCGAATTATTAGTTTTATACAGCCATGCCTTGTTCCTGCTCTTTGCTCTGGCCTTTACCCAGCGATATTTTTTGGTCAAGCTGCGGCTCCTTTAAAAATTGCTCACGCTTTTCAGGCTTGCCGTTTTCCTGAAAGAAATTTAACTGACGGTAACGCGGTGAAGCTTCCATGTAAAGTTTTACGTCCTGACCGTCTTTAACGGTAGTAATGAGCGGGCGGTTGCCGTTTTCGATTGATTTCATTAGTTTTTCGGCTTTTGTTGCTTCGGTCATTTCTTTAATATTGAACTTTTCGAGCGCCTCTTTAGTGGTAAACCCATAGCTTGGTACATGGTACTGATTGGTGGTATAGTTCTGGTATTTGTCTTTCGGACTATCAAAATCCAGCTTTACCCAGGCTGCATAAGGCTGGCCGCCTAAGTTCAACAGGTCATCACGGAAAACCGAACGGCCTTGTATCAAGTTAGCTGCCTGTTCTACTGTAAACCCTCTGCCGCGTTCCACAAAGAAGGTCTGTGTCTGCGCTGGTGTACGGAACGTGCGTGCGAAATCTTTTTCGACGTAATCGATCTTTCCGGCTTTCATGGTAGCCAGTTCACGGCTATGTGCTGCATCTTTACCGGCGGCCAGTTTACTATCGCCGTTCTGATCTTTAAAGAAGCTAATAGCTTCAGTAACGTTCACAAAAGACTTGCTGATATTTTTACCTGGCTGTTGTTCGTTTGGCGAAATCACAAAATATTTCTGACCTTCCTCCATTGGTTTGCCCGTATTGAGGGCGACGGTAAACTTGTTCATGTAATAGTTTTCCGATTGGCCCGATTGCCTAAAGTGAGCGGTGACATCAACCACTCCTTTCGTGCCTTTGATCTGGTCATGCGCGGTAAAGTCAGTAATTCCTTTTTCCATTTTTTCGCGCACTTCTTCGATTGCTTGCGGACTGAAACGAAGCTGCTTCATTTCTTCCTGGATGTTTTCCCAATTGTTTCTGTTCATAATCTGATTATCTTCAAGTTCATTAACTTTTATTATTTCGTGCATTATGGTATCGGCATCACGATACCATAGCAATGGTTCCTTCGCGGGGTCTGGTGACAAATAATCCGGGATTTTCGATGCCAGGTAGCTTAATGCGTCTTCCTTTGTTCGAAAAAAGGAGAAGTGAACCGGCTTCAATTCAAATACAGATGGCATTAATACGACATGATTCAAACCTACGTCGCGGGCGTCCTGTAGCAATGTCATGATGTCATCCGCATCCTGCGTCTTTAGTCCCATGATTATTTATTGATGCGCAATAGCACCGCTTCGCCGCCTTTCAATTTCACCCGTATCTTTTTCACTTTTTTGCCAAGCAAGCTTTTCGCGGCAGAAATTCCCGCTGTGGCCGCCTGGGTCGTCAGGCTGTAGTCCGCCGACAGGAACTGCATATTTTCCAGCGCGCCATTGGCGCCGTCCCCGGCAGCGCCCGCCAGTTCCGCTTCCGGCGCATTGATACCCTGCAAACCGTCGAGCGAAAAGACGGACAGGTTGACCGGCACGATGGTCGTACCGAGACGTATATTTTTAATGTCGAGCAATAACCGCTGATTGGTGACCGCACATTGGCCCGATAATTCCTGACCTTTCGGGTAATGAATGCCGCCTATCGTAATGCTGTCCTTTAAACGCAATTTGACGACCCCGCCAGGTGGTACTTTTTGGTTGCCATCAATAATGGCAGGAATTGCTTTAAAAGCGCTGTCAGGTTTGGTTAAGTCGAGCTTCTTGTCTTTGGACTTTGCCAGCGATGAATTTTGTATCTGCATGATCTTATCCAGCATTCCGCTCAACTGCTGCATCTGCGGATCAGGTTCAGTGGCTTGTTGTTTTTGCCTTAATAGCTTTTCCAGTCGCTCCAGATCGGCGGATTTAGAGTTCGCCGCATAATCAGTGGCTGGTGGCCTGTTAACAGTTACCGGCTGGCTGATTTGCCTGTTGATTTGCGCCAAGCGGTCTTTGATCTGCGCTTCATTGTCTGATGCGGTTTTAGCCGTCGTGCCTGCGGAACTGAATCGGGAAGTGTCCCAACCTAATGCGGCAAATGCGCCCGCTGCGGAGTGTGACCGTTCGGCGGCTGTATCCCGCTTGGCTTTATCCATCAGGCTTAATTTGTCCTGCGACTGTCCATCTTTCAGTTTTGCGCCCGGCAGGTTCGTGTTAATGCCTATATTCACTGCGGCTGTTTGCGCTGAGCCGCTCGATGTACCGCCGCCGAGCGCATAGAAGCCAAATGCCAGGAACGGCAGCACCAGAATTGGCAGGAACAGGAACAATTTCCTTTTTCTTTCTTCTTGTGGTGTCATATTTAAAAAGTTTTTAATGAATAATTGCATGAATTAATAGCAGCATACAAGCGCCGCCGAACAGCAAACAGAAGATAGCCAGGGCAGTGATTTTCGCACTTCGATTCCAGTATGCTGTCTGCCTGCCGAGATATTCAGCCACCCTTTTCTGCTTTTGATCGATGACCACACTTAACTTAGTTAGCGCTCCCTCACCGATCAGACTTTGTTTGTTCTTTTTGAATAATCTCATGGCTGTGTGCTTTTAACCTGTTCATCCTTGTTTTCCAGCGTTTCCCATTTTTCGATCAGAAAGCCATGCGGATTATTATCGCTCCGGCTGACGTTACGTAAAAAACCCTGAGTTACCAGACTTCGGGTCGTCGTTGAAGTGCTGCGCACCAGCTTTTCAGTAGCATAGCAGGTGAAAGCATACGGATATTGGTTGATGTCCAACCGAATACTATCGAGGGTGATCTGCTGACTGATATTGCCGGAAATTAAATTGTTGTAATAACCGGCTTCTTTCAGATTATCATAAGCTGTCTTTGCACTACCATCGGCCAGATATAAAGCTTTGGTGATAGTAGCCTGAATTTGCTTATCATCAGGATCGAGGTTAAAAAAATTCTCGTGGAACACCTTAATATGATCGCGGCACTCTACCGGGATGTTATCTTTCCTGTCCGATGCAATAGCTTCCAAAGCTTTACCATTCGCCAGCACATAAATGTGATTTTTGAAGTTATCAGAACTTTGATAGCTCTTGAATATCGCATAGCACGTAATGGCGATACACGCACCGATAAGCAAATAGCTGAACAGTTTGATATGCCTGAATGCTGTATCTATGTTTTTAAATTGTTGGAACATGATGTTAATCTCCTTTTAAATGATGCTAAGTTTGCTTGCCGGAAAGCCTGTCTTTTTGATGCTCGTTACCGGCACTACGATAGCCTTCCATGAAGTTGCCTGGCGCATTGATGATATTTGCGCCGCCTCTTTCCATACGGTTGCCTAATGCGGTTCCGCCTGAAGAAGCGGCTGCAACGGTATTCGTTGCCACAACAGTACTTACCTGGGTAACTTTGTTCAGGAAGCCGTTCTGACCATGTGCGTGAATTACGTAGTTTGCTACGCTCGGTACGGAGAAATAGCCGACAATGCCAATGCAGAGAAATATCAGATACGCTGTATCTGTGGATGAAAAGAAGGTGTCCCCCGAACTTTGTATCTTTGAAATATCCAGCTTAATCATCTGCTGTTGTACCTGCCCGATGATGCTGCCAAAGATATTGGCAATAGGCAGCCATAAAAACACGTTAATATACCGTGCTATCCATTGCTGCAAACTGTGGTGCAGGCCGTCGAACACGGCGAAGCCGAAAACGAGCGGCCCCAATATGGCCAGCACGATCAGGTAAAACGTGCGTATCGTATTGATACAAAGAATTGCCGCCGCATATAGTACCTGCAAAATTTCACTCATCCATTGCTTGATGTTGTTTTTGAAATTATAGGCTTGTTTATCCATCCAGAATTTAATGTCATTGCCGATAGATTCAAATGTGCCCTCGTCCTTGTCTGTCTGGCCCGGATGGGTATACTTGTACCATTCGGCCCGGTTACCCTCGCCATCATCACCTACATACATTTGATAAGAACTGCTGTGCTTAACAGCATCTTCCTTTTGCTTTAAGAGTAAGGCAATGCTGTTATCTGAATTGGTTACCATCGAGCCGGTGGCCGAAACGATAGGTTGCATAATGCCATTCATCAGCGATATCACCATTGGAAACAGCATGATCGCCATGCCTAAAGCGAATGGGCGCAACAAAGGGTAAAAGTCCAGCGGTTCGGCCTGGGCAATCTGCCGCCAAACCCTTGAAGCGATGTACCACAAGGCAGCGAAGCCTGCAATCCCGCGCGCCGCGTCGATAAGATTGCTGCACATCGGTATCATCTGATCATAGACGTTGTTCAATACCGGCTGCATACCTTTCAGGCTGCTGGTAATATCCTGCGCCTGTACGCTTGATGCAATCCCGCTGACCATCAGCAAGACCGCCCCGGTTAATAAGATTTGCTTTTTCATGGGTACAGGGATTTTAGGTTATTGACCTCGTTCTGTGCCTGCTGCCGTTGCAGTGCAAGCACGGTGGTTTTCCGGTTGAACGTTCGCAAAAAGGTGAGCTTGTCACTGCTCGAAGCATAAATGCGGTCGATTGCCGATAACCGTTCATCATCGCTCATTCGTAGTTTGGATGCGGTAATGACGTTGGTCAAGTCGTTCACATCGTTCAAGGCGGCACTTGTTAAATTGCCATAAACGTTAGCCAGATAGCCCAACTCATCGGCGTTGAAAACACCGCTGTTTTGAAAACGACTGTAAGTCTTTTTATACTCTGACAAGATGCTGACTTCACCGGCAATAATATCCGCGACCCGCGCATATTTGGCAACTTCGGGGTTGACCTGTAACAAAGCGTCAAGGAAAACCGCATGCAGGTTGAAGTTGCCCTGGGATAAATCCTTCACCTGCTGATAACCCTGTGTCAGAATGGTATAGCCTTGCTCCATATCTGACAAGATTGCTTTGAACTGCGTTAGCTTTTCGATGTCCAGCAATAGCTGCTGCATGTCCTGCCCGGTGGAGATCTGAGCCTGGGAACACTGAAAGCTAAACATGAATGCGATAAAGCAGAACATTCCAATCGAAATTTTCTTAATTGATTCCATACTGCTTTTTTAATGTGTTAATTTCTTTGAGTTCTTGATCGCGTTGTAAAAGCAATAGCCTGACCTGACTACAGAAATAAAGGGTAAAAGCATACTTGTCTTTCATCCGGCTATAGATGCTATCAAGCCGCTTTATGCGTTCATCATCTGTCATTTGCGCTTTGCCATCCGAAATGACCATTTGTAATTCGCTAAGGTCTTTGTTGCAGTCGTCCAGCACGGTTGATTTGACCTGACCTATATAATTTTTAGTATCATCATCCAATCCGTGCAATCCATTCAGGTGGTCAAAGCGTTGCGGAATTTGTTTTGCGTAGCTAAGAATAGTATCTGCTTTTATATTGCCTTTAACCTGTGGATTGACGTTTTTTAAGGAAGTGTAGTAAGCCGAATGCAAGTCGAACTCTCCCTTTACCCAACCGCCGATGCTGCCTAATCCGTTCTGCGATATCTGGTAGCCCTGCCTTACATAGCTACCGTACTGAAGTAAAGCGGTTATCTGCTCGTTGAGGTATTTAATATGTGTTTTCTTTTGAGAAAACCATTCAGCAAACGTCTGTGCGAAGCTGTGCTGAAAGCATAAAGCCGAAAGCACAAAGCAAACGCCTAATGTCTTTAACTTAATCGATTCCATAGTAGCGTTTTAAAGTGGTCACCTCGTTTTCATCCTTAGCCCGTTGCAGACTGAGCATGTAGTTTTGATTGTTGAACCGTTTCAGGTCGCTGCAATTGTTATCGATACGGTCACCGGCTTTGTTGACCAATTCCAGCCTTTTAGCATCGGTCATTTGCGTTTTAAATGAATTGATCACTACCAAAATCTCGTCAAGATTTTTGACGCTCTCCTGCATAATGCCGGAGTAAACGGACTGCATGTAAGTAAGCTCATCTGCTGAAAAATGCTTATCGGCTTTAAGCAGGCTCCAGGCATGTTCATACTGGCTGACTAAACCGGCCTGCTTTTCGGTCATGTCCTTAATCCGCTCATAATAGGCGATAACGGATTTAACCTGCCAAAGCTCGTTGTAATAGTTGCTGTATAAGTCCTTTTGTTTTTCTGACCAGTCACTGATCTCATTCAGCTTCAGTTTAGATAGTTGGTTTTCGAGCGCCTTTTGCGCATTCTGAAGCCAGATCGTTTTGTTCTGCATACGCTGCACTTGCAGGTCGATGGCGCGGATAACGCGGCCTACCGTTTCACTGATGACCTGCCCGACTACGATCTGCGCATCAGCTCCTTTCGGCAAGGCCACAAAGACCGTGACCGCCGACAAAGGGAGTATGACCATGTACTTTTTCATAACTTTAATTTTTTTAATGGCGTATAAGATTCCTTTAGGAATGAACATAAGCCCCCCTTACCCATGAAATGGGTGAAATGTATTGGTGAATAAATCGGGTTAATTAATAATGGAAATGCTGCTGGCGATTGTACAGTTAAGATTTGAGGGTATAAGCTTCAGAATGAAACTTATGCCGTGTCAACTTATTAATCAATCTTTTTAAGAACCCCATTGTTGTTAAGCATCATGGTATGCTTGTCCGGCTGAAACGTATAAACCCTGCCGGAGACAGTTTCTATCAATTGTTCTTTTTGGCTGTCCCAAGTTGCCCCGAGTGTGTCGCTCTTGTGATGAACGGGTAAAGGCTTTCCCTCACGTATGGCCTGATAGGTGGTTCTGAAATTAATCTGATAATTTGGCCCATCGAGATGTTTGATCACCAAAGTGTCCTTTGCGTTACCATATTCCGTTTGGCCACTTTTTACGTAGGTGCCGGGAATAAAATCCTGTTTTGATTGGGTTGCATTTTGGCAGGCGCTTACGGCCAGTAAAGCAACTGCCATGATCTTAACTGTTGTTTTCATTAGCTTTAGTTTTTAGTTCGCATATCCATTGCCAGCATAGCAATACCTTTTTGAATGCTGCCATATTTGGCCGCATATTGATGTACTTTGACTTTTTCGCTTTCCTCGGTCGTGTAGGCCAGATATTCTTCCAGGCTAACCTCTACACGGTAAACTTTAGAATACTGGCCCAACGAGATAAACACTTCTTTATATTTCCGGCGCGGATCGTTGGCTTTATTCATGGAAAGTATCATCGCCTTTTCTTTATCCGTGAGCCCTAACAGTTCCTGTATCGCATCGAACTTATTCTGATACTTGCTCTGATCGAGCAATATCTTACAATCACTGTTATTGATGATGGCCTGTTTCACGATAGGGTTGTCATTAATGTCTTCAACCTCTTGAGTTACAACGATCGGTTCACCATAAAACTTACGCATCGTCTTATAAAGATAGCGGATATACTCCGCCATTCCTTCTTTTGCAATGGCCTTCCAGCATTCCTCTATCAATACAACTTTACGTATGCCGGGTAGTTTCCGCATTTTGGAAATGACCATTTCCATGATAATGAGCGTAACGACCGGGAATAAGATCGGGTGGTCTTTGCAAGCATCAATTTCAAAGACAATGAAGCGTTCGTGCAGCAGGTCGAGGTTTTCGGTCGCATTCAGCAAATAATCAAATTCGCCGCCCCGGTAATAAGGGTTAAGCACGTAGAGGAAGTTTGCTACGTCAAAGTCTTTCTCCTTTACTTTCCCATCTTCCAATACCTGCATATATTCTTCCATCAAGTATTCATAAAATGTGTTGAAGCACGGAAAGATGTCAGGGTATTGCTCCAGGTGTTTATAATACCCGGTCAGGGCGTTAGAGATCGCCACATATTCTGACCTGCGGTATGGTTCATCATCCTTTTTCCAAAGCGCCAGCAAAAGCGTTTTTATACTTTCCTTTTTTTCGGTATCGAGCGTATCGCCGTCGGCCAGATGAAAGGGGTTAAACCTGATCGGGTCGTTTTCGGAATAAGTGAAGTAGTAGCCACCTGCCAGTTCACAAAGTCCGCGATAACTATGGCCGATATCCATGATCACGATATGTGCGCCTTGCTCATAGTAGGAACGTAAGAGGTGGTTCGTCCAGAAACTTTTGCCGGAACCTGATGGACCCAACGTAAATTTAGACCGGTTGGTTGTCCAGCCTAAACGCATGGGTTCGTCGCTGATATCAACATGAACCGGCTTTCCGGTTAAGCGGTCGCCTAAACGGATTCCAAATGGGCTAACGCTGTCGCGGTAGTTGGTTTCCAGATTAAAGAAGCAGGTTGCCTGTTCAACGAATGTATCAAACGTTTCATTCATCGGGAAATCCGCTTCATTTCCCGGCAAGCCTGCAAACCATATCTGCGGTGCGCCGTCAGTTTCCTTTTTAGCGGTGGCGTCCATTTGGGCCATTGCCGAACTAACCAGATTTTTGAGGTCTTTCAGTTTGGCTTCATCATCCGACCATGCCAGTACATTAAAGTGTGCTTTTACGGGTAATCGCTGTTGTCCGACAGCCTCGTTCAGAAAGTCGTTCACCGCATCCCGGCTAATCGCATTCTCGCGGGAGTAACCGGATAAAGATTGCAGGCGTAGTTTCTTTGCTTCCAAACGCTTAATAACCTTTTGGCTGTCCTCAATAAAAACATATTGGTTTAAAATATGGTTGCAATTGAGCAATTGGCTCAATGGTGAGGCAAAGCCGATACTGAATTTGGTGCGGTCGGTGCTATACTTATCGTAATTGATACGGCTGCCGCATAGTGCCGGCAAATCTTCCACGTCGGACAGTGTATAAAGCTCACAACGGTTGCTGCCAACCCTGATCTCGTCCTTGATATGAATGTCCTGAATAAGTGGTTGCTTCTCCGGCGTAGACAGGAAGCAATAGCGTTCGATTATTCCCGCCTTTTCCATTGTTCCCGCAAGATCATCGTCATTTAACCGGGCAAGCGTGACAAAGCCGCTATCTGTCAGAATGCGCTCAAACTGACCTGCACTATCCAGAAAATCTTTGAACAGTACGGGGCTAATGGTTTGCTGCGGTACAATGCTTTTACGAAGCAGGTTGCTGTACACCGATGAACCTAATTTCCTGTCCTTTGGTTTTTGGGTCAGGAATATATAGCAGTGATGTGCCAAACATTCCCGCTCGTTAAAAAAGCGTTCGCTGGAACGTGACAGGAAGCTTTTTCCGGCCTTTTCAAAATCGGCCTTGAAACCGCTTTCGGTGAACCAATCCTGTTTATGAAAGATGTTGCCTTGCGGAAGCAGGCGTATTGCTTTTACCCACGCCTGATGATAGGCTTCATAGTCGCGGTCGGCCAGTGTGAATATTTCCGGCAGTATCACCTGATAACCTATAGTGATGTCACCGTGCGCCGATAAGATGGTGCCGTTTTCCACTTTGGTCAGCGGCAATATTTTTTCTATATCAATTCCCATGATTTACTGTTTTTAGTTGGATAAATACCTGCCGTGAGCGGAAAATGAGATGTTCCGGCATCTGCCGCTTGGCAAAATGTTTGGATAAACCATGCTCGCCAAACCTGTGGCTTAACCGGAAAACGGTAAAGAACAATGCAGAACCCAAACTGACGATTAGGGGAAGAATGACCCAAAGGCTTAAGCCGCAGATATACATGATGGCAAACCCGATCAGCAGCGTTACGAGGCCGATAGCCAGGTAAGCAATGTATTGTGCTTTCAAGCCTTTGAAAACGATGGGTTTCGACACCCCTTTATTGATCTGATAGACTGACATTGTTTTTTAATTTATAAGCCAAAGAATGATTTAAGTACGGTGGCGACCACGACCAGAAATACGCACGAGCCGAACCACGCGGCGGCAACCTTATTGGTATCCGGTTCACCTGCATTCCATTTGTTGAACACTTTGATCGCACCGATAATGCCGACAACCGCACCGATGGCGTACATCAGGTTACAGCCGCTGTCGAAATAGCTTTTAACCTGTGTTGTTGCCGAGTTGATGCCCGAATTACCATCCTGTGCAAAGCAATAATTGATGGTTAGCATCGCGCACATAAACATCAGCGTCTTTGTGAGCGCAATGCGTTTCTTTTCACCGGCTAAACTGCGATAGGCATTTATCCAGGCTTTGAAATATTGATGAACGGAATTGATGAATAATTTCATGAGTTTAAATTATTAGGGTTATTTCCAGAGGTTAATTAGTTCTTCGTCCGAGATCGGGAAAAGGGCATTCTCCCGGATGAACTCGTTCAATGCGCGGGCGCTTGGGGTGTCACGAAGCGCGGCGTACTTGTTCTTGACGAGCCCGAACAGCGAAAGGAAATGCTCTTTACCGCCCTTGTCCCTTTCAAGGATATAGAAGATACTTTTGAGTTCTTCCATCGCATCGGGTACAATGCGCTGCTGTCTTTCCCGGCCAGCGTCTTCGTCATCGGACGTTGCCTGCGGCTCGTTTACCCGCTCTTGGTTAGCGGCCTCAAAATGGGCATCCGCTTCCGGCTCATTGACACGGGGGGCAAAGCCAAACATGCTCATGCTGACTTTTGACATGCCTTCGGGTAATGCGGTTTCACCGATGAGATCATCAGTTTCCGCTTCCGACTCTTCCTCATAGTCTTCTTCCCAAGCATGTTTCAGGCGTTCCGGTGCCGAACCTCGTTGCCGTTTACCGTTCAGTAAGTCCTGTAGCTTTTGCCTGTAAAAGATCAGGATAATGGCGACATACCAGACTGCCGTGAGGATAGTCGCGGCAACTAAGAATTGCTGCCATGTGAAATGTTGTAATAACATATTGATTTGCTTTTGCCTGCCGCTCCATTGCGGCAGGTTTTTCAAAAGCAAATTTTCAAAGGCTGCAAACCGGGATTTGAGGCAATGAGGAATATCCCTGAAATAAACGCTAAATGATTATTAATCAACTTCTTGTTTTTATCATGAATCGGCAGGTGAGCCGGTAATTTACCTTTTGGGGTCAAACTCGTCCTCCTTATCCAGTTTCTGAATGATGATTTCTTTCATTTCATCGAGGTATTGCGTCCGGCTGAGCCTTTTTCTACGGCGCAATTCGGAGAGGCGTTTTGATGGGACACCGATCTTGACCTGCAATTTTTCTTCCAGCCAGCGAAATATCTGAGCCAGTGTTGCCGTCCCATTATTCATCTGTTTCGTTTGGTAAATACCGATGCCGATCTCCGCTAAATTGATGGTATCGCCAGTCCATTTCAGGTCATCTGGCTCACTGTTAAGTTGCAAAGGACTTGCTGGATTACCTTTCAGGTATAACATTTTTTCGACGAGCCACCCCCTTAACTTTTCAAAGGCCATGAACTTAGAAAACAGGTAATCGCCGCTCGTAGCGAAGCCTGGATTTACATCAGGCACGTTAGGAATAAGTACGCTTTGAATTTCTTCACCGCGTATAAAGTAGAGATTATCCAGTTCATTGGCATCCAGTTTAAAGTATTGATATAAGAAAGCGTACTGCTGAAAGAACCGTTCGATATAACGCAGTTCCTGGGCCAGGTAAGCTATTTGTTTTTCCGTATCTCCTAATGGAAATCCGGTTTCAATGGTATATAACTCGGTGTAATATATCTGCCATTGATAAAGGGATGGTTTAACATACTTAAAGAAGTCGATTTGTTCCTGCGCACTCTTAAATGGGTGTGCTTCCATGTCCTCTTTTAATTTGTTAAGCGATTGGCGGATGAGTCTTAACGCGCTGGTTAGTTTTTCAAGCGGCTGATTGGAACTAAATGACAGTTGTTCCAAGTCTGCTACCAACTGCCTTTGCAGCCGGGAAACATGTTCCTGTAACATAATTTAGAAGTATTTAAGTAAGTCCTGCCGAGCCGGTTCACTGGCGACAACTTGCACTTAGGCAGGAAATGCGTAAACTTTTTCCATAAGCTTTTCCATTGGTTTATGACCCAAAGCTATGGCCTATAAATATTACAGGAAATACCAAAAAAGTTGTGTTTTGCACTCAAACGACTACCAAAAAAGTGGTAATTTCATAAGAAAAGAGCCCAAAGTACATTAAAGCATACGTTTTGAAATTTATAAATGAGGGCTGCTCTGTTTTTGACACTCATTTTTTTGAAGGTGTTGTAGACGTGTTTTTTTACGGTTTCTTCCGAAATGTGAAGTTGATCTGCAATTTCTTTGTTACTTAGCCCTTTCAGTAATAATTCAACAATTGCGACTTCCATTTTGGTCAGGCTGTAGCGTTTAATGTTTTCTTTAAGGATTTCGGCGCTGCCACCATTCAATTGCAGGCGGTATTCCACCCGAGCCTTTTGGATAGACTTCCATATAAATAGGCAGGTTATTGCTATTATGCCAGTGTTCGTACAAAGTACTTCAACTAATTGACTTTTCTCAACAAAGCCAAATAATGCCAAAGCTGCCCATGGACTAATAGCAACGTACATCGCAATTTCCTCCAGGTATCGGTTTTGGTCACGATCCGTCTGATGCTGTTTCCAAATTGCTCTGAACATTACCCAAAGCAGAACTAGCGCATATATAAACGGCGCGATCATGCCGTATTTTAAATCTTCATCAAGATTGCCGTGTACAGCATAATCTATAACAAAAAAAGCAATATAAGAGCTCAATAAAAAAAGCGGCACGCCATAAAGGGCATGCCACCGTAATGACTTTAAACCAAACGCTTTATAAAAATAAAACGGGAAGTACGAGGCCATTAGGAAGCCACTGCCATATGCGACCATTTCCTGTATGGGAACCGGAATATGAATACTGGCGTCAGGGAACAAGCCGCCTGTGACATTATAAAAGAGCAGCAGTATGAGTAGAATAAGATAATAAAAGCGGGCTTTATCTTCCGGCCTGAATAGGTAATAGAATAGCTGGAATACAAACATGATCGTTTCCAGCACAATAAAAATAAAGGTAACAATGTGAATTTGCGTATGAAATACAAGCATGGGTAGATGTATAAGGCAGGTTAAGGTGGTTTAATTATTTCTGAGAAAATAAAGTGTATAGGTTAAGGTTAGCTGATCATAAATCTTAAATCCGAAACGTTCATACCAAGGCAAATTCGGTGTTGTTGATGTCTCTAAAAAAACTGGCAGGTTTCTGGCGGTTGCATCGGCAATTACTTCTTCTAATAATTTACTACCAATATTCTTATGTTGCTGCGAAGGTTCGACACCAATAAACCAAAGATAGGCCATTGGTTCTTTTGGTTGTTTAGATTTGATTTTGCTTTCGCGGTCAAGTGTTCGTTTGATGCCCGATAAGCCGATGGCTTGTACTATGAGTTTGAGGTCGAGCATTACAGCTTTTAATGTGGTGCGTTTATTTTGAGGATATAGCACTAATGCGCACGCTTTCCGGTTATCGGATAACCAAACGCTCCCAAACAACGAGCACATTTCATACGAATAATCTATTAAGGCTCTTAGCGCATCTTTTCGGCCTGAGCCATCTTTGATGATGTAATTGACGCTTTGGTTGTTTTCAAACGAGTGACTTAAAATGTCAATAATTAAATTTTTATCTGCTGCTTCCGCTTTCTTCATAATTAAATAAATAAACTGACCATCCATATAAATACGAATGCTACACTTTAAGAAAGTTTAAATTAAAACTGGGTTGGTTTAATGAAAAACGAATAACTTATACGAATGGTATTAATGTTTAGTTGGCATGTAAGCAATACAAATATAAACTTTAGGTTAATAAACCTTGTTCATTTTATTCTTAATAGTTTTATGACACTTTACTTATAAACAGAATATACCGTAGCGGTACGCGATTGCAAGCTTTACAACGGTTTTATCTTTATTGTAAAGACAGCGGGGCAACCGTAAGGTTTTAAAGTAAACATGGTCGCCTTACTCGATCAATGTAAAATGCTAAGATTTCAATAAGATAAACCTTGCTCATTGGCCTGTTCGCGATGCTCTTGCTCGACATTGATTTCCGTATCCGGTAGGTTGTGTGTATCAGAAAATTGCAGCTCCATTTGATGGGAAACACCAGCTTTTGTGTCACTCGTTGATATAGCCGCAGCTTTCTCACTGGATTGTTGATCTTCGACTTTCGGCTTTCGCGCATCGATCTTATTCATTTCCAATTTAACCAGGGCGGCTATTTCGCGCTTGAGCTCCTTATAATTTTCTTCTACATCTTCCGGTGACACGTAATTGATCAATGGGATTGGCTTAAAACCTGCGTCCTCTTTAGCTATCGCTTCGTGGTCATTTTGAATTTGGCTATGAAATAATTTTAATTGGATGCGCTTATCTGGATTGTCGGCGACCATTCCCACAAATTCACCGGAAGAAAGCCCGGCAATCTTTGCCGCTGGAATAGCATAATCAAGATGTGTAGCCTTTGAAATAGATGTACCTTCGGTGTTAATTGTCAAGCTGTTCTTGTCCTGTACGATCTTTCCAAAGTTATCTGATAGCTTTTTCGCAGTATCGCCTGTAACCTGGCCGCTGATCACATTCCCAACAATGCCGGTTATTACATCGGCCTGTTCAGTGCCATAATCTTTGGTTAACTGGCTGAAGTCTTGTACCGCTAAGGTCGTTGCAACCTTGTTACTGCGTGCAGTTGCAATCAGGCTGTCAATATTGTTAAAATAAATGGTCGGGAACTCGTCAAATATCAGGCTGCTTTTTAACAGGCCTTTTTTGTTTATCAATTTAATGAGCCTGCTGATATATAAAGACAAAACAGCGCCATACGTTTGCATCTTTTGCGGATTGTTGCCTAAACAAATCACTTTTGGAGCTTTGGGATTATTTATGTCAAGAGTGAAATCGTTGCCTGACGTTACATAATAGAGGGTAGGTGATGAAAGTCTTGACAAACCTATTTTAGCGCTGGCGATCTGACCCTCCAATTGTGCTTTAGCATTATTTTTATATGCTAAAACAAAAGGATTGATCAAAGCTTGTATTTCTTCTTCTTCCTGCAAAATGGCAAACAGTTTCTCGTAGTCCGTTTGCATCAGTTCTATTACATGAGGCAATGTGCAATATTTGCCGTTATCATATTTGCGCAAGTACCAGATCAGCGCCGTTAAGAAGTTAATCGGGCTTTCTACAAAGAAGTCACCCTGTTTTTTTGTCCATTCGCGGTTCAGTCCCATCATTATAGTGCGGCTGGCTTCCGCGGCGTCGGTAATATCCTCCATGTCGTTCGGGGCAAGCGGATTGCAGCGATGAGTATGGTTCAGGTCATCGAAATTAATGACATAAAATGACGGCTTAACAGTATAATTGCATTTGTACGCCAATAATTTGTTATACGCTAACTTCGACAGATCATCATACTTAAAGTCGTAGAGCAGCATGGAAAACCCTTTCCGTAAATGTTGGTCAATAATATGGCGAATGACAAAATAACTTTTTCCTGCTCCTGGTGTGCCTGCCACCAGTAGCCCCCGAAATGGATTAATAATGTTTATCCACGAATTTCTAATCTGTCCCTTTAAATTGTATTTAGCAGGCAGGTTAACGGAGTATTCGTTTTCCAAAAGCTGTTCCTGCTGCGGAAACGTTTCATTGTTAGTGTTGAAAATATCCTTGTCCAGGTTGGTCTTAATGATACGGGATAACCAAGCACCGCCTGTAAGCATCAGCAAGTAACCCACTGCTGTGATCAAGATGTATAATCCGGCGATGATATTAAGGCTGGCCGTTAAATAAAAACTTAACACACCGATCCAATAAAGCAACAAGCCACTAATAAGGTACGCAAGGATGCTTTTATAATTGATCTTCTCGTCTTTCCGGCCTTTTACTCCAACGAGAGAAATACAAAGGCATAGAAGTGCGGCCAACTTCGGTTTAACCATGTTGGTGAATAATGCAGTTCTCGCGATGTTAGCGACAAGGCGGTCGGTAATACTTGCTGTCCAGTGCCAGCTTTCAAATGCCGTATAGCAACTGATATAAAAATGGATGGCTAAAATAAAAATGCTGATAAGACGTGTAAAATCTACGATCTTACGCAGTCCTTGTGTATCTTCTCCTGTTTGCATGATTGATCTGATTAGAACGACAGTCCCTGGTCATGTTCGTGTCCATTATTTCCTTTTTTCCGCTTCTTTTCAGGTACTTGCGGAGCGGCTTCCTGTCCCGGCTTGGTTAAAATATTTGTTAGTGCGTTACCTGATGGTGTAAGATGAACTTTCGGCGTTACAGTCCTCGTTGCAAACTCTTGTTTTCTTTTGGCCGACTGCATTGCTATCCGTTGTTCCAATGAACCTTTGGCGCGTGTTTTCGCATACGCAAACGATTCATCGAGTTTGCGATCAAACTTGAATTGTTCGTCAAATACCCGTTCGCCGGATTGTTTAAAAGCCGAGCGGTCAAATTGTCCCATTCTGAGCGAATGTTCAGCATTCAATCCCTTTGAATTATTCATCGGGCTAAGCTTGATCTTATTAGTAATATCTTTCCGGCTCACGATGACTTGAATGTGCATCTGTTCGCCCGGTTTGCGTTCGCCGCGTTGCCGAAGCCCTTGTTGTACTTCTTTATCTTTATGGCTGTAATAGCGGTGATTTTCCAGTTTGCCGAACCAGAGCAGGTTTTTATTGCTATCTACGCTGGTGCGCTTAAAGTTACGAGCGTATTCATCCATCATTTTGACAGCATAGGCTTTCAACTGATCTTTAGCACCGCCTTCGCCGTATTGCTCTTTTAGCCAGGCGATCTCCTTCTGGCTTGGGCTGATATTAACCAGGAAAAATTTAGCGTCAGTTTTGCTTAGTTTGGCAATGTTATTATCAATGGCCTTTTCTGCTTTGTGGGATTGGATTTGCTGCCGGTCCTGATTAAACCACAATTCAGGTTCCACGCGGCTGTTCATTCTGTTCTCTTTATCGAGATAATGAACAAGCCCCGAACTGCTGCCTTTATTATTTGCCGTGGCGCTATCAGTGATTTGAATAAACATGATTTAAAGCTTTGAAATGTGATTGATCGCTTCATGCAGAAGCGTCTCTTTTTCTCTTGTAGAAGCGTTGAGGCTTGCCTTATAGAAGTAATTGAGTATATACAAAAACTTCTGTTTCAGAACTTCTTTTGTATCCAATTTTTCGGTAATCAGCCGCAAAGCCTTTTCCGTTTGCACTGTCTGAGACTGCTGGCCAGATAAAATATCGCGGTTGGCTTTCAATACCTGGCTGTTAAAACTGTCAATGATCTTGATCTGGGATGCAACCATCCGGTCAAATTCCACTTTGAGCGGTATCAGTATTTTTTCCTCCTGCGTCTTGATGAACCGGATGTAGGTATCGTGATTTTTGCTAAGCGTTCGTTTTAGCAGTTCGTCGTTTACATCTTTCGGGTCTTTTTTCGTCCGGTAAAAATATTCTACCATCAGAATAAAAAAGTCCCTCTTTGAACACCCTGCGCCATTTGCCAGCTTCTGTAATTTCGCATCTACTTCGACCGAATATTTTACAGTTCTTTTATTATCGTTTTCTTGTGTCATAGCCGTTTATTTATCCTTCAGCATTCCAGACGAAATGCTAAAATGACCTTAAAACCTCGTTTAAACAGGCCAAAGCATTCCGGGAGAATGCTTAAAACCCCGTTTGCAGTGCAAACGGCGAGCGAATTGGGCCACTGCCCAATTCCCGCTCGCTCCAATTTTTATTGGAAAAAATTGGCCGCCTTAACCGTATATCGACTATCGCCCGTATGCTATTTAACCAATGCCGCGCTGCTTGCTCGGTAGGGGTCAAAGCTCGGTTGATAATTGACATAGCCATAGGCTACGAGTTCTTTTATGCATTTATGATAAGTCGCTATCGACTTGATGCGCGAAAAGCGCATCAGCTTTTTACGGCTGATCTGAAAATGATCGCCGGGCTTATCAGGACTGTAATAAAACATGGCCATGTATAAGCTAATATGCGATGGCAGCAAACGATCATCGTTAGCCGCCTTTCGCAGAAAACATTCTACCTGCTGTGCTAATTTCATCGCTTAATTATTAATAGTGTTTGTTTCAAGCACTTTCAGAATGTCCTCATATTTGTAATACAAGATGCTTCCGACTTTTGTATAAGAAAGCGTTCCACGAATACGCAAGTTCTGCAAGGTGCCCGGAGAGATTTTTAAAAGCTTACGTACTTCTGTGCTTTTAAGCCATTGTTTGCTGGATTGGTCGGTTGATAGACCGATGCCTAACTTTTTTAATTCTGCGAACAGTTCAATCTTAAACTGTTCGAGGTCTTGTTTGGTAATTAAATCTAATGTAGTCATATCTTATTTGCATTTGGCAGGCTGGTCGCCCGCTGTCTATAGTGCAAATTTTGTCAGACCTTAAGTACCAAGTTGAGTCATTTAGGGATATCCCTAAAATATTTGGAAAAAAGTTATACTATTCTTTCGTTTGGTGCCAATGATGAATCGCATTAAGCAAAATATCAAGTTTGTTTTTAAATACTTCCAAACTTAAAGTATCCAAATTCTTAATTCCATTGCCTTTACCGGTATAAGCAAACAAAAACCACTTAAAAAGTTCCTCTTCTACCGGGTCAAACAGATCATCATGGAATAACTCTTCCAATACTTCCAAAAGCGGTGAACCACTATTCATATCTATATAATAACTATTCAAACTATCGTCAAACCTAAAATAATTACCTAATGTGCAAAGTTACTATTTGTTGTGTTTAATCACAACAAATTTATTATTATATTATTTCATTTTTCCTAATCATTTATTAGTAGCAATGGTTAGCAAAGCAGATAAAGAAATATTGATCCAATTCGGAAAAAGACTTAAATTTTTAAGGCAAGCTAAAAAATTGACGTTACGCAAAATGGCTTTATTATGCAACGTCGAATATGCTGATATTCAGCGCTATGAAAATGGAAAATTGAATATTACTTTATTGTCAATTTCGGAGTTGGCTAAAGCATTGGAGGTAGAGCCTAAAGATTTATTGACTTTTGAGATTGAGGCATAATGCCCAATACAATAACAAAGCTTGCTCTTATGTGAGAAAACTTCTTACTATTCGCCCAATATACCTATTATTTAGTAGACTAGATTTTATAAGATCTGACTCTCATCCAAAATTGATAGAGGAAGTCGTTGTCATTACGAATAATCTTATGGCCATCCCTTGGTTGAGGGAGAAGTACCATCGAATTTAACCCGAATGGAGATAAGACATTAACGAAATAAAGAGGAAAGAAGCGGTAAAAAAAATTAGAAGTAATGCTTTTAGAGATCGAAAAAGGGAAACTATCATTGCCAATCTATTCTAAGCATATTTAGTGGTAGCAGTGGGTCGATCTGTTTACTATGATCTGCGTTAAATATTTCCTTTTAGAGGGGTACCTCCGTCTTTTGTGGAGTCTTTTTTTACAAGAGCTTAATAGCGTGAAAAGAGTGCTACAAGCATTAAATGATTTTTTGTTTTCATAATCTTATGCATTGGTGTTTATAATTAATATCTGAACATCCAATATACCTAATTATGTGTTTTTTAATTTAAAAAATTAAGATCATGCTTTGGTAAGTAAGAAAAGATTACTAAGTTTATTGAACTCAGTAAACCAACCTTATGAGAACCCTTATCACAATATTAGTTATTTGTTGCTATAGCTGTATTTTTACCGTGTCTGCGCAAAATAAAGCGAGTTTTACTGTAAAAGGAGCGATAATGGATACGGCCGCAAAAGCAACTATGGACGGTGCTACTATAACCGTATTGACAGCTAAAGACTCTATCCTTCAAAAATTCACCTACACCAGTAAGGGCAATTTCGAAATAAATAATCTTGCTGCAGGCAAGTTTTTATTGCTGGTTACCTACCCTGAATTTGTGGATTATAGTGCTGAATTTTCGTTAGATGCTGCACATCCGCAGAAAAACTTTGGCGATATAGCCATGATCTTGAAAGCCAAGATGCTACAGGATGTTATTATCAAGGCGAAGGTAGTTGCCATGAAAATAAAGGGTGATACTACAGAATTTAATGCCGCCGCTTACGCCACCCAAAAAAACGCTAAGGTTGAAGACCTGCTGCAGCAATTACCGGGAATGCGCATTAACCAAAGCGGCGTGATATTATTTCAAGGCGAGCAGGTGCAAAAAATACTGGTAGACGGCGAGGAGTTTTTTGGTGATGACCCCGCACTGGTTACCAAAAACGTTAGGGCCGATATGGTATCGAAGATACAGGTGTATAACGATAAGAGCGAAGCCGCCAAACAAACAGGCGTTGACGACGGGCAAAAAATCAAAACCATTAATGTTGTATTAAGAGAAGACAAAAAGCGTGGGGTATTTGGCAAAGCCGATGCAGGGGCAGGTACAGACAAACGCTATGCCGAGCAGTTAATGGCCAATAAATTCAGTCCGAAAGAAAAAATGGCCATTTATGGAAATCTGGGCAACACCGGCACTGTGGGTTTAGGTGGTGGCGACAATAATAAATACGGCGGTGGTTTTCAAAGTTACGCCTATAACGGTGTGGGCATACCTGCAGCGCGCGATGGCGGCGTGCATTATGATGGCAAATGGAACAAAGATAAACAGACGCTTAACTCCAGTTATACACTGGGTGCCCTTGATGTTGACAAGCAAGGCACTTCACAGTCGCAGATTAATTTGCCGGGTACCTTTAACCATACTGATAATAGCAGCACCGGGCACACACATAGTTTTCGCCAAAACCTAGGTGCGCGGTTTGCCTCGGCTATTGATTCGACAACAAATCTATATGTAGATATGAATGGATCAACGGCCAGTGGCAATAGCGCATCAAACAGTAATACCACTACAACCCGTACTAACGATACTTTATTGAACACTAATAGCACACACTCTACTAGTGATTATCAAAATAAATATGCTTCTGCTTATATCACTTTAAGTAAGCGACTAAATAAACCGGGAAGAAATATCTCCCTGGTCTTCAACGGCAGTGCTAATGAGTCAAGTTCAACTAATTATCTGCAGTCTGATCTGAAATATTATAACCCGAATGGGACAATTGATCTGGCTCATAGCAAACTTACAGATCAGTACAAGCCCAATAACTCAAATTCGCAAGATATAACTGCGGGCATTTATTACACCGAGCCCATATTTGTTAAAGGATTAAGTGCAAGGGTAGGTTATAGTTTATCAAACAACATCAGCAATAATGATCAAGAGTCATTTAACAAATCGGCTTCCGGGATTTATGATGTACCTGATCTTTTATATTCAAATAATTTCAGTACACACATTGCAACAAGCAGATACTCTTTAGGCTTTAGTTATAATAACAAAGCTGTATATGTTATGGTAAGCTCGCTTCTGGCCGATGTAACCTTCAGGCAAACCGATCTATCATCGATACGGTACTTACGCGCAAGTTCCTGAATTGGTCGCCCTACGGATACTTCAGGTACCAGTTAGCAAAATCGGAAAATATCTCTCTTAATTATAACGGCTATACCCAACAACCTTCTATTTCCCAGATTCAGCCTTTGCGTCAAAATGCTGATCCGTTGAATATCACCATAGGCAATCCGGCCCTTAAACCTGCGTTCAACAATTCCTTAAGCCTGGTTTACTATCTATACCAGCCTACTAGCGATAGAGGCATCAACTTCCGTGTAAATTATTCTAACCAAATTAATGCTATTGTGAGCAACCGAATGACGGATGCCGGTGGTGCAAATACTTATCAATATGCTAACCTGAGCGACAAGCATCCAAATAACTGGAATACCTATTTTGAAGTATATGGGCATCCTAAGGGCGGCAAGCTTTTGCTGCTTCCTAATATCGGTATTTCAGGAACCAACAGCTACAACCTGGTTAATAACAAACTGAGCGAGAACCATAACATGAGCTATACAGCCGATTTGCCTATACGGCTAAATTCGGCCAATTATTCATATAGTTTAGACCTTAACGGTTCCATTACCAAAAACAAGGCAAACCTGCAACAGGCAGCTAATGATTATAAAGGGTACGAAATAAACTTCCATCAATACAACAAACTGCCGTTTAACTTCTTTATCGGTACTGATGGCAATTATAGTTACAGTGCACCAAACCGGGTTTACCCCACCGCCATCAGCAAGTTTTTATTAAAGGCTTATTTTGGTAAGTCATTCCTGAAAGAAGAAAACCTGAAGCTAACTATTACCGGTAATGATTTACTGAATCAAAACACCGGTTATGACCGCCGGAGCACTTCAGATAGTTTCACCGAGTCGCGCAACAATGTGATCCGCCGTTTCTTTCTGTTTAACGTAACCTGGGACTTTAGCAAGTTTGGCAAATCGCCTCAACAAAAATAATCCTATGAAAAACCTGATTAAAATACTGCTGACATGCTTTGTGTTTCAAGGCAGCGCCGCGTTAGCACAAAACAAAAAGTTTGTTACCGGCGGTACTATTGAGTTTGAGCGAACCGAGAACATGTTTGCTATGATCAAGAAAAAGGTAACTATAGATCACCCGGAAAACAAACAGTATTATGAGCAATATCAAAAAAGTGAGCCGCAGTTTCTTAAATATCAAAGTACGCTGGTTTTTAACACTCAAAACTCTTTGTTTACACCTATAACCGGCAAACCCATACCATGGTTTTATGACGAACCGATTGCCGACCAGCTGAATATTGTTTATTCCGATTTTTCGACCGGCATGACCACTACGCAAAAGGAGTTTTATGAGCGCACCTACCTGATCAAAGACACCCTGCGCAAAATTAAGTGGAAGATCACCGACGAAACCCGTACGGTTGCCGGCTATAACTGCCGCCGCGCCAATGGCATCATGCTTGATTCAATTTATGTTGTAGCTTTTTATACCGAGAATATCCATGTATCTGGCGGTCCGGAGTCGTTTAACGGCCTACCGGGCATGATATTACAGGTAGTACTGCCGCATGATAACCTTAGTTGGATTGCCACCAAAATTACGCTCGATCCCATTGATGAGAAAAAAATAGTACCACCTAAAAAAGGTACGGTAATTAATTATAAAAAACTGTTTGACGTATTGTGGGAAAGCCGCGGCAACAAGGGCGAGATAGGGAGATATTTTATAAAGGGGTTAGCACTTTAACCGCCCATTTTCAATTTATGTAAACGAAAATCGACGTTATATGAACAGATGGCAAATCGATATATGTATCTATCATACCTGTTCAATTCACGCTTAACATGTTTTTAATAATATAAAAGAAATATAAATGATAGATTTAACATAGTTATTACTACAAAACCCAAAAACCTTATAATTATGCTTGTTGATTTTCTTAAAAAAAAAGACCCACTTCTTAAGAGAAATTTTTTTAAAACTATTTCCTGGCGTATAGTTGGTTCAGCAGATACCACTCTAATCGGTTGGTTTATTTCAGGCCAATTTACTATTGGTGCACAAATTGGCTTAATTGAGCTGATTACAAAAACAATCATATATTACGCTCATGAAAGATATTGGCAAAGCTCAAATTTGGGATTGCCAACCAAGGCTGAAATCAGTTTAAGGGTTCAGAAAGAAATTCAGCCGAATCTTTTTAAACACACTGGTAAAATCGACAGAAGTAAAAGAGAACTTTTAAATCAACAACGGGCTCATACCATTTGGTTAACAGGCCTGTCTGGTTCGGGAAAATCTACCATAGCCAACGAAATCGAAGAATGGATATTTTCAAATTCTGGCAGGGTATATGTGCTGGATGGCGATAATACGCGACTTGGGATCAACAAAGATCTATCTTTTTCAATTGAGGATCGAAAGGAAAATATTCGTAGGGTAGCAGAAATTTGCCGTTTATTTAATGACGCCGGAATTATAGTTGTGGCACCCTTCATTTCCCCTTTTGAACAAGATAGGAAAGATGCTAAGTCCATTATTGGGAAAGAAAATTACATTGAAATTTATGTTGAAGCAAGTGTAACGGCATGCATTCAACGCGATCCAAAAGGATTATATCGCAAAGCAATAAATGGGGACATCAAGTTTTTTACAGGCATTAGCAGCCCATACGAAACGCCCATAGCCCCGGATATCCACTTAAATACTGAAATTTTATCTCTAAAAGATTGTATCAAAATCATAAGGGGAAGGCTCAGCGATAAACTATTCCTCGTAGATAACTCGCTCTTATTCAAAACGGACAGTTGTTTAGAATCAAATTACTCACAAATTGATTTTGATTAGTAATATCATTTCAATGATTATTATTAGATTACAAGGAGGATTGGGAAATCAGATGTTTCAGTATGCCATTGGGAGAAGTTTAGCTGTTAAATATGATGTGCCCCTTTATTTAGATCATTCATTTTTAGAACGAAACACCCTCAGCCAAGGTGGCTTTACAGCTCGGAAGTTTGAGTTAAACGTATTTAATATACAAGCAAACAAACTAACATCCTCATCTATAGATGATATTTTTGATGCTAATCCAGAAATCACATTTAAAGTCTACAACGAAAAACCAGTCCCATATGACCGAGCGCTCGAAAAAATAAAACCCAATCTTTATATGATTGGATATTGGCAAAGCTATTTATATTTTGATCACATATCGGCTATTTTAAAAGAAGACTTTCGATTTAAAGATGCCGATACCTTTAAACGAAACCAGCACGCTATTGATTTAATTATTAATAGCAATTCAGTGGCTATCCACATTCGCCGCGGAGATTATATAGGCAATCCCTTTCTATGTCTATGTTCCCTTGACTATTACAGACAAGCGATAGATCGCATTTTAGATTCACAGCCAGATGTAGTTTTCTTCGTTTTTTGTGAAGATATTGCCTGGGCCAAAGAAAACCTTAAACATCGACATAAATTATTTTATTTCGTAACTAACCCCAATAATCCTGATTGGTTTGAAATGTATTTAATGAGTATTTGTAATCATATTATTATTGCAAACAGTACATTTAGCTGGTGGGCCGCCTGGCTTAATAACAGACCTGACCAAAACGTTATTGCGCCGTCAAAATGGTTTTATCAGAAAGGAGAGGGTAGGGGCCTCAATCATCTATATCTACCTACTTGGGAGGTAATGTGAATGTATTATAATATATAATGCTGGTATTAACTAAGCTTAAAGTTAACACCTGATGGGTTCAAATACTAAATTAGGATCTGCAAGCCTCTGTATTACGACTATCATTGCATGTTATTGTACCAGCTACCAAAAAAATAATGTACTGCATATGCTTTGTCTATTTTCTCCTGTATTACATCGTCAATTTCTTCAGCTATTGCAAGGCGTGTTTCTTTAACAGAAAGAGGATATACGGTTTCTGAATTTAGAAGCGTTACGGCTTCTTTATTACGATAAGTATCATATATTTCAGTTAAAGCAAAAGGACCCGTAGTAGATAAAATATTGTTAATTAAATGGCCGCTTTTCCAACTAAAAGATGGCAAAGAATTACATACTGTTTGAAGGAAATCGTGATTGGGTTTCGAGGCCATAAATGCATTGCAGATAATTTTTTCCCTTTTGAATTGCTCACAATGTGCGTCTGGCTCCAAAGCAAAAACGCATTCTTTACCTATAAGAAGCGACTCAATATTTTCAAGACACTCAAAATCCATATCGATAAATACGCCACCGAATTTATATAGGATAAAATATCTAACCGCATCAACCCTTTGGATATTTTCTTGATAGGAGTCGTATTGTAACAAGAACTCCGGAAAAAAACGTTTAATAAATTCGCGATTCATTTCATCTGTCCAAAGTATATAATGCCACTCCGGATGTAATAATTTCCAAGACTCAGCAAGCATGCTGAGATTCTCCGGCAATTGCTGCACTTTCCAGGTTTGATGAATTATTTTAGGTATAGTTGTTCTCCCCCCTAGTTCGATAAGTTTTTCAATAGCATCCAGCACATTTGTTTTGGGCAGCGTTTTGCGGGGATGGTGTAGTCCCTTAAATCTATCATTGAACGGCACGTTGGTTTTCCAGGTGATTGCTCTGCTACAAACAGGGTTGGGAACTGGATCAAAACCAAGCATTGTAGCAATGGTTGGAAATCTTAACTCGCTATTTAATCCACTATATTCCGGTTTTAGTATTTCTTCACAAATTGCTTCCATCGCATTATTGGACAGCAGAATACCACAAAACGGAATTATTCCAGTTGCAAATAACCTTGCACGCTCGGGCAAATCTCCCACGCTGTTAAACCAATACCAAGTATCCCTTTCAGGGTAAACCACCGCTGGTACAACCACATCACAATTCCATACATGTTGATAATATTCTTTTGCGCTTAAATCACACCAGCAATCCCATTCTACCAATAAAAACCTTTCTGATTTGATTTTATCTTTATGCGTTGCATACCACTTAAAAATGGATAAATCGGTACTTAGCCATGCCATGTTTAGATTGTCAAAAGGACTCTTGACCGTTATTACATTTATGTTGGGGTTAAATAACTCGAATGTTCGCTTGTTTTCCTCAAAACAAGCAATGCGATTATTGTCGGCTTCTTTATGCCAAGCAATCAGGATGGTTAACTCATTTGGTTCAGGCATGATAAGTTTCAGGATTAGTCATATAAATTTAACTTTAATTGATTAAAAACCAAAAAATATTATATTTGAGTAATCCAATTAACCCTAAACCATATTACAGATGAAAAATAAACTTCGAGCGTTTGTTTTTGTTGGCCTGTTCGGCTGCATTTCCTTTTTTGCTTTTAAATCTAATATTGATAACCCTGTTTTGGATAAACTGGTTACCAGTCTACAACACTGGTCAGACAGCATCCCGCAGGAAAAGGTATACCTGCATATGGATAAGCCTTACTATGCCCTGGGCGACACCATCTGGTTTAAAGGTTATCTAACCATCGGCAGTCGCCACCAATTATCAAAATTGAGCGGCGCAGTGTATGTCGACCTGATATCTGAAAAAGACTCCCTGCTGGAACAGCTTAAACTGCCTGTAACCTCAGGCATGGTAATAGGTGATTTTATTTTGAAAGATGATTATCATCAGGGCAATTATCGCATACGGGCTTATACTCAATGGATGCGCAATGCTGGCGAGGATTATTTTTTTGATCATACCTTTTTAGTAGGCGACGTTGCCGGTGGCGATATTGTGGCTAGGGCCGATTTCAGCTATCGTGATGACAAAGGAAAGAAAACCCTTACGGCCTTGCTTAATTACACAAACGACCAGGGCAAAGCGTTGGGCGAACGAGATATTCGCTATGAGATTTGGGTAAACCATAAGCCATTATTTCAGCAAAACGGGAAAACCGACGCACTTGGTAGTTTGCTGATAACCATTCCCGATAATGTTAAACAGCATCCCGAAGGAGCTTATTTACATACCACTCTACAGGGCAGCGATAAATACTTGGTTAGTCGCGATTTTCCAATTAAAGCCACTTTGGTGCAAAGCGATATCCAGTTTTTTCCGGAAAGCGGAGGCCTTGTGAGTAGCCTCACTTCAAGACTGGCTTTTAAAGCTACCGGCATTGACGGCTTGGGTATTCACGTAAAAGGCAACGTAGTAGATAATGAAAATCAAGAGGTCGCTAAGTTTGAAACGCTACACGCCGGCATGGGCAGCTTTTTAATGACTCCGAAAATGGGCAAAACCTATACCGCCAACATAATCTTTGACGATAGCACAACAAAATCTCTCCCTCTACCGAAACTGGCTGACGAGGGTTATGTACTAAGTGTGTATCAACCTAATCAGGATAGCGTTTTATTGCGCATTCATACTTCTATCAAAATGCTGGGATCGGCGGTTAACCTTATTGCTCATGCAGGTGGCGAGGTTATTTTGGCGACTCCACTTAAAATAGATAATTCGATTACTTCCATCTGGTTGCAAAAGAAGTTGTTTCCTACCGGAATAGCGCAATTTACGCTGTTCAGCGCGGCGGGTGAGCCTTTGAACGAGCGTATCGCCTTCGTTCGAAGTAAAGACATCATGCGGTTGGATATCAAAACCGCTAAAAACACTTACGCCAGCAAGGAACGGGTGGAAGTGGATCTGATGGCTAAAGACGGCAAAATCAACCCAATAGCTGGTAACTTCTCCGTCTCGGTGGTTAATGAAAGCAAGGTTCCTTTTGATGAAAATAAGGAAAGCACCATTTTTTCAAATCTACTGCTCAAATCAGATCTGAGAGGGTATGTGGAAGAACCCAATTATTATTTTGCCAAACAGGGTGACGACGTCGATAAAGCATTGGATAATTTAATGTTAACTCAGGGCTATCGCCGTTTTGCCTGGAAAACTTTGGGCGATGTTGCCGCCAGCGGTCAACAGTTTCCAGCGGAGGGTTTGGGGACTGTGCTTTCAGGCTCGGTAGTTACCCTAAACGACAGGCCTAAGCCAGTAGCTATGGCTAATATCAGCATGGTGGCTTTAAGGGCGAATGCAGTTAAAGCGGCCACCACGGGGTTAGATGGGCGATTTCGCTTTGAGCCATTTTTCCTTACCGATAGCATCAAACTTTCCCTACAGGCGCGTACTGCTAAAGGAAGTGATAAAGTGAAGCTGATAATGGACAAGATTCCACTTCTTAAGCTTAACCCCAATCCTAATATAGCTGATGTGAATTTGAATGTCCAAGGGAGTCTAAGGCAATTTTTGGAGAATGGCAAAAAAGAAGATGATGCTTATGAGAAACTGGGTATGATGGACAGGGTACACAGGCTTAAGGAAGTGAAAATCAGAGCTCAAAAGCCAGATCCATATAAAAATTACTCAACTCAATGGGCTCCCGTAGTACCAGAGGGGCATGCTGATTTTAGTTTTTATGTAGAGCCGCAGGACGATTACCCTAGTCCTGGGATTTATTTGCAGGGACGATTGCCCAAGGTGAACTTTGTAATGACACCGGATGGTTTACTACCAACTATTGAAGTCCGATTAAACGGACGAAAGCTTTCCGCTGAAGAAACTGCAAATATTTTCGATGGTAGTTCGTTACAAATGGAGGAGATTGCTAAAATAGATCTGCTAAATAAGTATAATCCGTTAACAGCAATGTACAACCAGGATAAGTCACCTGTCATGTTAATTTATACCAAGAAAGGATATGTGCGCAGGGTGTATAATCCCAGTGTCGTTAATATCAGCCCGAAGGGATACAACAAAGTAAGGGAGTTCTATTCACCTCGTTATGACCATCCTGGCATAGCCAACAACCAGCCTGACTTACGAACTACTGTTTACTGGAATCCTTATTTAAAAACCGGCGTCAACGGAAACGCATCATTCGACTTTTTTACCGCTGATAGTCCGGGAAACTATGAAATTGTTGTTGAAGGTATCAGCGCTATTGGAGAGTTGGGCAGATATAAATATAAATTCACAGTCGAATGATAAATCGCGGATGTTTGATTTCTATCTTATCAATCCTCCGGCGCGATTTATTAAAGAATCATAATACTTGAGGTGAAATTCGATATAAAATTGCTCCGCATAATCTGTAAAGAGAATTCTTGAATTGGGTATAAAAAGGGGCTGTACCTTTGATACAACCCCTACTTTAATCATTATGCACATTGAAGATGAGAACACTCATCTGGAGTCAAACAGCCCATGTTCGAAAGGCCGCAAAAGCAGGTATAGTATCCACTTGGGCAGGTTGGATCTGCAGAGCTGCCGGAAGGGATGGTACCACCGCCTGCAGCAACGCATGATCCGCCAGAGCAAACCGGCAATAATGCACCGCAATCTTGATCGGTAGTACAACCACCGCTAATTGCTTTCAGTTGTTCTCTGTTAAGAATTTCTCTTGCGCCCAGGCTCAGCGCTTTTAATCTTAATTTTTTCATTTTCTAAATGATTTAATGGTTTAAAAATGGTGTTAATTATATAACCCTAAGTCTGTACACAACCGGATTATCTCTTTATATAATTGGGGATTGGTTATACAGATAAAAAGTACTTCAGATCATGTACTGAATAATTTGTTGGTAACTGGTAACCATTTACAAAAAAGGTTGGCGTAAATTGTATTTCTGTTTTGTTACACCATTCGTTCATAGCCGATATTTTGTCTTTTTGTTTTATTAGTTCGCCATTCATGGGGTATTTTTGGGCAAAGGCTTCATAGTCCCTGTTGTCGGAAAGGTACCAATCGCCTAAAGCACGTTCTATTAAACCGACTTCTTGTATTTGATCAATTGCCAGTAAATGTCTAACCGGTTTTGACCGAGGGTCATTCTCGTCATTGGTAACGGCAAAAATGACCTGAACCTCCAAATCAGGATTATTATGTATCAACTCCTCAATGGGAGTGTGTGCCCGGGCACAGGGGCTACAGTAAGGATTACAAACTTTAACAATTTTAATGCTCCCTTTGGGATTACCGATTGTAATACCCAAGCCATCGGTACTATATTCAATAGCCCTTTGCTTTTCAAGTACAGCCGTGAATATTTCTGGGCTGTGCTTAAGGCGCTGCAGTTCCTGTGTTAACTGACTGTTTTCTGTAGCTTTTCGCAAGGCGGGTATCAACAGGCTAACAATAATGAAAGGGATAGCAAAAGCGGATAGCGTAGTTATTGATAAACTAAGGAATTTAGTGTTTTGTGACAAGGCAATATTATGCCAACCGGCAATAAAAGTTAAAATGCATTGTAAAGACAATACAACTTGTACTGACAAACATAGCACACACCATTGCTTGGCCACACGCCATTGGTAATAAACAGAATAAAATACATAGGGCGTGACTACCAGTGTTATCCACGATAAAATTTTTAACGTTATGGGGTTTGCTATGCCAGATAGCAAAAGAAGAGTTAAACCGCCGGCAAAGTAAATAAAGCCTAAGGTGCTCCAGCTAATGCCAAATATTCGGGCCTCTTTTGAATGTAAGATGGCGCCACAATTTACCTTTTTGCCGCTGGTACAAATGTCTTGCAAGGCAACATTGGTTTGGTCGACCTCATACCACAACAACAATACGGTAGACGCCACCCCCGCTAGCGTTAAACTGGCATATAAAGCTGGAAGCAAAGCTGCCGAGCCAATATTGATAAACGAAAAGACCGCAGAAAACAACAGGAAAAAAGGCAGGCAAACTACTATCATTGTTTGGGATAGTTTTTCTCTTTTTTCATCAGCTATTTTTTTTTCGTAATCTCTTTCTTTTACAGGCTCCTCAATCTCGGCCATTAAAATATTACCTGACGATTTTCCTTCAAAGGCGCCTATTCGAATTTTGCTCCACCTTTGTGTTTCCGGATCATAATAATGAACCAATTCGGCATTGATCTCTTTTACAACAGTAAATTGATTTAATTGCTTTTTTCCGAATACCTCTGTAATAAATGGGGTTGGTATTTCTTGCAACTTATCTTTGTCAAATCGAGCAGTAATGTTTTCTATACCGTGGTTGCACAAAACATCGCTTATACTTAAAAAGGAGGGATAATTAGGATGCCATTTGATATCCTTTTCCAGGGTTGATCTTGAAATTTTAGCGCCCAGCAAAGTGGTTAATAAATAAGCAGCTTCCGAAGCATTGTCCTTGGGCTCAAGTAATCTTGTAATTAACTTTCTCATTTTAAAAGGTTAAGTTCATTTTTAAATCATTTCAGTAACATCAGAATGATATTTCATATACGCTTGCTGTATACGACCAAGCTTCTGAGCGCTATGGGTAAACATATTAGATACCAAATTTGAATGTTCATTGTGGACAGATGTAATGTCCGAGTAACCAAAATCTTTCTGCGTGGATATAAATGGGAATAAGAGCATTTTATGTGGTGTCATTCTCGAATAAGCAAGGTCTGCTACTATAGTTTCATCAAAGGGTTCATTTAATATATAATTAAAAAAGTCTTTATAGATTACTACAAATTGGGTTGAAAGCAAATGTCCCACCCAATATCTGTGTTTTGTTATCGGTATGGCACATTCAAACGTTCCTGCACCACCCGATAGCAGAAAGGCGCCATTTTCATTGGCTTCAAGGATGTTTTTTATTAGGAATTCTTTGGTATAATCATTTGTAAATTGATGGTCATCTTCACATATAATTATTACATCGTCATCATTCGCTAAAGCTATCTCAATAACCTTTCGGATACTCAGCCACAAGCCCAGGGCGCCAACCTCGTGCTTACAGGCTTCAACAATTTGCACATCAAATTCGGGTTTATCGGCAAACTCGGCCTTTATATGGGACAAGCGATCCGTCCGCTCCAGTAGATTGATCACATAAGTAGGAATAACGATAGTGTGATAGGCTATGCTATCCAAGTCTTGGATGGCATCAGTCGGAAGGTTCTGATAAAAATCCTTTATACGGTCATAACTTAATAAATTTGAATTACTGGTTTCAAAGCAGACCCCGACTCTGCCTTGTTCACCATTGCCCGGTGTTGCATCTGAATAACCAAATTCTTTTTGAATGGCCAAAAATGGATGTCTTAGTAAAATGGTCTTAGCAAATCCGGCCAAATAATGATCAGCAGCATTATAATTATTAAGCCGGATTTGCTTCAGCTTACTAATAAATTTTTTGAAGATCACAGTGAATTGTAATCCCGTGAAATTATTCGTCCAAAATAAATTCTCAGAAAGTCGTACGACATCATCTGCCCAACTAACGCCTCCTACCAAAATATCAGCATCAAAATATTGGGCATCTTTTATAGCATTCTTCAGAGCTTCTTTCGAGTAATCTTTCGTGAACTCAATATCATCTTCGCAGATGATGATATAATCGATATCTGTAGGGATCAGATCTATTAAAATATGTCGGATAGTGGCCCATAGCCCCAACGCGCCAAACGAGTGTTCAAAAGCTTCTACGATTTGTAAGTAAAATTCATCGCGACCTTTAAATTGTTCTATAACATGCTCTTTGCGTTCTGGACGCTTCTTTAAATTTATAACATACGTTAGAATAGAAGCAAGCTCATCACTAACTGATGGCTGTGATTTAGCCAATATTTTTTTCATATACAGGTATGGTAAAACACATACCTAAGAGCGTGGGGGGCCCTTACATAATGTGCTAAGATTCTGGTTATTAATTTTAGTAAAGTTTAGAATTAATTATTAAAAAGCAAACGAAAACCGATTTTTTTTCAAAACTTGTGTAGTTCGATTAATTTTTCTTTTATTTTACAAATACTAAACCAACATAAGGAACCTTATCATGCGATTCTCCTTTTACAAGCAGTTAAATGCAATGGATTGTGGACCTACTTGTTTGCGAATGGTCGCCATGCATTATGGCAAACACTACAATGCAAGCACCTTACGTTCAAAAGCCGGCTTCAATCGGGGCGGGGTTTCCATGCTCGGTATCAGCGAAACAGCTGAGCAAATAGGATTCAGAACCCGCAGCGCCCAGATAAATTTTGAAAAGCTATTGGTTGCACCTGTGCCGGCTGTGCTTCACTGGAACAAAAATCATTTTGTGGTATTAGTTGATTTAACTAAAAGAAAAGCTATAGTTGCAGATCCAGGCAGAGGTATCATCACTTATACTAAAAAAGAGTTCCTGAGATATTGGATATCAAACAAAGACGAGGAGTTTGGAGAAGTAGGAACCGTGTTGTTAATGGAGCCAACCCCTGCTTTTTATGATCAGGAGGGCGAAAAAGAACATAAACTTAAATGGAGCATCATTGCTCAATATCTAAAATTGAGCAAAAGGCAGCTTGCCTTGGTTTTCATATCGCTGTTGGTCACTTCCCTCATGCAGCTTCTGCTTCCATTTCTTACCAAAAGCATGGTTGATGTGGGTATAAATACACGCAACATCCAATTTATTACAATGGTATTGATCGCCCAATTAACGCTAACATTAAGTAGCACGGTTATAGGATTTATTCGTAGCCGCCTGCAATTGAGTATATCAAATATTACCAATATATCTATTCTTTCAGACTTTTTGATTAAGCTGACCAGGCTACCAGTGTCTTATTTTGAGACACATCAACCTGGAGATACCATGCAGCGTATAGGCGATAACCGGCAAATCCAGTCATTTTTAACTGGCCAGACTATGTCGACACTGTTCTCGTTTTTTAATTTCATAGTTTATGCGATAATACTCATTACTTTTAATGTTCAACTTTTTATAGCCTTTGCTATAGGAAACCTAGCTTATTTCGGATGGATACAACTTTTTATGGGGGTCCGTAGAAAGCTGAATTATCAAAGCTTCGACATATCGGCGAAAGCCAACAGCGCAACCATTGAGTTAGTTCAGGGCATGCAGGAGATAAGATTAAATAACGCCGAGCAGCTCAAGCGTTGGGATTGGGAAAATATCCAGGTAAATGTTTTTAAGTTGGGATATAAAAGCATGAACTATACTCAAATACAAACCATAGGCGGCTTATTCATTAACCAGGCAAAAGACATTTTTATAAGTTTTATGGTTGCTCAAATGGTAGTTACGGGGCAGCTTACATTTGGCGCCATGTTGGCTGTACAATATATTATTGGTTCGCTTAGCGGACCTGTAACCCAGTTTATAGGATTGTCGCAAGTTATCCAAGATGCAAAGATTAGCATGGAGCGTTTAAACGAAGTTCATGGACTTGATGACGAAGAACCCGCCGATAAAAACCTGTTCGCCCACTTACCCGAAAATAATAAAGAAATCGTGTTTGACAAATTGTCATTCACTTATCCCGGAGCAGGTAATGAACCCGTTGTTGAAGACATAACTCTAACTATTCCCCAAGGAAGAGTCACCGCAATTGTTGGGGTAAGTGGCAGCGGAAAAACAACGCTGCTTAAATTACTTTTAAAAATATATGATCAATATGATGGTGATATTAAGATTGGGGGAAGCAATTTTAAACAGTTGAGCCCTTCTTTTTGGCGTAGACAATGCGGTTCTGTTTTACAAGATGGCTTTATTTTCAATGATACCATTGCTAAAAATATAGCGGTTGGGTTCGAAGAAGTCGATGATGAAAGACTTTTACGAAGTTGCCGTATTGCCAATATTTTAACGTTTATCGAAACCTTGCCTAATGGGTTTAATACGTTGCTTGGTGGCGGTGGTGTTGGAGTAAGTCAGGGACAAAAACAACGTCTCCTAATAGCTAGGGCTATTTATAAACAGCCAGAGTATCTTTTCTTTGACGAAGCCACAAATGCGCTTGATGCAAATAATGAAAAAGAAATAGTAGAACATTTGAACGAGTTTTTTAAGGGCAGGACAGTAGTTGTGGTAGCTCACCGATTAAGCACAGTAAAAAACGCAGATAAGATAGTTGTTTTGCACAGGGGTAAAATAACAGAAGAAGGTACACATAAAGAACTGACCGCCCTTAAGGGACAATACTACGAACTGGTAAAGAATCAACTTGAACTGGGAAATTAATTGATATGCTATGAATGAAGAACAATTAAAAGACGATAATGAAGATATAATCGCAGAAGATAGGCCTTTATCATCTGTACAAATGCTCCGATCTGATTTGGCCCAGGAAATAATTTCCCGGAAAGCCGGATTTTTAGAAAAATGGGCGCTACTAATTTTTCTGGGGATACTATTTATGGTATTTGGCGGCACCTGGTTTGTTCACTATCCTGATGTTTTGACCACGTCGACTGTATTGACTGCCGAAAATAACCCAAAAGACATTACTGTAAGACAAGAGGGCCGCTTGATTAAACTTTTTGTTAGGAATAATCAGGGAGTAAAAAAAAACGATGTCATCGCCTGGATTGAAAGTTCAACAGATCACGATCAGGTTAATGAACTCTCCAAAGAAATAGATAAAAGCCTTGATCTATTGACTCAAAACCAACCGCAAAAAATATCCTCAGTTATAAAAGTGGATTTTTATAAACTCGGAGAAATACAATCCGACTATCAGCAGTTTTTGTTGGCCGAGGATACTTTTATTAACTATATATCCAGCGCGACAAACCTTGCAAAAGTGACCTCCGAACATAAGCCCGATCATATAAAAATTGCTTTTCAGCAACAGCTACTGTTTTTAAAAAATAAAATACAGACTTGGGCAAATAGATATGTCATCCAAACTCCTATTGACGGAAAAATAGCCCTTGATGAAAATATAAAACAAAATGATTATTTGAGAGCCGGTGTTTTACTTGGTTATATCCTGCCAACAAATGACAAATATTTCTTAGAAACTATATTGCCTCAAAACAATTTCGGCAAATTAGATACCGGCTTACATGTACAAATAAGGCTTGATGCTTATCCCTATCAAGAGTGGGGATTTTTAAACGGCACCCTGAATTATATTTCGAGTGTACCAGTCGGGAATGGTTTTATGGCTACTATTAAACTGGACAATGGACTAGTTACAAATAATCAAAAGAAACTAACCTTTAGAAATGGCTTAAGGGGGCAAGCAATCATTATTACAAAAGACATTCGGTTGCTACAAAAATTCTACTACGGCTTTGTTAAATCTAGTTCTATGAATAAATAATATACAAACAAGCGAGAAAAGATTGAAAACATCTGACCTTCGTAAATAAAATATTTATTAATCATGGTTTCGCATCAGCAATAAACCAACGCACCATTTTATGTTATCGACATTTAAAATTCCCAAAAAAATTCATTTCATTTTCCTCTCTAAAACCGAAAAAATGCCGGACTTCTTCGAGCATTGCTTTGGAGTTGCGAAAGAGCTCCATCCGGATTGGGAGATAAATCTTTACGATGAGGATGATGCTACACAACTTATTAAAAATCACTTTCCTGAACTAAAGGATCTTTATAATTCTTATGCTTTCGATGTTCAAAGAGCTGACATTTTAAGGGTTTTGTTGGTGTACTTGTACGGGGGCTTTTATATGGATTTAGATGTGTATTGTTTAAAAAACCTTGATCCTCTATTAAAATTTAATCTCGTCCTGGGGGAAGAAAAGCGCCTTAGCCGAGAGGTTTGCACGGCGCTAGGCCTAAAAAACCCAAATCGTATAGCAAATTATATGTTTGGAAGTATGCCTAAACATCCTTTTTGGTCGGATTTTTTAAACGACTTAATGGAAAAATCGTTGATAGAGATTAAAAACGAAAATGATGTTTTAGAATCGACCGGCCCTGGATTGTTAACTGATTTCTATCATTCAAAAGCTGACCGTTATAGAGACATCATACTATTGTTAAATAAAGATCGCGTCTGTTTAAATGAGCTTCATAAAGAAGTTGCTTGTCATTTCGGTAATTATGCTGCCCACCTCCACACAGGGACTTGGCGCTGGCAGGGCGGCGAAACACCGAAGTTTAACAAAACAGTTCATAAAAGTAACTCCCCCGGACAGTTTATCAGCCCATTTAGATATAAAGTCGACGACAATAACTACAGCAGGTTTTATTTTTACCAGGAACTGGCAGGTAATGAAATCGTTTGTAATAAGGGGCTTGCTGAGCTATTTAAAATAAACGGCACCTACATTAATACACTGAGTGAAATTAATAATGAAAAAACAGTCCTTTTTGGGCCTATTTCAAATTTTATAAATACGTTATTAACAGAAAACACATATGTCTATTGTAATAGTTCCCCCCAAATAAGCTTCACTATAAAGGAGGTTGATTTTATAAATAACAACTTTAGCTCATGTATAGTTCCGGCCGATTGGCTTAAAAAAATATATGAGCAGAATGGTGTTGTTATAAACATACAGGTCATCGAACCTGGATTTAAAAGGCACAAAAGGGATTTTGAGGGTTCATGTAATATTGGAAAATTTAAGCTGGGGTGTTTTGCATCATCACTTGATATAGAAATATTAAAAAAGCTACTTCAGGCCTGTAAAAATCTTCAAAAAGAGCAAATTCCTTCTCTCAAAATTAAACTATATGATCCCAATGGAAAGTTTCAAGATTTCTATTCTGAATTTACATTATCCGGGGTTGTTGAGTATACGTCGATTATTGTAGGTGATGAGTTCTTTTCGAGTTGGTTCGATGATGTAAGAGCGGGTTTCTTTGGTTTTTCCCATGAGCCATGGCCAAGTCAGGTCTTGGAATTTTTGTATCTAGGTATCCCTATTATCGCTCCCAATACTCTAAATTATCAGTGCGTTTTAGAGGGCATTACGGCAAAGCCGGCGGTAGTTTTCTGTGCATCGAATCAAAGTTTCGGACTGTTAGATCAGGATACAACAATAGAAGAGATCGAAAGGGCCATCATGGATTTATATCAAGACTATGAGTATTATAACACACAAGCAATAGATGCTTCGGAAGAGATCGAAGATCTGTATACGCTTGAAGAAACTAAACAATTAATTATCAATTTCCTTACAAAAAGCAATTTAAACTAATCCTTAAAATTTAGATTTTTCCCAATAACTTATAATAAAAATCAAACGATATGCGCTATTTTAAACAATATGGTTGCAAAAGAACAGGTACTAATTATTTAAGAGCTTTGTTAGAACGAAACTTCGAACAGGTTAATGTTTTGATGCATACTTTGGGGGGAAAGCACGAAGCCCCAGTCGATTTAAAAGACCTTATTAATGACTATCAAGATGACCCTGTTAGCTTTGTCGCTTTGGCTACGCAGGCTCATCCGGCAGAAACCACACGGCCTTTCGATGACGAACAACTAACCTTCATAAAGAATCATGCAGTCGCGTTAGCTTACGCTGTAGCAAACAATCAAATTCATTACTTGATATCAATAAAAAATCCATATGCTTGGATAAACAGCAACAAAGACATTTATTCCTGGATAAATCAAAATTATCAAGAGATAATAAATTCACATGGGGGACACACCTTGACTTCAAGGACTGAACTATTAACCAAATTGAAGTGCAGGGAATTTAACTCCTTATATAAATCATATTTTGAACTTTATAAAAAATTTCCTTTACAATCAACGATTATTAGGTATGAGGATATCTTAGCTAATCCAGTGGGGGTTTTGGCTGATTTAAGTGAAAAGCTACAACTATTCCCTCTTTCACCAATATTTTCTGACGTAACTGGTAAGACAGTTGCAACTGGGTGGGATCAAACGTGCGCAAAAGACGAATCTAACGAGTTTTCAAAGGAGTATTATTTAAAGGAACAATACATTGGAGATTTGCCATTAAATTTAATTGAAATTCTCGAATCTGAAATTGATTGGGAACTCATGAAAGATTATAGCTATTATAGGCGTAGCTAATGGAAAACCAAAAAGACGTCAGTTGAAAAATTGAAGCTTAAACCCCACTTTTTTAACATAAATTGGCATTATCATAAATTATCTGCAAATTAATTAAGCAAGTTGGAGATCTCGACTTCATTTAGACTTCGGACTAAAACAGTTACAATAATAATTGACGAACAGAGCTCCTGCAGCTGCTCTGTCTGGTTAAAAATAATCTACAAGTTAGCGAATCTATTATTGCTTTACATTTTCTTCAATTGCCTTAAACAACACTTCCTTCGAAGATAATAACTCGGCTTAAGTTTGAAAATAGTTTTCTATCGTTAATTTAAGGTGTCTTAGCGGCGTTTCCAGCTCTCTCAATTCTCTTCGAAGCTGCGTGTTATCTTTTTCTCTTTTTCGTAACGCTCGTCAAGTTTGCAATAGCCAAACAGCGCCATGCGAGCCGTATCCGTACTTGTTTCCTTTTGGAATCTTACTTGTAACTGTTGTATGTAATCGCTTTGCTCAGAAGATAAATTTCTTAAATAAAGTTCTTTAACCGTCTTTGCATTTTCAGTATTAATTTTTTCCATGAGGAAATTTAGTTTTTATAGAAAACAAATGATACCTGAGACTTCTAAAGCGGCAAGGCATTTTTGGCAAGCATATTCCGCTGCTTTGCTGTTGGGAACATCCGCTGGCATACTGATTCCCTTATTGACATTCTTGGTTTCCTTTCTGAATCAAGTTTTGATTTGGCCGTTGTCTCGGTTAATGGTTCTTGTTGGTGGTGCAAGTCTCTTTTTTAGCTGAGCCATATCCGCTCCAACTTTAATGTCCAAAATCTTAGCATAGTGTTGTGTCGTCTGAATATTAGTATGACCTAACATCTTAGATACACTTTCGATCGGCACACCGTTCAAAAGCGTCACAGTCGTAGCAAATGTATGGCGGGCAATATGAAAGGTAATTGGCTTATTTATAGCGCATATATCAGCTATTTCTTTGAGATAAGCATTCATTTTTTGATTGCTCAATACGGGTAACACTCTGCCACTGCTCTCACATTGTGAGTGCTCGGCGTAGCGTTGAATCAAGGTAGTCGCGGCTGGCAGTAAGGGAATACGTGATGGCGTATCGGTCTTTTGCCTTTTAATAGTGATCCATTTCTCACCATCAATTCCTGTTACTATATCCCATTTACGCAACTTCTTTACATCTGCATAGGCTAATCCCGTAAAACAGCAGAACAAAAAAATATCGCGTACCTGTGTCAACCGGTCAGTTGCCAAATTCTTATCCGCCATTTCCTGTAACTCTTCGGTAGTTAGAAAAACTCGTTCAACCGTTTTGATCTTGTTTTTATAATTTAAAAATGGATCATAGGCTAGCCAGCGGTTAGCGATACAAATGCGGATGATCTTACCGAAATTGCGAACGTATTTAACTGCAGAATTGTTAGCGCATTTACGTTCTGAGCGCAGGTAAAATTCAAAGTCCATCAAAAAGGCATGATCGATTTTTTTAATATCTATATCGGATAACTTATATTTCCATTTGAGGAAATTCGAAGTATGTTTTAAGGTGGTCTGATAGCGAGTTAATGTACCTTTAGTATACTCCTTGCCCACGAGGGCCTCTACTTTATGATTATGATCTTTAAAGATTTCTATTAAAGATCGTGGTTGTTCGCTTTTTCCCAAAAACTTATTACGGATACTCTCCGCTGTGATCATTTCATCTGCTTCGGTCAGTTGGCTATGGGCTTCATAAACCTTTTTTTGCAGATCGTCTAAATAGGCATTGAGCGACCTTGTTACTTCTTTAGTGCCGTTGGCACGGCCGGCATGGGCATTCCAGCGAGATGGTTCACATTCGCGGCCTGTGGAATTTTCAGAGCGTTTACCGTTAACAGTAATGCGCATGTAGATAGTAGCCGGGCCGCTTTTGTAATTCTTTTGCTTTTTTAAATAGAAAAGCAGACTAAAATTGGTTTTCATGTTTTTTGACATTAAAAAGTGAAACAAATTTAGCTTTGCAACTACCGTTAATCAAGATGTTCGATTTTTGAATATGCTGACTGTCAGAAACTTATGTGAAATTCGGTGAGTAGGACGGGCTCCAATAATTACTCACCGAATTAAGCCCTTTTTTGTAGGGGATCGGTGAATAAAATAGGGGTTTGACCCAAAAGCAAAAGCCTGCAATTGTTTGATTTGCAGGCTTTTAATTTGTTTTGATATCAAAATTTGCGGAGAGAGAGGGATTCGAACCCCCGGACCTTTGACAGTCAACGGCTTTCAAGACCGCCGCAATCGACCACTCTGCCATCTCTC
>Ga0207647_10000121_pt1 | contig 61311 bp, 49 predicted proteins | sample KBSCornC2_FD_184295 | JGI IMG/M metagenome (GOLD analysis project Ga0207647, IMG submission 184295) | Corn rhizosphere microbial communities from Kellogg Biological Station, Michigan, USA - C2 (SPAdes) (version 2) | ecosystem: Host-associated > Plants > Roots > Rhizosphere ...
TGGGCGGACGTCAAGGCAGGTATCGCCCGCTGGTCCAGCGCAGCCCGCATCGCCCGCTTTCCACTCGATATCGTTCAATGCGATGTGATGAAGAAGGAGTCGCTCGACGCCGCGCTCTCGGGCGTCGACGTTGTCGTTCACTGCGCGCGCGCCAAGGGCGATGACAATTCCGTCACCCTCTCGGGGACCCGGCTGCTGCTCGAACGGATCAGGGCCGCCGGGGTTAAAAAGGTGATTTTCACCAGCTCCGTCGCCACCTATGGAAATGCGACCGGCATTGTTACCGAAGAAACTCCTCCGGTCCCGCCGATAACGGAATATGGCGAAGGCAAGCGACAGGCGGAAGCGATTTGCAAGGAATACGCCGATAAATCGCTCGCAATCTCGATCATTCGGCCGACCCTGGTGTACGGACCTTTTTCCGATTTGTGGACGACGCCTTACATTAACCGTTTTGCATCCGGGAAATGGCGGTCGCTCGGGTCGCGGGGGGAAGGAAAATGTAATCTCGTCTATGTCGGCGATCTCGTCCGCTTCACCAAATTCCTGATCGATCATGATGTCGGTCCCTATCAGGTGTTCAATGGCAACGGCCCTGAAGTTTGCACCTGGAACTCGTATCTTGAGCGGTTCAACACGGCGCTCGGCTTTGACCCGCTGCGCGAGCCCTCTTCCAACCTTGGGCTTAAGGTCATCGCCCGCCGGCCGGTTCGTGCCTTCGGCAAATACCTCCTCGCCAATCACCGTGATCTTCTGCTCGACGTCGCTAATCGAAGCGCGCGATTGAAAAACATCATGAAAAAGACCGAGGAGGATCTGAAGATCAATCCGAACGACGACGACATTCAGCGCTTCTCGATGGATGTAACCTACTCCATGGACAAGGCCGCATCGTTTGGCTACGTGCCACAAGTCTCTGTCGACGAAGGCATCGCTCTCAGTATCGAATGGGCGAAAAGTCTGAGGCTGGTCGCGTAAGGCAAATCCATCGGGGCGCTCGAAACAGGGGCTGAAACGATTGTTCCATTTTCTGAAGCGCCTCAAATTTCAGCAGATCGTCGATGGACTCTGGGCCTTCGTCAGCCTGCTCGGCCCTTCGATCCTTCAACTGCTCTATACGATCGTTGCAGCGCGCGCGCTCGATCCGTCGGATTTCGGCTACCTTACCTTATGCGTATCGGTCGGCACCATCATGATGGCACTGTCCGGCTTTGGCGCCGGCGGTCTGGTACTGCGGCAAACCGCGCGACAGCCTGAACGTGCCAACGAGTTTCTCGGCCGGTCCATCGCCTGGACCGCCTTAAGCGCGCCTGTCGTCGGAGGCGCGTCGATCGCCATCATGTTGCTCGTATCGCCGACGCCGCTACCGATCTGGCTGGCATTTTGCATCGGCTTTTCCGAGCTGATTTCCTGGCGCATTGCAATGAACTGCCAGCAGGTATTCATCGCCCTCGGTCAGCAATTTCGCGTCGCCATTGTGGGCATGTTGATTCCGTTCGGCCGGTTAGTGGCGGCAACTATCATCACATCGATTTCACACAAGACCTTGATGGCTTTCGCAATCGCCTACCTGCTCTCGACCTTTGCATCCGCGCTCGCCGCGCTGTGGTTCACGGTCAGGCGAACCGGATGGCTCAAATTTCATTTGCGTCCGTTCGACGCGCTTGGGGGCGCCAGTTTCGCGCTAACTTCCTTTAACGCCGCCATTCAGGTGGAGAGCGATAAATTGATCCTGGCCTTCTTTGCCACGCCGGCGGACGTCGGCGTCTATGCCGTGGCAGCCCGGCTGATGGACGGGCTCTACGCTCCTACCCGTGCCCTGAAGCAGACCTTGCAAGCAAGGATGCACAAGGCCGGGGCTGACGGATCGTCCGCAGTTATCAAGATCGTATTCGAGATTGTTCCTCTGATCTTGCTGTTGGGTCTTGCCGCATGGATCGGGGTGGTGCTGACGACGCCGATCGTGCTGTGGGTTTTCGGCCCCAAATACGCTGCACTAGGCCACATTCTTGCCCTTATCGCCGCATTGCCTTTGATCCGCTCCTTTGTCGAGATCGGCTCGGAGCTGTTTCTGGCGTCCGACCGCTCCGGCTTTCAAACCGTCATGCAACTGTCGGCAACGGTATTCAGAATCCTGATATCGATTGTATTGATCAGCCTGTTTAAGCTCGACGGCGCCGTGGCCGCGGCTCTGCTAAGTGCCGGAACCGTCGCCGCGATCTACTGGGCGACCGCGTGGATCTCACTGCGACGGCATAACGGACTACGAGCGACAGCCGTCAAGGAAAAAACCTAAGAGAATCATGGCCGAGATCCGAAAATCCTCTCCCCCTGCAGATGCCCCGGCTCCTACGTTCTCAACGACGATGGTAACCTATGCGCGGGACCACATCGCTCCGCAGGCGGTGGCACAAGTGGCCAAGGCTGCGGGTGGACGCCGCGACATTGAATTCATTTTGGTTGATAACAATGCTGACACCATTGATCGCTCAGACTGGCTTAAGCCATTCGAGCAGTGGACCTATATCAAGCTCGGGTTGAACAAGGGTGTACCGGCTCGCAACGACGGCGCAGGGGAAGCGAGAGGACGCTTCATCGTTTTTGTCGACGACGATGCATTTCTTAATCCCGTCGGTGCCTTTGATGTGTATGAGGCCGCTTTCGCCGAAAACCCTCGCGTAGCGATAGTAACCGCTCGTCACCGCGACGCCGATACCGGCGAAACGCCACGCGCTTCGTTTCCACATACCAACAAATCATTGCCTAAGGACAAGCCCTTTAAAACTTTCCGTTTCCAGGGCAACGGTTTTGCCATGCGCCGTGATGCATTTACGGCGATCGGTCCGATGTCGGATGAATATTTCTATGGATTAGAGGAGATCGACTATGCATTCCGCGTAGTCGATGCGGGATACGAAATATTTTACGAGCCCCGTTGCTGGGTGTTCGAACATAACGACCCCGGCGGCCGTAAACCGACGCGCGAAGTGCAGGAGATGCGCCTCACCAATAAGCTGATCATCACATACAAATATCTGCCGTTCCGGTATGTGCCATTCAATATGACACTGTTTGCGGCCTACATCACCTATCTCAACCGCGGCCGCATCAACGCACCCAAGGCAATCTGGAAATTCATTGTCTGGGCCTTCCGTCATCCAGGGCGACGAAGACCAATCAGCCCGCATGCTATCCACTATATTCAGTCTTGCGGTGGGCATGCCTGGAAGTGAGGGCAACGATGCCGTTACGCTCGATCCTCGCCCTGATGGCCGTGATGGTATTGTCCTTTGCTTTGCCGACATCTCGCTCCAACGCGACCGAGTTTTCCGTCTATCGAGGGCCCGGCTGCATTGGCCGCGACCGCATCGCAAGCTTCGAGAAATTTGTCGGGCGCAAGGTGGAACGTACGGTCGATGCTCTCAATCAGCAAACATGGTCGGAATTACGCTCCAGCATCCCATGGGTGATTTCGTGCTGGAAAGGCTCCGGCATCGCATTGACGCTGTCGGTTCCGATGCTGACATTTCGGGACCCAGGGACTCTTGCTGAAGGCGTCGCAGGCAAATATGACGACGTTTTCAGCAAGACTGCTCAAAAATTGGTTGCCGACGGCTATGCAAATGCCGTGATACGCATTGCTTGGGAGTTCAATGGCGACTGGATGCCGTGGCGGGCGGACCGCGACCCGGCTGCCTACGTGCAATATTTTCAACGCATTGTCCGATTGATGCGCGCGACTCCGGGCCAGCAATTCAAGTTCGAATGGACGCCAAATCATGGCCGCCACAAAATCGATCCGTCGAGCGTTTACCCTGGGGATGACTTCGTAGATATCATCGGAATGGATGTTTACGACGAAATCTGGTCCGAGAATTTCCGGGATCCGGTGAAGCGATGGGAGTATTATCGCGACCAACCCTTCGGACTCAAATGGCACCGTGATTTTGCTGTGTCCCATGGCAAGCCGATTGCATATAGCGAGTGGGGAGTCGGCAACAAACAGGATGGACATGGTTCAGGCGACGATCCTTATTTTGTCCAGCAAATGGCAAAATGGATATCCGAAACGCGACCTGTCTATCAGAGTTACTGGGACGACCCGACCTCTTCCTATGATGCGGAGCTGTCGACCGGACGATTTCCACGATCGGCTGCCGCGTTCAAGGAAGCGTTTAGCGATACGTCGCGACAGTAAAACACAACCTCGAGCAAGATGATGACCGTTTCCATTGACACAATCCTCGCGGAAGCACGTGATCGCTTCAATTTCTTGATCGACTATGAAGACGCACAGCTCCATCTTCTTCCTGGCGTTCTGTCCGGCGCGAGACGTTTTGTGGACGTGGGGGCCAATCGCGGCCTTTATTCCTACGTTGCCAATGCCCTGCTCTCCGGCGGCGAGATCATCGCCGTTGAAGCAAATCCGGACCTCAGCCAGCAGCTAGAACAAAACATGATGACTTGGCCGAATCCCAATGGGAACAAGCTACGCGTTATGCATTCTGCCGCCGGTGACAAGAACACAACATTGCCGTTTTCGATCGGGGTCGAGGACACACTGGGGACGCTTACCACGGACAGCGACTACTTAGTCGAGGGAGCACCCACGATCGAAGTTGCGGTGCGCCGACTCGATGACCTGGTGCCGCCAGGACCGCGGACCGTTTTGAAGATCGATGTGGAAGGCTTTGAATTTCGTGCGTTACGGGGTGCTGAAAGGCACATGAAAGAGCCGGACTGCACCATTATCATCGAACTACATTCATGGGGCGACGTAGAGGTCGGCAAATATCCGCATGACGTGATGAGCCTGCTGCGCCAGGCGGGATTCGGCTTTGAACGTTCGGGCGAAGCGCATCAGTTCGTGTGCCGCCACTGCCATCCGGTCAACTCTTGGACATCCTATCTCCGGAATATGCCGAAGTTTCGCGCCAAAAACTTCTTGCGTCGGACCGGAATCCGGCAGCTGATCTACGGCAAAAACCGGTCATCAACGGATGCTCTGCGTGAGCGCTCTGGCATCCGTCAATAGCTTCAGTTTACAATACTGACGGAATTTTCCCATCGAATAAGGGTTTCCTATTGCGGTGAGGTGCTTTTTATTTGTATTGCGGCAGTAGTATGATTGATCAAACAGTCTGCCTAAGTTGTGTTTTGGACGACGAAGGCGAGGGTATTGCCGTCAGAGTTTTCAATGTACCTCGGTAAACTGCTATCGTTGCCCCTGGAGAGCCTGACAGTAAAGGTGCGGACACCTCGCGTAGCGGAACTGCCGTTCAACTGGGCATTCTGTGCACCGTCTGGGTGCATACCTGGACTTCTTTCGTCCTCCCCCGGAGGCAACGGTGCTGGCTGAAACGGGTACGCCCAAAATATTGGCAATTGTGCCCTGTCTGAATGAGGCAGCTCATATTGAGCTGATCATGAAGGGGTTGGTGGCCGAGGCTCAGCTTCTGGACATGGAGATTGCCGTAGTCGACGGCGGAAGCACCGACGGCACGACCGAAATCGTTGCGCGTTTCGCAAAGCAACATCCGGTCGTTTCGCTATTGGAAAACCCTAAACGTTTCCAAAGCTCTTCGGTCAACCTGGCGGTCGCCACGATCGGGGCCCGGGCGGACTACCTGATCCGGATTGATGCCCACAGCGAATACCCGCCCGATTTCTGCCGCACCCTGGTGGCCGAGGCAAAACGGACCGGTGCCGACTGCGTGGTTACATCCATGCAATCCAGGGGCCGCACCCGATTTGAGAAGATTGCCGCAGCCGCCCAGAATTCGCTGCTCGGAAATGGTGGTTCAGCACACCGCAATGCGACCGAAGGACGCTGGATCGATCATGGTCACCACGCCCTGATGAAAGTCTCGGCATTTCGTGCCGTCGAGGGCTATGACGAGGGCTTCAGTCACAATGAGGACGCGGAGTTGGATTTGCGATTGCGGCAAGCAGGATTCACGATCTGGCTGCCTAATTATCCCCGCGTGACCTATTTTCCGAGATCAACATTGGGCGCGTTGTTTAATCAATATCTGGCCTATGGACGCGGTCGAGCCCGGACCTTTCTCAAGCATTTTGGAATGCCAAAGTTACGGCAACTGGTTCCTGCACCGATCGCAGTGTTGCTGGCGCTTGAACTGATTTCGCCGGCGCGCTGGATAGCCACAGATCTCCTGCTGATCTGGACGGCAATTTGCGTGGTTTATGGATTTTCTTTAGCGTTCCGGCAACGTGACCCCTTGATAGCGCTGAGCGGTCCCTGCGCTATGACCATGCATCTGGCCTGGTCGCTCGGTTTTTGGGAAGAGATCATAACGACCGCATGGCGCCGATTTGTCTCGGGTTTTGTCAGCTTCTATCAAAATCTCAGAGCGTCTCTCTCGTAAGCGTCGGCGCGTTGCGGTCGAGAATCGGCCGTCTCCGTGACGAAGACTGTCAATCACCAGATTTGAACCAATGCCATCTGTGTTCCCGCCCGTACTGTCACACGGCGGTTCACGAACGCGGGAGCCGCATTGACGCAATGCAGCAAATGATGTTCAAAAGCTAGGAGTATTCCGGAGCGACGGTGCTTGACCAAATACCGAGCGGACATTGATGGCCTTCGTGCGGTCGCGGTTCTTGCGGTGTTGCTGTTTCACGCGGGCCTATCATGGTTTAGCGGTGGGTTCGTAGGCGTTGATGTCTTCTTCGTCATTTCCGGCTACGTGATTGCCAAGCGCATACTGGAAGACGTCCAAAACAATCGATTTTCGATCATCGATTTCTACGTGCGGCGTTCACGGCGCATCTTTCCTGCCTTGTTTGCAATGGTATTGCTGACATGGATAACCGCGCTGTTCCTATTCCTTCCTCAGCAATTTACTGACCTGTCAAAAAGCACTGTCGCCACGGCGCTATTCAGCTCAAATATCTATTTTTGGCAGAACTCCGGGTATTTCGATGCTTCCGCCCTGATGCGCCCACTTTTACATACGTGGTCTCTGGCGGTCGAAGAGCAGTATTATATCTTTATGCCTGTGGCGGTTTACGCAGTTGCCCGATTTGGCAGGGGTCGATGGAGTGCGTTTTTTTTCCCTGTCGCCATCATATCGTTCGCGCTTAGCGTCTACGCCACGCCCTTTGCCCCCACCGCCAATTTTTTCCTGCTCCCCACGAGAGCGTGGGAGCTTTTGCTCGGCGCGCTTCTTGTTTTCACTCCGCTAAGACCCGTTCGCTCCCGGTTGACGGTCGAAGCGATCGCGGGCGCGGCTTTGTTGATGATCGGCTATGCTGTGCTTTTCTTTACAGAAGATACCCCGTTTCCAGGAATCAGCGCTTTGCTGCCCTGCGGAGGCGCAGCCCTGTTGATTTATATTGGAGAGGGCCAACATCGAGCGTTCGTGACTCGTTTCATTTCGCTCAAACCGATGGTCTGGGTAGGCCTAATTTCCTATTCACTTTATCTCGTGCATTGGCCGACCATTGTTTTCAGCCGTTACCTATTGCTCCGCGAATTCCGCCCCGCTGAAACTCTGGCGTTGGTAATCGCGAGCCTTAGCTTCGCCTACCTTTCTTACCGCTTTATCGAACAACCATTCCGACATCCAAAGCCGCAATCACGCTCGACGCTTACCTTGGCCAGCGCCGGTGCAACGCTCGCCTTGATAATTCTCATAGGCGGAATAGGCGTTTGGACAAAGGGCTTGCCCCAACGCTTTCCTGACTATGTACCTCGTGAAATCGAAGCACAAAACGAATGGCTTGAAGGGACGTGCTTCTTGACTGCCAAGCAGACCCCGGACGCTTGGGACGCCGCCAAATGCACCCGGACAACCGGTCATGGTCGCAATATTCTTTTGTGGGGTGACAGCTTCGCCGCCCACTATGTGCCAGGTCTGATGCACCGATCGGACCAAATTGGAGCTAACATCATCCAGTACACCGCGGCGGGATGCCGGCCTATTCTGTCCTATTTCAGCTATGCCCAGCCAAACTGCCATGCATTTAACTCGCGGGTTCCTGAAATCATAAAGGCGAAGGGAATAGACGAAGTCATCATTTCGGCACGGTGGGTTTCTCTCCGTTCACGAGGGCTAACCGACTTGCCTGATACCCTGGAACAGTTGCATCGGCTGGGTGTTCGCACTTCCGTAATTGGGCAATCACCTGAGTTTCCCGTAGATGTCCAAACTTTGGCCTATCGCCAGCGGCGCTCTAATAGCGCTCGGATCGGAGAGTGGCCGATTATGATCGATCCGAAAATCAACCAGCAAATTCGGCTCATGACTGCGGGATTGGCCAATTATATCGACCCGATGAAAGGCATGTGCAGCGGCACGGTATGCGAATATATGCAAGGGGACGAGTTCCTCTACATGGATTTTGGCCACCTTTCAGCCTTAGGCTCCGATCTGGCTATCAGCCGTAGCTTTGATTTGTCTGATTTAGGAGGCAGACAACGCAGAGCCACTGCTACTTCCGAGGCCTTGAATCGTTGAGAAGAGCTTTCGCTATCAGAATTAAGGCGGCTGCCGCGGTGGCGCATTCCCCTGCAAAGCTACTCTGGCCTTTCCGGGAACGTCGGTTCCTGAGTTGGATAGCGATCTTGTCCTTGTTTGGTGGGCTCGCGACCCCGTCTGCAGCTGAGACTTTCCGCTCGCCTTACGCCATGTCTCCGGGTCTCCGGCATCAACCAAAGTTGCTAGGCCCTTGCTCCGCGCCGCCGCCGCCGCTTCGCGACCTTGTCATTGAATCCGTCTTTGTCACAGGCAAATGGAACGACAAGGTTCCAGAACGAGAGGCCGCGCGTCGGGCCGCGACCCAGCCACTGCATAATTATCTCGCCAGGCTTGCCTCGATGGCCAACGTCGCTCTGGAGCTTCAGGGCGACGCACAGGAGGCCGCCCGATCCTGTGTCCTCCGCTGGATGTCTGCATGGGCGGAGGGCGGCGCCCTTCTCGGTGACGTTAGCTGGCCGGAGGGACATTACGAACGCAAATGGTCGCTGATTGCTCTGGGTGAGATATACCTTCAGATCTATGCCGGGCAGGCTGATCCACCGCCACCGCCTAAACCGGTGGCCGATTGGCTGCGCGCCATGGCGACCCCTCTCTTGCAGCAATATCCCGACAGCGCCTCACAAAAAAATAACCACTTCTACTGGGCAGGATTGGCAGCCATCGTTGCCGCCACGGTTCTGAAGGACCCGGGGTTCTATCAATGGGGCCATCACCGGATTGAGGCCGGCCTTGCCGATATCGATCCGGATGGTTTCCTACCGCTGGAGCTGAAGCGTGGGCAATACGCGCTGACCTATCATGCAGCTTCGGCCAGTGCACTGGTCCAGGCAGCGGCATTTGCCTACGCCAACGGCGACAAGCGGCTTTTGATGAAAGGCGGCCCGCTTGAACGGCTGGTTCACCGCGTCTTTCTAGGTCTTTCCGACCCTTCCGTTTTTGAGTCGAAGACCGGTTACACACAACGGCCAGTCTCCTCCTCCGGTGAAAGGAACAATCTTGGCTGGGTTGAGCTCTATTACCGGATCACGCGAGATCCTCAAGCAGAGCCATGGATCCGCGGCTACCGGCCTTTCAATACGATCTGGCTGGGCGGCAACATTTCCGATGCGTTTGGCGTGGCCATAGGGTTGGGACCGATCGGAAAAACCGAACTCTTCGACCGGTAGCGAACACCCGGCTTGCCAAAATCAGGATTTTCCGCGGGCTCCAACGCCATGCTGCATTGCAAAAATAACGTAACCGCGATAGCCTCGAACCGGTAGATTAATTGCTGATCTGGCGGAAAAAGCCGTGGTCCGGCGGGCGCATTGAAAGCTGTGGAGCGCGCTTTGACAACCGCCGGCCTTGGCTTGTTCGTGGCTTTGACGGATTGCACGCTCTTCGTTTCGCTCGTCTTCATCATGCAGGAGACAGCGCGTGGGGAACTAAGCCCACTGGGTCAACAGTTGATCCGGGATGGCGGCAATCCGCAATGGCCCGGCATGATCGCCACCGATACACCGTCCGGGTTCTCCCATGATTTCTGATCGAGGCTCGATAACCCTCTCCCCATCTAGTCCGGCTGGGCTGGACCAAATACAAACGCCAGGAACAACGCTGGCGAGTGAAACACGGTCTCTTGTCGTGCGCGTGATGTGCTTCGAACTTTGTTCGGTAGTTTTCACGCAGATGATGGCAATTCCACTTGGCTCAGCAGACTCCTCCCAGGTCGCGGTTGCACTCCCGATACACTTTATCGCTCTTTCGTATCTCATCTACCGCCGGGCCGCGATTGTTGATCCAACCCGACTCCTGCTGTACGTGGGAATGGCTGCGACCGCAATTATCTTCCATATCCGACTGAGCGACGGGAGTTATTCGCCGACTTCACTGGCGCTTTTCATCTGTATCTATTCGACATACATCTTCGTTATTCCCATTGAACGCGCGGACTATATCCGTGTCGTAAAATTTTTTATTCTTATCGCTACGGTCGCCAGCTGTCTTGTTTGGCTTGACTGGCTTACCCAGATCGTTGGTCTTGGGAAGATCGACCTCTATCACGTGCTGCCGCGACCATTCCAATATCGCGATTACAATTACCTCAAGCGATTCTGGTTTGGTCCGATCAGAATTCAGCCGAACGGAATAATTTTCCTAGAGTCATCCCATGTATCGCAATTTATCGCGATGGCTCTTGTCTGCGAAATCGTCCTGTTCATGCGCATCAAGCGCATGCTCTTTCTCGGACTGTCGCTTCTCGGTACGATCGGAGGAAGTGGGCTTGGTGTTGCACTCCTCACCTTCCCATTCTTATTGCCGAAGCTTCGCGGGCCCTTGCTCCTGGGGGTGATCGTAGGGGCACCAGTTGCTATCGTCTTGGCCTTACAGATTGGTCTCGTAGACAACATCGCGCGCCGGACCACTGAATTTGATAAAGCCGATGGGAGCGCTAATTTACGCTTCATAGCTCCGATGCAGGCTGTGGCTCAGGCCGCAACTGGACCGGTGGACGACTTTCTTCTGGGAAAGGGCGCGGGTACCATGCCACGCGGGAAGAGTTTCCTTAAGGCATTCACATGGGCACCCTATTCCAAGGTGATTGTAGAATATGGAGCTATCTGCGCCGTGTTCTGGTTTTTCTTGACTTGCTTTGGCACGTTCCGTCGCGGCGTTCCGTTTGCGATCTCTTGGTCTCTATTCATCCAATATCACTTGATGAATGGATCGCTAAACGTTCCGCTGCATACTATTTACATTTTTGTCCTTAGCGGCGCGTATATTATTTCGGAACGGTCCGAGGGAAGCGAAAAGCGCCGAGTGCCGGTTCGATACGATCGAGAAAATTCATTCCGATTGACCGGAAAACAATTCGACTAACAGAACCAAGCCGTGGATGACCAAGGCTTAAATGTTCTAAACAAAGCTTCCCCCGGTTTGTCGCGACCAGCGTGCCAGCACATCAGCGAGCGAGCCCGGAAAGGTAAAGCCATTATTGGTAAGCCATCCGGGATAGATGTCGGTCGACAGAACCAACTTCATCACCCGTTCCGGATGGATCCCAAGATTCAAGAACCCCACGGCGCCAAGCATTTTCGCCGCCGCCGTCACGACCACTCTTGGCACGAGGAAGGTGTGCGCTCTTGGGAAATGCTGGTCGATCAAAGCTTCGACAATCTGCTCGAGCGTATAGCGCTGCGGATAGGCGCCATTGAGCGTAGTCACTGGAAGGCGCTTGCTTCTCGCAAATTCAAATGCGGCGATCAGATCCTCGACGTAGATGCAGGCCTTGATCGTATCCTTGCGGCCTGGATAGACGAATAATCCCTTCTTCAGCAAGGCTGCCAAACGCGCAAAATTTCCACCTTCGCCGGGACCGAAGACCACGGCGGGCCGCACGACGGTGAGGACGCGCGACGGATCGCGCGCCGCCCATTGACGATGAACGCTTTCGGCTAGAAGCTTCGACCTACCATACGCGGACACCGGCGCCGGGAGGCTATCTTCCGTCTTCATTTCCTCGCTCGGCCCGTAGATCGAAATCGAACTCGTGAAGAGAATCTCTTTGATTCCCGCGCGTTCAGCGAGCCCGGTGACCTCGATGGCTCCGGCGATATTGGTCTCGTAGTATTCGTGGGTCGGATGACCGGGGGTCGTGTGGATCGCCGCCAGATTGTAGATGCGCGCAGTGTCCGTAGGGGCTTCGAAGGCGCTGAGGTCGCGAACATCCGCTATCCTGTAGTCAACGCCAGGAAGACGCTCTCGCGGAGGACGGATATCGGCGGAAATTACCTCGCAACCAAGATCGCCCGACAGCTTGCGCGTGAGATGGGTCCCGATAAATCCGGATCCGCCGAAGATAATCACCTTTTCAACCATCGCCGGCCTAAACACTCTTTCCATGCGGGTATTTGGTATCTTGGAGACTGCAAGATCGATGCCTGCAGCTGAGCGCACCGCAGAGCTATTTCTGGTCCCATCGATAAGAACCAAAGCTCCTGCTTTTCGTTTGAACCTAGTCTTCGTCGGGAAACCCGGTCTCACCCCCGGATCCGGACCTTTCGGTCAAATAGCTCTAGCGGGCCGAGCTGGCCACGACCCAGGTTGCGAACCGCTCCCCGCGTAAGGATTTCCAGACGCCCAGACTCGTCGCAACGAACGACAGCACCGCCGTCCAGATTATATTTGCGCCGCCAAGCATGCGAGCCCGCCCCAGCAGGCACAGGGCGATGGCACCCGTTGCATAGATCGCCGCGTAGACCGGTGAAAGCTGCCCAAGCGCAAACATTAACGCAACTGCCAACGTTATGAGCCAAACACCTGAGAACCATCGAAGCAACTTGTGCGAAACGTACATGTAGGACACCAGCGGCGATAACTTCCGGATTTTCGGCCACAGCAGCCGATGGCAGTTGAACGCACGGCAAGCGATCCGCACTTTCCGGCGGAACTCCTCGGAATTATTAGTAACCGAACGCTCCGTCGCGATGAAGTCGTCGGCCTGAACAATTTTGTATCCTTTGCACATGATCGACATCGATGTGTACATATCGTCGATAATGTCGGCGGGGACGGGTGAATAAAGACGGCGCCGAATAGCAAAAAGCGCTCCATCGGCCCCCATCGCGGTGCCCAGCTGGCTTTCCAGATTTTTGATGACCTGTTCCAGATTCCAGTAATGAGTGCTGGCGACGGCGGTCGCACTTTCATTCGGATTCAAATGGACGAGATGACCACAGACGCAACCGATATCGGGATCGGCGAAATATCTCTCCAGCGCCTTGATCGATGCCGGTTCAATATAGCTGTTGGCGTCAGTAAAGATCACGATATCCGCGTTGCATCGGGAGAGCAGCGTATTCATGCCGACGCTCTTGCCCGAGCGCGCTTGTGATAGGACGACATCAACGCGATCCCGATAGCTCTCCATAATCTCAGGGGTACGGTCCGAACTGCCGTCCGAAAAACAGTGGACTGAAAGTCCATCGAATCTTGATTTTAGATCGAGGCAATTTTCTAGCTTCCGCTCGATAACCCTCGCCTCGTTGTAGGCGCAAAACACAACGTCGATCGACAGTGGTGAGGTTGGGTAGCTCCTTGCCGTCCCACCCCGAAGCTTCGCTACCATCCATATCGATACCGGATAGGTAACGAACGGATGTTGAAGCAGCACCAGCAAAAAAAGGACGACGAACCAAACGATCACTATCAAACCCCGTTAACCGAACGTGTGCCCAGCACGAATTTACCAATTTAGATAGGAGTTGCAAACGCCGGAATCGAAGCAGACAGATCTCAAAAGGCGCCAACCCGCCGGAAAAAGCGTTACCGCGCCCATCGCGCAGTCATCGCTGGAATAACCTCACTAAAGGAAGCAACGGGGGCTATCTTATGGCATCAAAAAGGCGCTCGCCGCGGCTTGAGCGAATAGCAGCCAATAGCCGTTGCTCCTGCCAAATATGTCCCGCGAGTGAAGAGCGCATGACACCTCGTTGCCATGGAACACTCTGACGCGTGCGGCCGGTCGTTACTTCGCATGCATAACTTTTGTTCGCGTAGGACTCGATGCATTCATCGCAGGTCTCGACGATGTTACGCATGGAGATCGCCAGCGTGGCAATCTGTTCCGACGACGTCCACTTGGCAGCTCAAGAATGAAACACCGATGCCGATTTATCATTCACGAAATGCTCAAGCTTTGGCCTTCTTTCGTCAGGGTGTCGACGTTCTCAGATTTCAATGCTGCCCCGCATGCGTTTGGGAACACCACTTAATTGCCCTTTCGCCGGACTTCAGGCATAATCCGAGAACGAAGATACCAATGCAGGAGATGCTAGATGTCCCGAGTAATCTTGCTTGAATTGAACGAGCTCACGCCGCGTCTGATGGATCATTTTATTGATGAGGGACATCTACCTGGCTTCAAAAGGCTTCGCGACGAATCCATCGTTTGCGTGTCAGACGCCAAGGAAAAGCCCCCGAATCTGGAACCCTGGATTCAATGGGTGACGGTTCATTCCGGTCTGTCGTTTGCCGAACACAAGGTTTTTTCGCTCGGCGACGGACCGAAGCTCGGGGCGCCGCGAATATGGGACATCGTTTCTGATGCCGGCAAGAAGGTCTGGGTGTGCGGCAGCATGAACGCGGCCGTAAGAAACAATGACATCAACGGGATGGTATTGCCGGATCCGTGGGCGATCGGCATTTCGCCGAAACCGGAACCGTTGTTTCGCCCGTATTTCAAACTCATCAGCAGCTACGTACAGGAATATACCCGGGACAAGCCGCCGCTGAAGCCGAAGCAATATATCGACTTTCTGATGTTTATGCTCTCGCACGGCCTATCCAAACGGACGGTGATGGAGGCGGTAAGACAGCTCGCCGGCGAACGTCGATCGAGGGGGCGCTGGCGGCGAGCCCCCATTCTCGACAGTCTGCAGTGGGACGTTTTCGAGCACTTCTATAAGAAGTTGAAGCCAACTTTTTCGACCTTCTTTCTCAACAGCACCGCGCATTATCAGCACTACTACTGGCGTAATATGGAGCCGGAAAAATTCACGGTGAAGCCGAGTAACAAAGATCAATTTGAATACAGCGATGCTATCTTGTTCGGCTACAAGAAGATGGACGCGATCGTGTCTCAGACGCTGGATCTCGCCGATCCGGATACGACGGTGGTACTTTGCACCGCACTCGGACAGCAACCTCTTCTGCAATACGAGCAAAGCGGAGGAAGACAGCTGTTTAAACCTCTCAATATCGAGGCGCTGATGAAGCTCGCTGGAATTACCGCGAACTATCGCTACGCTCCGGTTATGGCCGAAGAGTTCAAGCTCTTTTTCGACGACAGCGCCGCGGCCGCAGATGCGGCGGAGAAGTTGCTGGCGCTTCGCCTGTCGGACGGCTCGTCTGTGATGAAGGCACGCCTCACCAACGAGGAAATCTTCGCGGGATGTACGGTCTTCAGCCCACCCCCACCCGATACCGAGATCAAGTCGCCCTTCACCAATGACGTGGTGAAGTTTAGCGAGGTCTTTTACCTGATCGAGGCAGGGCTCAAGAGTGGCATGCATCACCCGCATGGCATTCTGTGGCTGCGAACTCCTGAGCGTCGGCATGCGGTCGTTGACCGGCTTGTTTCGCTGCAGGAGATTGCTCCCACGCTGCTGGATATCATGGAGATTCGGAATACACCGAAATTCTCCTTTCCGCCGATTCCGGAATTGTCACCCACCTTCGAGGATGTCAGGGCTGTGACAGCTTAACCTATGGGGCCATGAGCCGGATTCGGCTGCCTGGCAACCCACATCGTCGGGAGTGGCAGAGTTCTATCTGGGTCGCGATCGGGTCATTCCGAGTCGCGGCCTTTTCGTGTAAAGATAGCAGGGACCGCATCATATTTTACCATTAGATGCATTCAGGATGTTCCTTAACCCCTCCGCGGCCTGACCCGTATTATAGAAAGAATTAAGCTTCCTGAGCCGCCGCGCAGACCCGCCTTAATTAACTCCGGCGGCCATCCTGTCCGCCATGCCTAAAAAAGTAGCGCTGTTGCAGGCGGCTTGGCCAAGCTGATCGACCGGCACGAAAACTATTAGCGAGCAAATCCGCTCGTCCATCAAGGCCTGCTTTTAGTCATGCTGACCAGCGTCGTATCCACGCGCAATTTCATAGCCCGACATCTTACGAGCTTTGCCGCATTTCATAGTCTGAACACGGGCATTAATCTCGTTTATACGCTGGTTCAGCTTCTTGTTCTTGCGCATGTACTCATGCCGGCGCGATACGCCGAGATAATCGTGCTGATCTCGGTTGGCTTCTACCTGCAGCCGTTCGATCAATCGTTGGGACGCGCGAATTATGTGGTTGTGCGGCGGGAGCGCGTGGGAAATGTTGCAGCCGAGTCTCGACACGAAATCTCTGTCATTCTTCTCGCGCAAGCTGTGGCGCTTATTTCAGCGTGCGTCGTCATTCCCCTGACGTTCAGGCATTCCAATTTTCAGCCCTACGTCGAAGACGTACTATTTCTCGTGACCGTGCTGTTTATGAACGCCTGGGCGTTCACTCTGCAACCAACGGCCTGGGCCGTCGATCTTGAGCGAACTTTCTCCTATCTCTCACTCCTGAGACGGCTGATTCACTTTTTGGCGCTGGCCCTATTATGGTTTACCGGCAGTCTACTGGCGTTCGGTATCTTTGCGAGCGCCGGTTCCATCGGATTTCACGTCACCGCACAGATCGCGATCGCCCGTCAAGGGCCGTTGCTACCAGTTCTGCCCTCCTGGCAAAAATTGCGGGGGAGTTTCCTGATCGATCACCTCAAGCAGATATTTACATCGCTGCTGTCGACACTATCGGAGCTTGTCGTCCTCAACTCGCCGTATCTTGTCCTGACGCTGGCTTACGGGGCCGGCCCAACGATCGTGGTTTTCGACTCAATCATGAAATTGGCCAGATTCGCCATGGCTGGCACGCGGACGCTGGCTGAGATTCAGCTGTCGAGCATAACGCGGCTGCTGATCGAAAAGAATGGTGCGGCGGCAAGCAAGAAAGTCAAGGTTGTTACCGCCTTCTGCGTCGCGGCTTCAGCTCTTCCGGCGGCACTGGTCATATTCGACGGGTCTGCCCTGTTTGGATTACTTTTCGGCCACAACAATTTTGTTCCCCCAGAAGCCTATCTCCCAGCAGCACTGATCATCCTAGTCAGCGGTCTGTATCAGCCGATCACATTGTTCCTGAGTTTTGCTAACTTCCAGCAAGGTATTCGGATTTTCACGCTGTTCTGTTGCGCCGCGCTCGGCGGTTTGTTAGTTGCAGTTGCGTTTTTTGGCGGCAGCGTGGCGGAGATAATCACCGCCTACGCCATGTTTTTCCTGGCGTGCGCGACTTTCGGCGGATGGCTTGTTCTACGCCTGCTTGGGGGTCTCGTAAGCCCGCCCCGCTGAAGATTTCCGACCGTGATCAAAGCACTCAGAAAGCCCGATTGGTTTTCTTTGCCATTTCACGGGCGAATGCCTTGCTTACGTCCGGCGGCGCCTTTGACAGCAGATCCTCCAGAACCTTTCCGGCTTCATTGCGACACCCATCATAGAGGCCCGCCGCCTTGTCCAAAACTCGATCGCTGAGAAGCGCTCGAAAGTCACTTCGAACAAGCTCGGTTATTTCATCTAAGTTGGGTTCTGGCAGCGAACAAACGAAGCCGATTCTCTGCACAAGGATCCAGCCCTCTCGCGGCGAATAGAACTGTGAGAGTTTCAGATAGTCGGGTACGAGGCCATGTTGCCCCGCCATCTCACTAACCATCGCAAGAAGTAGCCAAGCGTTCCCATCGCTGGGCGAGCAACGAAGCTGCTCTTTGATCTCGATGGTAGCCGCCGAAAGCCGGGCATCATAGGACTGATCCATGCGTGACGGCAGATCCGCGAAAGCAATCGCGGTGGCGCCGCGACGAAAATCGTTTGTACAGTCGCCATCGTGCCTTGCGGCTGCCTGCTTCGCTGCAACTAGAGCCCCGGCGCGATCCGATCTGATCGCGGACGCGAGCTCCGCCGACATTACGCTTAAACGATCACCCTCAGCCCACAGTCCGTTGACGCAGACAAGCAGGCCTGCCGCCGCCAGACCGCCGACCATAATTCGGGAAAAGGCGGAGTTCGTCCCCATCAGGGTAACGTTTACTAGGCTGTCTCGTAATTTCGGAAGCGATGGTAGTCGTAATATTCGCTGCTGCCGTGTCCCATGTTGTAGAGACGTAGGGCCTGCATGTTGGTCTTGTTAAGGACGCAGCCGAGAATCTTGGACTCGATATTGGGGACGGTCAGCATGGCCTGAGTGACGGTGGCGACCGAGGTTTCACCCCACTCGATGACATAGACAAACGAGCCGATCATGCGAGCGATCGCACGAACATCGACAACCGGTGCGAGCGGCGGCAGGTCGATTAACACATAGTCGTAATTTTCGCGCGCCGCGTTGAGCAACGCCTCCATGCGCGGCGAGCCGATCAATTCGGCGGTTTGGGAGATCTTCATCTTCCCGTTAGCTGGTAGGAAATTCAGAGGCCGTGTCGGATGGGCATAGGTCGCTTGCTCCAACGGAGTCTCCCCGATCAGGAAATCGATCAAGCCCGAGAGGCGGTTCGGCGCCACCATCTCGCTCAGCGATGGACTGCGCATATCGCCGTCGATCAGGAGCACCGATTTGCCGGAAGCGCTGATCAACTGCGCAAGATTCATGGCGACGGTCGACTTGCCCTCTCCCGGAATGGACGAAACGATACCGATCACTGGCGTTCCTGAAGACGAAAGGTCGGCCGCGACCTTTACCGCGCGCAGCGTCTCGGCGAACCGCGACAACGGCTCCGTAAAGGCGTGCTGCAGCAAGCCAAGATTCTCCGAAATCTGTCGGTTCTTCTGACTACCTTTCGTGACCAGCGCCGAAGGCGGTACGGTCACCTTCGGAAGCGCTCCGAGGCAGGCAACGCCAAGGTGGTTCTCCACGTCCATTGGCGTCCGGAAGGCGCTGTCAGCGAGTTCCTTAGCCACCGCAATGCCAAAGCCAATGAACGAACCGCCTACCGCAGCCACGATCAATATCAGCAGAGTCTTCGGCGACGTCTTTTGGAACGGCTCGGAAGCCCTGGTCAAAATTCGCGCGTCAGTGATCGGGAATGTCTGCTGCTGCGTTGCCGTCTGATAGCGGTCAAGAAACGACTGATAGAGGTTGCGGTAGGTATCTGCGTCGCGCTGTAGCTCCCTCAGCTTTACCTGCGCCACGTTGGTCTTGTAGGCCGCATCCTTCATACTGTCGAGCGCTGCCGACAGATTGGCCTCCTGCGACTTCGCCACATCCAGATCGTTCTTATAGACCTGCGCGATCCGCTGTAGCTCTGCAATCATAGACTGCCGAATCTGCGCATTCTCGTATTGAAGTCGCAACACCGCCTCATGCGTCGCGCCATACCGGCGCGACCACTCCGCCATTTTCACATTGTTCGAACTAATCTGGGCAAGCAGGCTACTCATCACTTGGTTGTTCAGCGACTCAACCACGCTGACTTCCGGATTGTTGGCTTTCAGTGCCGCCTCGATCTGATCGTAGCGCGACTGTTTCTCCACCGTCGCCCGTTGCGCCAACGCATAATCATCCGCCAACTTCGCAAGGCGTTGATCGGAGAGCAACTGCGATTGGGTACCGTCACCCGCGCTGACCCCAGCGCCAGGACCCGTGACGTAGATATCGTTCGCCCGCCGATAGTCCTGTACTGCACGATCCGATTCCGAGACGCCTTTCTTCAGTTCCGCTATCCGCGTTTCAATCCAGGATGCCGTCCGTTTCACCGAGTCAAAACGCGCATCAAGCTCCTCGTCGAGATACGCATTGGCAATCGAGTTTGCGATACCCGCCGCCAGCGCCCGCTCTTCGGCGTCAAACCGAATGCTGATCACATACGTCTCGTCTACCCGCTTGACGGTCGTGCGTCGGATAAACTCGTCCACTACGGCCCGCGGTATGCCATCCGTCTTGACTTCCGCTTCCTCCTGCCCAAACGCCAATAGTGTGCGGATCTGATGAACTTCAGCCAGAAGCCATGCCACGATCAGGCTTGACGGCTGCACAAATTCGGGACGTTCCGCCAGCTTCCATTCGCGAATAACCTTGAGCGCTATCCGCTCTCCCTTCACGATTTCGACCTGACTATCCACCGCCGGCGAGTCGAGGCCGAGCTGTGTCGTCATCGCATTCGCCATTGACGGGTCCGTGGCATGTGCGTTTCGCGTGTCGATGATGACAAAGGCTGTGCCCGAATACATCGGTCGAGACGTCAACGCGAAAACCCCGGCAAACAAAACCACGATGAGCGTTGTAACGCCGACCAGCACCCGATGCCGACGCCCGATCTCCATCAGACGATTTAGATCAAACGCCGTGGCCGCATTGGCCGCGAAATTCGCCAGCGAACTGCTCGTTACACGTGGATTTGGCTGCATCAACATTTCGAAACCTTGGCTCTACCACTAACGGGCGTTCTTCAGCCGGCCATCATGTGGACGATCATCGACGTCGCCCAGGGCACTCTCACACCAATTTACTCGGCGTCGCACAGAACGCCCCTGATTGACCCTTTGTAGGCGAAGTTTGGTTGCATTGCAACAAAACCGCGCGGCGGTGGGGTTGCAGCCATCTCCGGCGTTGCGGCTAAAAGCTGTTCAAGCTCGTAGGGCTACTCGAACTGCCCACTGTGCGCGTTATCAAACCGCTGCCAGTTATTCCCACCACGCCCACCGGAGGTGATGCGGGACCGAGATTTTTGACCACTTCCGGCGAAAAACTAAATGGCGCCGAATTCGGACCGCCGGTCTGCAGCCCACCAATCGCGCCACCCCCCGCTCCGCTGGAGATTCCTACCGCCGTCGTACGGACGTCAGCGATAGAATTGGTGAAATCACCTTGAAATACACCATCAAACTGCGTCGTGACTGCGGTCTGAATGGCGGTGAAGACTTCCTGCTTCTGTGCCTTCACGAAATATTGTGCGGCAAGGGCGACTCCCTTCGCAAAATTCTTCTCCTGATCAGGAAGACTGTTGCTTGCCACAGCAACGGGCGAGGGCTTCCCGGGCGTTCCGCCTGTCAACACACTCGGGTCTTTGATGATAAGGCCGGCCACAATGGCCGCAAGGTCGCCTTTCTCGGCGGTAATTTGCGCGATAAATGCAACCGGATCCGCCTTGAATGCAGCGATCGCAGATGGTGAAACATCGGGGAAAGTTGTGACCGGATTGGCCAGCGCCTCTGCGGAAGCCTTTGACGCGAGCGCCGTCAACGTAAACGCCATCGGAGTCGCCGTGCATAGAAACAATGCAATCGCCAATAATTGTCGCATCAACGTACACAGATAACGCATAACGGCACTCCGCCCACTGTTGTTTCATCCTCCCCTTCTAATTTAGGAATTTTTTACCACAATCTTGAGCGGAACTCACTGCATTTTTGTAAGAACCGATGACGCGGTTAACGTCTGCAGATCAACCGGGCACACGCTGCATCGTGATCGAATTCTCATCGAGAACTTGTCGAAAAATCGCTCCAAGAAGAACCGTGATAGGTATCGCGCAGCCCGCGATCTGCATGGGAAAATCCACTGCGCTATGCACCTCAATCAAAATCATCGCGCCGAGCCCCAAAGCCGGCAACGCGTAGGCATGGGGCTCCATCAAATACTTCCGAAGAAGAATGAATTGAGCGAAAATCCAGACGATTGTCATAACGGATGCAGCAGGTAATCCGAGCTCCACCGCCCATTCAAGCGGCGTACTGTGCGCCTTTTCCCAAATCTGCATGATTCCCACATCGCTCTGGCGATAGGGCGGAAAGGCCATCTTGAAAGTTCCGAGCCCAGTTCCAAACCAGGGATAGTCCCTCACAATGTTCCAGGAACTCGCCCACGTATCGTAACGCCCATTCTCGTGGAAACCTTCCGAGACCCGTTTCAAGATATTTCCCGCACCGAATATCTGAACGATGGCGACAGCCGCCACTATCGCGGCCAACAACACGGCAGTCCGCAGCGCCTGGTCAATCTTACGGATCAATAAAATCAACAGAATGAACGCGGAGAACGCAGATGTTGCTGTGCCGGCGCGTGATCCCGTCAACAGAATAGCGACCAGCAGCACGGCTACCGCCAGAATCCACAATATCGTCGCTGACGTCAGCATCCGGACCAGAAACAAAAACCGTTCCTTTGCGGGTAGGTATCCCGTCGGCCAATTGTCGCGCCAAGCCCGAAAGGCGATCGTTCCTGCGGCCAGCAAACAGACGCCGAAATATGAAGCCGCGGTATTTCTGTTGATAAACGTGCCAGTGAAATCCTCCTGGTAGGCGATTTTCCGCTCAAACAGGACGTATCCGGGATTGGCAACCCCGACGAAGATGCCGAGCAGAGCGTAGATCACGCCCGAAATGATAAAAATTTTGATCAACGACCAGCACTGCGAACGTCGGTCTGCCCGAAGATATCCCGCCACGAAAGCGAGCAATACAGCCAGAGGCGACGCAAGCGCACGTAGCGGCGCGCCAGCGTCCACGGCAATCCGGCCCGGAGCAGCGATGCCGTGTTCCGATGCGATCGACCAGGCCGGATGTACAAATTGCGACGGTACCAAATCCGAAAGCTGAAACGCGGCAAGAGCGACCAGTGCAAAACCGATCACCGAGACAGTGACCAAGGGGGCCTTTCGCGACGGGAGCTGTGCGATACAGAGCTGCAGCAACACGGCAGCGCAAAGCATTCCCATCCAAATGCAAACCCAACCGTATTGATCAGAGCCGTAAGGCAAGGGAGCAAGGCAGACGACAGCGCCCAACATGACGCCGCTGGTTTTATCCATTGCTTTCAAGAGAGGGATTCAACTTTCATCTCAAATTGAGCAGCAATCGATCCGCTAGCCTCAAGGTCAGCGCGAGCAGGGTAAGCGTGGGGTTGGCCTGCCCCGAAGTCGGAAATACGGATGAACTCGCTATGTACAGGTTGGGCACGTCGTGCAACCGGCAATCCGAGTCGACCACTCCATGGCGTGGATCCTCTGACATTCGCGTGGTGCCGATATGATGGCCTCCAACAATACCGTAGCGGTAGGCGCGAGGTTCTAGGCTGTCAGGGTCATACTCCAGTTTGCCGACCCCGGTCCTCACAAGTTCATTGCTTAAAATTCGATAATTCTGCCTCAAGCTTTCGAAATCCAGCGGCGTCGGCCTCCAGTTTACTTTGAGACGCTGCATGCCATTCGCATCGCGCTCGCTGGTCAGCGATACCCGGCTGTCGGGATTGGGGGCTTGCTCCGCATGAAATTCCCAAACATGGCGGTTCTCCGGGGGAGACGCGATGACGACAGAAGGCAGCTTGCGATCTGCTAACGTTCGATTGCGCAGCCAATTTATCCCGAATCTTGTCAGTTGGAGGGGGTGGCCTAGAATATTCTTTACATGCTTGCCCCGTACCGCAAGGCTGACTTTCCGCTCGGAGAATCTGCGGGTGTATTCGTAGAGCAAGATGCTCTTTACCAAAAACATGGCGGAGAGAACGGGATTGCCGTGATCAGGATTCGAAAGGTCCGGAAGCTCCGTGCGAAACGTCGTATTAAGAAGATGGAATCGACGCTGGGCATTCTCGTTGAGCCATAATCGGCGACGAACATAAATTCCTTCCGCATCGCGCTCGTAGTCATGCGCGACCTCAGCCTCCTGACGGTTAAACGAGATGGTGCCGGCGGTAGCGCTTAGATGGCTCATATAATATCGTCCGAGCTCGCCCGACGAATTGCCGATACCTTCAGATCTCTGGTCGTGCGAAGCAAGCAGAAGCCGTGCGGTCTCGAGGCCGCCCAGACAGAGAACGTAGTAGCGACCTTTTACGCAAAAGTTCTTCCCATCCGCCGACGAAACGGTGAGGGAATGCACCGCAGAACCTCCGTCGACGAGCCGAACTCCGGTCACGGGTGCAGCCAAAACCACTCTTACATCGTCAGCCTCCCGAAGACTCTCGCCGTACCTTTTCCAAAAATTGGTAGGCTTGCTAAATCGCTCCAAGGTGGTGGCAACGAGGTCGCTATCGACACCGGGCACAAATTCCTTTTGCGAGTTAGGCAACGCGCTGAGAACATCATAGGCACCCACGCCTCCGTCCGCCTCACGGGTCGCTCGTTCGTAATATGGCTTCAAACTGTCATAGGAAATCGGCCAGCCCGAATGCGGCACCCACGGCCTTCGTTCGAAATCTATCGGATCGAAAGGAATAAGACGACCACCCCATATACGGCTTGTTCCTCCAATCGCTCGTTCGCGATAGCGATCAATGCGGGGATGCGGATCGTTGAACTCACCGCGATAGAAGTCTTGGATGCTGTTCTTGCGTTTTTCTCCGCCCGCCTCCAAAAGGAGAATCTTGAGGCCCTTCCCTTTCAGCGCGTGTGCGAGGGTCAATCCAGCCGCACCGCCGCCGACAATTACAACATCATGCGGTTCAAGCGAGGCAAGCTCGCTGATGTTAGACAACATTCTGTCCTGTCCTATTTTTACGCTTCGCAAATATCCAGTTTACATCCAAACTGAGGCAGCAAATCTTCAGTCGGATTTTTCAGTTAGACCGCCGAGAGCCACCAATGAAAAGTACGTTTCTTCCAGGTCCTGACAAGTACCTCTCTATTATCGGTCTCGGCTGCAGCCGCATTGGATCCTTTAGCAATTCGCATTCCAGTTCCGAGACACAACGCTTGCTGGCTGCCGCTTTTGATTCCGGGGTGACGGTTTTTGATACCGCGGACGTTTATGGACAGGGTGACAGCGAACGTGAGCTGGGTCGTTTTCTGACCGGAGACCGAGCAAATAAGGCATTTGTCGTAACAAAGGGCGGAAAACTTTTTTCGAGAAAAATGAGATTCTTGCGGCCTTTCAAGCCGTTGCTCAGACCGCTGCTGTCCAAACGCGGAGGGGCAGCTGTCGCCGCTCGAAGAACTGAGGAAATCTCGGAAGATTTTTCCCCCCGCCACATAGCGGGGGCGGTTGAAGGCAGCATGCGACGACTTAGAACCGATCGCATCGACAGCTATATACTACACAGCCCGCCTGTCGCCGCGATCAATCATCCCGCGCTGTGGGAGACCCTCAGCCGGCTGAAAGAGTCCGGCAAGATAGCTACCCTTGGAATATCCTGTGATACCATCGATGTACTAATTGAGGCTCTGAAGGTACCAAACATTGATCTGTTGGAACTGCCATATGATGTTTTGACCGCCATCCATAATTCACCTCGCGCCAACGAAATTGCCCAAAGAAAAATCATCGTGCTGGCTCGAGAGATCATTCGCTTTCAACCAGACATCGCACCGGCGGCCGCCATCAGCAATGCCGCGCGCATGCCGCTGGTCTCGACCGTCATTGTCGGAACTACAAAGATGCATAATCTCCGGTCGGCGGTTGCTGCGGTCAGTGCAGAACTAAGGTAATTTGTACCCAAAGCGTTGTGGCCGCCCTCGAAAGCCGGATAAGGCGTTTTGCGTCGAGACAGCTCTCGTGCGGTCCCGGACTCGCCGCCCAAAGGACGGCGTCGCTCACGCCTAATTATGTCTGGTGTCTGGGTCGTTGCGTCTCCACTCGCTAACGTCTTGAAGACATCCAACAAGAAACCACGCGCCTCTCCGCTCACTGCAGCGATTCACCCAACCCGTCTTTGTTTTCAGTTGAAGCAAAACCCACATGCAAACCAACCCCTGCCAATCCTGCGGCGCGTGCTGCGGCTACTCATCCAATTGGCCACGCTTCAGCACCGAGGATGATGCGGCGCTAGATCAAATCCCATCTGAATTCGTCAACGCGCGGCAATCCGGCATGCGTTGCGATGGCGACCGCTGCTCGGCGCTGGTGGGTACGATCGGTCAGTCGACCGCCTGCGCGATCTACGAGGTGCGCCCTGAAGTATGCCGAACCTGTCTGCCGGGTGATGCCGAATGTATGATGGCGCGACGCCGATATGGTCTTCCGCCGGTAACCTGAAAGACGATCAGGCGGTCACGGCCTGCGAAAGATCTTCATCGTCGAGCTCCTGGTCGAGCGGTGCCAGGGTGGTGAGCGGCTTGGTAGAAAGAGTGATCGGCTTGCGATGACCGTAGGGAGATGACGGCGCGTTTCGCGTAGCCGGTGCTTCTCGCGAAAGCGCATACAGCGTGGAGCCCACGCGCCCGCCGAGATTGATCAGCTCGCGCTCCGTACAGGTGGAAGCGATCGAAATCGCCAGTGAGTGCAGGTGACTGCGGCGATAGCAGAACAACGCCAGCATGGCGCGGACATCGGAGGAAACGCTTTCGACGAGATGGCGCAATCCGTGCTCGCTGGCCCGGTACATTTCCCCCAGCAATTCCTCGCGGATTGGACAGTGGTCGTTTTCGAAGGCTTCGCGGCTTGAAAACATTGGCTTTCTCCTCGCTGGCGAGGATGCAGCGCAATTTCCTAACGGAGGGTTAACCACCACCACCGGACTTCTACGGACCGTAAAACAACCGACGCGTGTAACACGCACCGACGCTCCGTCCTCTAATTGGCAGCCATGAAAATCGAAAGCCCGAAGCCGGTGAGATGGTGCAAGGCCTGATCGATACCGATCAGCCACCAAAATTGCGGGTGGTCCATGGTCACATTCCACCGGGAAACGCAAATGCCCTTCATACGGTCGATGGTGATGTGAATGGCGAAGTCAATCAGGCCCACAAACCAGAAGCGCGGCGCGATCAGCGTGACTAACAAAGTTGTTGCCGCCAGATGGACCAGACAATGGCTCAGCAATGGCAGAGCCCAGCCGGACTTTTGGTCCTTCCCCTTGGCCATCCATGCGTTCTGCAGCAGAAAATCCGCAATCACATGTTTGACGGTGAGCACGAGCATCCAGCCGACGAGGGCCGAAACCGGGACCGATGACGACAGAGAGGGAAACGACAAGGCTGGCGCTCTCGCAAAGATATGGAAACTGAAAACGGCGGACGGTTCCCCTTATGACATTTTCACCCCTGGAATGCACCTCGGGCGCCGGCAAAAAGCCGGGGATGCTCAGCGGAATCGTGGTCATCCCTGCATCGGTTGCTGCACCGCCGCAGCCATCAAATCACCCGGACATCAAGGACCGACGAGAGACCATCAGCCTAAAATCGACACGCAATAGCAGACCCGGAAATGGCGGGCTCCATCGACGAACCACCGTCATGGGCCTCTATGGAAAACTCGGCGTCATGGCGGTCGTTGACTGACTGCGGGCGCGCGGGCACTTTAGGCCGACCGTTCCAGTAACTCATGTCTCCCCCTCGGTTCGACCAGGCAACGCCTTTCGATGTCAAAGCCGCTTTTTCTCGCGCAACTCCTGGCGGCCACGGCCGATCGCAACATGAGCCGGGGCGCCTATGCCGCGGTAGCGCTCGGCAGCCTCATGATGCTGCTGGTGACGGTGGACCCCGCTTATGCGGCAGCGCACCACTGGATCGATGCCGTCCTGGGGCTGTGTCTGGCGTTCTTCGTGTTCGAATGGATCGCTCGCCTCCGCCTGGCGGTCGTGACCCATCGTCTTCGCGCCTATGTGCTGTCCGGCCGTCATCTTCTCGATCTGATTGCAGCCTTCGGTGTGCCGATCGCCTTCCTTCTGGGAGCCGACTCCAAATCGGCGTGGCTCTTGGGCGTATTCTGGGTACTGAAGATCGTGTCCGGGATTCGCGGCATACGGCAGCTGCAGCGGGTATTGGTCCTGGAAGCGGCCCCCCTGTTGAGTGTGCTCGTCATTTTCCTGACGGTGCTCTTTGTCGCATCCGTCATCGTTTATTTCCTCGAGCGCGACGTCCAGCCAGCTGCGTTTGGCAGCGTGCCCGCCGCATTGTGGTGGGCGGTTGCGACCCTCACCACCACCGGCTATGGCGATGTAGTCCCGATGACGCCACTCGGCCGACTTATCGCGTCCGCCGTCATGATCTGCGGGCTCGGCGTATTCGGGCTTTGGACCGGTATCCTGGCGACCGGATTTGCCGCAGAGACCCGCCGCGAAAACTTCCTCAAGACCTGGGAGTCTGTCAGCAAGGTACCGTTCTTCACCACGCTCGGCCCCGCCGCCATCGCCGACGTCACCCACATGCTGCGCACCATCGACCTGCCCGCACGCACCACCATCATTCGAAGAGGCACGGTCGGCGACTGCATGTACTTCATCGCCGCGGGACAAGTGGAAGTGGAACTGCCCGGGAAAAAGATCTTGCTCGAGGATGGCGCGTTCTTCGGCGAAATGGCGCTGCTCGGCAATCACCTGAGGTCCGCCAATATCACAACGACCAGGGTCTCCCGACTGCTCGTTCTCGATCTCGTTGATTTCCGGCTCTTGATGGCCCGACACCCGGATCTGGCCAAAACCATTGATGCCGAGGCGCAGCGCCGCGCACTGGAAAACAAGTGATCGACAACGAGAGCCACGGAATGAACGACGAGGTAGGTACCCTCCAGCACACCGCGGCTGCAGATCGAGGGAGGAGGCCAGGCGAATGACACCCGCCCAACGGACATCAGAGTGACCTTCTTGGCGCGTAATTTTTTCAGTACCGCTTACTTTGGCTGTTTGACACCTGTCGTATTTTCTTTGTTGGGATCGGGCGACGTCTTTTCTGCTCACGGGGCTCAATCGCGAAGCCTAGTAAGAGCACTGGCGTGGATCTGGCTCGCCTTGCCGGCAGAATTTGAGATTATGCTGGATCGGCGGGGTCCGGGTCATGCGGCAAGCTTTGCGATTATGTGCGCTGTTTTGCTGATTTGGCCTGTCATTTTTGGAGTGGACAGCGTCCGACAATACGCCAAGCAACAAGTAATCGTTTTGTCGGTCGTCCCTCACGAAGCTCTCATATTTGGGATATTCGCAATATGTGCAATTGGGTTGCACCTGCTGGACTTAACGAAAGTTGAGAGCCCGATTTATGGATTTCGCGCCCATAATTTTGGTCTTTTCTATTTCATGCAGACTCTTCGTTTTTCTTTGGTAGCAATCACGGTGGGAAGCGTCATCTTCTTGATCGGGAAAGCGGGCGTGGATCGCCTGATCAATACATAGCCGCTCTGTTCTCTAGCGAGTGCAAATGTCCCATGCCAACTGCGAATTGCGCCAGATCTGCCGGCGGTCTGCTGCCGACAGCACAGCCGGACCAGATTTTCTCAACGTGAACTCTTCGCCTTTTGACCCGGATCGCGTCTCGATTCTGGCTTGAAGCAGCTCCGCGTGCTACGTCGATTTAATGCCACCCTAAGCGTTTTTAAGGTCTGATGCTGTCGACATTTGCCGTCACGGTTCCGTTCTTCGCGCTCATATTGCTCGGCTACCTCGCTGCACGTCGAGGCATGTTGTCCGATGCCGCAATCCCGGGCCTCAACGTCTTTGTATTGTACTTCGCACTGCCATCCGCGCTGTTTCGCTTTGGCATGAATACGCCGCTATTGCAGTTGCTAAGCCCCGGAGTACTCTCGCTCTACTCGCTGTGCGCGCTGCTAATCATTGCTCTCACGATCACGCTAACTTGGCGCGGTTCGGTGAATTTGAAGGATGCGGCGTTCGGAGCGCAGGTCGCCGCCTTTCCCAATACCGGCTTCATGGGGCTGCCGTTGCTTGTGGGCTTGGTTGGCCCGGCCGCTGCGGGAACGATAATTTCGACCATCGTTGTCGATATGATTCTGACCAGTTCCGTTTGCATCACGCTTGCGGGGTGGCAGGAGGCATCCAAGCACGGTCACCGCGTCGCCGTTGTTAGAGCACTGCGCGGGGCGGCGCTCAACCCACTGCCCTGGGCCATTGCTCTTGGAGCCATAAGCTCTGCTACCGGCTTCAAGCCTGTTGGTCCAATCGATGCAATCCTACGCATGCTTGCCGATGCCGCTACGCCCGTTGCGCTCTTTACCATCGGAGCCGTGTTGTGGCTTGCCAGTAGGCATGCGCATACCCGCACACCTGTAGCTCAGTATTGGCCGGTCGCGCTCATCAAACTATTCGTTCATCCTGCCTTGGTAGCCGTTGTAGCAAAGACGGGGCAAAGGCTTGGCGTCGGGATAAGCGACTTCGAGATAATGGTCCTGACGCTGACGGCATCGCTGCCCAGCGCCAGCAACGTCTGGGCACTCGCCGAGCGCTACGGGGCCGACAACGGGCGCATCGCTCGGATCATCTTGTCCTCCACGCTACTTTCCTTTCTGACTCTGAGCGGCGCGGCCCGGTTGTTATTGGATCGCTAATCTGCCGTGATGGCGGATTTCCGCTTCTAGTGTCCAATCCCTCAGCCGCTCACGCCGATGGGCCGGTGAAATCCAACAGCGGCACGAAGACGTCGGTGGTCGCGCCTCGTTGCGATGGGCACCTCGCCGATAATCGCATTGACGAGCGCGTCGCCGTTCGCTTCCAAATCGATCCGCACGAACCCGACATGCGACCGCGTTCCCATCTCGAAAATCCCAAGCAGGAGCCGGGTGCGCTGGTCGAATTGCCTGATGTAGTCGGCGACATCCTTTTGCGTAAACGCGCGCGGCGCCGTGTTGAGCACATGCACTGTCCATGGATCTGACAACCAGGTCGCCCAGTGGTCTGAGGCAGACTCGCGCTTGAGGGTGCGCAGGAAGTACCTTCCCAAGCGGAACCACAGCTCTTCTTGGGAGAGAAGGCCATGCGTCAGCGTATCACGGCAACGCCAACAGCGTTAATGACCCGTCTACCCTAAGAGCCTGAGAGGCAGCTCGGCTTCGGTCTGTTGTCTAAATTTGCGGCAGATCACTCGTGTGCCGCTGATAAATCGTAAGAAAGTGTACCGCTGGACAGCTTCTCCACCCGGAACTGTTCATGCCGTTGCGGCGCACAATCGATTTCTCGGCTTAGGCAGTGCTTTTTTGGTGCGGATCTATTCGGTTGGTGCTTTCATGCCCCTCCTCATTTTTAAATGAGGCCATAAAAAGCGCTTCTGGCGTGAGTGTTGCGCGTAGGGGAATAGAGCATGACCATTGAGCAGGTCCTTGGAACTAAAAAGATTCAGTCGGAAGACGTCGCTGCTCTCGATCTTGCCTTCAACATGGCGACCAAGACGCTCGGCCTTGTAGATCGCAATGATCCGCTTACCGGATTGGTTGCGCGAACGATATTCGTCGTGGGGCAGAGCGGTCTTGGCGATCCGGCAACGATTGCCGAGACGGCAGTGGATCAACTGAGGCGGCTCTGGATCGTGAATGGGTTTGTCAGTCCCGCTTCCCGATCTCTCTCCGCGCGCAGGTCGCGAAACAGAGCCGCTTAAGCCGACCGAGGCGGAAGCGACCCACCGCCGACACGAACAAAAGCCTGCGGCGAAGAGATCAACGCTCTCGGGCTCCCCACCCTTATCATCGCCGCCCGCGGATCGGGATCTGATTGAAGGCCAGGTCCTTGTCGACCCGAATATCTCCCGGGAGCCCGAGCACGCGCTCGGCGATAATGTTGCGCAGGATTTCGTCGGTGCCGCCAGCAATGCGGTTTGACGGCGAGGATAAGAGCATGGTCTGGAACTGGGCAGCCACTTCCGCCAGGGCAGGATCCGACACAACGCCGTTGGCGCCTTGCAGATCGAGCGCGTACATCGCGATCTCCTGCATCATCGACCCCGCCACGAGCTTACCGATTGAGTTCTCGGGCCCGGGTCGCTCGCCGCGGGACAGCGCCGACAGCGCGCGATAGCTGGTATATTTGAGCCCGCTGTTCTTGACGGACCAATCCGCCAGCCGCGCGCGCGTGGCGCGATCCTCGATCGCCAGACCATTCTCGGTCTTCAGACGGCTACAGAAATCAAATAGCTCCTGAAAGCCGGTGGCGATCCTGGAGCCGATCGACATGCGCTCGTTCATCAGCGTGGTGAGCGACACGTTCCACCCCTCGCCGACCGCGCCCAAGCGCTGCGAATCCGGGATTCGCACGTCGGTGAAATAGACCTCGTTGAATTCCTGCATGCCATTGGCTTGCTTGATCGGCTTGACCTCCACGCCCGGGCTTTTCATGTTCACGAGGAACATGGTCAGTCCCTTGTGTTTTGGCACGGTAGGATCGGTGCGGGTAATCAGAATGCCATAGGCGGAATAATGTCCACCCGAGGTCCAGATCTTCTGCCCATTGACGACCCAGTCGTCGCCGTCACGTTCGGCGCGGGTACGCAAACCCGCGACATCCGAACCACTGGCCGGCTCCGAGAACAGCTGACACCAGATTTCCTCACCGGAGGCGAGTTTCGGCAGATAGCGCCGTTTATCGGCCTCGCTGGCATAGGCCATCAAAGTCGGGCCACACATGCCTTCGCCGATTAGGAAGGGGCTGCTGAGCTTGTCGTAGACGCCTTCCTCCTGTTGCCAGATCACCCGTTCGATAGGGCTTGCGCCACGGCCGCCATATTCCCTCGGCCAATGCAGGCAGGCCCAGCCGGCGTCAAATTTCTTCTTTTGCCAGGCTCTCGCGACCTCGAGGATATCGGCATTCATCAATTTGATGCGCCCGATTGACGATCTCGACAGCTCTAATTCCAGATGTTTCGGAGCGTTGGCGCTGATCCATTGGCGCACCTCACTACGGAAGGCGGCTTCCTGCGTGGTGTCTTCAAAATTCATGAGGATACCTCAAACCTTCAAGCCGCATTCTTGCGGCGCAGCCGATCGATTAACGCATCTTCCCAATAAGATTGGCTACCGAGGGCCAGCGCCAGCGCATTGGATCGGCGATAATAGAGATGGCAATCGAACTCCCAGGTGAAGCCCATGCCGCCATGCACCTGAATGTTATTTTTGGCGCAATGTTGAAAAGCCTGCGTCGCGCTCACGCGTGCCGTGGCCGCGGCTTCCGGCAATTCGCCGGCGTTGGTCGACAGCGCCCAGGCGCCAAAATAGCTGTTCGAGCGCGCCAGCGTGGCCGAGACATACATATCGGCCAGCATATGCTTGATCGCCTGGAACGATCCAATCGGCCGGCCAAAGGCAATCCGGTCGAGGGCATAATCCCGTGCCATTTCAAGCGCGCGGTCGGCACCCCCGATCTGCTCGAATGCCATTAAGACGGCTGCGCGATCCATGAGGTGTGACAGGATGTTCCAGCCATCAGTGGCAGGACCGAGGAGTTCGGCCCTGCAATCCCGGAATATCAATTCCGCCTGGCTTCGTGAAGGATCGATATTGTCGACCGGCTTCGCTTCGACGCCGCCGGCCTTCGTGTCGACCAGGAACAAGGCGATGTCACTCTCACGGCCGCTGGGGCCCGCGCGCGCCGCAACAATGGCGAAATCAGCAATCGCACCGTCTGGGACCGGTTTTTTGATGCCATTGAGAACTCCGCCCGATGCCGCAAGCTTGATCGCTTTCGCCGACGGTTTGCCCGAGCCTTCAAACAGCGCGAGCGTACCGATGGCGTCACCGGAGGCTATGGCCGGAAGCCATTTTTGTTTCTGCGCTTCGCTGCCGGCAATCAAAAGCGCTTCGGCCGCCAGGCAAACGGTGGAAGCAAACGGCACCGGTGCCAGTGCGCGACCGATCTCCTCGGCAATGACGCAGAGCTCGAGATAACCCGCACCGGCACCGCCGAATTTTTCCGGAATGGAAACGCCGAGAAATCCCATCCCGGCGAGCGCTTTCCAGAGGTCGCGATCATAGCTATCCTTGCCCTCGAGCACGTTGCGAACCGCACGCGGCGGGCATTTCTCGGCGAGGAATTTCCGCGCCTGATCCTGCAGCTCTTTCTGTTCGGCGGAAAACTCGAAATTCACTGTCCTGCTCCTGCTTTGAAGGAACGAATTAAGGTCCGCGGCACAATCGCGGCTAACGGTAGATCGGCTTTCGTTTCTCCAGAAACGCCCGAATGCCCTCGTTGAAATCTTCCGAGCGGCTGCACAGCACCTGATTGCGATCCTCCATCGCAATCACTGCCTCGATCGATCCGGCATCGACACTCATGTTCAGGCATTCCTTTGACAGCCTGAGACCCACCGGCGAGGCCTGCATCATCGCCTCTACATAGGGAGCTGCTGCCGCTTCCAGACCGTCGTCCCCGACGAGTTCGGAAACCAGGCCAACCGCCAGCGCACGCTCGGCACCGATAAACCGGCCGGTCAGGATCAATTCGGAAGCCACGGACACGCCGACCAACCTTGGCAGGAAATAGCTCGACCCGATGTCGCAACCGCCCAGCCCGAGCTTGATGAAAGCGCAATTCATCCGCGCGGAGCGGCTGGCGATGCGAATATCCGCCGCGAGCGCCAGCGCAAAACCGCCGCCCGCCGCAGGGCCCCGGATCAATGCCACGATCGGTTGCGGACAGCGTCGCATTAGCATCACGATGTCGGCAATGCGGCGCTGGGAATCCAGGGACTCCGTGATGCCGGGCGGCTCGGATCGGCCGGCGCGCTCGGCCATCGCGTCCTTCAAATCGAGGCCGGCGCAAAAGGCGGAGCCCGCGCCTTTCATTACCACAACGCGCGTCTGACGGTTGCGCTGCAGGCCGTCGAAATAATCATGGAGCGCATCGATCAGTTCAGGATTGAGCGCGTTCAGACTTTGCGGACGGTTGAGTGTGAGCCAGTCGACCCCTTCCTTGTGTTCGATCAGAAGCGCCTTGGTCAAATGTCTCTCCCTCTGCCCGCGTGAAGTCATCGGATCCGATAAGCCGTTCTCGGACGCCCATCATCGCGCCAGCGCGAGAAGCGAAGTCGAAACGGAAGGAGGCGCAGCTGGTCGGCTCCTTCCAAGTCGTCCGAGCTTAGCGCGGCGCCATCCGGATCGCGCCGTCGAGGCGAATGGTTTCGCCATTCAGCATCGGGTTCTCCACGATGTGGACCGCCAGGTTGCCGTACTCGCTCGGGTCCCCGAGGCGGGCCGGATGCGGCACCTGAGCGCCGAGGCTCTTTAGCGCTTCTTCGCTCAGTCCCATCAGCAGCGGCGTCAAGAACAGGCCGGGTGCGATGGTATTGACGCGAATCTTGTGCGAGGCGAGATCGCGCGCCGCCGGCAACGTCATGCCCACCACGCCCCCCTTGGAAGCGGAATAGGCGATCTGCCCGATCTGCCCTTCATAGGCCGCCACGCTCGCGGTGTTGATAACGACACCCCGCTCTTCGCCAATCGGCGCCTCCGTTACCAGCCGTTCGGCGAACAACCGCAACACGTTGAACGACCCGACCAGATTGACCATCACGATCTGGGTGAAACGCTCCAGCGGATAGACACCGTCCTTGCCGACAATACGCCGCGAGCCCCCGATGCCGGCGCAATTCATCAAAACCCGCGCGATGCCATGCGCCGCCTCGCCTTTGGCGATCGCGGCCTTGACCTGATCTTCGCTGGTCACATCACCCACGGCGGCTACGCCCTTGACCTCGGCGGCGACCTTCTCGGCGTTTTCTTGGCTTCGGTCAAAAACGGTGATCTTGGCGCCCTTGGCCGCCATGGCGCGCGCGGTCGCTGCGCCAAGCCCCGAGCCACCGCCGGTGATGAAAACGGCAACATCTTTCAACTGCATCGAAGAAGCCTTTCGTTGTGGTGAGCTGGATACCAGCGTTGATTATCCGACGTTCAATTCCTGCAGGCCCGCGAAACCCGGCGGACCGTTTGTGGCTGCTGCGGCGTTCGCCAGCAATCCCGTGAAAATCATGGACTCCAGGAAGGTCGTGTATTGGCGGCAGACTTCACCGGTGATCGGCCCGACGCCGGAGGCGCGCGACATGGCATAGCGCCCTGCAAACAGATGGTCGCATGCGCCAATCAGCGCGGTGTAGAAAAAGACCGGATCGATCGGGCGAAGCTCGCCCGCCTCGATGCCCTCGGCCAGGAGCCGGCGATGGAACTCCAGCAACGGCGCTACGAAAAACTTCGAGACCTCATCCGCCGCCTGGGGACTGCTCTCATGCAGCAGGTAATGGATCAGACGGTTCATGTAGGGACATCGATGATAAGCCTTGACGATCCCCGCAATATGCAGCCGCAGTTTCGCGGTCGGAGAAATCGGCTGGGCCAAGAGATAGGCGAGCTGCCGCATTTCGGCGGCGGCATTCTGCTCCAGGAGCGCCAGCAGAAGACCATCCTTGTTGCCGAAATGGTACTTCACCAGCGCGGCATTGACCCCTGACTTTTCGGCGATATCGCTCAGTGAAATTTCGGTCGAATTGCGCTCGATCATCAGGGCGCCGGCCGCGGCCAACAGCTTCTCGGCGGCGCCTGTCTTTCTCCCCGGACGGCTTGATGCCGCATTATCGAACGCTGTCGTCATTCACCCGCCACTGATCCGGAATTTGCGCCCACAGATAAGCCGATCCGGTCTCGCGGCTCAAGAATTAATTGAATGATTGACTAAATCGGCTCTCGCCCGTTTAATCGGTCGAAATCCTTTTTCAACAGAGAAATCAGGGGAAAGCACATGGCCGAGGCCTATATCGTCGCCACCGCTCGCACCGCCGGAGGCCGCAAGGGAGGGCGCCTTGCCGGATGGCATCCGGTCGATCTCGCCGCCAGCGTGCTGAACTCGCTCGTTGACCGGGCCGGCATGGACCCCGCGCAGGTCGAAGACGTGATCATGGGATGCGTGATGCAGGTTGGCGAACAGTCGGTCAATGTCGCGCGCAACGCGGTGATGGCCTCGAAGCTTCCCGACAGCGTGCCCGGCACCTCGATCGACCGCCAATGCGGCTCGTCCCAGCAGGCCCTGCATTTCGCCGCGCAGGCGGTGATGGCGGGCTCCCAGGATATTGTGATCGCCGCCGGCGTGGAAGCAATGAGCCGCGTGCCGTTGAACGCGCCCGCCCTGATCGATAAGGCCGGCATGGGCAATTACATGAGCCCCGGGATTCGGAAGCACTATCCGAACATCCAGTTCAGCCAGTTTACCGGCGCCGAGATGATGGCCCAGAAGTACGAATTGTCGAAGGAAGAACTCGACCAATACGCCTATCAGAGCCATCAGCGCGCGATTGCCGCGACCCAGGCCGGCGCATTCAAGGACGAGATCGTGCCGTTGCCGATTACCCGCGGAGACGGTACAGCCGACACGCATCAGATCGACGAAGGCATCCGGTTCGACGTTACGCTCGACGGCATTCGTGGCGTCAAGCTGATCGCGGAGAACGGCCGGCTGACCGCCGCCAGCGCCAGCCAGATTTGCGATGGCGCATCAGGTGTCCTCATCGTAAGCGAGCGCGGCCTGAAGTCCCTCGGCGCCAAGCCGATGGCCCGCATTCACCAGATGACGGTTCGGGGCGGCGACCCCGTCATCATGCTGGATGCGCCGCTGCCGGCCACCGAACACGCTCTAAAAAAAGCAGGCATGAAAATCGACGACATCGACCTGTTTGAGGTCAACGAGGCCTTCGCCTCTGTCCCGACCGCCTGGTTGAAAACGACTTGCGCCGATCCTTCGCGACTTAACGTCAATGGCGGCGCGATCGCGCTCGGCCATCCGCTCGGCGCTTCAGGCACCAAGCTGATGACCACCCTCGTGAACGCCCTCAAGCAACGCAACAAGCGCTACGGGCTGCAGACCATGTGCGAGGGCGGAGGCATGGCCAACGTCACCATTGTCGAGCGTCTGTAAAGATGTAGCGGTCCAGTCCCATCCGGGACTGGACCCACTTTCAGCCCTTCTCCCAACGATCATTCCTGAACACCGCAGCATGGTGCTTTCCTTGAGCAACTTCTCATGACGCATCCGTCAATTCATGCCAGAACTCAGCCCAACAAGATCGCCTATCAGATGGCGCAGAGCGGGAAAGCGATCACCTATTCCGAGCTTGACGCTCGCAGCAATCGCGCCGCCCAGCTGTTTCGTTCCTTGGGACTTAAGGCCGGCGATCACATCGCACTTCTGATGGAAAACCGGCTGGAGTTCATGGAAATCTGCTGGGCCGCTCAGCGCAGCGGCCTGTATTACACGGCCATCAGCCACTATCTGACATCCGATGAAATCGCCTACATCGTCAGGGATTGCGGCGCGCGCCTCTTGATCACTTCCGCTCAATGCGCCGGGCAGGTGGAAAACCTCGCCAAGGCCGAAGGCGCACCGCTCTTCTATACGGTGGAAGCCGCACAGCCGGGCTTTCGTTCCTGGCAGGATGAGACCGCGCGCCAGCCCTCCACTCCGATTGCCGATGAGATCGCCGGCATCGACATGCTCTACTCATCGGGAACCACGGGGCGGCCGAAGGGCGTCAAGCGCGCCGGCGCTTCGCAGCCGATCACCACATTGAACCCGCTGCTGAAAGTGCTTTGCGTCGATATGTGCGGGATGTCGGCGGACAGCATCTATCTGTCGCCGGCTCCGCTTTATCACGCTGCTCCCCTGCGGTTCAGCATGATGGCCGCAGCGCTCGGCGGCACCGCGATCATCATGGAAAAATTCGATGCCGAGGAATTTCTCCAACTGGTCGGGAGACACCGGGTGACCCAGTCGCAACTGGTGCCGACCATGTTCGTGCGCATGCTGAAGCTGCCGGACGAGGTGCGGCTGCGCTATGACACCTCCTCGCTCAAGGGCGCGATCCACGCGGCCGCTCCCTGTCCGGTCGACGTCAAGGCCAGGATGATCGAGTGGTGGGGACCGATCATCATCGAATATTATGGGGCCTCCGAGAGCAACGGCGTGACCGTCTCGACCTCGGCGGAATGGCTGTCGCATCGCGGCAGTGTCGGTCGCTCGGTCGTTGGCCAAGCCAAGATTGTCGGCGAGGATGGCGAGGAGCTACCCCCCGGCGAGATAGGCGCCGTGTATTTCGCCGGTGGTCCAGTCTTCGCCTACCACAATGATCCGCTGAAGACAAAAAGCGCCTACAACGACAAGGGTTGGTCAACCGTCGGCGATGTCGGCTATCTCGACGAGGATGGATTTCTCTATCTGACCGACCGCAAGTCCTACATGATCATTTCCGGCGGCGTGAACATCTATCCGCAGGAGACGGAGGACATCCTGATCACGCATCCGGCGGTGGCAGATGTCGCGGTGTTCGGCGTGCCGAATGCGGAAATGGGCGAAGAAGTCAAAGCCGTGGTGCAGCCGCACGACATGGCTCACGCGAATGACAAACTGGCAGCCGAGCTGATGGCTTATTGCCGGCAACGCCTGTCACCAATCAAATGCCCGCGCAGCATCGATTTCGAGGCTGAGCTGCCGCGCACGCCAACCGGCAAGCTGGTGAAACGCCATTTGCGCGATCGCTACTGGCCCAGGCCTGCAGCAACGCAGCCAGCGTAAAACGTCTCACACTGAACAAGCCTAGGGCGCCGACGTTCTCTACTTGGCGCGCCCGCCCCGTCCTTGCGCGGTTGGCATTCGAAAGCAGCCCTAAATTTGACCGGCAGACCGAAGTCCCCTACGATTTAGAAACGTTCTAAATCAGGGTCTCCAATGAAGAATTTCGCCGAGCTGACGGAAAGGGAAGTATTGGCCGTTGCGATATCCGCTGAGGAAGAAGACAGCCGAATCTACATGACCTTCGCGGAAGATCTGGCGGAGCGGTATCCGGAATCGGCCAAGATGTTCGAGGAAATGGCCGAGGAGGAATCCCACCATCGTCACATGCTGCTCGAACTCTACGAGCAACGGTTCGGCAAGAACCTGCCTCCGATCCGGCGCGACAACGTCAAGGGTTTTTTGCGGCGCCGGCCGATCTGGCTGACCAAGAACCTGTCGCTCGACACCATCCGCCGCGAAACCGAAACGATGGAGTTCGAAGCGGAGCGTTTTTACGTCAAGGCGGCCTCACAGAGCCGGGACGTGGGCGTTCGCAAGCTGCTGGGCGATCTCGCCGAGGCCGAGAAAGGCCATGAAAGAATTGCCGAACGGCTGACGCACGAGATCCTGAGCCCCGGGGTGCGCGCTGAAGAGGACCGGACACGCCGACGCGTCTTTGTGTTGCAATATGTTCAGCCGGGTCTTGCCGGATTGATGGATGGATCGGTCTCGACGCTCGCGCCATTGTTTGCGGCAGCTTTTGCGACCCATCACAACTGGCAGACCTTCCTGGTCGGCCTCGCCGCTTCCCTCGGTGCCGGCATCAGCATGGGGTTTGCGGAAGCTTTATCGGATGACGGGTCGCTGACCGGCCGCGGATCGCCATGGCTGCGCGGCATCACCTGCGGCCTGATGACCGCGCTTGGCGGCCTTGGACATACCCTTCCCTACCTCGTTCCCGACTCCTGGGCGAACGCGTTCTGGATTGCGACCGCCATTGCCGGCCTGGTCGTGTTCTTTGAACTCTGGGCCATCGCCTATATTCGCGCCCGCTTCATGGATACGCCGTTCCTGCAGGCCGTGTTCCAGATCGTGATCGGTGGCGTCATCGTGTTGGGGGTGGGGATCCTGATCGGCGGCGCGTGAGCGCATAGACCTGCGTTTCCGACGGGCTTGCTCGTCACTACCGCCATTATCCGCTGCAAAAAAGCTGCAGATCAGGTTGCACGGGAATGCAGAGCGGAAACCGCGAATCCTTCGGCCGCCAGCCGCGCGCTGACGCAGGGCATGGCACGAGTTGCGAGCTCCTTTTCAAAAACCATAAGGCGACCGTCGGCGGGAAGCGACGAAAAACGATAGCCGGACTTCCGGGCCAGCGCGATCATCGCCGTGTTGGAGCTCAAGGTTTCGCCAAATACCGCCTCTGCGCCGGAAGCGGCGGCACGGCATTCCATGTTGGAAAGCAGCGCGCGGCCTACCCCAAGTCCCTGCCAGGCGTCCGCCACCGACAATCCGAACTCGAGCTTGCCGATCGTTGCCTCCACGCCATAACGCGCTTCGCCGACGATGGTCTCGCTGACGCCAGCTTTCGTTGCGGTCGTTGCGAGGATGCTGAATCGATCGAATTCGCCAGCGTGAACGAAATGGTCGAGCTCGACACGCGGAAGCTCGCTGATCGCCCCGAGAAAACGACGATAGCGCGATTGTGCCGACAGCCCGCGGAAGTAGTCTTGCACGGCTTCGGCGTCCCCCGGCTCGGCAAAACGCAGGGTCAGCAACTGACCGGAGTTCAGCCGGATGTGATCGGTATGCCGGCGCAAGCCGACCAGACCTTCCCCGTTGTCACTCTGCAGCGCCATCGCCATGACGGATCTCCCTGTCTGCAAGACTTCTGGTTCACGCCCGCCAGAATGGCTTTTCGGCTTCAGCAGCCACCTCGCTCCAGGTGAGAGCCAGATCGTTCAGATCCCGCTCGGTCAGGTCGGCGAGATAGTGCCGATCGAGCTGCCGCTGACGCCAAAGATGCGCTGTTTCGCTTATGTGGGACCACAACCCGTCTACATGACTATTTATCATCGTTTGAGGGAAACTATTGGACATCGCTGCCTCCTCAATTTAGCTTGTGTCGCTAATATCAGTGCTTCTTGCCGTTTTCACAAACGACACTTCTTCCTTCTTCAGATGATATAATGTCATCCGGAGCTACCCATGCAGCACCCACTGCCGTCTTTGAATGGATTACGCGCCTTCGAGGCGGCGGCGCGGCATCTGAGCTTCACCGCCGCGGCGGCGGAGCTGAATGTCACCCAAACCGCCATCAGCCATCAGATCAGGCGCCTGGAGCAGGAGCTCGGCCTACCACTCTTCGTTCGTAAAAACCGCGCGCTGGCGCTGACATCGCAGGCCCAGGATTATCTTCAGGGCATCCGCGCCGCCTTCAATGAATTGAGGCTTGCCACCGACCGGTTGCTGCGCAAGGACAGCGGCCACGTGCTCACCATCAGCACGCTCGCCTCGCTGGCGGCGAAATGGCTGCTTCCCCGGCTGCCGGCCTTCCAGGAAGCGCATCCCGAGATCGACGTGCGCATTACCACCTCGACCGCCCTGGTCGATTTTGCCCGCGATGACGTCGACGCCGCCATCCGCTTTGGCCGTGGCCAATGGCCGGGGATGCGTGCAGACTGGTTGATGGCCGATGAGCTGTTTCCAGTATGCAGCCCGGCGCTGATCAAAGGGCCCAAGGCGCTGCGCAAACCGGAGCACCTGGCGCAGCATTCTCTCCTACATACCAGCGGATTTTATGGCGACGACTGGCGCCTGTGGTTGACCGCCGCCGGACTACCGGTGGACATCTCCCGTCAGCCGGGCATGACGTTCGATCTCATTTTGATGACGGTCCAGGCCGCGATCGACGGCGCGGGCGTTGCGATGGGGCGGACATCCTATGTCCAGACCGATATCGCCAAGGGCCGACTCGTTGTTCCCTTCAAGATCATGCGGCCCACCGATGCCGGATTTTACCTGGTGTCGCCCTTGGCCAGGTCCGATCCGCCCAAGCTTGCCGCGTTCCGCAAATGGCTGGCCACTACCGCCAAGAACATGGATACACCGATTTCCTAAATCCAGTAGAGTGAGCCCGCACGCTTCTGCTGCTGGTGATCGAGCCAGCGGTGATTTCGCGGGGAGGAATGATCATGAAAGAACTGGTAGCGATTGCAGAACAGGTGGCGGAAAAGCTGAAGGCCAAGCGCCAGACCATCGCGGTGGCGGAATCCTCCGCCGGCGGCCTCATCTCCGCGGCGCTGCTCGCCGTTCCCGGTGCATCCGCGTATTTTCTGGGTTCGGCCGTGGTCTATACAGGCGAAGCCCGGCGGCTTCTGGCCGACATCCCCAACGCGGACGTGAAGGGCATTCATTCGGCCACCGAGATCTATGCCGAGCTGCTGGCGGAACGAATCCACCAACGGTTCACCTCCGACTGGGGATTGTCCGAGACGGGCGCTGCTGGTCCGACCGGCAATCGCTATGGTGATGCCGCCGGCCACACCTGCATTGCGGTCTCGGGGGCAGCTTCCGCCGCGATCACGCTGGAAACCGGCAGCGCTGATCGCCTCGCCAACATGCACGCCTTCGCTGAAGCGGCTCTGCGCCTTTTGCTAAAGCATTTGTCAAAATAAACGCCGGCGTCACTTTTCGCGGAATGTACGCATCAACTGGTCGCTGAGCGGTTTGATGAGATAGGACAACATCGTTCGTTCGCCGGTCTGGATAAACGCCTCGACCGGCATTCCCGGAATCAGCTTGGCTTCGCCGAGGCGGGCGACTTCCCCTGGCGGCAGTGAGATGCGGATCGTGTAATAGGATTGCCCGGTGCGCTGGTCGGTGGTGACGTCAGGCGATACCCGCGTGACCAGGCCACTGAGTTCCGGCGTGGTGCGCTGATTGAAAGCCGACAGCCGCAACAGGGTTTTCTGCCCGATCGCCAGCTTGTCGATATCCTGCGGATTGACCTTGGCCTCTACCGACAACGCGTCTGCCTGCGGCACGATCATCATGATCGCGTCACCTGCGGTAATCACACCGCCCACGGTATGCACGGTCGATTGCAGTACCATGCCGTTCTGCGGCGCCCGAATATCCGTTCGTTTGAGCTGATCTTCCGCGGTCACCTTGCGCTCGACGAACTCACCGATCTTGTCATTGGTCTCGCGCAGATCCTTTGAAACATCGCTCACCAGATCCTTGTCGATCTGGATGATTTGAAGCTCGGTTTCAGTAATCTTGCCCTTGGCCTGGGCCATTGAGGCCATGTATTGGGCGCGTTCACCGGCGAGCCTCGCCGCATCGCGCTCGAGTACCGTGAGCCGAGACAACTGGACAAGGCGCTGCTCATAGAGCGATCGCACACCAACCAGCTCTTTCTCGATCAGGCTAATTTCCTGGTCTTTCGCGGTCTGCTGCGCCGCCAGCCCGGCAATTTCTTGATTGAGCTGGGTGACGCGCTCGCGCAATTGCGCCTTCTGCCCCGTCCTTCCATTGGTGCGTACATTGAAGAGCTTCATCTCGCTCGCCATGACGTTCTTCACATCGGGATCGTCGGCGCGATCGAGGAGCGATTTCGGAAACACGATCTCATCGAGGCCCTGTTGCTCGGCCTGCAATCGTGCCGCCCGCGCCTGCAGGCCATCGAGGTTTTTCGTGACGATCGCAAGATTCGCGCGCGTCACGGTATCGTCGAGCCTGACCAGCACATCGCCGGTCTTGACCACATCCCCATCCCGCGCCAGAACCTCGCCGACCACGCCGCCGGTGGGATGCTGCACCTTCTTGACATTGGAATCGACGACCACCGATCCCGGCGCGATCAACGCACCGGAAAGTTCGGCTGTGGCTGCCCAGCCACCGAGCCCCGCGCCCATCACCAGTACCAGCACCAGACCGGCAAGCAGATGCTTGCGGATCGACTGGCGGGTGGTCTGGAATTCCTTTTCCGTCATCCCTTGGTGACTCCGCCTTCGGATACGACCTTGATCGGAGACGGATTCGCTGGCGCGCGCTGCTGCAGCACCTGACCCAGCACGGTTTCTTTCGGCCCGAAGGCCTGCACCCGGCCTTCCGACAGCACCAGCAAGAGATTGGCGGCTTCGACTCCGATCGGACGGTGCGCCACCACCACGACGATGGCTCCCCGCTCGCGAGCGGAGCGCACGGCACGGATCAATGCCTCGTCGCCCTCGGTGTCGAGATTGGAATTGGGCTCGTCGAGCACGATCAGGAACGGATCACCGTAAAGCGCCCGAGCCAGGGCAATACGCTGCGCCTGTCCCGCCGACAGCGCGGCCCCCTGCTCGCCAATCTCCGTATCATAGCCAGCGCGCATCTTGATGATCATCTCATGGACGCCGGCCTGCCGGGCGGCCGCAATGATCGCGTCCGACGAGGCTTCCGGATCGAAGCGGCAGATATTCTGGGCGACCGTACCTGCGAACAATTCCACGTCCTGCGGCAGATAACCGATGTAGCGGCCGAGTTCATCGGCGGACCATTGATCAAGGGCCGCACCATCCAGCCGCACCTTTCCTCGCACCGGCTGCCAGACGCCGACCAGCGCACGCACTAGCGAGGATTTGCCGGAGCCAGAGGGACCGATCACGCCAAGGCCCGCGCCCGCCTCGAGTGCAAAGGAAACATCCTGAACGATCAGTCGCTGATCGCCCGGCGGCACAATGCTGATCCCTTCAACCGAAAGCCGCCGGGAGGGACCCTGCAGCATTGTCGGAACCGGACGCGGCGGAATTCGGCCGAGCAGTGCATTGAGGCGATTCCAGCTCTGGCGCGCGGCGACAAAGCTCTTCCAATGGGCGATCGCGAGATCAACAGGCGCCAGCGCCCGGGCGCTGAGAATGGAACTGGCGATGATGATGCCCGCGGTCGCTTCCTGGTGAATCACCAGATAAGCCCCCACGGCCAGCACGGCCGATTGCAGCATCATGCGCAAAACCTTGGAGACCGCTCCGAGTCCGCCGGCGATATCGCTGGCACGCTGGTTCCCCGTCAGGTAGTTTTCATTGGCGAGACCCCAGCGGCGCGCCATGCGGCCGGTCATGCCCATTGCCGTCAATACTTCGGCGTTGCGTCGGCTGACGGCGGCGAGATCATTGCGCCGCGCCGACAGCTCCATGGATTGACGCGCCGGCGCGCGCGAAAGATATTCGGTCAGAACCGTGATGGTCACAAGAATGATGGCACCCGCCAGCGCGGCAACGCCAATCATCACGTGAAAGGCAAAGCAGATCGCCAGATAGAAAGGCAGCCAGGGCAAATCGAAAAATGCGCCCGGCCCCATGCTGCCGAGAAATGCGCGGACATTGTCGAGATCCCGCAACGGCTGCAGGCCATCGCCCCGGTTGCTCGTCATCAGGGGTAGCCGGACGATGGTATCGAACACCCGATGGTTGAGCGCCTCGTCCAGCGCTGTGCCGATACGGCCCAGGATCCGACTGCGCAGCAAATCCAGAATGCCCTGCACCATGTACATGGCGGCGGCCAGAATAACCAAGCCCACCAGCGTCGGAACGCTCCGGCTCGGCAGCACCCGGTCATACACTTCCAGCATGAACAGCGAGCCGGTGAGATAGAGCACATTGATCATGCAGCTCATCGCGCCGACGCCAAGGAAGGCCCCGCGACAGGCACGCAGCGCAGACCCAAGCTCAAAGCTCTGAAGGCCGGGTTGAGAAGTCATCAGACGTCATCTCGCCAAAAAAAGGAGACCTGTATTTTTGTCCGATTTCGGACAGCAGGAGCAGTTCCAATCCTACGCCCGATTGTAATCCGGGTCCATTTAAGTCCCGTTAACCGATACAATCGAAGTGGTCATAACACAAAAAAACCAATCGGTTAGAGCTCTCCCTCGGTTTCGTTTGGGGAACGCTCACGCCGATATATTAAGTCCGAGCCGGAACCAGATCGCCGGCTCGACCATTATGTGGGCCTGTCCTCAAGAGATCAGCGGAGAGCCCATGAACATGCGTATCGTTACCGGAAGCATTCTCGCTTTGACGCTATTGACCCCGATTGCGGCGCAGGCCCAGGGCGTACCAGGCGGGATCGAACGCGGCTCGCGCGAAGGCGAACGGGCCGCGGGTCCGGTAGGCGCCGTCGTCGGCGGCGTCATTGGAGGAGTGGTCGGGGGTGTTACCGGCGTGCTCGGAGTTGATGAGCGGCCGCGCTTCCGCACTTATGTCGTTGAACAGCACCGGCCCTCCTATACCTATCGCGAAGAGATTCGCGTTGGTACGGTCCTTCCCGAAGAAGGCGTGACCTATTATGAAGTACCACGGGAATATGGCCCCCACGATTACCGCTATACGATCGTAAATGGGCGGACCGTCCTGGTCGAACCCCGCACCCGCCGCGTGGTGGAAGTCGTCGATTAGTCGGAAAAACCAGTCCGGGAAACGCAAAGAGCCGGCCTTGCGAGAGGCCGGCTCGCCCAGCGATGGCCGAATCAGAACCGGCCGCCGCCTCTCACCAGTCGCACGATCAATAGCAGGATGATCGCACCGATCGCGGAATAGATGATCTCGGACACCATGCCGGTACCCAGGCGAATGCCAAGCTTCGGAAACAGAAGACTTGCGATCAACGCGCCCAAAATGCCGATGATGATGTCGCCGATGATTCCGAAGCCGGCGCCCCGGACGACCTTACCCGCGAGCCAGCCTGCAATCAGACCGACAATCAGGATAACCAGAAGGCTTTCATTCGACAGGTTCATTGCCATCCCCTAAATGATCAATCGCGCAATATCCGCTCGCGCGATGCCAACCTAGCCGGGATTGCCCAATCTGACGACTCCGATACCCGCCGCCTGTTCGGGCGAAACGGAGGGCGGATGTCGAAACGACCCGGATCTCTCCTACGCATCCATTACTTCTTCAGCAGCTGGTACGCACCATTCCAATCCGGGGGGGGCGGATTTTCGCGATAGGCATTGAGACGTTCCTCGTACAGGCCGTAGAGCAAACCGAGGCTTTCCGCGCCTTCTGTCTTCCGCCCACGCTCGATCGCCGCCAACGCGCCCTCCCAATCCCGGCTGCGATAGCAAGCAAGCATTTCGATCGTCAGGTTTCGAAGGCGTTGAAACTCTGCTGACTGCGCCGTCTCCTGCCGCCCGGCAATCGCATAGATGACCTCCGGCTCCTTCTTTCCCTTCACCATGATGAAGTCTAGCTCCAGGATCGCGAAGCTGTCCTTGACGGCAAGCGCCGTCTTGGAGCCAGCGATGATCGGAAATCCGTATTCCTTGGATTGGCCCTCCAGACGTGAGGCGAGATTGACGCTGTCCCCAAGCACCGAGTAGTTAAATTTGCGATCGGAACCCATGTTCCCGACCACGCCGATGCCGGTGTTCAGACCGACGCCCACATTGATTGGAATATAGACGCGCCCGTCCTCGACGGCCTCCTGCTCGCGCGTGCTGTTGAGGCGCTCAATTTCCTCGAGCATCCGGATCGCCGACTCGCAAGCGTTGATCTCGTGTTGCTTGTCATCGAGCGGCGCATTCCAAAACGCCATGATGGCATCGCCCATGTATTTGTCGATGTAGCCCTTGTTCTCGATGATCACGTTTGTAAGGGGCGTGAGAAACCGGTTCATCAGCGTCGTCAATCCCTGCGGATCGCTCTTATAGGACTCCGAAATCGTGGTGAAGCCCCGAACATCGGAGAACATGATCGTCATTTCTCGCTCTTCGCCGCCGAGCACCAGCTTCTCGGGCGACTGTGCGAGTTGCTCCACCAGCACCGGCGACATGTATTGCGCGAACTGGCCGCGGATCTGCACGCGCTGACGCTGCTCACGGACGAAACTCGAGAAAATCAGGGTCAAGTAAATCGCCGTCGTCGACATCATTGGATAGGTGAAATCGATCAGCAGGCGATTATGCGCATAGAAATACCAGGACGTTCCGACGAGAAGCGAGGCAAACACGCCGCCAACCACCACCAATGTCACCGGCCCAAAGCCCGGCGCAAACACGATCACCAAAAGGCCAAGCAAAAGCGCTGCACCAAACTCGAGCGCCGGCGCATAAATCGGTTGTGACAGCAGCGATCCGGTTAGTGCGGCCTCGAGCACCTGGGCATGAATTTCCACCCCCGGCATTGCGGCAGTGACCGGGGTGGTTTTGATATCATTCAGGCCCACGGCCGACGTCCCGACCAGCACGAGTTTGCCTTCAATCTTCTCACGCGAAACGGTGTTATCCAGCACGTCTGCCGCCGAGACATAGATCGAGGGATCCTGCGGGGCGAAGTGGACCCAGAGCTGCCCATTAAGATTGGTAGGCAGCTCCAGCCCCCGAATGGCGACGCTCTTGATCCCGAACTCTTCGGATTTGATGACGATCGTCGGCGTATCGGTCACGAGTCGTAGCATCTCGAAGCTGAGCGCCGGCATAATCACGCCCTGGGCCCGCATCATCATGGGCACGCGACGAACGATGCCGTCCCGTTCCGGATTGATGGTAATGAGCCCACGCCCGGCCGCCGCCTTTTCGATCACGCTGACATTGCGCAGCAAGCCAGGAAAATCGAACAAAAAGGGCTCCGGATCGGCGCCGAGCGAGGCCGTCCCGCTGACGGGAAGGTTCGGATCGAAGGTTGCGTTAGCCGCCGATAATCCGGTTTCACCTAACACAACACGCGAACGCCGAAGGGCCTCGGCAAATATCTCGTCGTTGTTCGGCAGCGATCGCAATTTGGAGCGCGTCTCTTCATCGAGATAGCGCAAGGTGTCGGCGACTGTACCGGGATTGAGGCGATCAGGTTCAGCGAACACGACGTCAAAGGCAACGACGACGGCCCCCAACCGCGTCAGATTGACGATCATGTCCGCCATTCGCGTTCGTGGCCACGGCCATTGACCGAGCTTGGCGAGGCTCTTTTCGTCGATGTCGACGATGGTTACCGGATGGATGGACTTCTGACGCGGATCAATGCGCTGGAAAGCATCGAACGTCCGGATGCGAAGCTCTTCGATCGGCGCGAAATCGGCAATCCGCAACCCCGCAAGCCCAACCAGGATGACGAGGCAAACCAGGCGCGCATAGCCCACCCTTCGCACAAACCATCGTCGCCATTTCCTGAGCCGCTTCATCTTTCGAACAAATCCGGTCGTTATGTTTGCAATCGCCAGATATCGACGTGCCGCCTCACCCTTGGAGGGGGTGCTTGTAGTGATTTTGTCTATCCTAATGGGATGGGTTTGAGATTCCTATTCATGCGACCGACCCGTCACAGGAATCTCGGACGCTAGGCCGCAGCCCGCCTCATTACCCCGCGACCGCCCCTTTCACCAGTCGTAGCAGGTCATTCGCGGTCGAGGCTGCCTTTGATTGCAAAGGACGATCGGCATCAGGTGAAGTGGAAGTCGTGCGACTGCGCCTTGAGAAGACCCGCGATCGTAGATAGGTCATTCCCAAGGACAGGCGGGGGTTGCAGTTGAAGGTCTATCAACTCCGCCTCCAGCAAGGTCGGCGCAGGGCTCGACGTTCCGTCCAGATGAAACCAGGACACCGGGTCGGAAGGTGGTGCCGAGAATGCCCCCGCAGCATCAAACTTGAAAGTGAAGTGATCCTCGCTGCCGAAACCACTCCATGCGTTCCCCGATCCCGCGTCCTGCACGATCAGGCCATTGAGGCGTGAGTTGTCGCCGCTGCCGACGGAAGAATCGGTATCCGGGCTTGGCTGGCCCACCTCGGGGCTGGCACCGGAGACCGGCACGGTTGTGCTGGTTATCTCCCATGGTCCGGAGACCGGTGGGTCGTAGACAATCGTGCCGCCGTTACCGTCAGTGACAAAGCTGAAGTTGGCCGCTTGGTAGCTTCCGTTGAAATGCAGCAATGCCGAATGCAGCCCGTCACCGATCTGTAGGGTTTGTGTCGCATCGTCAAAATTCCAGGTGAGCGAACTGTAGTCGATCCCGGCCAGGTCGATCTGATCCGAGCCGGCGAGCGTACCGGCGCCGGTAAAGCCATAGATCACGCCGGAGAAATCGGCGGGATCGTCTAGCAGCAACATGCCGGTGGTGCCGCCGAAGGTCACGGCTTGGCTGCTGGAGCCCGAGATTTCGCTCGTTGCGCCCGCACTCACGGTCAGCGAGAAAATAAAGTCTCCGGCGGTGACTGGGTTGTTGACCGCGTCGTATCCCTGAATCACGATTTCATGACCGGGACCACTGAAATTACCCGCCGAGGTAATAGTCAGCGTGCTGCCAGAGATTGAGAAGGTCAGATCATTGATGCTGTGAATGTCGGCGAAGGTACCAAGATCAATTTGGTCACCGTCGGCATGGCTGAAATCGGCAATGGTCGTGATGCCGTAGCCCGCGCGATAAACGAATGTGTCGGCACCCAAGCCGCCGAGCAGTCGGTCATTGCCGCCACCGCCGTCAAGAATATCGTTGCCGTTCAAACTCTCCAGCGAGTTGTTGCTAACATTACCAGTGATCACGTCATCAAATTCGGAACCGCGCACGGCATTAACGCCACCGAAAAAGGTGTCGTGGCCGACCGAAGCGTCGCCGTCTGCTGTGCCCGCGCCGCCGGCGGTCAGGGTCACCACCACCCCGGCTGTCGCGTGAAGATAGGAAACGCGGGTGTTGCCATTCCCCGTGATGAGATCATCGCCGCCACCGCCTTCGAATTCATTGAAGGCATTTCCAACACCATTGGCGCCCGCGCTGCCGGCATTCGGATCGCCAACGGTCGCCGTCGTAGTGAAGCCTGAGGCGTCATAAATGTCCGAGAAGGCCGTTCCCCAGATTGCTTCAATCGATCGCAGGGTATCGGTTCCAACATCGGTTCCCCCGGCCCTGTCGGTTACCGTTCCGGCCGCGAGTTCAACATCGATCCCGATTCCATCCGAGGTCAGATTATAGCTCGCGCGATCGAAACCGCCCTTGCCGTCGATCCAGTCGTCCCCGCCTGCGCCTTCGAAGTTCTCCGACGTATTGACCGGATTATCGCTGCCGTAGAAAAAATCATCGAAATTAGAGCCCCGGACACTGTTGACTCCGGTGAAGGTATCGATTCCGACTGATATGTCACCGACCACTGTCCCGGACGCGCCGCCAAACGGATTGAAGTTTCCCGGCGCGTCTGGCGTGAGGACACCGTCCCAACTGTGGCTGTCGAAGGTGACCGTAACGCCGGCCGTGGCGTGATAGTAGGAAATCCGTGTCGCGCCGTTGCCGGTGATGGTATCGTTGCCGCCGCGGCCTTCGAACTCGTTGAAGAACCCCTCGGTATTGGCCGTGATGATGCTGCCGGCATTGGCGCTAGCAGCGCTGAATCCAGTTGCATCGAACGTGTCGTCATAGGCGGTGCCGGTGACCATCTCGATCGAATGCAGCGTATCAACGCCCACACCGCTTTGGCCGAGGCCCGTTCCGGCCACAATGCCGGCGGCAAGCTGGACATCGATCGGGCCGCTGGCATGGGTATAAGAGGCGCGATCGTACCCGTCCTCGCCATTGAACACATCGTCACCGGCCCCGCCGGTGAAAATGTCGTTGGCGTGAGCCGAGTCAAAACTGTCCGGGCCGCCGCCGCCAATGAAATTAATGGACCACGGCTTGGTCACCGCCTCGATCAGGCTGGAGTCGCCATTCGCCTTGGCAATAGCCGCATTCAACCAATCGACGGCGGAAATATCGAGGGCGAAACTCGCCAGCGGGGTATGGCTGGCGTCATCCGTCGTCTCCAAAATCGATGTGATCGTTCCGGCAATCAGTGCATGAGTTAAGGGATCGTATTCAAAGCCGGTGCCGGAGAAAATGAAGTCGCGGTTCGCCGAAACGTTGACGATTTTGAAGGCTGTATCTGGGTGCTGTGCATCCGGCACGACAGTACCCGCGCCCATCGCGGCAATCGGGTTCTCGGATTCAAAATCGAATCCGGTCTGCGTGAGCACGGTTAGCTGAGCATCCACGATCGTAACACTGACGATCGCCGTAGGGGTGGCCACGCCCTCCACGCCGTCCGACAATGAGAGCTTGATGATGCCCTGACCGACATAGGCCGGGTCGTCCGCAACGAAGCTGACAAGACCCGATTCAATATCCTGCAACGTGAAAGTGCTGCCCACCGCAAGTTGCGTCTGATTCGCGGAATCCGTCCCCAGGACCATGTGGCCATGAGTCACCTCGGTGACCGTGTAAACGAGCTGATCGGATGACGAGTCCGGATCGATCGCGCTCAGGTCCAGGGTCGTCAAGGTCACGCCGCTGCCCTTGACAGTGGTGATGGCCATGTCGCCGACAACGGTGGGCGCCTGGTCATCCGCACCGTTAATCGTGAACGACACGTCCTTGGTGGTGCCGTCCAGCGAGGTGATCGTAAACGTATCGGTCTTGCTCTCGCCTTCGGCCAGATACTGCGCCGCCAAATTGGAGACCGTATAGGTGTAAGTACCATCGGCATTCAGGACGAGATCACCGAGATCGCCGTCGGCCGCGGTCACTATGGTCTGGAACGAGGACTGATCATGGTCGGGATCGAGAACCGAGATCGTCCCGGTCGCCACCAAATTGCCGCTGTCATCGACGCCCACACCCTCTGTCACCGAAGCCGAGGTGGGATCGCCGATCGTTGCCGCGTCATTAGCCCCGTTGATCGTGATCGTCACCGTTTTCGGAACGGTATCCGGTCCCGACGCGGTATCGAAGGCGAAGGTCGCAGTGACCTGCTCGCCCTCAGCGAGATAGTCGAATGCGGCCCTGTCGTAGCTGATCGTGCCGGTCGCCGGATCGATCGTGAACAAATCCGCCAGCGTCTCGCCGCTCGGAGCCGGTCCGGTTGAATCGGCGGCATCGAACGCCAGCGTGGCCGTCACATAGGGCGTGTGCACGTCGCTCAAATCGACGTCGGTGATGGTCACCAGATCGGCCACGGTCACGGTTACCGGGTCTGGCGTGCCGGTGTCGCCCTCGGTCACCGCCAGCGGGTTCGTGACCGAGACCACGGGCGCATCGTCAGCGCCGGTAATAGTGACCGTGATCGGCTTCGTCACCACCCCGCCATGGCCGTCATCGACGGTCGCGATGTAGGTCAGCGTCAGGATCTCGCCGTCGGCCAGGAAGTCGAACTTGCTGTCGGCGACATCGTAGCTCCAGGCCACGGTGCCGTTATTGGCGTTGGCCGGGTCCGGCGTCAGCGTCAGCACGGCCTCGACCGCAAGCACCGCCGCTTTCTGCTCATCCGTCAACACCAACGGCTGATTGGCAGCATCGGTGTAGGTGTAGGAGTCAAACGCCGTGGTGACCTCCGGGCGGTCGGTCAGATCGACATCCGTAAAGGTGACCGTGCCCGAGGCGTGATCAGCGGTCGGACTTCCGGCGGTTTCGGCGAGTTCGGCGAAGCTATCATTAGTGGTGGCGATCGTCGGCGGCACGTCTTCCGTGCCCGTGATGGTGATGGTGATTGGCTGCGTGACCTTCCCGCCATGGCCGTCATCCACGGTCGCGATATAGGTCAGCGTCAGAATCTCGCCGGTGGCCAAGAAGTCAAACTTGAAGTCCTCAACATCATAGCTCCAGGTGACCGAACCGTCGTTGGCGTTGGCCAGGTCTGGCGTCAGCGTCAGGCTCGCTTCCACCGCCGCGATATCCGCCTGCTGTTCAGCGGTCAGCGTCAGCGGGTTGTGCGAGGCGTCGGTGTAGGTGAAGGACTCAAACGCCGTCGTCACCTGCGGATGATCGGTCAGATCGACGTCCGTGAATGTGATGGTGCCTTCCGCATGATCAATCGCCGGGCTGTCAGTGTCGCCCGTAAATTCGTTGATGCTGCCACTGGTGGCGGCAATCGTCGGTGTATCGTTGGTCCCGGTAATGGTGATCGTGATCGGCTTCGTCACCACCCCGCCATGGCCGTCGTCGACGGTGGCGGTATAGGTCAGCGTCAGGATCTCGCCCTCGGCCAGAAAGTCGAACTTCGAATCCGTGACGTCATAGCTCCACGTCACCGACCCGTTGTCGGTATTGGTGGGGTCCGGCGTCAGCGTCAGGCTCGCTTCCACCGCCGCGACATCCGCCTGCTGTTCAGCGGTCAGCGTCAGCGGGCTATGCGAGGCATCCGTGTAGGTGAAGGAATCAAACGCCGTCGTCACCTGCGGACGATCGGTCAGATCTACATCGGTGAAGCTGATCGTGCCTCCGGCATGATCCGAGGTCGCATTGCCGGTGCCGGTGAGCTCGGTGAAGCTGTCAGAGGTTGCGGCAATCGTCGGCGTATCGTTGGTGCCGGTGATGGTGAACGTGATCGGAATGAACGTCTTTTCGTTATTAGGCGCGAAGTTGTTCTGAACCTCGACCATATAGGTCAGGGTTATCTTCTCTCCCTCGGCTAGAAAGTCGAACTTCGAATCCGGAAAACTATAGGTGAAGACCGCCGAGCCGTTATTGTTGTTACCTGGGTTCGGCACCAGCTGAAGATTGATGTCGATCGCAGCAATGTCGGCCAACTGCTCGGCATTGAGCCCGGCGGTGACATCATTGCCGCCTGCATCCTTGTAAACAAATGACTGGAAGCTGGTCGACGCCGTGGGAACGTCGCCCTTGTTCAAATCCGTCCATCGGATCGTGCCGGTGACCGTGTCGAAATTGACGGTGTCGCCGGTGTGCCCGGCCTGCTCGGTGATAAAGAAATTCTTGGCCGGCGTGTTGGTCGCATCGACGATGACCACCTCGGGCGGGCCGGGAATGCGATCCGGGCTGGGCGGCCCCCCAGGTTTCGGCGGCGGCGTTGGATCCGTTGCGGGATTGATCAGGAACGTCATGATCACGGCCGTGCCGTCCGCAAGCTGGAACGGCTTCAACTCCTGCGGCACGATCGAATCGGTGAACTTCAGAAGGTCTTTGGGCGAGGTGTCGGTGAATTTCAGCGAAAACACGTCGCTGATCAGCTTCTGGACTTCGGGCGACAGCAGCGCCTGACCGACACTGACAATGCCGTTGCTGATCGAAACCACCTTGCCGGCCTCGTTGACGGTCATCAGCGGCATCAGCGTCGTCTTGTCGAACAGGATATAGTTGCCCGTCGTGCCGTCGGGCTCCACCAGCACCTGGAACGACGCGGTCGGCACGGGAACGATGGCAGGGCTCTGGGCCGGAGCCAGATTGGGCAGCGGGACCACGAAATCGATCTCGACCAGCACGGCCGTACCACGGATGCCCATGGTGGCGACCGGGGTATCGATCTTCATGTCACCGTGCTTGGCGGTCTGGCCCGCCACAAAGGAAATCGTGCCGGCGACGAGACTGAACAGCGTTGAATTGTTCGATCCATTGGGATCGTAGACCATCTCGTTCAGCACCATGCGCGCATTAGAGGCGAGGCCGAACACGGTGCCGTCGATAAAGGTAATGCCGAGCGTCGAGTTTGCCCCCGACTGCACCACGTCGCCTTTCTCAACATTGTCGCCCATGTTGAGAACGATCGAGACACCATTGCGGATCACCGTGGCGTCGCCGCTCAGCTTGGTGACGTGCCCGATAACTTGAGAGGCGCTCGCGGTGCCGTCGGCCTGCGCGTATTGAACGTGGCCCGTCAGCGCATCGATAATGTCGCTGGTAAGATAGGCGCCATCCGGCGAGGCCACCGGCGCGTGCTTGTCTCCTCTGAAGTAATCATGGAGGACGTGTTGCTGCTCGTCCTTCGACAGAACGAGGTCGAAACCGGAGCGCTTGAAGTCGGCGCCGAACAGCAGTGCCGCGTCAGGAACAATGATGGCGCCGGGAGGAGCGTGCGAAGCGTGCGCGGAAATCGTCTCGGTATGGACGTTGCCGTCCAACAGATGCGGACCGTCGAGGGAAAGCTTGGTGTCGAATCTGCCGGCGTAATTCAAAGCCACACCGCCAACGGTTAATATTCATATAATTTTCAATGCTCTAAGAGTTGCATTACCATTCGAGGGCACCTCACGGAATAGACTCTTTGTTGACCATTTTCCGTCGCGCTCTAGAAGTCAGCAAAACGCAGGGACTCCGCCAAGTAAAACCGGAATATTGGTCAATAACGCTTAGTATAGTCGACCTTAGAAACGACGTAAATTCTGTTTATATAGATAAATACCGACTCGCTTGGTCTGGAGACTTCCATTTACAAGATATTAAGCGCTTGTTACTGGTAAATTGCAGTCACCTAGCCCGCATTCCATTGGTAAATACAGTAAGCGCCAGGTGTGCCGTCGCCGTTTACTGGCCGTTAGCCATACCCCTGAATTTTACGCTCCCGCGGCTGGTTACAGCCGCCTGATACCGTTCACTAAAATTTTCAGCAATCCAGGGAGATGGACTTCAGCCTGTTTCTGGCTTTCCCGATGCGCGGGTTCGATCTTAAGCAGACGAAAAACTTCGCTCGTCATTGTCCTCCTGAATGATCCAGCCAGGTCACGGCCTCTCGGCCACGCCAAAGGCGGGACGAAACCAGGGCGCAGAGCCCTCGGGGATGGGGTCTCAAAATGCGACGAGCGGCTTTTCTCAGAGTCACGATCATGATCGCGACGATCGGACTATCAGCATGGGTAGCGTTATCGGGCGACGCGAACGCCGCAAGCCTGTTTTCGCCGGGCGCAGCCAGCCTGGTCCGTAAATCCACCGAACCGTTCGGGCTTATGACCGCACCGCTGCCCTATGGCAGCGTGCGAGAGAAATGGGGTGATGTTCAGCGCCATCTCGATGACGAAATGGTCCAGCTTGCCCTGTGCGATGGCGACCGCGAGCATTGCGCCTCTGAAGCCGCACTTCGATTGCTTTCAATCGTCGATATCGGTCGCGAGCGCGGCGGACGAGCGCTCCTTGGCGCAATCAACCGGGCGATCAATCTCGCGATCCATCCAATGAGCGACCTTGCCCAATATGGCAAAGAAGATGTCTGGACCTCGCCGCTCGTGACCTTCACTCATGGTGCCGGGGACTGCGAGGATTATGCCATCGCCAAATATGCCGCGTTGCGCCTCGCCGGAATTGCTCCAGAGGACCTGCGCGTCCTGATCATTCATGAAACCTTTCGCAACGAGGACCATGCGCTCACCGCGGTTCGGTTCGATGGGCACTGGCTGGCGCTGGACAACCGGCGGATGGCGATGATCGAGGATGACGACATGCGGCAATCCCGGCCTCGTTACGTGATGGGCTCGGATGGCGTGAATTATTACGAAAATCCGCCAGCGCTCGCGAATGCACAGGACCCGACGCCCGAGCGGCAGTTCGTCTCCCTGACATCTCCCTGATCGCGTTGGAGACCAATCGATCAAACCGGCCACTCTCTGCTGAAACCCAGGCTGCTGATCTTATGCCATCGGCTTCATTCGCGTTAGAAATTCGAGGGCTGACCAAATGCTATGGCCGGCCGGTGGTGGATGCGCTTGATCTCGGCATCCGCCGCGGCGAATTCTACGCGCTGCTCGGACCTAACGGCGCCGGCAAAACCACGACGCTTCGGATGGTGGCGGGTTTATTGCCGCCCGATGCAGGAACTATCTCCATCCTCGGCATCGACGCGCTGAACCAGCCGGTGGCCGCCAAGCGGGTCATGGCTTGGGTATCGGATGAACCGATGATCTATGACAGGCTGACGCCGCTGGAATACCTCGAATTCGTTGCTGGTCTCTGGAATATCTCACCCGAGGCTTCCGAACCGGCTGCCCGCCAACTGCTTCATTCGCTCGGCCTCGGGCCACATCTGCAAGAGCGCTGTGAAGGATTTTCCAAAGGCATGCGCCAAAAGGTGGCGCTGGCCGGTGCGCTGGTGCACGAGCCGCAGCTGATTATTCTGGATGAGCCGCTGACCGGGCTCGATGCGGTCTCCGCCCGTCACGTCAAGGGATTGCTGCAGGAGCGCGTCCGTGCCGGCGCCACCGTGATCATGACCACCCATATCCTCGAGGTTGCCGAACGGATGGCCGACCGCATTGGTGTCATCGCCGCTGGGCGGCTTGTCGCGGAGGGCACGCTTGCCGAGCTGCGCCAGCAGAACGGACAAAACGACACCAGCCTTGAGGACATGTTCATCGCCCTCATCGAGACGGCTGCATGAGCAGTACTGTGGCGCTCGGCTGGTTTACCCGCCATGAAATACGGCTCGCCTGGCGGGAATGGATGACGATGATGACGGCGGGACGCCGTTTGCGGCCCCGGCGCGCCATGATCTGGCTTGTGGTCGTCGCCGTGCTGCTGCACCTGCCGGCATACGCGGTAATAGGGCGCTTTGCCACGCTGCGCGAGCCGCTCGATAAAACGTCGCTGATCGTGCTGAGTTCAAGCCTGTTCCTGGCGTGGGCCTTGATGCTGTCCCAGGCGATCGAGTCCGTCACCAGAGTATTCTACGCCCGCGCCGACCTCGATCTGATCATTTCATCTCCGGCCTCACTGAGGGACGTGTTCTCGGTCCGGATTGCGGCGATCGCGCTCAGCGTGGTGGCGATGGCGGCGCTATTGTCAACGCCCTTTATCGACACTCTCTTGTTGTTTGGAGGCGTACGGTGGCTTGCGGCGTTCGGAGTCGTCATAGCGATCGGCCTTTCAGCCACGGCGATCGCGGTAACGATTACCATCGCGCTCTTCAGGACCATTGGACCTGTCAGGACTCGTCTGGCTGCACAGATCATCGCCGCCGTGATCGGCGCCGGCTTTGTGATTGCCCTTCAGATCGCGGCCATCCTGTCCTATGGAACGCTGTCCCGGCTCACGATCCTGACCTCCGATTCTGTTGCGGCGTTCGCGCCTGGCGATAACAGCCTTCTCTGGTGGCCGGCACATGCCGTGCTCGGCGATTTTTCCGCTCTGCTGTCACTTGTTGGGGTCGCTGTTCTGCTGCTCGGTATCGTCATGGCGACGTTGTCGTCGCGGTTTGCCGAAACCGCAATCCGCGCTTCTGCCGCCGCGAATTCCGCTCGTCGCCATTCGAGGGAGCGCGCTTTCCGTGTGGTTTCGCCGCGGCAGGCGTTACGCTGGAAAGAACTGGTTTTGCTCCGCCGTGACCCGTGGCTGGTCTCGCAGAGCCTGATGCAATTACTCTATCTGGTGCCACCCGCGGTGATGCTTTGGCGCAGCTTCTCCGATCGGTCGGAGGCGATCGTGCTGATCACGCCCATCGTCGTGATGGCGGCGGGCCAGCTTGCCGGCGGCCTCGCCTGGCTCACCATTTCTGGCGAGGATGCCGCCGATCTGGTGGCCACGTCGCCGCTCTCGGCAAGCGATATTACCCGGGCCAAGATCGAGGTGGTGCTGATGGTGATCGCCACGATCTTTGTCCCGCTGATCGCTGCGCTGGCGTTCGCCTCAACCCGGCAGGCGGTCATCACCATGGCCGGCGTGGTGATCGCCGCGAGCTCGGCCACTTCCATCCAGCTATGGTTCAGGGTGCAGGCCAAGCGCAGCCAGTTTCGTCGGCGCCAGACTTCCTCCCGGATTGCCACTTTGGCCGAAGCAATGATCTCGATCGGATGGGCGGCCGCTGCAGCTCTCGCATTATCTTTTCCGATGGCGGCGGCTCTGACGGGAGCGATAACGCTCGGCCTGCTCGCTTTGGTCCGGAAGATTAGTCCGCGGCTTTGAACCACCGGGCGCATCCGTCCTCGCTGCGAGCTCTGCGTATCGTAGCCTTACATCCGGGAGGCTTTGCCAACGTCGCCATTTTCGACAATACTTCCCCGGATAAAATCGGGAGAAACGGCCAATGACAACGACCCCCTCTACCGCGCCCACCAACCGACTCTGGTCACGGCCCCGTCCCGACTGGCTCGCCCTGCATCAAGAAGAGACCCTCGATCCGGCTCGCCCCATTATCGATGCCCATCATCATCTCTGGCAGAAGCGGGAAGACTTCCGCTACATGGTCCAGGATCTGGTCGAAGATATCGACTCCAGCGGCCACAATGTGATCGCCACCGTCTATGCCGAATGCGGAGCCATGTATCGCGCGCGCGGGCCGGCAGCCTTTGGCCCGGTCGGCGAGGTCGAGTTCGCCAATGGCGTGGCCGCGATTGGAGCCAGCGGCATCTTTGGCCCGGCGGCAATCTGTGCCGGCATCGTCGGTCATGCCAATTTGCTGCTGGGCGAAGACGTCCGCCCGGTGCTGGAAGCCGAAATTGCAGCGGGCAATGGACGCTTCCGCGGCATCCGCCATGCATCGGCGTGGAACGCCGATGTCGAGATTCTGGGTACCGTCCTCATTCGTCCGAAGGACTTGATGGTCAATCCCGCATTCCGCAAGGGATTTGCGTGTCTGGCGCCCCTTGGGCTGAGCTATGATGCCTGGCTTCTGCAGCCGCAGATCGGCGAGTTGACCGATCTGGCCCGCGCTTTTCCGGAGACGAAGATCGTGCTTGATCACTGCGGGGGACCGCTCGGCGTTCGCGCCTATTCCAATCGTGAAGAAAGCTTCAAAACCTGGAAAGCCTCGATCCAGGAAATCGCCAAGTGCCCGAACGTGGTCGTGAAGCTCGGCGGTATCGCCATGAACCATCTGGGCTATGGCTTCCACTTGCGCGAGAGGCCCCCGTCCTCGGAGGAAGCGGCCAAGGCCTGGCGACCCTATGTCGAGACCTGCATCGAAGCCTTCGGACCTACTCGGGCGATGTTCGAGAGCAACTTCCCGCCGGACAAGGGCCAGTGCAGCTACCAGGTGATCTTCAACGCATTCAAGCGGATTACCGCTTCCTGTAGCGAATCCGAGAAGACCGCCCTGTTCTCGAAAACCGCCACCGAAGTTTATCGCCTCGAGTTCTGACAGAGCGGTGGCTACTCGATCCCTTCCGCTGCTGCCCCGGATCAAATCCGGGGCAGCATCAGCAGTGCTCAGAGGTCGGCTAAGAAGTCGCGGGGCGGTGGCTAATCCTCAGGCTTTTGGAAAAGCGGCCGCTGACGCCCCCGCGATACGGCCGAGGGTGGCGCCGCTGGCGAGTGACGAGGCGCTGTAATAGCCGCCGCCGTGGAAACCGCCGATCACCTCGCCCGCAGCAAACAGCCCCTCGATCGGCTGCCCGAACCAGTCGACCACCGCCATATC